>Ga0070748_1000061_pt1 | contig 54900 bp, 50 predicted proteins | sample VirMetDEL_Nov_12_FD_77015 | JGI IMG/M metagenome (GOLD analysis project Ga0070748, IMG submission 77015) | Aqueous microbial communities from the Delaware River and Bay under freshwater to marine salinity gradient to study organic matter... | ecosystem: Environmental > Aquatic > Marine > Coastal... | reverse complement strand
TTCGGCATCGACAAAGCTGACGACATACACATTCTGACTGTATTGCGCTGTCACTGTTAAAGCTGAAGTGATATTAGCAAAACTCACATCCCAACCACTGAAAGTATACCCTTCCCGCATCGGCACAGCTGGCGCTATTGCCGCTCGGCCATGAGTAATTTGCTGGGTTGATAACGACTGACCTTCGGCATCAACAAAGCTGACAACATACACATTCTGGCTGTATTGCGCTGTCACTGTTAAAGCTGAAGTGATATTAGCAAAACTGACATCCCAACCGGTGAAAGTATACCCTTCCCGCGCTGGCACAGCTGGCGCTGTTGCCGCTTGGCCATGAATGATTCGCTGGATCGATAATGACTTACCTTCGGCATCGATAAAACTAACCAAGTAAGCAGGAGCTGTCACCTGAATAGAAAATGGCGCTAATAGCGTATTCAACAAACCATCACTGACGCTGATTGAGATATCGGAATAATCACCAACTGCATCAAAATTTGGGTTACCAGACAGAGTGCCAGTGGCTGTATCAAAGGTTGCCCATGCAGGTTTATTGGAAATTGAAAAGGTAAGTTTATCTCCTTCAGCATCGAATACTATTGGGGTAAAACTATACGACCCGCCTGCAAATACCGTTGTATCTGGCTTACCTGAAATCGTTGGCGCGTTATTGGCTGGCTTTTGAATAATACCAAAACCTTTTAAATAAACTTCAGCGCCCTGATCAAACGTAATCGATAATTTGCCAGTATACCCATGGGCAGCGTCTAAATTCAGTACATTGGTGCCCGAGTTAATATCAAAAGTTTCGCTAAAAATTTCAGTATTATCTTTGTTCAGAGAGGTAACAGTGACAACGAGCGGCTGATTTGCTTTGCTGACTAAAGTAATATTTTTCGGGGTAAATGTAGATGTGAAAAAATCAGTGATGATGAATCCAGTTGTATTCTGCAACTCATGATGACTCACTAACCCTTCTTCATTGATTGCACAATAACCGCCTGGTCCCGATAGCGCCAAAATTAAAACCCCGCCGCCCGGGATCGAAGGATAGGCTACGTCACTTGATGAGCAATAGCCATTCACTTCGTTAGGACCTTTGAAAAAGTAACTATCAGGCAGCACCATCATTAATTTACTTTCTTTGACGATGCCGTAGTCCGACAAAGTGCGACCATCTGCTAATTTAGCTTGCCTAAAAAACAAAGCATAACTTTCTGGCGGATAACCCTCTCTATCTTCAATTTTAGCTTTGACGTTTTCAGTACTGTCCGAAGCCTCCACATCCAGCGTAATCGTTTTGCCGGCTGGTGTGTCTACAAAAATTTGCATCGCCCAACCGGGCCAGGCGGTCAGGGCAATACATAAAATAGCTAACTGCAAGAGGCGAATCATATTTGCTCCATAGCAAAGTAATAATCAGTGGTGAGTCATTCACTAAAACACAAAATCGCTGGATGCTAATAAATCCGGCAACCTAAGCTGGGGCGGCAACATAACTCACCGAATCACCACATTCAAGCAACAAATATCACTTGACTGCAAAAAAGCTCGCAAGGTCGCCCTCAAATGGATAAAAATGGGTGAAATAGTGCTAGTTAACTGAAAAATGGTGATTTTTAGTAAGAGTAACCCAGCCCATTGTTTGGTTGGTGGTGTAGAAAAGTGTGTAGAAAAGTGTGTAGAAAAGTGTGTAGAAAGGTGAAGCCGATGACTAAGTTTGAAGTCAACTACTTTGAGGGGCTGGCGGCAAGGAGCAAAGTGACGTCGTCACTTTTCTAAGTGTTCGCAATGATTATATGAATTCAAGAATAACCTGAGCTAGGGATAAGTCGAGCCACTGAATAGACATCTTTTCGGGCCTCTCTACGTTGCTCTATCTAACCATCGCTCGCTATGGCATTTATATGCGCAAAAATTGTCGCAGTGAGTCAGAAAATAGATTTTTCGTTTAAAAAATAATTTATAGCATTGATTTAGTTTTTGTTAAATTGAGATTTTTTCGAAACTCATTACCCCGAGTTCAAGTTAAATAATAACAATAGGCCTCTTATCGGAAATATTGGTATTCGCGGGTTTGGAAATAATACTCATTGGATTGAGCAGCCATTAAACGAAATTGAGGCCATTGAAAACAACTTTAATGGCCTTATATTTTTAGTCTTCTCAATTTTTTAGCTCAACCTCGCCTCGGAGCGCTTAGCTCTGCGTTGGAGCAACCAAAAGATGACTAACACCCCAAAGGAAGCGGCTAAGGTGGTCAGCGTCAGCGCAAAACCTTTGAATGATAATAGGTTTAAGCTAAAACCATCTAACGCTAACACAGCCAAGCCCAGTGGCATTTGGATAAACACAGCGGTGAACCAATCGAAGGGAAGTTTAGGAAAAATCCTGTGGTAAGCGTAAAGCACTAAACCTGCTAGCAATATCAGCAAACTCGCATCGTGAGCCCCTAACAGCAGGTACTCCACACTGTTCGGCGTAATCTTGGGTACAGCACTTAACATATCTAGCATATAACCCGCGCTAGCAACTAATGAGAAACTGATAAAACTCAATAACGCTAATAAGATACCAAAACCAAATGCGGGTAAATATTTCATTTATCTCTCTCTATTCGCAGCTGAAAATACGCAGTCTCATCTCCCGAAAAACCACTGCATAGAAACCACAGGATAGAAAAGGGACTGTAACTACAATAACAGCCAAAATTTCCCTTAGCTATTAAGACCATAGTCTTATGGCTAGCACAAACCCGTGCGCGTTATACGGTGAGTAAACAGGTAAAACGCAAGCGCCAAATGTTAATTCACTTATTTATCCGCCTGATATTCAGCTAACTGTTTACGGTATTTGTCTTGGAAGAATGGATGGTCCGTTAACTCAAGCGCTTGCTTTTCATACTTAATCGCTTCAGTTCGCTGACCTTGGCTCGCATAGACACTTGCCAATGCGTGGCTGGCCTCGAATGCTGTTGGGATCGCTTTTAAGGTTTGCTGATAAATGTCGATAGCTTTGGCAGGATCAGTCGTCTCGAAGGAACTTGCCAACGCGATAAGCGAATCGATAGCGGGCACATCAAAACCATATTTGTCGTTCGACAGGGTTTTATAATGCGCCAAAATAGCGGCTACGCCTTGACGTGATATGGTCGAGTCAGGCTTAAGCACTTGGTGTACATCGCTAAAAATAGCTTCAATACCATAAGCCGTCGCCAAAATAGGTTGGGTCATATAGTAAGTGCCATCGAAGCGCTTGATGCGGTAGTCGAGAGAATCCGTGGCGTTCGCTTTGATGATGGCTTCAAGCTTGCCAAAGTCAGCTAACTGATTTTGTTCGAAATCACTGTCGCTAGTGCTCATAAAAAGGAATCTTGGCTTCCCTTTCATCCCTGCGAGCTTCTTTGCAGCATCTGCCATTACAAAAGCGTAGTTATCATCCAGTACCGGACTTGCGGCGATGTAAGCATTAAATAAGCTTGGGCGATTCAAAAGCGTATAAAGACTAAAAGTGGCATTGCCAGTGAAGCCATTAAGGATCCGAAAACCATTTGTGCGATATTGTTTGTCGATGGCAGGCAGTAGATCTTGTTCCATAAAATCCAAAAACTGCTGATTTTCTTGCTGCTTAATAGCTAAAGTTTTTAACTCACCTAAGCCTGCATGACCATCTGGCGCCGTCACGATAATGGTTTCCAGCCAAGGCCAGCCACCGTTATGACTCATCCAGTCTTCCATTCCAGCGAGATAGCCATGGCTACGAGGATGTAAATCCACCAGCACCACATAGCGTTTATCCGCTTTCGATTGGTAACTCGCTGGTAATGTCACCTTAAAGTCAGCGGGCTCAGTTAACAGGCTCGAACTGACCTTTAACATCTGTGGTTGAGCGGGAAAGGTATTATCGGCATTTGCTGACACACTGAAGAATGCAAAGCAGTAAATCACCAGCAGAATTAATAGCGTACGCATAAATTTCATTCCTTGAAAATCAACTATATAAGTATCAGCCGAAGTTAACACCCGTATTCTTGAAAGTAAATCCGATCTCACGGCCTAACCCTTTTGCCAAACACATACCCAATATTAGCCATTCCCATTTTGGTTGTGATGGCGGTGGTAAGACTCGCGAAATAGACTAGCCAATTTAGCCAATAACGCTTAGGATCGGAGTTGCATTTTTTAGCCAACATATTGTGGAGTATCAAAACATTATGGGTATCAGAGCCATAGTCGTAGACACAGCAGGCACCACGACAGACCTAAACTTTATCCAAGATGTACTATTCCCCTATTCTGTCAAAGCCTTGCCAGACTTTTTAGAACAGAACCAACACAATGTATTGGTTGAAAACTGTATTTGTGACACTAAAGATATCGCCCTAGAGCCAGATGCGGACTTAGCACGCGTGACTGAAATTTTGCAGCAGTGGGTCAGCGAAGATCGTAAAGCAACACCGCTCAAAACCCTGCAAGGCTTGATCTGGAAGCAAGGCTACGGCCATGGCGAATTTAAGGGCCATATCTTCCCTGACTTTATTGAAGCAGTGAAACGCTTTAGCGCGCAAAATCTACGTATTTATAGCTTTTCATCGGGTTCGGTCGATGCGCAAAAACTGTTGTTCAGCCACAGTGACGGCGGTGATTTAACCGAGATGTTTAACGGTCATTTTGATACCCGAACCGGCAACAAATTAGATAAACAGGCTTACTGCAATATCCTCAACACTATCAGCTTAAGCCCTAAGCAAGTGCTGTTTGTGTCTGATGTGATTGAAGAATTAAAGGCTGCCGACGCTGCAGGCATGATGACCTGCCAAATGGTACGTGATAGCAAACAACGCACGGGTGAGTTCCGTAAAATCAGCAGCTTCGATGAGTTACTGATTGAATAACGTGATTGTTGAATAACACGATAGTCGACTCACTCCGCCAAGCTGATTTAGCCAAAATGAAAGCGACCTTATGGTCGCTTTTTTATGGGGCAGTTTATTTGCCCTTTTCCGTCAAAGGAAACGCGGCCGAGATACACTTTTTCACCTCAAAACGATAACCATAATCCGCTTTCTTATCCGGCGTTATCTGCAAAATCTCATAGTCATTTAACTCGATCACATTCGACTCGGCAGGCTTTTCACAACGCGAACGGCTATTGGCTTCAAGTGTGAACGCGAACGTCGCCAGCCATTGCCGGACTAAGTACTGATATTGAGTTCGCACCGAGGCGTAGGCCCTTTTGCGCTCTTCCTCTTCCTGCTCGCTGTCATCATGACTATTGTCGGCCTTGCTCGATTTATCGCTTTCAGAGTCAAGAGCTGTCTGAGTTAGCTCTACAATAGGTACCGTCAGCACATCGGTCGCATCCGGCAACTGTCCCGATTTAGGCTCGCGAGGAGCATGCTTAGCGGCTTCTTGGGGAGAGGTAATAAAGTTTCGAAACGAGGTTTCAATGCGAGTCTCTAGATCAATTAACAGGCTCAAGTGATACAAAACCACAGTCGCTAGCACGATACGGATCATAAAGGTCGTTTTACGAAATGAAGTATGCGAGGTAAGCCGTAACGATTTGACACCTAAAGGTTTAAGCAAAAAAATCAATACTAAATAGATGGGAATAATCAACTGCAATGCCAGTAGCACAATCGCGCTCACCATTAAAAACCAAGCTGGCATATAGAGTAAAATCGCTAAGTTATGGGTGTAATCCAGATGACTTGCCGACACCCCAACCACTTCGTTCACTATAGCGCCTGACCAACCTAAGGCAAAATTGGCAATAATGGCGTAAAACAGCAACAACACGGCCTTGCCCGCTAGACTGTGCCAGACCCGCTCGAACACTGGCCAAAACTCGATGGCCATGGCGATGACAGCAATCACTGCGACCATACCCATCAAATCGGAACTAAAGGCCAATATCAAGGCAATAAGATACAGCTTTTGCGCAAAGGATAACTTAGCAAACCCTTGGCTTAGGTAGTGCCACAACTTGCTCAATTCTAGCAGGAGCTTGCTAAGTAAAGGCTTGATGACTTGCCGTAAGTACTGACAAGCAGATTCAGTGTAATGAACTAAATTCATTATAATTTTAAATTCCGTTTACGATTAAGACGAACATAAGTTGTCGATCTAAGCTGCAAAATCTATGGCGACACTCGCGTCACCTATGCCAGTGTAGCGACTAACTTTGGCAATTCACTAACAAAACTTGCCGAATCGTTCCTTAGCAGCGAAATGAATCTCCCGCGAGATTCTATGTCGATGATGCGGAACAGAAATACCGTTTAAATGGATTTGGAAGTAATACCTATGAGTAAAATTAAAGCGACCTTAAGATCGCCTCAATGAAGTGTTATGAACCTAACTCAAAATAGACTCAAACGACATTTAACTCCCGCTCGGCAAAGACAGCTTTCGCGACGAACATGCCATTCAGTGCTGCGGGGAAGCCAGCATAAACCGACATTTGCAGTATCACTTCGACGATTTCCTGCGGTACACAACCAACATTCAACGCGCCATTAATATGGACGTTAAGCTGCGGCTGACAATGCCCTAATGCAGTGAGCGCCGCGACTGTAACTAACTCACGCGTCTTAAGATCGAGTCCTTCACGTTGATAAATATCCCCAAAAGGATATTCGATAATGTACTTGCCCAAGTCGGGGCAAATATTTGCCAGACTGCTGATCACTTTCTCGCCCGCCTCGCCGTCGATTTCAGTCAGCTTAGCTAAGCCCTGCACATACCTTTGATTACTCATTTTGACTCCTTAGGATTTGACCACAGAAGTCAGCTTACGCCTTAGAGTTAACTCTAAGTCAACGGCTGATTGATGAATAATGCAGGTAGCCCTGTGATTGAAGCAGGAATACAGCAGCTAAAGATAAAAGCGAATAATATTAATCGATTAGGATTTAAATGCGGAACTGAGCGACTGAACCGAATCGCTAAGCTTAATCACTGAAATGCGTTTGGTAATAGCGGATTTTTTGCTCGAGGGCGATCAGATGCGCCTGCTCTTGGCGAATACGCTCAGCCAATTGTGCGGCATGTTGCTCAAGTAATTGCTGCCGCTGTCCTGCGGTTGTATCGCCTTGAGCACGCAGTTCGGCATAGGTCAAAATCTGCTTTAGTGGCATGCCCGTGTCTTTTAAGCGATTGATAAACCCAATCCATTCTGCTTCTTTCGCGGCATAGTCGCGGTGCCCGCTCACATTTCGCACCACAGACCGTAGCAAACCGATTTTCTCGTAATACCTGAGCGTATGCGCCGACAAACCTGTGAGTGCAGCAAACTGACCTATGTTCATAATCTAACGATCCGCAGGATGGTTAACGCCATCATTCGTGGGCACATTGTCTAAATCGAATGGATTGACCCCTTCGAGGCAACCAATATTGTAACCATATTCATGGGGATTGGAGCGCCGCTGGTGATGGGTGTAAATGCCGCAAACGGAGCAAAAGTAATGCTTGGCAGTTTTGGTATTAAATTCATAGCATTTCAGCACATCTTCACCCTTGAGGATCTTAATCCCCGCCAGCGGAACCGAGCCGACAATCGCGCCCTTACGGCGGCAGATAGAACAATCGCAGCGGCGAGGATTTTCAATGCCATTAGGCAATGACAATTCCAATACCACAGCGCCACAATGGCAAGACGCTGTGTGTTTTGGCTGAATAAGAGTATTGCCCACTTGTTTAATCACACTCGACTCCTTGTTTCGCTTAATGTTATCGCTAAATGTCCATAACGCTATGGCTTGTCGCTTGTTCTTTATGCTGCTAGTCTGACCATCTTAAACGAGCGTTTCAACTCGCATTTTTAGATCGGCAATTCAATGCCAAACACACTGGAAAACACAATGGAAAAGTTTCTCGCACAGCACCCTATAGTGACCGAAATCCCCGTGGCTTGGGGCGAAATGGATGCGTTGCAACACGTCAACAACGTCGTCTATTTCCGTTATTTTGAGACAGCACGTATCGACTTTTTCAATCGCCTCTTCCCGCTAGATACCCTGTATAAATCAGATATTGGCCCTGTGATCAGCGAAAATCAGGCCCGCTATAAACGCCCAGTGACCTTCCCCGATACTCTATTAGTGAGTGTCAGCATTAGCGATATTCACAGCGATAGATTTACCATGCATTATCAGGCTTTTAGTAAACAGCAGCAGGCAGTAACCACCTTAGGCACTTCAGTCGCGGTAATGTTTAACTTTAAAACCGGCAAAAAAGCCGAACTGAGCCCTGAACTATTGGCGATTTTACGCCAACATCAACAAGACTAAGCACATAGCAATAATCTGCGGCCGAGATAAACAGGCCGCTTGTGTATCTTCACGTTACAACTCTTCATTAAACAGCAATACCACGCCACCGCCACTGAGACCACTGTTCACATTGATGGTGATACCGATACCAATATTGGCAATCCAGTCCGATATTGACGGGGTTTCAATAATCCATCCCGCGCCAAATTCGTAATAGTTGTGAGTGCCCATTGCCTCGACGCTGTCGCCGCTTAAATCGATACGCTTTAACAACAACCGCATCTCATTGCGGTTATTCCACACGCTCGGCAAATCGACATGCATGATCACAGCATTACTTAAGCGCCCCACTTCGGGCGATACCGATTGAGTATCCGAATCTGTAAACAAGGTCTGCCCAAAACCATAACGGAAGGTCGAAATAAACTCCCACTTATAGTCCCATAAGCGATTGGTATAGCTAAACTGAACCGATGGGTCCGCCATCAGGGCGGCGTACGAAGTATTAGTGAGCAGCTTATCTAATTGGCTTTGAAACTGCTGGATAAAGGGATCGCGAAAGTCGAAGGTGTTTTTGTACCACACCATTTGGGCTCCCGCCCCGAGGACTAAGCGCCAATGCTCAGTTAACTGATAACGCCACTTTTGTTCCGCAAATAGGAGAAAACTGCTGTCATCTTGGACATTAAGCTCGGCATTTTCTGTGCTTAATGCGACTTTTTGGTGGGCATCTACATAGGAGAATCTTGCTGCGGTAGCGGTTTGCCACTCGGACGTAACTTGCTCCCAGCTTCCTTCCCAAGGCAATGAATAAGATTTAAGTGACTTACGACGCTCGAGCGAGGCCTCGCTGCCTGCATCTATTTTGCCAAAGTCGATGAGCTTATTTGGATCAAAATCGATAATGCCGAGCGAGATCAAACTGGCGTCGGTTAACACCATGGCACTGGCGATATCCGATTTTACTTTTTGGGCGACGATATCACCCAAATCTAGCTGTGGTACTTCCGCGTGAGCGGCGATACATGAACCACACAAGATTCCCACAAACATTGTTTTCACTAACACTGTTTTCACTAACACTCCTTGTAAACCCCAAGCTGATGGCAATTTATTACCCTCTGAAAATGACGACCAAGGCTAAAGGTCAATCACTAACGCGGGTTTACAAAGCTTAATTGAATTGGCCCAAAAAGCCGCCAATTTATCGAGGTAATGACTCAGCACATTGACCTTATATAGGTTAAATCCAATAAACTGGATAATGGCGCTTGGGATCGGTGGAGAGGTTATTGACCACCAGCGCGACCAGTAAGAGTAATACTGAGCCGAGAAATACTGGCATTAGCGCGTAGAGAAAGCCGAGTTGATGTACGTTCTCACCGCCTATCACGGCAATCAGTGCCGTTGCACCGCCCGGTGGATGCAGAGTGCGAGTCAGGTACATGAATGCGATAGACAGGGATACTGCTAAGGCGCTAGCTAGCACCATATAATCGCCACACACTTGGTACACTGCGACCCCAATTAAGGCCGATAACACACTGCCACCAATCAAATTACGCGGCTGAGAAAATTCCGCCAGCGGTGCGCCGTACACAAGCACAGCAGAAGCGCCGAATGAGCCAATCACAAACATAGTGCCAACGAGGTTTTCGCTCATATAATTTGCGAGACTCGCGACCAAGTAAATGCCACAGAAAGCTCCCACCCATGACCACACAATCTTTTTAAGTGGCTGTCTTGGTGGGCAAATGTCCTTCGAGCGCATGCGGGTAAAATAGAATCTCATGGTTAATCCGAACCGATAAAAATGAGGCGATACAGATAAGTGATCTGCATCACAGTTAACGGGTCGACAAATTAACGCTTCAGCAGCGCAATTGCAATTGCGCTGACCGAGAGACGGGAAAGATTAAGCACTTTCACCATTCAGGTTGGCGAGCATTTCGCGGATATCTTCAGGAATAGGGCGACTCTTTTCGCAGCTGTAGTCGTAATGCACCAATGTGGTTTTCACTTCAGCGGTTTTATTGCCGGCTTGCCAGCAGGTTTGCGTCAGCTCGAAACTGCTGTTGCCGATACGGCTGACATAGGTTTTCACCGTAACGCTCTTGCCGTAATAAGTCGGCGCGATAAAGGCCACGGTAAAGCCGGCCACGATAAGATTCCACTGATGTAAATCCAACTCTGGATTAAAAATCTCGAAGATTGGCGTGCGCGCGGCTTCGCACCATACGGGGATCACTGTGTTATTGATATGGCCTAGGCCATCGGTTTCTGTGAATCTTGGGTGGATTTCGAGGCTGTATTCGGTAACTGACATTCGGGCTTCCTTTTTATTGTTATTCTATAAACTGATGAATTTAATGCTTATCGCGATTAAGCTACCCGCACCAAATTCATCCTTGATCCCAAGCCTACCAGACCCTAAAGGCTAAACAAACCTAGACCTTAGAATTGGCAACTGGCAGTTTCTGCCGTTTGCTTGCCATTGGCATCATACTTTTTCATGCATCCTGCCTTACCCATATCATAAATTTTTTCATATTCTAACTTGCCACTATTGTAGGACTTAAACACGCCATGGCTTTTTGGGTTTTCTAAGTGATAAATAGTGCGACCTTTGACCATTTTAGAATGAGCAGCAAACCCTGGGTCTTCCTGATAGATCACACCCTTGATATAACGCTTATGGACCACATGCTGTTCATCGATGCGCAGCATTTCTTGCGCGATTTGGCCATTAGAGTCGTAACACACTTTATCCACGGCATAATTGCTATCTAACTCTTCGATGCAATTCACAGCACCGTTATCAAAATATTCCCGCTGCATACCGCAGCGCGCAATGGCGTTATCCCAGAAATAAGGTTCACCGTTCCAGGTTTCACCTTCTTGCTGGCAGTAGTTCCAAAAATGCTTTAACTGGCCATTCGGATAGAAGCTGTAATGGGGGCCAGAGAGACGGTTATTCACCAGTTGACCATATTGAGAGAGTGAGTATCCACCATCGGTGGAATAACTGATACTTGGGCCATATTCCTTACCCGCTTTAAAGGCCTTCATATACTTTAAACGGCCGTTGGAATCGAACTGATATTCTTTATCTACGGCGCCATTAGTGTAATAGGACAATTTATATAACGTGCCGCTGTCGAGATATTCACGCTGCTCGCCGTGTTTTATCGATGAGGTTGTTTCACTTTTATTATTGATCACCCCTTCACAATCATCTGAGTAGGGATTCTCACGCATGATACATTCATCGTGCGAAGGCTTTAGCGCCACCGCTTCATTAAATTTATAACTCGTTAATTCAGCCAGCTCACTGCTCCGGGGGTTAAAACGCATTTGCTGGCCATCTAACTCACCTTGGCGATAGTTAGAAATATCTACCATAATATTCTGACTGGAATACCAAATACTCTGACCATTAAGCCTACCTTGCTCATAATGGCGGATATTAAACATCCGATTATTCTTGTCGAATGATTTAGACTCACCTTGACGCAAGCCGTTGATATAATTCACTTCAGTACGAGCCCCGTTCTCGGTTTTAAATATCCAAGGACCAGTGCGTTTTCCTCCAAGGTAAGCCCCTTCGCCGACCTGATCGCGAAAATGTCCGCGGGTCTCTTTATCGACCCAAGGCCCTTGTTTTACGCCTTGTTCATAGCGCCCTTTCGTCCCATCTTGCTCTAACCATTCACCGTCTTTGACTCCGTTGCGATAAATGCCTTTTTCCATTAATTGCTTAGCACCTTCGGTGCTGGAGCCATAATCTAGTGCATAAATTTCGTAGGGGCCGTCGAGCACATCCTGATTGTAGTGGGCAAAACCGAAGTTATCGGCCTCATCGAATATCGACTGTGCAATCCATTTACCTTGTTTTTTACCGTCAAGGTATTCGCCTTCCCAATAGGTTTCTCGGCTATCGGCTTCCATCCACTTACCGACTTTTTTACCCTGCTTGTAATCGCCCGAATACATCACATTGCCATTGCGGCCATCGTAAGCAACATAGGCACCATCGAGCAGACCTTGGGCATAATGACTTTCACTCGCAAGCCCTGCCCAAGTGCTACCCATGCCCATGCTCATAAAATTGTACAATGGGCCTGTGCGGGGGATTTCAGCGCCGCCGCTTTTAAGCCAGTCGAAGTGATCGGCCTCAAAGGCCACACTCACCAATACAAAACTACCGTCTTCTTCGCTATAACCACTGCGATCAAAGGTGGTCACTAAGCTGTATTGGCGCTCAATGCCTTGAGCATCTTTATCTTTGCGAGTCAGTGGATAACGTAATTTATACTCGACGGCGGTTTTTACATCGACGGGTGAACCTTCGGAATTTCGATAACCCACTAAGGTTGGCCTGAGCTTAGTTGAGCCATCGACAATCGCTTTAATGGCAGGATCTTCAATTGCTTCAACATCATAGGTCATACGGTATTGCTGTGGCGGAATTTGGCTTAGCACTTTACGGACGCCGCCCACGGTAAATGTGGTAATGGTCGGTGCCACTGCATCGAGCACAACTTGTAGGCGCGGCAATTTAGTCAGCTCTTCCCCCTCAAAACCATAGCCGCGCAGATGCTGACCATCTTCATCCTTGAGCATGACGATCACTTCTTTGGTGCCACCCTTATCGAAGTCATAGTAAAACACCGCCACAATTTCAGCGCGGCCGTAATCGTCAATGCGCACGCCTGGCGCATCGCCGTAGAGCATTTCGCTCCATACGTGCAGGTCTTTTTGATAGAAATCAAGCCATTGGCCGTTAGGAAGATCCACGGGACCGTGAACCACTTTGTCGAAATCCGCCGCCACCGCAGCAGGAATGACCGCAAAAGAAGAAAGTAACACAGCACCGACAGCGGCGCATAAATGACGAATCGAAAGTTCCATTTAACTATCCTTTACACCGACACCTTGCGCCTCGTGCGCACCAGTAAACGGGGCGAATTTTAAGCTAAGTTAGGCGCTTCAGGAAGTAGCAGAAACAAAAAAGGCCGCAATAGCGGCCTTTAGCAACAATGACTTAACAATCAGTTGTTATACATAGCATTAATTTCATGGGCATATTTATGGTAAATCATTTTGCGTCGCAACTTGAGCGTTGGGGTAATTAAACCCGCTTCCATCGAGAAGGCTTCAGGCAAGAGGGTGAACTTTTTAATCTGTTCAAATCCCGCCAGCTCATGCTGCAACTGCTTTAAGCGCTGCTCAAAATGTTCAACCACATGGCTATGGCGCAGCAATTCTAAAGGCGACTCATACTTCAGCCCTTTGTCCTTCGCCCACGCTTCCAGTGACTCAAACGCTGGCACAATTAAGGCGGTCACATAGTTACGCGCATCGGCAATAATCGCCACTTGTTCGATAAAAGGACAACAGCCCACAGCGCCCTCAACCCGTTGCGGCGCAATATATTTGCCGTTAGAGGTTTTCATTAACTCTTTGATACGGTCGGTAATAAATAAGTTACCTTTCGCATCGAAACGCCCTGCATCACCGGTTTTTAACCAACCATCTTCAAATGCTGCAGCGGTATCTTCAGGACGATTGTAATAGCCACGCATCACAGTGTCGCCACGAACTAAAATCTCATCGTCCTTACCCAGCTTAATTTCGATTTCAGGTAGGACTTTACCGTTTGATCCGGCAACACGATTGTCCAAGGTGTTACAGGTTACGGTCGCGTTTGTTTCGGTCATGCCGTACCCACAAAGTACAGGAATATTAATCGCATGAAAGAAACTGCCAACATTCACATCTAATGCCGCGCCACCGCAGGGCATAAACTTCAAACGTCCACCGAGCACAGCTTGCAACTTGCTATACACAAGTTTGTTAGCTAAACGCCATTGCAGCGATAACCATAATCCGCCCTTAGCACGACCTTGGCCGACTTCGAACTGACGCCCGCCAACGCGCATAGCCCAAGCAAACAGCCTCTTACGGCCATCGGCTGACTTGGCGACTTTATCTTGTACGGCGCTGTACACTTTTTCGAGGAAACGCGGCACCACACACAAGGTATGTGGACGTACGGCGCTAATCGCCTCTTTCACTCTTTGGGTATTTTGCAGATAAACGTTATGACCGCCACGGCACAAAACGTAGAAACTCCAACTGCGCTCAAATACATGACTTAATGGCAAAAATGCCAAAGACACATCGCCAGCTTTAAAAGGCAAAATATGATCGTGTTGACGTATAGTCGAGGCCATATTGCGGTAATCCAGCATCACGCCTTTAGGATCGCCCGTGGTGCCAGAGGTATAAATTAAGGTCAGTAAATCATCGAGATTAGCCGCCTGTAAACGCTGGTTAAGCTCAACTTCTTGCTTAATCGCTTTCGCATCGCCCGCTAGCAGGGCATCTAAATGCCAATGCTGAAAAGCTTTGTCGGCTGCGAGTGCCACGCTGGCATCAAAAACAATCACATGCTCTAGGCTTGGGCATAAGGTTTGAAGCTCGCAGGCCATAGCATATTGCTTAGCATCGTCGACAAACATAACCTTCGCCGCGGCATCGTTAACGATAAAGCTTGCCTGCTCGACGGTACTGGTGGGGTAAATCGGCACCACAACGGCGCGACTTTTAAGTGTACCGACATCGGCACAGGTCCACTGTGGGCAATTTTGCGCCAGAATAACGCAACGGTCTTGCACTTGTACGCCAAGTTCGATCAACACTTGTGCAATTTTACTGCTAATTTGGTCAAAGGCCTGCCAACTCACCTGATGCCAAGGAGCGGCCATTTCAAAACCTTCCAGCGCTATTGCGTCTTTTAAAGACTCGCTCTGCTGCTGTAATAGTCGAATAACATGATATTGATCGAGAGACATAAGAGACTCACCTTTTAGCTTACAAGTGTACCGCTTTTGCGCCATTCTACCTGAAGGCCAGCCAAAAACTAAGAGTTTTTGCTCTAATCTTGTGCAAGCTAAGTCCCAATATCGCAATCTATATCCGTTTAGCCGCTAATGACATCTCCCTTCCAGAGGGTTTTCTTGCCCCAAATCAGTACTATGCTCCCAAGTATCATTAAGAGCATATCCCAGATAAACCAATCGCCTAGATTGCCGCCATCGCGTAACGATGCAAGGCTGATGGACACCCACAGGGAATGCCCCGCAACAACCATCATAGTGAGCGTGACATGCAACACTCGGCGACACATACAGCCAAAACCTAAGGTCAAGGCGCAGGCCCAGTAAGTGCTGAGCACCAGATGACCTACTAACTGCATATTCAGATCACCACTGAGCCAACCCAGCAGCAGACTACACGCCAGCATAATGCCGACGACCACATTTAGCAGTCGTTGCTGGCCACGGCAAAAAGCCGCTATGAGTCCTTTTCGGCCATCAAACCCAGGCATCAGCAATAAGGTTTCGGTCGAGCGCGAACGCTGCACTCGACTCCAATGCACCAGAGCACAGCTAATCACGCTGAACTGTGCCAACAGCAGTAATACAGGGAAATTCTGATGAAATTGGTGCGATAACACCCCAAGCACTAGGCAGACTGCCGGTATAAGCAGCAATAAAATCGTCAGCATAGGGCCGATAAAAAAATTGGTGGGATGCAGATAACGCTCAAAGCGGCTCAAAATGCGCATCGATTGCAAATTTGGCAGCCAGAACCAGCCCATTTCGAGGCCATTGAGGTACACGGTTCTCGCCTCAGCACGCCAAGGTAAAGCACGGCAGGTACGGACAATAAGCGCACCTAATACCACCAGTGCAATCGCACTTAACCATAGGGAAATATAACCTGTAATCAAGGAGATAAACGGCACCAACACAAACAATAAAAAGGAAGCGTAAAACCACTGAGTGCTGAGTAAACACAGGTAAATAAAGGCAAAACTCATCACCAAGGCCAGCACTAAGGTGGACAGGCTAGACATTGAACCCAGAGCCAAACAAATTAACACGCCTATGCCAAACACGCTGGTTAACACCACAGCACTTTGAATATAAATATGGCGACGATAATGGGGAATTAACTGAGCGCACTCGCTCGCCATCAAACGTATAAGTTGCCACGCCACCGCCGCCGAGCTTGAAACGATTCCCATAGAAAACAACAATTCAACGCTGTCACTTTTGCCCTGCAACGCTGTAATGCAACCTAAGACCATTCCCAATAAGCCAGTACCCAAAAAGCTCACACTGCCGACGTCAAAACACCAAAGACGCAGCATGCCATTAAATGGATTCATCAACCGCGCGCCTTTCATCTTAGCCGTCGGCGTGATGTTTAGTTCTGGTACACTCATCTGTGAAGCTCCATAAAAAGCTGTTCCAGATTAAGGGCTTCGTTCTTTAATACACCCGATATTGGCGCGCTGTGCTCGCCTAAATCCACCAGCACTGAATCACCGACACGGCTGAGCACAGTGACCGACTCAGGCAAAACTGTTGCAGGCGCGAGTGTGAGTAAACGCACTTGTTCCCGCAAGGCATCGATTTCTTTAAATAACACTAATTCGCCGTGTTTAATCAGCGCCACATGACTGGCAACCCGCTCGATATCAGAGGTGATATGGGATGAAAACAGTACAGCGGAACCCGATTCGAGGGCGAGATCGAACAAATCGACCATAAATTTGCGCCGCACAATCGGGTCGAGACTGGCAACCGGCTCATCGAGGATCAATAGCTCAGGACGATAAGCCATCGCCATAATCAAGGCTAGCGATTGTCTTTGTCCCACAGATAAACGTTGCACCTGTTGGGTCACATCTAACTCGAACCGTACTAGCCAATCTTGTTCTAATTGCCTGTCCCAATTGGGATAAAAGCTGCGGTGTAAATCGAGGGCGCGTTCAATGGTAAACCCTTCATAACCAAAAGGTTGCTGCGGCACATAACCTAAGCGCTCCTTTGCCTTTGAGGTTAAGTTTTCAGGCATTTCGCCTAAGGTAACAATACTGCCAGAATCCGGCGTAAGCACGCCTAAGGCGCAGCGCATTAGGGTCGATTTACCCGCCCCATTTTGACCCAATAGCCCGACCACCATGCCCGCCGACAAGGTTAACGATAAATCCTTAAGCGCCCACTTTTCACCCGCGTCTTTGCCGCGAAAGACTTTATTCACTTGGCTAAATTCAAGTATTGGTGTGCACGCTTGGTCCATCGAATTTCATCCTTTTTTATTCTATTTATCGATAATAGACAGTTGGTTAACGCTAGTCTTGCCAGCGTTCATTTATCAATTGTATTAACTCAGACAGGCTGACGCCTAACTGTTTAGCCTGCGACAACAAAGCATCGAGCTGGGGTTCGAGCATGCTAGCCCCCGATGCCATAGTCTCAGTGCGCTGCGCGACTTTTGTCGCTTGGCCACGGCGGCGTTCGAGCCACCCTTGATCGACAAGCTGCTGAATCGCACGGGAGACAGTCATAGGATTCACTGCAAGATGCTCGGCAATCTGGCGTACAGAGGGCAAGACATCATCCACTTGCAGTTGACCGCCCACAATTAAGCGCACGACTTGCTCGTGTAATTGTTTATAAATGGGTTCGCCACTGCTGGGGTTGACATTTAAAAGTTCTAACATTAGCCTTTACACACTGTATTAATACATTGATACACCGATACACTGGTATTTAAATTAACACACTCGTCCTGAAATGCAAAAAGGAAAGCGCGCATGATAGATAGCATGACACACAGGAAGTTAAGCCAAACCGCTCAACGCCCTTCGCCCACTCGGCAACTGCATGGTACGGCTAATACCACGCTTGCCACATGGCGCACGCATATTTTAGGCTCGCGCATATTAAGCATAAGCGCACTTATGCTGGCGATGGCAAGTACGGCGACGTGGGCGAGTGATGTAAAAAGCCAACAGACACAAGCGGCTGATATCGCGAGTAACATAGCGAATAACACCGACACTTGTTATGTGGAAGGTGTATCCGATCGCCTAAACTGCGGTTTTGTGACTGTGCCAGAAAACCCTAACAAACCCAATGGCAAACAGATCCAAGTGCATTACGTCGTCTTGCCCGCGGTGAAAAACGTCAACCATGAAGAAGCCTTACTCGCCATTGCTGGCGGCCCAGGTCAATCGGCCATAGACAATGCCGCGGGTTTTGATGCCATGCTGAGCAAAGTTCGCCAACAGCGGGATATCTTGCTGATCGACCAAAGGGGTACAGGCCGCTCGAATCTGCTGACCTGTGATGAAGGCGCGCAATCTCCACTGTCATTCGATGATGACAATGCCGACACTTTAGCCGAAACCCAAAAATGCTTAGCCAAAATCGATGCCGACGTCACCCAATACGGTAGCCTCAACGCGATCAAAGACTTCGAAGCTGTGCGCCAGCATTTAGGCTACAAAAAACTGCATGTTTACGGCATCTCCTACGGCACGCGTATGGCGCAGCTTTACATGCGTTTATACCCTGCACACTTAGCCACAGTGACCTTAGACGGCATAGTGCCAATGCAGCAAAGCGTGTTAGAAATCGGCGCGTCGATTGATCGAGGCTTTGATTTACTCTTTAAGGATTGCCAAGAAACCACCGCTTGTCATACGCAATTCCCTGAGCTTAAAGCCGAATTCGACCAAGTCGCGGCCTCACTCGCCAAAGCGCCCGTGATGGAAAACGTCTACGACCCAGTCACGGGTGAAAAGACCATGCTGACTATGACGCGCGGTAAGTTCTACGGCTCCATCCGCATGGCGCTGTATCAAGCCAATGTGCGCGCCTTAGTGCCCCATGCGATTCATCAAGCCGCGAAACACAACTTCCAACCCATACTCGGTTTGTATTCCCTCACTATCGACAATGCTGGCATGGCGATGGGTATGCACGCATCCGTGGTCTGTGGCGAAGATATGCACCGTATTACGCCCGCCATGCGCGAGCAGGCTCAGCATTCCTTTATGGGCAAAACTATGCTCGAAGGCTTAGAAGCCACCTGTGAAGTATGGAAAGTCCCCGCGGTCGATGACAGCTTTAGCGAGCCCATCAGCAGCGATATTCCGACCTTGTTGTTATCCGGCGAAATCGACCCCGCGACACCACCGAGTTGGGGCGAGTTAGCGATGGAAAAACTCACCAATGCCAAGCACTTTGTCGCACCCTATGCGACCCACGGCGTAGCCTATCAATCCTGCGCTAATAACCTGATTGCCGATCTGGTCCGCTCGGGTTCCGTTAAGGATCTCGACGGCGAATGTTTAAAGAAAGATGTGCGCCGCAGCTTTTATTTAAATGCCAGCTCGGTAGAACCGCTTGATGCGACCAGCACAAAAACCACAACGACTGATGATAACGCCAGCACTGGGGCCAAGGAGTAAGCCATGATCAAAGTATCCAATCTTTCCAAGCGCATCGGTGACGTGCAGGCGCTCAATGACTTAAGCTTCGTCGCACAAAACGGCCAAATCACAGGATTACTCGGCCCCAACGGCGCAGGTAAAACTACCTGTTTACGCACGATTTTTGGCTTACTGAAACCCGATAACGGCAAAGCAGAAATCGAAGGCATAGATGTCGCCATCGACCCTATCGGCGCTAAGCAGCAACTCGGATTATTCCCCGACCCTTTTGGTCTGTACGAACGCTTAACGCCGCGGGAATACATTCGTTATTTTGCCGAGCTAAGCGGCTTATCATCCAAGGAGGCCAAGGAAGCCACCAGCCAAGTGATTGCGAAATTACGTTTGGAAGACATTAGCGATCGCCGCTGCAAAGGCTTTTCCCAAGGCCAAAGGATGAAAACCGCCCTCGCACAGGCAATCGTCCACAGCCCGAGCAATATTATCCTCGACGAACCAACCCGTGGACTCGATGTGATGAGCACTCGCCTGCTGCGTGACATTCTTATCGACCTTAAAAATCAAGGACATTGCGTGCTGTTCTCCAGCCATGTGATGCAGGAGGTCGCCGCACTGTGTGACCAAGTGATCGTCATGGCACAGGGTAGTGTTGTTGCCATTGGTAGCCCAGCAGAACTCTGCGCCCAAACCGGCAAAGCCTCGCTAGAAGATGCCTTTATTCAACTGATCGGCACGGATGAAGGGATAGCAGCATGATGACCCAAGCGAGCAACAACGCAGGCTGCATCTATGATGTACCAGCCCAGACAGGTATGAACATGGCTAAAGGAATAGCAGCATGAATAAAATAATCGCTATGGTTCGCAAGGAACTCATCGATGCCGCCCGCGATAAGCGCTCGGTAATGGCGGGGCTCTACTACGCCATAGGCACACCGCTGATCATGTGCGGCCTATTTTTAGTGTTAATTGGCCAGTTAACCAGTCCAGATGATTTAAAAATCACTATCACCAACCCCGATAAAGCGCCGGATTTAGTCCGCTTTCTATCGAATAAAGGTATCAGCAATGGCGAAACGAAGGACAGTGAGCTTAAAGCCATAGAGCTTATCATCAGCACCGACTATGCCGAGCAGATGAACCAGGGCAAAGGCGCCGAGATCACTATCGTTGCCGATAACTCCGATGAAAAACTGCAAAACTCCATTCGTCGACTCGAGAAGCAACTGCAGTCCTACAGCACAGAAATGGGCAGTCTACGGCTGATTGCCCGCGGTATCGATCCCCGCGTGATGCAGCCGCTAAAGGTCAATATTCACGACCAAGCGACCAGTGACTCTAAGGGCGGGATGATCTTAGGCATCGCGATTTTCACTATGATTTACTCGGTATTTATCTCGGGCATGAACCTCGCCATAGATACCAGCGCGGGTGAACGTGAACGTAACTCGCTGGCTTTGTTACTTAGTCATCCACTGACGACGCGCCAATTAGTGCTGTCGAAAATCATCGCCGTGAGTCTGTTCGCTTTGCTCGGTTTAGTGCTGATTTTGCTGGTGTCTAAAATCGCTTACACCTTTGTGCCTTGGCAAGAACTCGGCTTTAGCGTCAACATCACCACGGAATTTATGGCGCTGATGTTAGTGGTCGGTATCCCTGTTGCGTTTATGGCCGCTTGCCTACAATTGTTTGTGTCTTTCATGGCAAAAACCTTTAAGGAAGCACAATCCTACCTGACTATGGTGCTGTTTGTGCCCTTAGCCTTGTCGATGGCCGCCAGCTACAACATAGCGCCAGACATGCTGCAGTGGCTGCCAGTCTCGGGTCAGCAACAGGCCTTAATGGACTTTATCAAAGGTAAAGACTTGCCCATGTTGCAGTTACTGGTGTCGACCTTAGGCACACTCGCCATTGCGGTATTGCTGGCGTTTGGCATGGAAAGGTCGCTCAAGAGTGAAAAAGTAATCTTCGGTTTGTAAGGTAAATCGATTGCTCAACTTGGCGGCGATCACCAAATCGTCTCCAAGTTGAAAACCTCAATAACTACGGGAGTTTGTTATGGAAAACGAGTATGTCTTAATGGTGATTATGGTCACCTTCATCATAGGAATGAGTGCCACTGAGATGTTTAAGCACAATCTAAAGGCACGCCAACTGGGAGTAGGCGCCACGGACGATGGGCAACTTGAAGATAAAATGACTCAGCTCAGCCTACAAAACCAAGCCTTGATTGAGCGAGTGCAAGTGCTGGAACGCTTAGTCACTGAAGCCGACATCACAGAGAGCAATAGCAAGTTAGCACAGCAAATTGAAGCCTTAAGGTAAGGACTAATTTGGCTTAAGGTTCACAACAGGCATATCAGCCCTGCTGATCACCAGCAAACACCACGCTAAACGAGCAATAAAAAACCCAAGCTAGGCTTGGGTTTATTTTTTTCATCAGGTGATTAATAAAGTATTACCGTGTTAGCTACAGTAATGGCGACCTTATTTCTCTAGCGTAAAATGCTCCCATAACAAGCAATAAATCTTATGCATGTACTCGTAACTCCAACGGCTAGGATGTTTAACATGCAGCACCAGCTGCCCTTGCTTTGTTCGTTGAAATTGATCTCTCATTTTACTCAATCCATCTAAGCAATGAGTATTCTTTAACCCATCAAATGCTTGCTGATGACAGATCAATACTAAATCGGCACATACACTTTCTAATTGTTGGCGCAAAATCGAAGCATGCTCTTCCACATGTCGATATATGAGACTTGGCACAGCCCGTGAATGGCTATTGGGTACTTTTTTAACGTTAATCCAAGCAGTTGCACACAGACAGTTTGCCTGTTCAGAGATATTTGGATTTTGAACAGAAAATAAATAAGGGAGCTCTTGATAGGTCATAGGACGTACATTTTTAAGTGTACTAAACAGCAACCAATATAAAGATGCTAATTTCAAGGTCGTCTTTATTTTAGGAAAGCCAAGTACGTCCGTAAACGGCTGATGCTCAATATTAACGACACCATCATCAGCATCGTAACCATAGGGTTCAGCTAAAACTGCTGCAATTTTAATGGGTTCAACTTGATATGCAGAAGGATCTATCACGCCATCTAGCATATAAAAATCACTTACATTTGAGTAATAATTGCGCACGCTTAATCTTTTAGCTGAATAATTTTCCAACTCAAAATAAGGCTTTACCATCTGCATCCTGCAATCTCCAAATATTATCTACATGAGATTTTAGCGCCCAGTTCCACTCTAGTGCAGCCAAAATTCCAAACGAACAACGAACAACGAACAACGAACAACGAACAACGAACAACGAACAAAATGCAAGATCACATCTTTCTGGCAGTACTTTTTATCCTCTAGAACTATCTAAAGTTGTGGTTAAGTAGAGAAACAAACAAGTGCTTACTTTGCCTTAGGCCTAAATGGCTTGATCACGGCTTCGTTACACTCTAAATACGGGCCTTCCATCAAATCGATACAGTAAGGAATAGCGGGGAACACGGCATCTAAACATTCGCGAATAGATTTTGGCTTGCCGGGCAAGTTCACAATCAAAGAATCGCCCCGTAACCCTGCGGTTTGGCGCGATAAAATGGCGGTAGGAACAAACTTTAATGACTCAGCACGCATCAACTCGCCAAAACCAGGCATCATGCGATCGCAGACGGCTTCGGTGGCTTCTGGGGTAACATCGCGTTTCGCAGGTCCAGTGCCGCCCGTGGTGACAATCAAGCAGCAATCCTGCTCGTCGGCCATTTTGATCAGGGTCGCTTCAATCACATCCTGCTCGTCGGGGATCACTTGATAAATCGGCTCCCACTCGCTGGTGAGGTAGTCGTTGAGCGTGTCGATAATCGCCTTGCCTGAGATATCTTCATAAATTCCCGCGCTGGCGCGATCGCTTACCGTCACAATACCGATTTTTGCTTTGCTCATAGGAAATCCCCAGTGATGTTGAAATGAAACATGCCGAAATAAAAAATATCGACATCAAGCATGGAAGAAGCCGCTACAGCTTCGACCTTAAGCCGCAGCTAAAATAGCATAAATGCTCAGGAAAAGGGGCGACTAAAACGTGATGGGGTTCGCGCTCTGCCATTGAAAAATGGCGAGCGGAAAATCTAAGAGACAAAAAATCCAAGGCAAACTCAACAGGCCAGCCTTGGATGTTATCGTTAATGCAGTCAGCTTTAGCTCACCTGCGAAAGTGTGGGCAAAGAAGGAAACGCGCCCTTTTGCCCGCAGGTAATCGCGCCGCAGCGAGTGGCAAATACCACCGCCGCCTCTAAGTGCTCTTTGCTTTCGAGCCTCTGTTTCAAGGTCAAATTGCCTAAATCGTATTGCAGATCTAAACCTAAGGCGAACAGAAAACCTGAGATAAAACTGTCACCTGCGGCCGTGGTATCGACGGCAGAGATTTTGGGGACGGGTACGCTAAACCTTTGCAACGCTGTGATGCATTGCACTGGGTTGGCGCCATCGGTAACCAAAATCACCTCAACCCCTTGGGCGAGGCAAAACTGCAAATAGTCTTCGAAACTCTTATCCCGCGCCAGCGCTAAATAGTCCGCTTCTTCACGGCTCATTTTCAGCACTTGGGTGTAACGGAAACACTGCTCAACCCGCTCGGCCAGCAAGGATAAGTCTTGCCACAGGGATAAACGCAGGTTCACATCAAAGCTCACTAAGGTCGCGAACGCATTGGCACAACGCGCGCCATAAAGGCTAGTGTTAAAGATGGCGGTTTCGGTAAAGGTATTCGAGCAAAGATGAAAGATATCAATCCCCTGCCATGGGATATTGTCAAAATGCTGATTGCTGTAGCGCATATCGGCAGTGCCAGTGCGGTTAAACTCAAAGGTGCGCTCGCCCTGTTCATCTAAATTGACCAGCACAGTCGCGGTAGCGGCGCCCGGTACTTCGGCCAAATAATCGGTCGCCACACCCTGCTCCGCTAAGGCTTGCTTTAACATGACACCGTAATGGTCGGCGCTGATGCCGCCAGCAAAGTAACTCTGACCGCCGAGTTTCGCGTAACCTACGGCCACATTGGCGGGCGCGCCACCGGCAATCGGCTGGTGATGTTTGCCCGTGGCATCGGTCGGCAGCAAGTCTACTAACACCTCACCGAAACTGAGTAATACCGTCATTTTCACTCCAACTTTGTATTCTATATTCTGCATTTTGTATCAGACAAAAAGCCCACTTTCATGGGCTGTTTTGGGCTTAGCATTATTTCTGTATAAACAGTTTCTGTACGAATATCCGCTTAGAACTCGTATTTCAGCGTCGCACTCGTGGTGCGGCCATTAATGGTACGGGCACGGATGATATTGTTATCAGGGATTGAGCCTTCTTCCGCTTCAGTAATACCCGTTGCATTAAACAAGTTGTTGACGTTTAAGGACACACTCATGGCTTCGGTCAGATTGTAAGTCGCAAAGGCATTCACTTGGTTGTAGCCATCGAAACTTAAGTCATTATTATCTTGAGCATAAGAATCCGTAGTGCCAATTAAGTTAACGCCCACTGAACCTTGGTCAAAGTTGTAACGGCCCATCAAAGAGTAGATAAAGTCAGCCTGTCTTCTTGGGGTGTTACCCACCACTTCTGGCGTCAATGCATCTTTAGCAATCTCAGCATCGGTCCAGGTCAGGTTGCCTCTAAAGTCGAAGTCACCGATAAAATAGGCCGACTCGATTTCGATACCTTTGGCTTTGTACTTACGGTCGAAGAAACGTTGGCTGGTGGCCTCAAAGTTTTGCTCTTCGGTTTCTGAGTAGAACGCCGTCGCGAACACAGACAGATCATCGTAACGGTACTTAACACCTAACTCATACTGGTCAACGATATCAACCGCATCTTCCTTCGCCACTGAACCATCGGCACGCACCTTACCAAATAACAGACGGTCGGCATTGGCGCGGCCACCGTGGCTCAAGCGTGCAAAAGCAGCTAAGTCACTGGCAAACTGATAGTTAGCACCTAACGAGTAAGAGGTGTAACTCCAATCGTAATTTACTGGCTGAGGATTAGCATTATCGATGGAAGATACACTCTGCTCAGGGATTGAAATCACCCCATCTAAATTCATATCCACTTGCGACTGCACGCTACCGGCGTAGTTACCGCTGGCATCACCGCTGTCATAACGCACACTGGCATCGAGGGACAAGTCACCAAAACTCGATGCTAACGCGAGGTAAGGCGCTTTAATGGTGTAGTCGGTATCGTAATTACGTTGGCAACAATTTCCCCAGTAAGGTACGCCATAACCATAGAGGCCGTTGTCAGAATATGCCGTACCATCGGCGGCAACCACATCTAATAGCGCGGCATTATCGCCTTTTACTTCCATCAGATAAGAGTTCCACATCCAGGTCATGCTGATGTTTTGCACCGCATTGTAATAACCTAAGGTCACGCTGGTATCGTCGAAGGTTTTAGTCAATTTGAAGTCGTTTACGATTGAGCCAAAGTCATTCATCTGCACATCAAAGGTATTGATACGCATGGCTAAACCGTCCATCTGACTACCAGAATTAGGTCCATTAGCGTAAATCAACTTAGCGCCAGTGCCTGCAATACTGGTGGCGATGTCGCTACCGTTTGCCACTTCGGCGGGGAATGGCGCGATGAAGTTACCGCTCACATCGGAGAAACGGAAACGGTTTTCGACCTGCCAATCGTTACCTAAATCGAATGATGCTTCTAAGCCGACAGAATTGACTACAGGATTCATGCCATCGCGCATATCGCCACGGCGACGTTCGCCATCGGCACCTAAGCTCAAGGTTGATTGGAAATAAGCGGATTGAATCGCATCGGATTTAGCATCAAAACCAGGGATTGAACTGCCATCCGAGTACATAGGCATAGGTAAGTAACCAATGCTTTTATCGTCTAAATGTTTGAAATACAGACGAACATAACCCTTATCGAATTCTTTGGTTAAGTTAGCTTTGATCTGGCCGCCTTTGTTGGCGTTATAGCCAGCGTCGCGTGGGCCTTCGCCCGTGCGCACAAAACCGCCCACATGGAAACGCAGGCTGTCGTTGATGCTAGTGCCGTATTCAAAGTCGGTACGGAAAGTGTCGTAATCCAGCCCTAGAGTGGTAGCAACACTGCCCGAATCCGAGGTGCCCGTTTTACTGATCACGTTGATAATGCCGCCGGGCGCATTACTGGCTGCAGTCGATGCCGAGCCACCACGGATAGATTCAATGGTTTGCACTGTTGAATCTAAGCGTAAAAAGATGTCTGCGTTACCGAAGGCAATATCGCCAAACTGCAGGATTGGCAAACCATCTTCTTGAATTTGTAGGAACTTAGCACCACCAGATGCCACAGGTAAACCACGCACGGCAATGTTAGCGTTACCTTCACCGCCAGTAGACTCGACCTTCATCCCCGGAATAATACGAAATGCCTCGGCCGATGAACGTGGCGAGCTCACTTCCAGCTCAGCCAGTGACACGCTGCTGACTGACACACTCGAGTCCATAACACGAGTGCCGCGGGCAACCCCAGTCACGGTAATTCTTTCTAAACCTAACGCGTCTTTCTTGGCTTCTTCCTGTTGTGGTGCTTCGGCTGCCCAAAGGTGAGAACTCACCAACACGGCCAATGTACTTAACAAGAATTTCTGTGATGTGCTTTTTATCATTTTTATGTCTCCACCCATATTTGAGATGCAGCCCTATCTCCCCATGGCTGCCTCTACCGAATTGTGATTAATCGAAGAACCATCTTAGTGATTGCTCAAGGCCATATCGAACTTAACCCTGAATCAACTTAATCGATTAAGTTAACAAGTTAGCAACTTAGCAACAAAAAGCAAGTGCGTTTTTTGCACAGTTTTGGTTCGCACTCTAGGTTCACTAGGTCAAGATATTGATTAATTGAAGAAATGTGACAAAAAAATATTTTCTGTCACAGCCCAAATTAGTGCGCTTCAACCGTTAACAAATGACGGGCAGGATCTTTAACGAGATTAAATCCGCTCAGGAGGCATAACAAAATGGCAAAACCAGTGGCGAGGTAGAAGCCATATTTAACATGGCCGAAAATATCGCCCACGAACCCCATCAACAATGGGCCAACGGCGGCGGACACGGCAGTAAAAAACAGAATCACCCCAGCCACAGAGCCATGCTGATCCACAGGGAAACAGCTAATCCCCTTAGAGTTAAGCGTGGGATACATCATCGACATAAACAGCCCAGACAAGGGCAACAAGACGACTGCCGCTTCAATACCGTAGATCATAGACCCGAGATAACAAGCACTTATCGCGAAGCTAAACCAGAACATCACTTGCTGCCATGGGAAGCGATCGAGCACCCAACCCCCTAAAAAGCGCCCACCCGCACGCAGAGTAAAGAAGATCGTCAGGGCATAGGCCGCAAGCGTGGTGTAATCGCCTTGATAGCTTTGCAGCAAGGTCGGCATCCACACATAAATCGCCACTTCGGTGGCAACATATAAACCTATCGCGAGTGAAAACCCTAATGCATAAGGGTTTTTCATCATCTTAAAAGTGCTGGCAAGGTTAATGGCATCCGTCGAAGAACGTTTGATTTGTGGATAATCCGCCCGATAAGCTAACCAACACAACACTAAACAGAAGCAACCCGCGCCAAAATACAGATACTTCCAAGAGACGCCGCTTATCAGTAAATAACTGACTATGCCCGGCCCTATCATGGCACCGACACCAAAGTAGCCCTCTACCGTATTCATAGTGCTCGAATGCTGTTTTGAGGAAGTCGAGATATCGCCGATAAGCCCGAGTGCGCCGGTTTTAAAGACGCCAATCGCCGTGCCGACAAAGGCGAGTAGGAACAGGAAATAGTAAAACGATTCCCCCAGCGCGAACATGAAGCAGGCGAGCGCAAATAACAATAACCCCAATAAAATGGTTAACTTACGCCCTATCTTATCCGCCAAGAAGCCTAAAAACAGTCCACTCATAGCGATAAAAATCATCGGCATATAGTGGAAAGCACTGGCCTGCGACATGGACAAACCAAACTGAGATATCAGCTCTGGAATAATGACGCCCACGGCATCTGAGGTCATAGCGAACATGAAAAACATTAAATATGTGAGCACCCGAATACGGGTATGATTGCGGTTATCGCAACCTTTTGAATCACTTACCATACCATTTCACCTTATCGTTATTATACCTACTCGCTCTCAGCAGCTCAGTGACAGCATGCTGAAAGGGTTTCGGCTTTTGTGTACAGCAGTGAGCCAGCCTCCCCCAAAACTTGAGACTAACTCAAAAATCCAACAAACCACTTGAATAATGTTTCATATTGGTTAAATATACAACTTAATCGATTAAGTTTAGTTGTGCAATCAATTAAAGGATTGCCATAAACCTTTACTCTAAAAAGACAACTCAAGCGTGGGCAAAGTATGAAAAACCAAGTGCAACTGATCACCTATGTCGACAGGATTACCAATGCAGGGCTCAAGGAGCTCAAAGCGCTACTCGATGACGAGTTGCAAGGTCTATTCGGCGGCGTACATCTTTTGCCTTTCTATTTCCCCATTGACGGCAGCGATGCGGGCTTCGATCCGATAGACCATGTGCAAGTCGATTCACGCTTAGGCAATTGGGATGACGTTAAACGCATTGGTGACGACTACGACATAATGGCCGACCTTATCGTTAACCACATGTCCGCCGAATCGCCAGAATTTAAAGACGTGCTCAAGCACGGCAAACAATCGGCTTACTGGGATTTATTTTTAACCAAAGGCAAGGTATTTCCTGAGGGGTTAAGCGAGCAAGATCAAGCCGCTATCTATCGTCCACGTCCGGGAAGTTGTTTTAGCACTTACACCTTAGCCGATGGCTCGACCGAAGAGTTTTGGACCACTTTTACCCGTAATCAAATCGATATCGACGTTCATTCCGCCGCGGGTAAAGATTATTTAAACCGAGTGCTGGCGCGTTTCGACCACAGTAAAGTGAATCTGATCCGCTTAGATGCTGCGGGTTATGCAATTAAAAAGCCCGGCACTAGCTGCTTTATGATTGAAGAGTCCTTCGAGTTCGTGGATAAGTTAGCTAAGCAAGCCAATGCGTTAGGTATGACAACGCTGGCCGAAATCCATTCGCACCACATGACTCAGGTCGAGATCGCCAAGCGGGTCGACATGGTGTACGACTTCGCCCTGCCACCGCTCATCTTGCACACGCTGTTTAGCCAAGATTGCCAAGCCTTGACCCATTGGCTGGAAATGGCGCCGCGCAACTGCATCACCGTACTCGACACCCACGACGGCATCGGCATTATCGACGTCGGCCCTATGGATGGCTTGCGCGGATTATTGACCGAAAATCAAATCGATAATCTGGTTGAAACTATACATGGCAACAGTAAGGGCGAAAGCCTTCAAGCCACAGGCGCGGCCGCCAGCAACGTCGATTTGTATCAAATCAACTGCACCTATTACGATGCCCTCGGCCAGAATGACTTAGATTATTTGATGGCGCGGGCGATTCAGTTTTTCGCACCCGGTATTCCGCAGGTATATTACGCGGGTCTGCTGGCGATCCCGAACGATATGGAACTGCTCAATAGGACTCACGTCGGTCGCGATATTAATCGCCCTTACTTGAACCGTGAAAAAGTGCAGCAAGCAATGCAGAAACCTGTCGTTAAGGCGCTAACGAAGCTGATAAAACTTCGCAATAGCAGCCCAGCTTTTAATGGCCGTTTTACTATGGCATTGAATGAAACAGGGGCATCAGCAGAACACACGTTAACCTTGTCTTGGACTGCGGCCGATTCGCAGGCAAGTCTCACCCTCGATTTTGCCAATAAAGAGGGTCAAATCATCCTTTTAGATAAACAAGGTAAAGAGACACAAGTGTCGTTATCAAAACTGTTGGCTCAAGCATAAGCTTGCGTTCCTGTTCGGACTTGAGCTTAGGTTTAAGTTCAAGCTAAGCGGCATAGTGTTGAGATAGCAAAAAGGCGCATTGAATGCGCCTTTTTTAGTTAAAAGATGTAGCGATTAGCAGCTCTTACCGAGGCGTAATTCATAGCCCAAAACTTCCGCATGCACAGCATCACTAACAAACATTTGTGCCGCTTTTCGGCCCTTCTGCTCAGAGTATTGATAGACAGTCGTTAACGGCGGATTTGAACGTGTGCCTTCGTCTATGCCATCAAACCCTACGACGCGCACATCTTCGGGAACACTCAGCCCCATAGCCTGCGCCTCACCGAGCACACTCAAGGCGATTAAATCACTCATACATAAAAACACATTTGGCCGCGGTGTCGAGTTCAGCGCTTCTTTTGCCGCTATCGCCGCATAGTCGGCATTGCTCTCGGGGATATTCCAAATGCGATCATTGCCAAGCGTTACACCCGTTTCTTCAATCGCTTGCAAGTAACCCTGCAACCTCTGGTGAGCAATAGACATATCGATTTCGAGCAGATTTAAATCATAAACCCGGCACGTTAAGTGGGTATCGAGCAAACGTAACCCTAAAATGGCCACATTGTCTGCGGGCGATTGCAATGCCAGTTTCGCCACTTCATAGGCAGCTAACTTATTGTCTATGCTCACTGATGCATTGCGGTGGATATCAAAATCAACCGTGACGACCTTTTTCTTGACCTGCTTTAACTGCTCGGCCAACAGGGCATTACGCGGGCGACCATAACAAATAAAGCCATCCACAAAGTCGGCCACCGCATTCACGCTGTCTGAGCTGCCCGAAAACAGCAGCAAATTGAGCTTTTCTTGTTCCAAGACAGAGGCCACACCCTTCATAAATTTACTGGCGACGGGATCGGACACCATGTATTCCACGCTGTCCGACAATACCAAGGCGACAGTATCGAACTTGCCCTTACGTAGGGATTGAGCCGCTTTATTTGGCCCGAAATACCCAAGCTTAGTGCAGGCGGCCAGAATGTCGTTACGACGTTTTTCCGAGAGTTGGTCGGGGCGATTAAACGCGTTAGATACTGTGGCATTAGAGACACCCAACTCGTTGGCTATGCTCTTTAGGGTCCAGTGTTTTGTTGTTGTCATGCTTATGTCCTGGAATCGAATAAGGCCACAAAAATACGGCTCAGCGCAAATAGTACACGGCTTAAATGGGTCGTGCACCTGCAAATCTAGGCTTAATGCGCAGTTTCGCTATCGTGATCTTTTAGGCAGGCGTCGCCGTGGCGAGTAAGGTTTGATCGACCGCCGCCAAAAACATGGGCAAGAATACGGCCGAGAAAATGGCGAGAAAAACAGAAGTCGGTAAAGGGTCACTCTGGGATAACGCAGGCTCTAAGGACATATTGTCTCCGCTAACTCATCAGCCCAAGTACATAAAAGAAAGTGCATAAAAGAAAGCGCATAAAGAAGATGTGCTAAATTCGCCTTGCATTCCAATACTTAGACGCCCAATAACTGTTATGCAGGCTCGAAATCTTCACCCCTTGGCTAGTGGAAACATGGAGAAAATTATCGTCGCCCACATAAATGCCGACATGGTGCGTGCTCCAACCTGTCTTGAAAAATACCAAGTCGCCCTTGCGCAGTTGATTTCGCGGCACAGGTTTCCCTAGGGCTTGCTGTTCTTCAACCGTGCGCGGCAGCGTCATACCCAACATTTTCTGATAGGCAACCGACACAAAGGCCGAGCAATCTATGCCACGCTTAGTGCCACCACCTAAACGATAGGGCACACCGCGCCACTCAGAATGCAGTTCGGAGATATTGCTATCGTTCCAAACCGTGGTGGGTTCAACTTGCTTTACCACAGGCTTAGGTTCTGGCGCGCTAGCACAAGCGCCAAGGCCTAAGGCTAAGATAACTATCAGTAATCGTTTCATAGCTTCAAACTCATTGCAGGCAGATTTCACAGTAACGTAATTTTGAGTTTTTATCAGGTAAATTCAGGGCGGCTGGGGATAAAAACACCCCAACACCCGCGCACTCTAGCAGACTAATCTAACCCAAAGCTTAAAACTATAACGCCGTCCACAATAAACGCACGCCCACCAGCACCATTAAAATCAAGATGATGCGCTTAAATAGCCTGTCGTTAATTTTATCTTGAATAAACAAACCTAGCTTTACCCCTAACCATGCCAGCGGCACCAGTAACAGAGAAACTAAAATATTCTCTTGGTTAATCTGCCCAAGCAAACTGTAGGGGACAAGCTTGACCAAATTCACCACAGCAAAAAATACCACAGCCGTAGCTAAAAACTCTGCCTTAGCCAAACGCAGCGGCAACAAATAAGCGTTGAGTGGCGGCCCGCCCGCATGGGCAACAAAGCTAGTAAATCCCGCAGTTAAGCCACATAAACGTCCAACCAGAGGTGAAGGTGATGCTTGGGTTTTATCCCCCAGAATCAAACCATACAAACCAAAACCTAAGGACACACAGCCTAAAATTGCCCGTAAATATTCTTCATTCAACCTATCAAACAACAGATAAGCGATAAAAATACCCACTATCGCCGCGGGCAGTAATATCCATAAATGACGCGGATTATGTTGCCCCCACCAAGAACGTACGCTTAAAAAATCCATATAAATTAGCAGTGGTAACATGACTGCCGCCGCTGTAGCAGGGCTAATGGCCAGCGCCAATAGCGGGACAGTTAAGCCGCCCACACCACCCGCAAAACCAGATTTAGAAATCCCAGTAATCAAGACTGCGGGTATCGCCACCAACCAAAAAAGAGGGTCCGTTAACATCAACACATCCTGAATAACGCTTTATGGCTATCAAGTTACCTGTTGTTGAGGTGATAAAAAAGTAAAAAATCCGCAGCCATTTGACTGCGGATGTTGTGTTTTAGCTTTTGGCTAAGCCGGACTAAGTGTTTGTGCTTACGCCGATTCTGCCGTCATGTTCACTAAGCGCGGTGTACTCTTAGTCGCTTTCTTGGCTGGCACTGGGGTTTTAGGCTCTGGCAAACGTATGGTTAATGACATGACTAACGCCACCACCAGCAGCACTAAAATCACGTTGAAGGTCGCAATAAAGCCACCGAATAACGAGGCGACAATCGAACCGATAATGCTGCCGACACCAAAACCTAAGTAGATAACCCCATAGTTTTTAGTCAGGTTATTCAGGCCGAAGAAGTCGCTCACCAGTGAGGGATAAACAGTAATAGTGCCACCAAAGCTAAAGGCAACGCAGGCAACGGCAACGAAGAACAAGTTAGCATTCAAAGGGATAAACAACAGTAACACCATACCAACTAGAGTGATGATCTGCGCCAGCGAAATAACCCGAATACGGGGGATTTTGTCCGACAGTATACCCAGCACCAAACGACCACTGAGGTTCGCCATCGCAATTACCGCAACCGCATTAGCAGCGACCAGTACAGGCAAGTCTACCATTTTCTCGCCGATATCTTTAGCCACACCAATCACATACAAACCACTCATACAGGCGGACAGGAACATCAGCGCCAACATCCAGTATTGTGGCTTACGCATGGCTTCAGCGAGGGTGAAGTCACGGCTTTCGGTCTGCTGACTTGCGGCTGATTGTGCAGGCGCATCTTTCATCAACATGCCGCCACACAACACCAGCGCCATGGCGATTAAGCCCCACAGTTGGAAGGTGGTTTCAAGGCCAGTATTTTCGAGTAACAGCACGTTGATGTATTTAAATCCGAGGCTACCTAGACCATAAGCGCCAATCGCTAACGCCGAAATCAGCCCTTTGCGTTCGGGGAACCACTTCACGCAGTTAGACAAGGTCATCAAGTAGCCAGTGCCATCGGCAAAGCCCACTAAAATCCCGGCACACAGGTAGAGCATCATCAAGTTACTGGCTTGGGCAGTGAGTAAGAATCCCAGCCCGAGTAATAGGCCTGCACCTAAGGTGACATTACGCACGCCGAAGCGTTCCTGTAATTTGCCCGCCATGGAAGAAGCCACGGCCAAAGACAAACTCAGCAAACCAAATACAAACGCCACTTGGCTGACAGGCTCGTCGAGCTTAGCGGCCAACTGTGCATTGAACAGGCTCCAAGTGTAAACTGAGCCGAGTGCAAACTGGGTGATAATAGTACCAACTAAGGTCAGGTACCGAGTACGGTTCATCTCTTTAGTCATGATGCATCTCGCTTTAGGGATCAGGAATTGAGTCCACTATAAGAGAGATGCCATTGGCGCTGATCAATTAAGGCATGAAATACAGATCTGCAGGAATGAATGACAATTACAGCCTCATCAGCTGTCGAAAAGCCTTAATATTACTACGGCTAACGGGCACCTCGAACGACAAATCATGCAACCTAATCAGGTAAGTACTGTTGAACCAAGGCACGATTTCGCGGATTTTATTGATATTGACGCAATAGGAGCGGTGGCAGCGGAAAAAGCCCTCGGCGGGCAAGCGGCTGACAAACTCGCTAATGGTCATCTGCATCACATAACGGTCGCTACGGGTGTACACATAGGTGAGTTTTTCATCGGCCTCGGCATAATAAATTTGCTCGCAGGGCGTAACGATAATCCGCTCACCCTTGACTAAGTTCACGGTACGACTGGCATTACTCGCCGCTTCATGTTGCGGCTTTGGCGCTTGTCGCCCAACTTGCTCAATTTTCTGCAATAAGCTGATGATCCGCGGCTCATTATAGGGTTTGAGAATATAATCGAAGGCTTCGAGCTCAAACGCTTCTACCGCAAATTCTTTATGGGCAGTGACAAACACCACATGGGGAGGATGGGTCGATTTATGCAGATTCTTCGCCAGCAATAAGCCATCGATGGACGGAATTTGGATATCCAAAAACACCACATCGACTTCGTGATCCTGCAGATATTTAAAGGCCTCCAAGCCATCCTCAAAGCTTGCCACTATGTCTATCTCACTGTGGCTCTTCACTAAATATTCTAGCTCCTCACGGGCCAGATATTCATCTTCAACTATGATGGCTTTTAACATACTTGCGCCTCATTTTCCGGTAAATAAAAGCTGACTTCAGTCCCCGGCTCCAGCCGTTTAAGCTGCAAACCTTCGCCGTACAATAACTTCACCCTCTGGTGCACATTCGTCAGTCCAATACTGCTACTTTCTATACGACCCGCGGCGACGCCATCTATCACCTCTTGGCTGATGCCATAACCTGTGTCACGCACGGCCACGCGAATGCCAGCATCGAGTTTTTTCACTTCTATGGTCACTCTGCCCGGCGCACTGCGCGGCTGAATGCCGTGCAAAATGGCGTTTTCCACCAGCGGCTGCAACAGGAGGCAAGGCACACAAAAATGCACATCGTCAACATCGAACACCACTTCAAGCTTGTCGCCAAAGCGTGCCTGCTCAATGGCCACATAATCACGGACTTGTTTAACTTCTTCTTGGATATCAATTAGCTCATCGCCTTTAGCCAAGTTATAGCGTAGATAATCGGCCAGATTGGCAATCAACTCCCGCGCCTGCTGCGGCCGGATGCGGATCAGTGAAGAAATCGCATTGAGGGCATTAAACAAAAAGTGCGGGTTAATCTTGCTCTGCAGCGCAGTGAACTCCGCCTTACGGGTCATCTCTTGCAGTTGCTCGATACGCGACACTTCCATCTGAGTCGAAATCAGCTGCGACAAGCCCACCGCCATCTCTCGTAGCGAGCTGGTAATCCGATAGTTATTGCGATAATAAATCTTCAGCGTACCGCTTACCGTGCCGTTTTCACGCAGCGGGATTATGATGACCGAATGAAAGTCCGATAAATGATATTGGCGTAAGTCGTTGTTAATAATGTTTTGATCTAGCTCTATCGCCCTTTGCGTCATCTCACTAATCGCTTGATGACCATCGACCTCGTAGTAATCTTTGCCAACGCCCATATAGGCTAATACATCGCGAGTATCAGTAATGGCCACGGCATCGGCATGGATCTCATTACGGATAACAGCGCACACTTGCTCTAAGGCATGGCGGTCAATTTTGCGGAAGAAAGGTAAGGTTTTGTTGGCAATATCCAGCGCGAGCTTGGCCTGCTTAGCGGCAATAAGCTCTTTCTCATCGTCGAGGTCCTGCACTAGCTTAATAATCAGTCCGATACACACAGTGCCCGCAATCATGGGATAGGCAATGTGACTGACTATCTCAACGCCCACCTCGTGTGGCTCTGTCAGCAGCCAAATCAACAACATGGTCAGCGTTTCGCACAACATGCCCGCCACAATGCCATAAATCCACAACTTAGATTTGGGGCATTTATAATAAATCCAGGTCGCCATAAGGCCGGCAATAATGCTGGCGATTAAACACGGAATCGAGGTATCACCATCCATATCAATCAGATATCTATGCAGCCCCGACAGCACGCCCGCGGGAATACCAACCCAAGGGCCAAATAATATCCCGCCGGAAATAATCGCGATAATCCGCACGTTGACCAACGCGCCTTCAACCTCAATGCCGGTATAGGTACTGAACACCGCAAATAAGCAAAATATCGCCGCCACTGAGACCAGCTCTGCGGGAGTGTGATTACGCTTTTGGAATAATCGCTGGAACGGTCGAGTGCGAGTTAAAAAGAACAAGGTCATCAGCATCAAGGCTGCCCGTTCAAATACCGCCAGTAACATCATTTGATTTTCGAGCACGCTTTCCCCTTTGCAGATCTGACTTAACGTGTGCAGGATTACAATCACCGAGACTAACCCAAAACTCGTCCACTATGACGGCTCGAGTAAAACATCAAACGCTAATGCCCACATAAATACAGGCTTGCTAAAGTAAAGGACAGCAAAAACTCCCATACACGCGGGCTCAGTCACAGATTCACGTTTGAATTGGGTTAACAGAGTTATCCAAGGGCGATTTGCAAAATCCACGGGAATACCCGAAGCTAAAACCTTCGGCTCGAATACAAGATGAGATCTAAAACCAGTTCAGCATGCCAGATAAACACTAACTAAGTGTGTCCTCACCAAGGAATAAGGAGCGAACATGAGTGAAGTTCAAGCACAGTTTTATGGTGGCCCTAAGGAATGCCCAATTGAAAATGGCCGCATTCAAGTTCAACGAATTTCCCCTAAAATCAGTGATGTTGGCGGTATTCCCGTCGCACGGGCTATTCCACAAAAAGAGCGTCGTCTTATCGGCCCTTGGTGTTTCCTCGACCATATTGGCCCAGTCACCAATGGCCCTGAGCTAAACGTTGGCCAGCATCCACATATTGGGCTACAAACTTTTACTTGGATGCTCGAAGGCGAAATCATGCACAAGGACAGTCTCGGCAGCGCCCAAGTGATCCGCCCTAAACAAGTTAACTTGATGACCGCCGGACACGGTATCGCCCACACCGAAGAATCCGTAGCAGGCCATAACACTCTGCACGCGGCGCAGCTGTGGATTGCCCTACCGCTTGAGCATAAAGACACAAGCCCGAGGTTCGATCACTATCCCGAACTCCCGACGTGGCACAATGCGGGCGTTGATTTCACTCTGCTGATTGGCCGTTGGCAGCAGCAACAGGCGCCCACATTGCACTTCTCGCCGATAGTGGCGATGGATTTATTTGCCGCCGAAAACACTGAGCTTACCCTGACTCTCGACCCGAGTTTTGAATATGCCCTCATGCCACTCGAAGGCTTTTTCCGTATCGATGACCAAAGTTTCAATAATAATGATCTCGCCTATCTGGGCATGTTACGTGAAAGCGTCACAGTCGAACTCGACGCGGGTTGTCGCATACTCTTGATTGGCGGCGCACCACTGGCCGACCCTGTCAGTATTTGGTGGAACTTTGTCGGCCACAGCAAAGACGAAATCGCTAAAGCCCAAGCCGATTGGGAGGCCCACTCGACACGTTTTGATACTGTGCCCGGCTATAACGGCAAGCGCTTAGTGCCACCGCCGATACCTTGGTGATCTTCAGCTAAATAATGGCAGGCAATTACTTGATAGCTAGCCCATTAGCGTCAATCCGATAACTGCCCACGCCTAGAATGGCTTACCCCATGAGTCTATGTGGTAAGCCTGATTATTAGCTCGCAGCTTGATATGAGTGTGCGAGAACATCCCGAGTAAACTGCACGCTAAGCTACTCACTGGGCTATAAATTTTACGGATTTTTTACGCGCTATCTTAAAATGGCTTTGCTAGAGTACAGACACTTTATTTTATGCGTCTTTCTATCCATGACTTCATCCATAGCGGCTACCATGACTAATTACTGGCGTTCGCACCCAACATTTTTTACTGGCGTAGTGCTAGTTATCGCGATTTTCAGCAGCGCTTTTATCGATTATTTTGCTGGCTCCACCATAGCCGTACTGCTGATCTTACAATTAGCTGTGGTCGCTATCGCCCTGCAATGCAACGCCAACTTTGCCTATTTTGCGGCTGTATTTGAGGCGACCAGTTTTAATTTTCTGTTTACCACACCGCGTTATTCGCTACAGATGTTCAATCTTGAGGACATTCTCAATCTAACTGTGTTTCTACTTGTCGCCCTAACCACCAGCAAATTGGCCGAACTTTATCGCCGCCAGCAAGCGGCACTCGAACAGGCTCAGTTACGCAACAGCATCTTATTGTCGGTTTCCCATGACTTACGCACCCCGCTCTCGACCATTATCGGCACCTTAACGACCCTGAAGGAATACATGCCTAAGCTCAGTGCGTCGCAAAAAACTGAGCTGATTGATAGCGCAGCCGCCGAGAGTCATCGTCTGCATCAATATATCGAAAACCTGTTACAGGCCACTAAGTTACAACACGGTGCACTCAAATTTAACCTAGACGAAGCCAATCTGCGCGAAGTGTTACAGCGCACTATCGCCCGCTTTCAAACCGCGCAACCTAGGATCAAAATTCACAGTGAGCCAGAGCTACCACCATTAATGATTTGCAGCTCTTTGATTGAACAAGCGATTTTTAATGTGCTCGACAATGCTCTGCACTATTCACCCACCAGCCAACCTGTAACAGTCAACCTCTATCGCCACCAAGATATGCTGCGCATCGATATTCAAGACTTAGGACAAGGCATAGCCCCATCTCAAAAGGAGGCGATTTTCGAGTTGTTTTACCGCCAACATCCTTCTACCGATGGCGGCGCAGGATTGGGCCTTCCTGTCGCCAAAGGCATTATTATTGCCCATAACGGGAGTCTCAGTGCCGAAAATGTTGCTCAAGGCAGTCTGATCCGCATCGAGTTACCGATAACGAAGGAAAATGTATAAATGGCTTACAAGGTGTTAGTCGTGGATGATGAGCCGCAAATTCATACCTTTATGCGGATCTCACTCGAGGCGGAAGGCTTTGAATACATAAGCGCCACCAGCATAGCCACGGCGCTCAAACAGTACCGCAGCCATCAACCGCACCTTATCGTGCTCGACCTCGGCCTGCCCGATGGTGATGGCATCGAGTTGCTCCATGCGCTGCGCCAACAGGATAAGACCCCTGTGCTAGTACTCACCGCCCGCGATCAGGAGGAAGAAAAAATCCGCCTACTCGAGGCAGGTGCTAACGACTACCTGAGTAAGCCCTTTGGGATCAGGGAATTAATCGTTCGCATCAAGGTGTTGGTTCGCGACCTTGTGGATACCTCAAGCGGCGCCGATATGCTGCAATTTGGCCCGCTCACTCTACAAAAGAGCAGCCATCAATGCTGGCTTAACCAGCAGGAAATCGCCCTCACCAAAAAAGAATTTGCCCTACTCGTTCAGTTAATGTCCCACCCTGGGCAATTGCTGAAACAGAGCGACCTGCTGCGCAATATCTGGGGCGAAACTCACCAGGAAGATGGCCATTATCTACGGATTTTAGTCAGCCAACTGCGCAAAAAACTTAACGATAGTGACGAACAGCAACTGATCAAAACCGAGCCTGGCTTAGGGTATCGGCTCACTGACCTCGGCCCGCCCTAGGCCAGCTCGCCTCACTCTTTAGTTCAACCACACAAGGATATGAAATGGCACATTTTACTGTCATCGGATTAGGCCGCTTCGGCGTCGCAGTGAGCCGAGAACTGATCCACTTAGGTCATACGGTCACTGGTGTCGATAATGACCATAAAGCTGTTGAAAAATATGTAGAAGTTCTTACCGAAGCCGTAATTTGCGATTGCGCCGATGAGGCGTCACTAAGGGAACTCGATCTTGCCAGTAGCGAAGTTGTGATTGTCGCTATCGGTTTTGATATGCAATCGAGCCTGCTGTGCACACTGGCACTGAAAAATCTCGGCGTGCAAAACATTTGGGTTAAAGCCAGTAATAAGGCGCACCACACCATATTGTCTAAACTCGATGTTACTCGGATTATCCACCCTGAAGAAGATATGGGGGTCCGCGTCGCCCAGTCGCTAAACTATCCCATGGTGAATAACTTTCTCGCCATCGGCGACGGGCTCTATATTGTTGAAATCCACATTAAAGCCCATTTGCATCAAGCCACTGTTGGCCAACTGCTGGGGAACTTGCAAGAGAAAAACACTGATGAGCAAATCAACGTGCAACGCAGCCCTAAGGGCAAAGTCGCGCCGTTAATGGTCAAACGAGAGCAAAGTGTATTTAGCAAGATTGATAGCGATTTTACCTTGCACACAGAAGATGCCCTATTCCTCTGCGGTAGCCGTGCCGAGTTAAAACAGCTCGCGCCAAGGTTGGTGTAAGGTGGTTCAATGGCATCCTTCGCTCACCCTAGAGCACACTCCTAAAAGCGGCAAAAAACTCTTTGGCGCGCCGCCCTTTATTTTAAGTGCAAGCTTTGCTCTGTTGATCCTCGTCGGCACATGTTTACTTAAACTGCCCATCGCCACCGAGTCGCCCATTACTTGGCTACAAAGTCTGTTTACCGTCACCTCGGCGGTGACAGTAACAGGGCTTGTGGTCGTCGATACCGGCAGTGTGTTCACGCCCTTTGGCCAAGTGATAATCGCGCTGTTAATTCAATGCGGTGGCCTAGGTCTAATGACCTTTGCCATTGTCACGCTAATAGCACTAGGCGGTAAGATAGGTTTCTTGCAGCAAACCGTTGCAAAAGAGGCGTTTAATCAAACCGATACCTCGACATTAGTCTCGACCGCAAAAGCCGTGCTAGTGTTTTCGCTATTGGTTGAAGCCGTCGGCATGCTGATTTTATCTGTCTACTGGAGCGGCGAGCTGGGCTGGCAAACCAGCTTATTCCACGGCTTTTTCTATACCATTAGCGCCTTTAATAACGCAGGTTTTGCCCTAAGCCCAGATAGCTTAATGCCCTATGTGGCCGATCCCGTGATCAACCTGACCATCACAGCTTTGTTTATTATTGGTGGTTTAGGATTTTCGGTGTGGATAGATCTGCGTAGGAACAAACGTTGGTCAAAACTCACCGTTTACAGCCGCATGATGATTACTGGCACTATTGTCATCAACACGGTCGCCGTGATTGCGATTTACTTTATTGAGTACAACAACCCCAACACCTTGGCGCCCTTAAGCGAACTCGGCAAATGGTTGGCCTCTTGGTTTCAAGCCGTAACCCCGCGCACCGCAGGCTTTAACACCCTAGCGATTGACCAACTCGAAGACGCCAGTACCTTACTCATACTCGTGCTGATGTTTATTGGCGGTGGATCCCTCAGTACCGCCAGCGGCATTAAAGTCGTCACCTTTATGGTGCTGATTTTGGCCACTTATGGTTATTTACGTCGCGACGAAGCCATCTATGTGTTTAAGCGGGAAATTCCCAAAGATACCGTCAGCAAAGCCTTAGCGCTGACTATCATCTCTCTGGTCGTATCTTGGCTGGCCATTTTCATACTGGTATTAAGCGAGAAAGCGCCGTTAATCGATATCGTCTTCGAGGCCATATCCGCACTGGGCACTGTCGGTTTGTCCCGCGGTTTAACAGGCAACCTCACCAATCTTGGCCAAGCCATCATCATCTTTATGATGTTCATGGGACGCCTCGGCCCACTCATGCTCGCCTATTTCCTCGCGAATCCAAGAGTGAAAAAACTGCGCTACGCAGAAACCAAACTGGCGATTGGGTAAATTATTTAGTTGGACGGCAGGCACTGAAAAATAGTCAGTGCCGCTATTGGTTCAACTCAGCTTAGCTGTGGGCGATCAACAACTGGCACAGCGGGGCGTTAATGTAATAATTAGCGCGCCCCACTTTTTGTTTCGTTAAAAAACCGCACTCGACCAGTTGCTCTAAATATTTTGTGGCAGTAATACGCGTCACCCCTAATTCTTCGACTAAAAAGTCAATTTTGGTATAGGGATGATTAAATAAATTGTTGAGTAAATCTTGGCTATAGATTTTGGGCAGCTGTTCACGGATACCTTGTTTGACGTTAGTCATTAGCGTTTTCATTTCAGTGATCAGTGAAATGGTATTTTGCGCAGTGTCGATAATGCCATCAAGCATAAACATCAGCCACGGCTCCCAGTTACCTGTATCTCTTACCGCTTGCAAGTTTGCGTAATAGTCAGCCTTATGCTGAATAATAAAACGGCTTAAATACAAGACTGGCAAGTTAAGTAAATCTTTAATGACCAAATACAGAATATTCAATATCCGCCCCGTTCGACCATTACCGTCATAGAAGGGGTGAATACTTTCAAATTGATGATGAATAATGGCCATTTTTACTAACGGATCGGCATCACACAGGTCGTCATTGTTGATAAACTGAATAAGATTGTCCATGAGTTCAGCAATGTCATCAGCATGCTGTGGTGGGATATAAATGACCTCACCCGTTCGAGCATTCTTAAGATCAGTGCCCGGTAACTTGCGCAGCCCTGCGTTGTTGTGCTCTAGATTTTGTTGTATCGCAAGAATATCGCTGAGACGAATTACTTTGTTTTGCCGTGCAATATGAAACCCTTGCTTTAAAGCAAAGGCATAATCTTGGACTTCTTTGGTGGAAGGGTTAGTAATGGCCTCTTCAAATAAATTGGCCTTATAAAGCTCATCGTGCGTAGTGACGATATTCTCAACCTCTGAACTGTCTTTTGCCTCTTGTAGTGCCAACGTATTGATTAAAATAGCTTCGTTTGGAATGCTGGCAGCGACGCCTTTAAGTTCTGCCAAATAGCGATGCGCTTCGGCGGTTTTTTTTAGCACCGAACGGGTTTCCCACAGTTCAATGTTGGGAAGAGGAAGCAAGGCCAGCGAGTCTAACATAGATAAATTCCACTCTTTTTTATACTGAAGAGATTCAATATGTATAGTTTTCCTCAAAAATTATACATGATAGCGAAAACATGTATAGTTTTACAAGTTTTCTATACATTACACCTAACTCATTCAACTCAATGGCAAGAACGTTAAATAGCGACTAATTCTTCAAGATCAGTAACTTTTCGCAGGGCTATCGCAATTAAATCACTGTATCTTCTTAATTTATGACGATAAAAGCTTAATCTAAGCCGAATGAGCTAATTATCACTTAAATACATCAATTTTTAAGGAAATAACTCGATTTAGTGCTTGATCTGCTATACAGCTTCTTTTAATGACTATCGTTAAAGCAACTTCCATCATTGTTGCTTGAAGGCAAACCGAAAGCGCATTATGTTATTGCTTTATTTTGGATGTCTGGATTTGTGCTCATGCGCATTTTTACTGGTCTAATGAGGAAAACAGCGCAGCTCTAAATACTAAGACGTTAGATCCTTCTGCCCATCTCAGCCTGATATTTCACGGAGAAACGACGACAACCGATGACGCAATCAAAACCGCACGCGATGGAGTAGCTTTGGTAAGCGAAATATTGAAGGCTGCTGGGGACAACCCAAATGTAAAAGAAGCTGGACAGCATCTCGGGCAAACGGCACTGACCATCACTAAGACGATAAACAATGCCCTATTACCTCTTGCCGCCGTCAATTTCGCCTTCGACAAAGCGAGAGCCTATTTCTCAGAAAGTTTTCAGCAAGATATTTCTGCAAAAACCTCGACAATTCCTCCTGAACAGATTGTAGAACCAAAAGCCTCAATTGCAGGCCCTGCACTCCAAGGACTCGCTTTTACCCATGAAGAACCCAACCTCAAAGACATGTATCTTAATCTCCTCGCAACAGCTATGGATGCTCGTGTAGCAGCCGACGCACATCCTGCTTTCGTTGAGATTATCCGTCAACTTAGCTCTGAAGATGCACAACTAATACGTGGCTCACTTCAATCCTCGGTCCCCATAGCAATAGTCGAAGTCAGACTCACTACAGTCGGTCAAAAGGGCTACAGTATTCTAGTCCGCCACTTGCTGAATCTATCCAGCAGCACAACAAAAGATCCTGTGGAAATTCCCGCTCTTCCAGCTATGGTGGACAACTGGGTCCGGCTAGGGCTTGTCAATGTTGACTACACAACAGAGTTAATGGATGTCGCTGCATATAAATGGGCAGACCAACGACCTGAAGTCATGCGGCTTCGTCAAACTTACGAGAAAGAGACGCAGAAGCTCACTATCACTCATGGCATATTGGAGCGCACAGCGTTTGGCACTCAATTTGCTCGAGCAGTTTCACTTGTTTAATTTACGCCCCATCGGTCTACCCATCAGATGCTGCGCGATAAGGCCGCGCGGCGCTGGTGAATTAAAATGTTAGTCCCATACAAATATTAATGCGAGGCTCACGAATTAGAGCTAAGCGCCTAACTCATTGTTGCACCATACTAAGTTAGCGATTTTAAGTTAACGAGTGAAACCTTAATCCACTGGCTCATACAAAATGACCCCCTATATTTTTATTTTAATAAATAGCGCATTAACGATTGTGGGTATCTACACTAAACCGCTTGTCCTGCGGCGACGCCGGATGCCCAGGCCCATTGAAAATTAAACCCGCCTAACCAACCACTTACGTCCATGACTTCGCCGATAAAGTAGAGACCTGCGACTTTGCTGGCCTCCATGGTTTTGGATGACAACTCATTACTATCAATACCACCTAAGGTCACTTCGGCGGTGCGGTAGCCTTCGGTGCCATTCATCAATAGTGTCCAACGGTGGATATCATCGACTAATTTTGCCCGTTCGGCGTGAACTAGTTGATTTAAGGCTTTGTTCAACAGGGCCTCATCGAATAGCACTTCAACCAAACGTTTAGGCAACCATTGGCTGAGAGTGTTACGCAGGCTTTGCTTAGGGTGCGCGGCGAATTGTTGCTCTAGCATTTGCGCCAAATCCATATTCGGCAAGAGATCGATTTCTATGGTTTCGCCCGCTTTCCAATAGTTGGAAATCTGCAAAATAGCAGGGCCAGATAAGCCGCGGTGAGTGAATAGCAACGCTTCGCTGAACGCAGTGCCATCTTTGGCGGTAATGCGGCTCGGCACTGCAATGCCTGATAAGGGCTCAAAACGAATTTTATCTTCACTGTGCCATGTAAACGGCACCAGACCTGCGTGAGTTGGCAATACTTTAAGGCCAAACTGCTCGGCGAGTTGATAACCGTAAGGCGTGGCGCCAAGTTTAGGCATGGATAAGCCGCCCGTGGCGATAACCAGTGAGTCGCAGCTCAGTTCGCCGTTAGAGGTATTGAGCTCAAAGCGCCCTGCCTCGGTCTTTTTAACGGCCAGAATATCGGTGCGCAGCTTAATGGTCACGCCTGCCCATTCACACTCGGTCAATAGCATAGTGACTATCTCTTTAGCCGAGTCATTGCAGAACAATTGGCCGTGATCGCGTTCGTGGTATTCAATGCCGTGGCGCTCGACCAGTTCAATAAACTGCTGCGAGGGATAACGCGCGAGTGCCGACTTAACAAAGTGGGGATTACCACAGAGGAAGTTAGCGGGCTCGACTTTAAGGTTGGTGAAATTACAACGCCCGCCGCCGCTGATGAGGATTTTACGCCCCGCTTGCTTGGCATTGTCGAGTACGAGTACATCACGGCCTCGGTAACCCGCGGTCGCTGCACACATCAATCCCGCGGCGCCGGCTCCGATAATAATGACATCATGATGTTTCACGCTCTTACTCCACACAGATAAATTGATTAGTTTTGCGGCCAACGGGCAGTTTGCTGATTCGCGAACATTTAGCAGGCAAATCATGCAACAGCTAAACGGAGCAAGGATAAGCTCAAACGTTAGGCACAAAAAAGGGCGCTATTTTAGCACCCTTTCTTTTATTCAGCATCATCACGGCTCGCGGTTTATTGCGTAGGCGTTTCTGATTTCTTTTCTCTGCTGAGCAATTCTTTCGCGGCGTCGACGGGCGATTTACCTTGGTACAAAACTTGGTAAATCTGCTCAGTGATTGGCATTTCAACCCCAAGGCGTTTCGCAAGCGTAAACACTTCTTTAGTATTGCGATAACCTTCAACCACTTGGCCGATTTCAGCCTGTGCTGTCATCACATCGCAACCTTTACCTAAGGCTAATCCGAAACGACGGTTACGGGATTGGTTGTCGGTACAGGTCAACACTAAGTCGCCTAACCCCGCCATTCCCATAAAGGTGGCCGCATTGGCCCCTAAGGCTTCGCCTAAACGCGTCAATTCGACTAAACCACGGGTGATCAAGGCCGTTCTGGCATTGGCACCAAAGCCGATTCCGTCAGACATGCCCGCACCAATCGCGATCACGTTCTTTACCGCGCCGCCAAGTTGCAGTCCGGTAAAGTCGTCGTTGGCGTAAACCCGCAAACGTTTAGGGCTGTGTAACAGCTCGACGAGATCGTTAGTGAACGCAGGACAAGTGCCCGCGACTGAAATGGCCGTAGGTAAACCCATGGCTAATTCTTTCGCGAAGGTCGGCCCAGATAACACCGCCAGCGGATATTGCTCACCTAACACATCACGGGCCACATCTTGCAGCAAACGTCCGGTTTCAGGCTCGAGCCCTTTCGTTGCCCATACGATGCGCGCATCGCTACGGAGTAACGGTTTAGCTTGCTCAAGCACAGTTCCAAACACATGGCTTGGTACTACCACTAACACATTGTTACTGGCAGCTAAGGCTTTGGCTAAATCGGCTTCGATCTGTAAACAATCAGGAAACGCAATACCAGGCAAAAACGCTTGGTTGCACTTGTCTTGAGCGAGCGTTTGCATGTGGGCAGGATCGTGTCCCCATAACAAGGTCTTATGACCATTGCTGGCTAAAGAAATGGCAAGGGCGGAGCCATAAGAGCCCGCCCCTAATACCGTGATATCGGCAGAGTTTTTCATGTAATTAAGCGTTAGCTTCTTCGGCAGCTGGTGCAGTCGCAGCAGCTTGACGTTGTTGCACGTATTGGGCAAACAGCGCGTCGAAGTTAACTGGTGCTAAGTTCAGTTGTGGGAAAGTACCACGACCGACTAAGCTGCCCACGGTTTCGCGAGCATATGGGAATAGGATGTTAGGGCAGTATGCACCTAATGAATGTGCCAGTTGTGGCTCAGTCAGACCAGTGATAGAGAAGATACCAGCTTGTTGTACTTCACATAGGAAAGCAGTATCGCCACCGTTTTGTGCCGTTACCGTTAAAGACAGGACAACTTCATACACATCGTCAGCTAATTTAGCGCTGCGCGTGTCTAAATCTAACTTCACTTCTGGGTTCCATTCTTTTTGGAATACAGCTGGGCTGTTAGGCGTTTCGAAAGACACATCTTTAGTGTAAACACGTTGGATGTTGAATTGTGGGGCTTGTTGTTCGTTGTTTGCTACTTCAGCCATAATTTCCTACCTATCCTATCAATGTTGTATCGGCTTTTCGTTGAAAGCCAATTATTATTTGAAAGCCAATTCATCTTTGAATGTAAATTGGCCCGGGGCTTATGTTACTCAAGGCCTGTATCAGATCTCGGTATCATCCCAACTTTCACCCATATTCGGGTATCGATCGAACCAGTCTAAAAACTTACATTAAGCCCTTAGCGACCGCAGGATCAGTATGCCAAACAATGATGACTTTATTACTGCACTATCCGGTGGATTGAGTGCAGCTTAAATCATAACTGCCGCCGACAACTTATCTTTTGCTTTTTGAAACAGGCATATTTGCTGCCTGCCATTCACCCATACCACCTTTCAAGTTGTACAGGTTTTCAAAACCTTGCTTACTCAAAAGCTGAGCGGCTTGAGACGAGGTCATGCCAGCATTGCATACCAATATAATGGGACTCGCTTTATACTTTTCAAGGGCAGATATCTGATTATTTTTAATATCTGCTAGCGTAACGTTAATTGCATCAACAATATGCCCCTTGCGGAACTCATCACTTGAGCGCACATCAACCACTTTAGCGTCCTGTCTGTTCACCATAATCGTCAGTTCTTGGTGAGAAATACTTTTGATCTTTGACATGCTCGATTTGATGAGACTCGCGACAAGCACAACAAATAATCCCACCCAAGCCAGACTGAGCATTGAGTGAGCTTTAAAAAATTCGATATATTCTTGCATGATGATTGCCCGCATAAATGGCGAAAATTCGATAAGGGCACAGAGTATACCGATTGCCTTGGCAGATTGCAGCAGTTTAGTCACAGTTAGAGATCGCACTTTTAGCGCAATTGGTCCAGCACTTGTCACAAGCCACTCACAGAATCGGGCGAATTAGTGATTCGATGACCTTAATCGGGGTAAAGCGCTTTTTCATACCCAGCTAACGTAGTAATATTTGACCAATTTCAGATTTCTATCGCTTCTATAAAACTTAAAGGTATCACTATGACGACAGCTAAACGTCCGCTCGCGTTGTTGATCCTCGATGGCTGGGGCTACCGTGAAAACACGCATAACAATGCGATTTTCCACGCCAACACTCCGGTACTCGACCGTCTCAACGCTCAATATCCCCATAGTTTAATTTCAGGTTCTGGCTTAGATGTAGGCTTACCTGATGGCCAGATGGGAAATTCTGAAGTTGGCCACATTAACTTAGGCTCTGGCCGTGTGGTTTATCAAGAACTCACTCGCATCAGTAAAGCCATTGCAGATCATGAGTTTGAACAAAATCCAGCCCTGTGCGATGCGGTTGATTCAGCCATTAAAGCCGGCGGCGCAGTGCACATTATGGGTCTGCTTTCTCCCGGTGGCGTTCACAGCCATGAAGAGCATATCGAAGCTATGTGCCGCATGGCCGTTGCCCGTGGCGCGACAAAGGTTTATCTGCATGCTTTCCTCGACGGCCGTGATACACCACCGCGCAGCGCTAAAGGCAGCTTGAGCCATTTTGATGATCTGTTTACTACATTAGGCCATGGCCGTATCGCCTCGATTATTGGTCGTTACTTTGCTATGGACAGGGATAATCGTTGGGATCGCGTCTCGCAAGCCTACGATTTGATCACCCAAGGCAAGTCCAAATTCCAATACGACAATGCGGTTACTGCATTAGAAGCGGCTTACGAGCGTAACGAGAACGACGAGTTCGTCTCTTCATCGGCAATTACCGATGCCGACGGCCAAGTTGCCACCTTGCAAGATGGCGATGCACTGATATTTATGAACTTCCGTGCTGACCGTGCCCGTCAAATCACCCGTAGCTTTATCAATCCAGATTTCGATGGTTTCGAACGCGCTGTGGTGCCGAAAATGCACTTTGTTACTCTGACTGAGTATGCCGGCGACATCACAGCGCCTATCGCATATCCATCAGAAAACTTGGTGAACACCTTAGGTGAAGTGCTGCAAAAACAAGGGCGTACTCAACTACGTATCTCTGAAACTGAGAAATACGCCCATGTGACTTTCTTCTTCAACGGCGGCAAAGAAGAGCCATTCGAAGGTGAAGATCGCATCCTAATCAACTCTCCTAAAGTGGCGACTTACGATCTACAGCCTGAGATGAGTTCAACTGAACTCACCGACAAGTTAGTGGCAGCGATTGAATCAACCAAGTACGACGTGATCATCTGTAATTATCCCAATGGCGACATGGTCGGCCACACGGGTAATTTCGATGCCGCCGTGAAAGCCTGTGAAGCAGTTGACGCTTGTATCGGCCGTGTAGTGAATGCGCTGGCGAAGGTTGGAGGTGAATGCATCATTACCGCCGACCATGGTAACGCCGAGCAAATGACTGACGAAACCACAGGTCAGGCGCACACAGCCCACACTAGTGAACTGGTACCTTTCGTCTTTGTGGGCCGCGATGCGACCATAGATGAAGGTGGTAAACTCAGCGATGTCGCACCGACCATCTTGACCTTGATTGGCGAAGCCATACCAGCAGAGATGACGGGCAAGCCCTTAATCCACATTAAAGAGTAACCGTTACCTAGTGAGCACTCGACTCCTTGTTAAAGCCAGCATTCTTGCTGGCTTTATGATGTTATCTTTCTCGGCCAACGCTTCTGATTTGGAGAAGCGTCAGTCCGAGTTGAAATCAATCCAATCGCAAATAAATCAACAACAAAGCGCGTTAAAAACCACCAGTAAACAAAGAGAAAAATTGCTGTCATTGCTGCGTAGCGATGAAGAAGCGATTGCGTCAGCGGCCAAAAAAGTCAACAGCACCAAAAATAGCTTAGCGCAAATCGATACTAAGCTGACCGAGCTGAAACAACGTCAAGATGAGTTAGAAACGCTTAAAGTGAGTCAGCAACAAACACTGTCGAAACAGCTGTCGAGCGCCTATCTTGCCGGTAATCACGATTACACTAAGATGATGCTCAATCAGCAAAGTCCTGCCACTATCGAGCGTATGTTGGCCTACTACCAATACCTCAATAAAGCGCGGATGAAGTCGATCAACGAATTAAAGCAAACCTTGACCGAGCTAGATGAGATCAAGGTGTCGCAAACGAGTAAGCAAAAGCAATTAACCAAACTCGTGGCCGAACAACAGGTCCAAGCCAAACGTTTGAGCCAAGAGCAAGATCAGCGACAACTGACCATCAAAGAGCTGCAACGCACCTTAAATTCTAAGGGCGCTGAGCTGGAGCAGTTGCAAATTGAAGAGGCCAGCTTAAAGCGTGTGGTCGAACAAGCGCTGCGGGCCATGAAAGACAATCCTTCGATGGAAGGTTTTGGTAAACAAAGTGGCAAACTCAAATGGCCGACTAAAGGTCGCGTCAGTGCCAGCTTTGGCAGCCAACGTTCCGGCCAAGTGGTGTGGAAAGGCACTATGTTATCCGCACCAGAAGGTCAGAATATTCGAGCCGTTTCAGGTGGTAAGGTTATTTATGCCGACTGGTTACGCGGTTTTGGTTTAGTGATGGTTATCGATCATGGCAAAGGTTATATGAGCCTGTATGGCCATGCTCAAACCCTATTAAAAAGCCCTGGCGACATGGTAAAAAGCGGCGAAGCGATAGCTTTAGTCGGACGTTCGGGTGGACAGAGCGAGGCTGGCCTATACTTTGAAATAAGGCACAAGGGGCAAGCCGTCGATCCAGCGAAATACTGTCGCTAATCATAACGGTCCCCTCATCACAGGGGACGGCTATGAAACACATGATCCGCTATATCAGTTGCGTTGGATTAGGCCTGACTTTGGGCCTATCCATCAGCCTCTCTGGTCAAGAAAATGCTAAGTCCTATCGCAGCGATTTTGACTATCCGTTACTGCAAGATGTGCTTGAAACTGTTGAAACTTATTACGTAAAAACCGTTTCAAAAGAAGAGTTAGTGCAAGCGGCAATCAAAGGTATTTTTGAGCACTTAGATCCCTATTCCAGCTTTTTGAATCACCAAGAATTACTCGATCTCAAAGACTCCAATCGCGGCGAATATTTTGGTTTCGGCTTCGAAGTCGCAACCCAAAATGACCACATCAACATCATCGCTCCCTTCGCCCATTCCCCTGCAGAACAAGCGGGAATACGCGCGGGCGACATTATCGTTAAGCTCAACGACACACTGGCGACCGAGACGAACCTCGCCAATATTCTCGCCGAGATAAAAAAACATAGCCTAAGCAATCAAAGTATTAAGCTAGTGCTCAAGCACAGCAATGACGATGCAACCTTTGAGGTGTCACTCAAGCCGAGTACTATCACTATCGAATCTGTCACCACTCAACTGCTTGATGGCAATATTGGTTATGTCAGATTAAGTAGCTTCCAAGAAAACTCGACCGAAGATATGGTGCGTTCACTTAGCCAATGGCAAAACAAACCGCTCGCCGGACTCATCTTAGATTTACGTAATAATCCCGGCGGCCTGCTCGACCAAGCCGTTAAAATTGCCGACCTATTTCTTGCTAAGGGCCGCATAGTCTCAACCTCTGGCCGCTTCTTCGATGCCAACTCCGACTACTATGCCTCGCCACAAACCATGCTGACTAACGTGCCCATGCTAGTGTTGATCAACAAAGGTTCGGCCTCTGCATCCGAAGTGCTCGCCGCCGCACTGCAGGAAAATGGGCGCGCTAAGCTGTTAGGCGAGACCAGTTTTGGTAAAGGTACAGTACAAAGCCTGATCCCTATCTTAGATGACGGTAACGCGATAAAACTCACCATTGCTCAGTACAACACCCCCAAAGGTGAAAACATTCACAACATAGGAATCGTCCCAGACATAAAAATTGCCGCAGAAACTGGTTCCGGCGCGGGGAATTTGGCTATAATCGACGCCCTATCCGCCCATGCCTCTCTGGCCCAAGATCATCAAGTGACCTCAGCCATTGCATGGATACAGCATCATGACGAATAAGAAGAAACTGTGCGCTTACTTTATTCCTTGGCCCTATTGGCCCTAAGCATTTCTCAAAGTCATGCTGCCCAGATTGCCCTCATTATTGATGACATTGGTTATCGTCATACCGATCAGGCCGTACTGGCACTGCCCAGCACAGTGACACTCTCAGTGTTGCCTCATACTCCTCTTGGTAAAGTACTCGCCAATGCTGGCCATAAAAAGGGCCACGAAATCATGCTGCATCTGCCTATGCAGGCGCTTAATGGTAAAGCGTTAGGACTAGGTGGATTGACCAATACTATGACTGAGGCGCAAATCCGCGCCAGTGTTGTCGATGCGATTAACAGCGTCCCTTTTGCTAAAGGTGCCAATAACCACATGGGAAGCCTATTGACTCAACTCGATGATCCTATGCTGTGGGTGATGGAAACCCTCAAGCAAAAGCATTTGTATTTTGTCGATAGCATGACAACAAGGTTCACAAAGGCGGGAGAGACAGCGGATCAGTTAGGTGTGCCGTTATTAAAACGCCAACTGTTTTTAGACAATGACATCAGTGCAAAAGCACTCGAAAGACAATTTAGCTTAATGATAAGTCAGGCACATACTCAAGGTAACCTAGTGGCGATTGCCCATCCTTATCCAGAAACCATGCGCTTCTTAAAGGCCAATCTACAAAGACTAAAAACCGAGGGGATTGATCTAGTACCAGCATCAAGCTTACTCCCCATCGACATTTCACACAAAAATGGAACTAATCCAGCTGTAACACTGAGATAGACATGTCAGGCAGCAAGGCAAGTAACTCATCACGATTACTCACAATATCCAGCAGAGTATATTGATCGAGCACATTCAAATAGGCTTCAACTGCTTGTGCTAACACGCCTTTCAACTTACAAGCTGGCGTGAATCGGCAGTAAGGTTTACTGCAATCAATCGGCGCTAACGAGTTTTCTAACACCCGAACTAACTGACCTAAGTTAATCTCACTCGCAGGCTTACCCAAACGGAAACCGCCCATCTTGCCGCGAATGGTTTCGAGGTAACCCATCTTGCCTAAATGATGCACTATCTTAGAGACATGATTTGGAGACAGATCAAATACCTGAGTAATTTCAGCAATTCTAAATAAAGTGGTTCTGTCTGGCTGAACCGCCAAATACATCAAGGTTCGAACGCCAAAATCGGTATAACGAGTTAACTGCATATTTCACCTGTCAGCGATAAACTTAATGAGAGGTTTGAGCTTCGAGTTGGGTAATCAACCACAGCGCCTCTTCGTTTGAATGACCACACACATCTTCCGATGCATCGAAATCACTACAAACCGCAGGACGATCGGGCGAGCCGAAGATCAAACATAAATTGGCATCACTCAACTGCACACAACGCTCACCTGCAGCCTTACCATTTGGCATACCAGGAATACCGCTGCTAATTGAAGGCGCAATACAGCAAGCACCACACCCAAGACGACAATTCATTTTCGTTACTCATGAAAGACATAAGGCATTATACCGTTTAATTTGTCCGAGATCAGTGTCACAGGTCAATACTGCCAAGTCGCGCACAAGCGTCATTCAGTGCGTGAAAGACATAATATGGATAAAGTGGGACGAAATTATACCATTCCGCATTAAAGTTCAGTCACCTTTGCCCATTCCCGAGAGCACATTTTTACCACGCGTTTTGTACAACTGATAAAGCTGTTCCATGCCTGGCTGCAGGCATCCACTATGTCCTCAT
>Ga0070748_1000060_pt1 | contig 55913 bp, 46 predicted proteins | sample VirMetDEL_Nov_12_FD_77015 | JGI IMG/M metagenome (GOLD analysis project Ga0070748, IMG submission 77015) | Aqueous microbial communities from the Delaware River and Bay under freshwater to marine salinity gradient to study organic matter... | ecosystem: Environmental > Aquatic > Marine > Coastal... | reverse complement strand
CTGTTCCACCTCCTGTTCCACCTCCTGTTCCACCTCCTGTTCCACCTCCTGTTCCACCTCCTGTGCCAGTTCCACCTCCTGTGCCAGTTCCACCGCCTGAACCTGTTCCACCGCCTGAACCTGTTCCACCGCCTGAACCTGTTCCACCGCCTGAACCTGTTCCACCACCTGTGCCTGTTCCGCCGCCAGAACCGGTAGTGCCACCATTATTGCTACCTGTATTAGTCGTATAAGTATCAACGACAGACTTCCAGCTCTGTTTCTCGGCAATGACCGAAGTCGTCAATAAACCCGCGGTATGCAAGTCTGTGATTAACTGCAGATTGACACCTTGCACAACCGAACGTCCATCTTGCGACAGCGTCACCGCCTGATAGGTTTCATCGGCATAGGAGGCTTCTAAGGTATCGCTTTGATTGTGATAGCCAAAGCCACGAAGGGTGAAAGTGTCATCAAATTGATGCGCTACCCCCAGTTGGAAAGTATGGGCGTCATAATCATCAGTGCGTTCAAATTTGAGCTTGCCGCTACCAGTGCCGTCACGGGCAGGTTTTCCCCATTCGCCGCTGCGCAGTGCCATGTTGGCAATCAATTGCGTTTTGTCAGATAACCAGTAACTGCCTTGGGCATAAACGTTAGTGACTTCTTTATCTGAATTCGCGCGCAATTCGCCGTCTTGGTATTGCGTCGGTTCAAAGTCATTCGACATAGGGAAGCCGTCAGTTTGCTGGCGACTGATACTGACCAAGCCTTGCCAATCTTCACCCGAACCTGCGGCGCTGATATCACCATTAAATGTATTGTCTTTACCCGCTTCGAGGCGCCCCGCCAGAGCTGGTGCCGTGCTGCCCTGCTTGGTAATAATGTTGATCACGCCGCCCGCACCACTTGGGCCATAAAGCACAGATGTGGGGCCGACAGACACTTCTACCGAGGCAATTTGGCTTGTGGGAATAATACTTGGGTCGAACTGACCATCATCGGCACTGCTCATGGGCACACCATTGACCAATAAGGTCACATGGCGAGTTTTAAAACCACGAATATCGACCCTTGGCGTACCGTCTCCACCAACACGAATGTACACACCCGGCACATTCTTTAAGACTTGGTCTAGGGTTTGCGCTCCGGTTGCGCGGATCTCTTCCTCACTGATGCTCCAATGGGTCGTCGCCATTTCACTGGCTTCTCCGCCGTCACCATGCACGACGATCACTTCATTGATATTGAGTAGCGGATCACGGGCGATATCATCAGCTTGAACAGTAAAACTAACACCAATAGCTAAGGCTAAAGAGGACACTCTAAAGAGGGTATTCGTGGTAATCATATTATTGTTGTCACGTCGAAAATGTAAGATGTGCCCGCTATTGTGAACCGCGATGATTCTGTCTCAACCGAAAAACATTTAAAAACCAACCCAGATCGACTAATTGAAACAAAGGGAAAGCGCGTGTCGCAACCAAGAGACAAAATGTCCAACAAGGGTGACTTATCCGACAAAAAGACCCACTCAAGTCACATTTTTTATCAGCGCAAAATGAGACTATGGCGAAAGTCACACGCTGGGGGCTTACATCTTGACACTCTCGACCTTGGCCTTTAATTTGAGCGAAAGATTCTTATTTACAGACTGAATCAACTAAAGGTAAATGACTTGAAAAAGAGTACATTAACCTGAGTCGAATTCATTGATGCTGACAGAGTGACCTTCAGCTTTCGCCTTTATCCCTTATCTTTACTTTGGAGTTCTATTTGCCCGCTCATGCCCTGTCTGAAGACCTTAAGTCTCTCATCGACAAACTCATTCAATTAAAGCAAGTTCCGCCGACGGAACCGATAGCGCAGTTGTCGCTTACAACTGTCGCTATGCCTTTAATTTCATGGTTGGCATCGCAGACACAATTTCCACGTATTTACTGGCATGGGCGTGACAGACTCGAAGAAGTCGCGGCGATTGGGGTATGTAAAGACTTCAAATTTGAAACCGGCGTTAACGATCAGCAACTGGCCATGGCCTACCAAGAACAACGAGCCTTATCGACGAATCAAAATATTCGTTACTACGGCGGCGTTGCCTTCGATCGCACCATAGAATCTTGGCCAGAGTTCGGTAATAGTCGTTTTATCCTGCCGCGCATTGAATTTAGACGCAGCGGTAGCAAGTTTAGTCTGTTAGTAAATCTTAATTTTGCCGAGAATGATCACCATAGCGAAATCGACAAGGCCATCGCCGCCATCGAAGCTGTGATGCCCGCTAAACCACTCTCACCACCGAAGAAAATCGTTCCTCTTGGCCGCAGTGACAAGCCCAATTTTGAACGCTGGAAAACCTTAGTCGAACAAGTAGTCGAGCCTAAGTTCAATCAAGACACGCCCAAAGTGGTGTTATCCCGTTTAACTCAGCTCGAAGTGAACGAACCTATCGATCCTTGGATGGTACTGGCATGCTGGCAGGGACGTAATCCCAACAGCTTCCAATTTGGCTTCCAATTCAGTCCAGAACGCACCTTTATCTCTTGCTCACCAGAGCGTTTATTCCGCCGCCGTCAGCAGGAATTATTCACTGAGGCACTCGCTGGTACGACAGTTCGCGGCCTCAATCAAGAAGAAGATATTGCGCTGGCGAATGCCTTGCTAGAAGACAACAAAAATAGCGTTGAGAACCAACTCGTTCGAAGCCACATAGTCAACATGCTCACACCGCTGAGTAATTATGTTGGCGCCGATGAATTAGCGACCATCTTTAAACTGAATCATATTCAGCATTTGCACCGCGCGATTCGAGCCGAATTAAAGCCGGGCGTGAATGACTTCCAACTATTGCAAGCGCTGCATCCAACCCCTGCTGTGGGTGGCTTGCCGCGACATTCGGCATTGAACTTTATTCGTCAGCGTGAAGGTTATACTCGTGGCTGGTACGCTGGTGCCTGCGGTTACTTCAATAAATATGAGAGTGAGTTTTCGGTGGCTATCCGCAGTGCGTTGATCGAACCGGGTCGGATTAACCTATTTGCGGGGGCGGGAATTATTGCGGGTTCTGAGCCCGAAGCTGAGTGGCAAGAGCTTGAAAATAAACTCGCGACTATCATGTCGATTCTGTTCGAAATGTAATAAACCGAATAAATTTAAGGCCTATTCATCATCAGCCTTTCTTTTTTCAAGTATTTCAAGGTAAAGCCTGTCCTGCTCTCCCGAATCGATTAAACGCTTATGTGCAAGGTCAAAATGGTGTTTCAGCATCTGGCCTTTTTCAGTGTTTGCAAAGGCAAAATAGGTTTCGGCCTTGAGTACGCCTTGAATAATCACAAAATTTTGTGGCGCCTTCAGCTTAGGCACATACATAAGCAGATTAGATTTGTAATCCAGCACTGCATCTATGCGTCCTGCGTTTAAGCTATTGAGCATAGTCAACATATCGCTGCTTTCTTCATAGTACATAGGTACAGGTGTCAACATGTTGTATCGATAGGCCAACATGGCCTGAACCCTTTTATGGGATAGACTTTCAAGCCCTGTCCAAGTCGCCGCTAACTCGGGGGTGACCGCTACATCGATAGAATCTACTTCAACCGTATTCTCAGTTAGCAGCGCCTTTTTAGTATCTCCCTTATAAACACTGAGGGTGATATCGGTACGATTGTGCTCAACAAGATATAAACTGCGGGCAAAGGGCATAAACTGCACCTTGAGTTGCCATTCTGGCTCGGGGAAAATCCGTTGGAGTAACTCGAAGTAGTAACCCGTTTCATCACGATTGGCAAAATCCTCCCAAGAAGCCGTCGCCACATTGATAACTATCGGCTGGGCGGCATAGATGGATACAGGTAACACGGCTAAAAGTAAGCAAAAAATAGCAAAGAATCGTCTCATGGTTATCCTCCTTCGACGTACTCAAAGTGTAGAAGAGTTTTCATTCTATGCGTACATTTAAACAGCAGGCTTGCATCTTAAAACTCGGCCACTATAATGGCGACCCGATTTCGCCTCGCTGCGATCGGTAATGTTCGGTGATATTGTCGTAAACATAATAAATTGAAAATTAGCGGGTTCCCTCACCCCGCCCTACACAACTAAAAAGGCCATATATGTTAATGTTAACCACAGCGCAGCTTCGCCGCGCCTTATTCCTATTAGTAGGATTCCACATACTGATTATTTGCGTCAGCAACTACTTAGTACAATTGCCATTTCAGCTATTTGGTTACCACACAACCTGGGGCGCATTTAGCTTTCCATTCGTGTACTTAGCCACAGATCTCACTGTCCGTATTTTTGGCCAACAAGCCGCACGTAGCATCATACTCAAAGCTATGATTCCCGCTTTGATGATTTCCTACGTGATGGGAGTTGTGTTCCATCAAGGTAGCTTCCAAGGCGCTGACTCACTTGCAGAATGGAATACCTTTGTGTTCCGAATCGCTTTCGCCAGCTTTGCTGCTTATTTGATTGGCCAGTTAATGGATATTAAGGTTTTTGCCCGTCTGCGAATGAGCCGCTCTTGGTGGGTCGCACCTGCAGCATCGACCTTAGTGGGTAATTTGGTCGATACCTTAGTGTTTTTCAGCATCGCCTTTTACGCCTCTTCCGATAGTTTTATGGCGGCCAATTGGCCCGAAATCGCCACTGTTGATTACGGTTTTAAGCTGATCGTGAGCTTAGGTCTTTTTTTGCCTGCCTACGGAGTTTTACTAAAAGTCTTACAAGACAAGATATTGCGAACCAATCCGCAAGAGTCAATTTCCTGATTAACTCAACTGGCCAGACCTATTATAATTTGACCAGTTAATAGCTCAGCCCTGCTCCTGTTAACGCGCGAGTGGGGCTGATTTTTTATGAGAGCAAGCAATGTATTCTATCGAAATAAAAGCAGAGTCAGGTTTGACTCCCGAGTTAACCACTCAGCTTATCCAACTTAGTCAACAAATCCCTGAACTCGATCGCCCCCTCACCAGCGAAGTGCTAAATCAGCGCTTACAGGGCAAAAAGTGTTTGATCTTAGTTGCGTATGTGGAAGGTGAATTGGCAGGGTTTAAACTGGGTTACGAGCAAGAAGAGGCCATCTTTTATAGTTGGTTAGGTGGCGTTGCCTCCGACTTTAGACGTTTAGGCTTAGCGCAGAGTCTACTCGAATATCAAGAAACCTGGGCATGCCGTCAAGGCTATAACCATATTCAGGTGAAAACGATGAACCGTTTCCCTGCGATGCTTAATTTGTTGATCAGTAATCAATATTTAATTACCGAGCTCAACGCCGATCCACAAAGCTTAGTCGATCATAAACTGCATCTACGTAAGTCGATCTAAACCGTTAATGGATGAGAGCGAAACGATATTTGTAAAGATGTGCATTTTTTTTAATAAATAGCTTGCAAACACAATTGAGAATGATTATCGTTAACGTGCGTTCCAAAACTCATCTTTAACAACGATGACTGGTAATCGACGTTGTTATGGAGCTCCTGAGTTTGCAAGCACGACATTGCTCACACACACTCTTTGTGGCCGGATTCATCATCCGGCTTTTTTTTACCTAAAATTCGGTAATGCAAAGCCACATAAAGTAGAACCAACAACTGCAGCCATATTTTAATGACAGGTAATCAATAGAACACAGCAAGCTGCCATATCTCACTATCTCACTTGGCAAAATTCATCGATAAGCTAATCGGCAGCCGTGTCGCTGCAATTGCCCGCAAAATGTAAGCCCTCGTAGGGATTATTCTGCTGATCTTCCTTCGCCTCATGGTACAAGCCTATGGTAAATAACGTACCTTTACCTAAAGTTGAGCTGACTTCTATCGTGCCACCAATCCGCTTAATAATGCCGTAACTGAGCGAAAGCCCTAAACCAGTGCCATCCTTACGCGTGGTGTAAAAGGGGTCGAAAATCCGCCCTAGCTGCTCTGGTGCTATCCCAGAACCTTCATCTTCCACTTCGATTTTGACGCCAATCGGCATATCTTGCTGCACCCAGTCATAGGTTCGCACCCAGATACGTCCTTTACCATCCATCGCATGCGCCGCGTTGACCACCAGATTAATCAAGACTTGCAGCAACTGCGGACGATTAACCTGCACTGGACAACTGGCGTTTAACTCGGTAATCAATACCACTTCTTGTTTCTGAATCGAATGCCGCACTAATACCAACATTTCTTCAATAATAGGGGTCATCGGATGCATTTCTAGCGGGGCGTTAAATTCGCCCGGACGACTGTACTGCAGCAGACTGCGGATAATAGTACTGATCCGTCCCACCTGCTGAATAACGAGATCAATTTCTTCTTTTACCACTTCGGCATTATCGCCAAGTTCATAGCGCAGTAACTCCATGTTGCCGAGGATAACGGCGGTCGGATTATTGATTTCATGCGCAATACCCGCGGTCAATTCACCGAGTGCGGTGAGCTTCTCGTTGGTGACGAGCTGTTGACGTGTTTCATTCAGTAAGGCCACGTTACGTTGCAACTCTAAGGTTTTGTCCTGCAAGCTGCGGGTACGCTCTTCGACCTTCATTTCAAGCTGCTCTGCCGCCGCTTGGATCTGGGCATTTCGGCGCTGCAGCAGATCGAGCATACTGTCGAACTGCTCGGCCAAGTTCGATAACTCGTTATCCCTATCTAACCCTAAAGCGCCAATACGAATATTACGTCCCGACTGCACCGCCTGTACTACGTGGTGGATACGCTCAATCGGCTGCAACAAGCTGTAGGCGCCGCGATAAACCAGCAAGCCTGACACTAACAGCACTAACATGAGAATCGTGCCCAGCTCTATGATATTGAGTAAATAATTGTGGATAAATGGCGATTCAGAAAACCCCGTATAGATCATGCCGACACGCTGGCCGCGAATATCTTCCAAGGGAGCGTAAGCGGATATAAACCAATCATTAAACACAAAAGCGCGGTCGACCCATTGCTCGCCTTGGGTTAACACTTTTTCCTTAACCTCCTCCGATACTAAACTGCCCAGCGCGCGACCTTGCGTCTCGTTGCCCGTGGGATAAAAGTGCAATGGTACGTTAGTGGAAATACGGATGTTGTCTAAGAAGATGGTCACAGTGCCGATGGAGCGCTCGGGTAAGGTGCCCTTGTCATACACCAAATCACGAATGTGATCGACAATCCGCGTGTCACGATTAAACAGAATGCCACCATCCAGATACCAAGCCACTTTACCTTGCATATCAGGCACGGGTAGCAGACTACGGCTTAATAAACCGCGTTCTTCAACGGTTTTAGTCGGGCTCTGCGCTCGCAAAGTCGCGACTATCGGGATGCTCGCTGTGACCGCTAATTCTGGGTCGATGCGTGATAAACGTTCGGGCGGCAACACCATCAAGCCGGAATAAGGTAATAACCCGTTTATCTTTGGGAGGATCTGCCGTAAATCAGGGTCAGCGGCCGCTTCGGCGACAGTGACGAGACGCAGATAATCGAGGTTAAGTTGTTTTTTCTGTTCGAGGAGAAATGCGTCGAGACTGGCTCTGTGGATGACTTCACCAGTTAATTCTTTACCACTAAAAAGTGGCCTAAAATCATTTTGAAAGGTCCAAGACGTTACCACACGTTCGAGTTGCTTTTCTTGGCGTACTTGCACTTGCTGCAAGGTATTTTCGGCAACAGATAAGTCAGCTTTAACTTTCATAAACAGCTGCTTACCTGTGTAGCTGATATTCCAGTAAATAGTGATAAACACTAAACTCACCAGTGTCAGCAGAATAGGCAGTAATGTCAGGATTAATATGCGATAGCGCACCTTGGCCTGCATTTGCTGCCAACTGACACCAAAAAAGTGAGTGAAGAATGACACCCTATAACTCCTGTTCGCCGCTGAACTCAAACCACTCTTTATACTTGCGATCTAAGGTCTTACGCGAAACACCTAAATCCCTCGCCGCGGCAGACTTATTGCCCGAATGTAAATCCACCACGCTAGTCACATGGTGTTTTTCAACTTCTTTTAATGGCCAATCCAATGGGTAACCCGATGTCGAGGAAGAGTCACTCTTGAGTTGTTGTTTCCAATATTCCGCAGGTGGCTTGCCCAGTAAAATACAGCGCTCAATCATATTGCGCAGCTCACGAATATTGCCCGGCCACTCATGTTGTTGCAGCTTCACCATGTCCTCATGGCTCCACACGACTTCTCTTACCCCTAATTCAGCCGCGAGTTGGCGGGTAAAGTGATGGGTTAACTCAACCACATCTTCGGGTCTGTCCCGTAATGGCGGGATTAAAATATCGAGCACGTTCAGTCGATAATATAAGTCACGGCGGAAATTCCCCGCATCCACTTCATCAATCAAAGTGCGGTTGGTGGCCGCGATCACTCGCACATCTATGTTCACTTCTTTCTCGCTGCCCACAGGGCGAATCGCTTTTTGCTCTAATACTCTGAGCAATGCCGTTTGCATTTTCAGTGGCATTTCGCCAATTTCATCGAGGAAAATCGTCCCGCCCGAGGCAAAACTGAATAAACCTTCACGATTGCCTTTCGCCCCCGTAAATGCACCGGCGGTATGGCCAAACAGTTCACTTTCAAGCAGTTCAGGGGCGATAGAGCCACAGTTAACGGGGACAAAAGGTCCCTGACGTCCACTAAGTAAATGTAATTGGCGTGCGACTAATTCCTTACCCGTGCCCGACTCACCTTGGATCAACACCACGGCATTGGTCGGCGCCACACGTTCGATAATATGTTTCACCGACTTCATGGCCTCACTGCTGCCAATAATGGTCGATGAATAACCGATGGAAACCTCACGGCGCAGCATCAAATTCTCGCGTTTAAGCAGGCGGCGTTCGATACAACGATCGACCGCTGTCATCATCTGCTCAAGGTGGAAAGGTTTCATGATGAAGTCAGACGCACCAGCGCGTAGCGCGGTAATCGCCACTTCCATGTCGGCATAGCCAGTCATAAAAATGATGTCCGAACGACGGCCCTGCTCATCCAACGCTTCATGCCATTCGATACCTGAGCGGCCCGGCAGGCGAATATCGACGATCAGTAAATCGAAATGGCAACGACTACGGAGCTGCTCCGCATCTTCGATACTGCCCGCCGTTTCGACTAAGGCGAATTTCTTCGAGAGTGCCTTATTTAAAAAACTGCGCATTCCGGGTTCATCATCAACAATCAGTACCGATACTGCCGATGGAAGAGGCTTGAGGTTATTATCTATCTGGCTCATATTGTCTGCTTCTGGACATTTTGACTCATTTGCGACCAATTCTAGCACTGAAAATAGATGAATAGGTCACTATGAACCACAGTAAGTAGGTGCTGAGACAATTTGTCTGTAGAGTATTTGTTGAGCTTGGGATCAAGCTCACAAATTAGGTTAAGCTGTGAAGAAAATGACCGCATTCTCAGCTTGGCATCTAATTTGCTTTCAACCGAACGTATTACATTACGAGACCTTCCACTCAGTAGGCATTTGAGTTGGAATCCTATTTTCGCCAAGGAGTACCCATGCTAAACATGAAATCTCATATGAAGTCACTACTAGGGCTGGTTGTTGCAGCCAGTATGTTCACCGTTTTACCCGCTCACTCGACTGAAATTATTAAATTAGCCACGACCACCAGCACTGAAAACTCAGGCCTATTAAAAGAACTGTTACCTAAGTTTGAAAGTGAATCTGGCTACAAGGTTCAAGTTATCGCCACTGGTACAGGTAAAGCCCTGAAACTGGGTGAACAAGGTGACGTGGATTTAGTCATGACTCATGCGCCAAGTGCTGAAGCCAAATTCGTCGCCGACGGTTTTGGTGTTGAGCCCCGTGGCATCATGGAAAATGATTTCGTGGTACTGGGCCCTAAAAATGACCCAGCAAAAATCCGTGACAGCAAGAATGCCGAAGAAGCCTTCGCTAAAATAGCCAAATCAGGCGTACCTTTTATCTCTCGTGGTGACAATTCAGGCACTCATATCAAAGAGTTAGAAGTATGGAAAGCGGCAAGTGTGACACCCGATTTCAAAGGTTACACGTCAGTAGGTCAAGGCATGGGCAAAACCCTGCTAATGGCAAATGAAATGCAAGGTTACACTCTGTCTGACCGTGGTACTTTTGTAGCGTACAAAACTAAGCTAGATCTTGGTGTTGATTTCGATGGCGGCAAAACCTTAGCTAACCCATACCAAGTTATTCTGATCAACTCTGCTAAGTACCCAGATCTAAACCACAAAGGCGCTAAAGCATTCAGCGACTGGTTGATCAGCAAAGAAGGTCAAAGCATGATCAATAACTTCAAAGTTGAAGGTGAGCAATTGTTCAAGGCAACTTATAGCGAATGAGCGACGGCTGGCTAGCACTGTTACAGCAGGCGTTAAGCCTGCTGTTTTCTTTAGACCCAGACGTTTGGTCCATCATTTCGATCTCGTTTTCGGTTTCTTTCGCGGCGCTGCTCATCACGCTGGTGCCATCTATGGTACTTGGCTTTGTGCTAGCGTTTGCGCCATTTCGCGGCAAATGGATAGTCACGAACTTAGTGCAAACTCTGCAATCTATCCCCACTGTCGTTATCGGTCTGCTGGTCTATTTACTGCTCACCCGCAATGGTCCTCTGGGCGATCTAAAATGGTTATTCACCCAAGAAGGCATGATCCTCGGGCAAATGTTGATCTGCGCGCCCGTACTGATTGCGATGAGCCAAGCCGCCTTTACTAGCGTTGACCGTAGAGCATGGGAAACCTCACGCACTTTAGGTGCTTCTTGGTGCAGCGCCGTATGGACAGTCTGCCGCGAGCTACGTATGCCCTTACTGCTGGCGATTGTCGCGGCATTTAGTCGCATTTTGACCGAAGTGGGTTGTTCAATGATGGTCGGCGGCAATATTTTAAACGTAACCCGTAACATACCTACGGCTATCGCACTGGAAACCAGCAAAGGCGACTTCGCTCAAGCTATCGCCCTCGGGCTAGTGCTGTTAATCTTGGCCTTGATCCTCAACTTTGCCTTAGGTAGTTTACGCGGCAAAGCCATGCCAAGGAGCCATTAAGCAATGACTAAGGTCAAACTGATCGCCCGTGACTTAGAGATGTCCTTTGGCGATCGCCTGTTATTCAAAGCGGACGCATTAGCGCTCTGCCAAGGGGATGTGATTTATCTGCAAGGCGACAATGGCACGGGTAAATCGACCTTGATGAAAATTCTTGCGGGCTTAATGCTACCAACGAAAGGCAAAATTAAGACTGAAGGTTTTGCCAAGAATGCGTGGTGGCGACGCAACCCTTTGTTGGGTAAAGCTGTTTATCTGCACCAACATCCTTATTTGTTCGACGGTACAGTGGAATATAATCTCACCTATGGGCTAAATTTCAGTTCAGAGACAAAAGCCAAGGCGAAACAACGTATTACTCAGGCAATTGAGATGGCGCAGCTAGGGTCACTACTACACGCCAGAGCCAGTAATCTCTCTGGCGGCGAAAGACAGCGCCTCGCCATTGCGCGCGCTTGGATCCTACAACCTAAACTGTTAATGCTCGACGAACCGACCTCCAATATGGACAAGGACTCGCAAGAGTTAGTATTAAAAATGATCCAACAACTCAAACATGAAGGCACAGGTATGTTGTTGAGTAGCCATCAAAATTGCGCGTTAACCTCCATCTGCGAACAACAGTGGCGCATTGAAGGCAAACGAGTGACGGCCTCTTATCAACACCCAGAATCTCTGCCAGCACAGGAGTCTTTATATGTCATCGCAAATTGATGCCGTTATTCTTGCCGGTGGCATGGCACGTCGCATGGGCGGCGACGATAAAGGTCTCGTCGAATTAAACGGCGAAGCCATGATTAAACACACAATAGACAGAATAAAACCTCAGGTTAAGGAGATCCTGATCAACGCAAATCGCAACCAAACACGGTATGCTGAGTTTGGTTTTAAGGTGATAAGCGATGAGCATAGCGGTTTCCTCGGCCCTTTAGCGGGAATGATCACCGCAATGGGCAATACAGCTGCTGACTACTTATTAGTGGTGCCCTGCGACTGCCCACTGCTACCAACCGACCTTGTGCCGCGTATGTTGGCAGCGATTAAGGCCGAAGATGCAGAGCTCGCCGTTGCCAGTGATGGCGAATATGAGCAACCCGTCGTCTTACTACTAAAACCCAGCTTACGTGACTCGATGAAAGCGTTTCTTGAGGCGGGTGAGCGCAAAGTGGACTTTTGGTATGCCAAGCATCACTTTGTCGTTGAGTCTTTCGCCGACCAACCTAATGCCTTTGTGAATGTGAATACGCCAGAACAAAAACAAAGATTGGCCGCAGAGATAAACCAAAGCTAAGGCTTAAATTTTCCAGATTAGAGGTGCAAATGAGTACTCCCTTCGTCAATCCGCTATCTATTCCCGTTCTCGGATTTTGTGCCTACAGTGGCACGGGGAAAACCACCTTACTCAAGCAATTGATTCCCGAATTAAATCAACGTGGCCTACGCTTAGCCGTGATCAAACACGCGCACCATAATTTCGACGTGGATATTCCCGGCAAAGACAGTTACGAAATGCGTAAAGCCGGTGCGCGGCAAATGCTGGTCGCCTCCCACGTGCGCTGGGCGCTGATGACAGAAGATGCACGCGATGGCGATCCTGAATTAGTCCATTTGCTCAAGCAAATCGAAGCCGACAAAGTCGATATCGTCCTCGTCGAAGGCTTTAAAAAACTCGCCTTACCTAAAATTGAATTGCACCGCGCCGCCCACGGCAAACCTTTTATCTACACCCAAGATGAAAATATCCTCGCCATCGCCTGTTGCGATGACACTCAACTGCCAAGCGACGCAATCCCGAGTGAACTGCGCCGACTTGATCTCAACAATGTCAGCCAGATTGCCGACTTTGTCATTGAGTATGCCCAGAATTGGGAAACGCCACTCCAATACCCGATTTCAGCCGTGGATGCCTGCGCCATAGGCGACAACAAAAACCTCAGCGTCAGCCAAGGTTTAGCGCAAATTTTATCCCATGTATCCCCCGTGGCAGAAGTCGAAGAGATTGACTTAGACGCCTTAGATAACCGCGTACTGGCCAGTGATAGTATTTCTCCCGTCAACGTGCCGCAACAAACTAATTCGGCGATGGATGGCTACGCCTTTATCTATCAAGACCCCATGCCTGCCACCTTAAAACGGGTGGGAGAGGTCCTTGCTGGTCATCAATATTCGGGCACGCTTAAAGTCGGCGAGACCGTGCGTATCATGACGGGCGCAACTATACCAGCGGGTGCCGATACTGTGCAGCCCCGAGAGCTTGCCAAGGAAGTCGACGGCAATGTTAGCTTCGACGGCCGTATTATGGCGGGTCAACACGTACGTCTCGCAGGGGAAGATATCGCCCAAGGCCAAGTTGCCCTCGCCAAAGCTACTCGCCTTAGCGCCGCCGAACAAGGTTTACTGGCTTCACTTGGGCTTAATCGTTTGAATGTCTATCGCCGCCCAACCGTTGCCGTTTTCTCCACCGGCGATGAAGTGAGCCAACCTGGCGAAGCACTCAAAGCCAACTGCATCTATGACTCAAACCGCTTTACTATCAAAGCGATGGCGAAACGTCTTGGGTGTGATGTTATCGATTTAGGCATTATCGAAGATTCTGAAGCAGCCCTTGAAGCAACGCTGGCTAAAGCCGCCAACCTTGCCGATGTTGTCATTAGCTCTGGCGGTGTATCGGTCGGTGATGCGGATTACATTAAAACCGTACTGGCCCGCTTAGGCAAAATCGATTTTTGGCGGATTAGCATGCGTCCGGGTCGACCCCTCGCCTTTGGTAAAATCGGAGATAGCTTATTCTTCGGGTTGCCGGGCAACCCTGTGGCGGTAATGGTCACTTTCCTGCAGTTTGTGCAACCTGCTTTACGTAAATTGGCGGGTGAAGTGAACTGGCAAGCGCAGCTATTCCCCGCAATTAGTGATGAAACACTAAGAAGCCGCCAAGGCCGCACCGAATTTATTCGCGGGATTTATCAGCTTGGCAAAGATGGACGCCTGCACGTGAGCAGCACAGGCAACCAAGGTTCCGGAATGCTAAGTTCAATGGTCAAAGGGAATTGTCTCATCATCATAGGCGATGATGCAGAAGCCGTGAATGCAGGTGAAACTGTGTTTATTCAACCCTTTGCGGATCTGCTTTAAGATCCAGTGAGTTTTTATGAGTCTAATGGTGGATTCCTTTGGCCGTAAGGTCGAATATTTACGGCTCTCGGTCACCGACCGCTGCGACTTTCGCTGTGTCTATTGCATGACTGAAGATCCCTGTTTTCTGCCAAAGGACCACGTACTCCACCTCGAAGAATTAGCTTGGATTGCCCAAGCTTTTACCGAGCTTGGTGTGACTAAAATTCGCCTGACTGGCGGCGAACCCTTGGTTCGCACCGATTGCGATCAGCTAGTGAGCCTGCTTGGCAAACTGCCTGGGCTGACAGATTTGTCCATGACCACCAATGGTTCAAGGCTGAAAAAATTCGCTAAGCCCATGTTTGCAGCAGGATTAAAGCGCCTCAATATCAGCCTAGATACTTTAAACCCCACATTGTTTACCCAGTTAACACGTAACGGCAAATTAGACAGAGTCATCGACGGTATCGATACCGCCATTGCGGCGGGCTTTGAACGTATCAAGATTAATGCAGTGATTTTAAAGCAGCAGAATGATAATGAAGTCATTGATTTAGTTGATTTCTGCCGTGGTCGCCGTTTAGACATCGCCTTTATCGAAGAAATGCCGCTTGGCGAAATAGATGAGCGTAAACGCGCCCGTCATTGCAGCAGTGATGAAGTCAAAGCCATCATAGAAAGTCGCTATCCGCTGCAGCTATCGAGCAAACGCACTGGCGGTCCAGCGCGGTATTACACTATGGCCGACAGCCCAATCCATATCGGCTTTATCTCGCCTCACAGTCACAACTTCTGCCACGAATGTAATCGAGTACGCGTCACAGTCGAAGGCCAATTATTGCTGTGTTTAGGCAATGAGCATGCCGTTGATCTCAAAAGCATAGTCAGGGAATTTCCCGCAGATATTGAGAGACTTAAAGCCGCTATTCTCGCGGGCATTAACCTCAAGCCTAAACAGCACGACTTTGGCAATAATCAGGTACACATCCTACGTTTTATGAACGCCACCGGCGGTTAAGCATCACCACTCCATCGCTTAAGGGCTAGCATCTCAATTTGGCCGTGATAAACTCGAAGCATCACCCCATACTTAGCGTCACACATTTCTATGGCCTTAACTCGTAAGCAATGGAATAACATCATCATAGTCGCCTGCGCCTTTATGGTCGCCGTGCTGACTTTTATGGATAACAAAACCAATAATGTTCCGAGTGATGCTCAGCTGTTATTTGACGATAATGCACCGCTTTCACAGCTGCAACTCGACGGGTTATGGCTGCACAAGCAAGCATCACAATGGGAGTGCGACACTAAAATCCTCAACTGTGATGAATGGGCAAAGGCGTGGCAAACCATACGGGTATCCCCCTTAACCGCCGCGCCAGAAACCACAGATAATCCACAAGAATTAGTCATCCAGATTGCAGATATCCGCGATGCTCAACTGTGGATCTATTTTCCCAATGAAGGCGCCTTAAAGTCTCCCGCAGGTAATTGGTATTTAGTACCACCGAGTTTAAGATCTAAACTGCAACCGATCCTCGATGCGAAACCCGCAACTTAAATGCCGCCCCATTTTACTTAAGATAAGAAAGAATCCATGCCGGAATTACCAGAAGTTGAAGTCACCCGTCAGGGTATTGCCCCCTTCCTTGTCGAGCAAACCGTGGTTGATCTTGTGATCCGCAATGGTTCGCTGCGCTGGCCAGTGCCTGACATCGCCAAACAAATTATCGGCCAAGTCATACGCCAAGTGCGACGCCGTGCTAAGTATCTATTAATCGACACTGATGCGGGCACCAGCATAGTGCATTTGGGTATGTCGGGGAGTTTACGGATTTTGCCCCACGATACCCCAGTGGAAAAGCATGACCATATCGACTTAGTGCTCGCCAACGGCCGTATTTTACGCTTTAACGATCCAAGACGTTTCGGCGCTTGGCTGTGGTGTGAACTCCCAGAAGAAGCCCATCCATTACTCGCCAAACTGGGGCCAGAGCCACTGACTAATGCTTTTAATGTCAAACAATTAGCAGCAGCTTTAACGGGCAAGAAAAAAGCGATCAAACTCTGCCTGATGGATAATCATATCGTGGTGGGAGTGGGCAACATTTACGCTAATGAAGCCTTGTTTGCGGCGGGCATTCATCCTGAAGCCGAGGCAGGCTCGATCGATATCGAGCGTTTAACCGTTTTAGTTGCCGAAGTGAAGCAAATCTTAGCCCACGCCATTAAGCAAGGTGGCACTACGTTGAAAGACTTCACCAATGCCGATGGCAAGCCCGGCTACTTCGCCCAAAAACTGCATGTCTATGGTCGCGGCGGTGAAACCTGCACCAGCTGCGGTAACCTATTGAGTGAAATCCGTTTAGGCCAACGCACCACAGTATTCTGTGGCATTTGCCAGACACGCTAATCTCACCGATAAAAATGCCTGCAATCGCAGGCATTTTTAGCTTCTTAGATATGACTTTTGATTACTCTTTTAACCAACGACCAGGATGATCAGTAAAGTAACGATATTCGCGTTTGGGCTTTTCGCACTGCGGTTTAAGCTCAGTGGTCGATAACAAAATCCACTCATCACGATGGGCCATTCCCATGCTCTTGCCGCCTTTGATATCAAAACAACTCAGCTCAGCCCCGCTCGGCACTAATAAATAACGCTGTTTATTTTCCTGCATCCATTGCCATGCATTACGCTCTTGTTCCTCAACTGAAGCAAGATAACTAAAGTGCGTCACACTCATGGGTGAGAACAAAATAAACTGCTCTTTAAAGTTCACTAAGCCTAGCTCGGCGTCCTCGCCAATTACCTCTGCCGTATGCAGCATCAAGCTTCTAGGAGTGCGCATTTCATCGAGCATAGAATACCCCCAAGTACTAATCAGCACCCAGCCTAAGGCAGAGACAATCCCCATCTTAACGAGAGCAAACTGCTTACGGGCGAGCCAAAGCAGCAGAAACCAGAGCAGACCAAGCAGGATAAATAGGTAGCCAATACCCGTTAAATCATCGGTATAGTCGGCAAGGGCTTTGACTAATGCGGGATGATGAATAAGCGCAAGCACACCCGCCAGCAAGACCACACCACCTAAAAACCACAGTAATCCACTGACAAGTTTTTCAAACCACATTTTAGGCGCAACATCCGTTAACACCGCTGAGGCCGCCAGCGCCAACATAGGCAAAGCCGGCAGAATATACACATTACGCTTACCCGGACTGATACTGAAAAACAGCACTACCAGTGCCACCCAAATCAACAGAATTGCAATAGTAGGATCGGCCCTCACCTTCTGCACCCATTGTTTCCAGTAAGCAACCACCAGCAGCGAAATAGGGAACCACATCCACGGAATGACACTTAAGACAAAGAAATACCAAGGCTTAATATGATGCCAAGCGTTGACATAACGCTCACCAGTTTGCTTAAACAAGATATTATTTTGATAGGCAATAAGTTCGGGCGTGCCATGGGCTTGCACTGTCAGCACCATGGGCACCAACCAGCAGGCAATCACGGCAAGCATAGCCAAAGGCCCAGCAAGACATAGCCAAGTTAAACGACCTTGAAAACGGCTTTTGTCTTTAACGGCATAAATACCAATAGGGATCAGCATTAATAAAGGCAAAAAGCCGACGCCCTTAGTGATCACCCCTAGCCCCATAAATGCCCAGCCAGCAAAATACCAGCCCCAATGGGGACCGAGCAAAAAGTGGCGGATCAAGCCGTAGCATCCCACTGTGATCCAACACATCACCATAGCATCGATCTGGGCATTTTTAGCCTGCATTAAAAACTGCGGCACAATCAACAATAACAGGGCGGCATTGCGGCCAACACGTACATTCCACAATCTGGCGCCAAGATCGTAAACCAGGAACACTGTCAGAAGTCCGCACAAGGCGTTAGGGAGGAGGAAAGCGAGCTTAAGAGAATCCGTCATCTGGTAAAATAGCGCGATAGCCCACATGAATACCGGCGGTTTATCAGGGTAGTACTCGCCACCACGGGTAGGAAATAACCATTGTCCCGAAGACACCATTTCCCGTGCAACTTCCACAAACCGTGGCTCATCTGCAGGCCAAGGGGATCGAAATCCCACCCCCACCAGCAAAATCAGCAAGCTTATCAAGAGCAAAGGCCAGAGTACTTGGTAGTAATCCTGACCATTGAAACGGCGACTAAGAGCTTCCATCCTGAATCCTTATGCTTCGGTTTCCAATTCATCGACCTGTTTACGCAGGCTGGAACGGTACAAATACGCGCCAATCACGCTTGATAGGATAAATAATCCGATACTGATCCCTAGCTGATGATGATCCGATAAACCTATACCCGCCCCCGCAAAGCTAAAAATCAACATCTGCGGTAAATAGCCTAATACGCTGCCCAGCATAAAGCCACGCGCAGGAACATGAGTTGCACCAGCAAACAGATTGGTGAGTAAATTACTGCCGACGGGCAGTAAGCGTATCATCAGCACTTTCAACCATGTTTTGTCGCTGATAAGAGCTTCAAACTTTTGCAACCTACGACCAAAGCGGCGCTGTAAACTGCTGCGGATAGTTAATCTCGCTACATAAAAAGCCAATACGCAGCCGACCAAGGCGGCTAGCGTTGAAAATAGCCCCCCATAAATCCCACCCAAGGCAAAACCAAAGACAAAAGCGATAACTTGTCTTGGGCCACCAGCAGCGGTAAATAGCGCACCAACAGCCAACAATACTAAGAGTGCAAACGAGCCTTGTTCTGCAATAAAATGCGCGACCCAGTTGCTATCGGTCAAATGCTCAAACATCCCCTGTTGGACGGAAAACATCAACGCCAGCAGAATGAAAACGATAAACACCGCATTATAGAATCGCTTCATTATCACTCACGCCAACTTGCTTGACTGCGAATAACCTTGGCTATCTTCGCCCGCCGCCCAAGCCAGATCACCCCCATAATATCGACGATACCAACCCAGACACGATTCCAAGCCGTGTACTTAGAGATGCCCACTTGACGATCCCTATGATTCACCACCGAAATAAAAATCTCACCGCCCATACGCCGAACTAAAGCAGGAATATACCTGTGCATATGGTCGAAATACGGCAAGCGAAGGAAGGTTTCACGGGGAATTAACTTAAGGCCGCAGCCCGTATCAGGCACGCCATCGTGCAGAAGCGCATCGCGAACCTTATTCGCAAAGCGAGACTGGAATCGCTTCCAGGCCGTGTCTTTACGATTTTTACGGTAGCCCGCAATACAGAAGTGCTCGGCTTGGATCTGAGGCAACTGGGCAAACATGGCAGGAATATCGGCGGGATCATTTTGACCATCGGCATCTAAGGTCACTATATATTTGCCGCGCGCGTGCAAAACGCCGGTAGATATCGCGGTACTTTGCCCAGTGCTACGCTCATGGCGAATCGCTTTAGCATCACATTGCTGTTCAGCTGCGGTGCGCATCACTTCACCAAAGGTATCATCTTGGCTGCCATCATCGACGACAAGGATTTCAAACTCAGTCAAACCTTGGAGGGCTTGGCATATCTCTTCGATCAGGGGGCCAATATTGCCCACCTCATCTTTAGCGGGGATCACAATAGAGATCAATTCAACACTCCACAACTTTATGACCACAAATACGGTATCACATGATTATTGCAAAATTAAAATTGGGACAAATAGGGATTATCACTTAAACAGAATGCTTACTTGGAATTGTAAGCTAGCGAAAAGACAAGAAACAGCACTTAATTTGGAACTGTCGTTTTCAATGAATTACGCCTTTTCCCGATGGAATTATGTTATTTTATCTAAGCATATCGATATAACATCCGAGCCATTTATGAAAATTGTTGTTGTGGGTATGGGCTATGTGGGCCTATCAAATGCCGTCTTATTGGCGCAGCAAAACCAAGTCACTGCAATTGATTTAGTCCCTGAACGTGTCAAGCAAGTTAACGAACGCACATCCACTGTGGTTGATGAATTAATCGAATACTACCTGCAAAACAGATCGTTGAATTTAACTGCAACAACGGAAAATGTAGCCTTTCAATCAGCTGACTTTGTGATTATTGCGACTCCAACAGACTACGATCCTCAGACTAATTATTTTAATACCCATTCGGTTGAAAGCGTCATTCGTGATGTACTCGCTGTTAATCCTGATACGACGATTATCATCAAATCGACTGTCCCCGTCGGTTATACAGCAGCATTAAGGCACAAGTTTAAGAGCGACAACATACTCTTTTCTCCAGAGTTTTTACGCGAAGGTAAAGCCTTGTATGACAACCTTTATCCCTCACGGATTGTAGTCGGTGAACGCTCGGCGCGTGCCCAAGTCTTTGCAAACCTTTTAGCCAAGGCGGCAATCAAGCAAGATATTCCTATTTTGCTGACCGATAGCACCGAAGCCGAAGCGATTAAGTTATTTGCTAATACATTTCTCGCCATGCGGGTCGCCTACTTTAACGAGCTCGATACCTATGCAGAGAGTCGAGGATTAAATACTCGCCAGATTATTGAGGGGGTTAGCCTCGATCCGCGTATTGGTGATTATTACAACAATCCTTCTTTTGGCTATGGCGGGTACTGTCTTCCGAAAGACACTAAGCAATTACTGGCTAACTACAATGATGTCCCAAACAATTTAATCAGTGCCATTGTCGACTCAAACACCACACGCAAAGACTTTATCGCCGACGCTATTATCCGTAAGCAGCCAAAATGTGTAGGAATTTATCGTTTGATCATGAAAGCCGATTCAGACAATTTCCGCGCCTCAGCAGTGCAAGGCGTGATGAAGCGCATTAAAGCGAAAGGCATTGAAGTCGTCGTGTTTGAGCCTGTACTTAAAGAAGATTACTTTTTCAAATCTCGCGTGATGAGAGACTTAACTGAATTTAAGTCAATGTGTGATGTGATCGTCTCCAACCGTATGGTTGATGAACTCAATGATGTTGCGGATAAAGTCTATACCCGAGATCTATTTCACCATGATTAATACACTTTAAATAAAGGTCATAAATGAAATACTTAGTCACAGGCGCTGCGGGTTTTATCGGCGCCAAAGTCAGTGAACGCCTTTGCTTGCTTGGCCATGAAGTTATCGGCATTGATAACCTCAATGACTATTACGACGTCAATCTCAAATTGGCACGTTTAGACCTTTTACAAACTTTAGATAATTTCCATTTTATTAAACTCGATCTCGCAAACAGGGAAGGTATTGCTGCGCTTTTTGCCCAGCATGCATTTCAACGCGTTATTCATCTGGCAGCTCAAGCTGGGGTGCGTTACTCGCTAGATAACCCCCTTGCCTACGCAGATAGCAATTTAGTCGGACATCTCACGATATTAGAGGGCTGTCGCCATCATAAAATTGAACACCTAGTGTATGCTTCCTCATCCTCAATTTATGGCTTGAATCAAAAGATGCCCTTCTCCACTGAAGACAGCATAGATCATCCCATTTCGCTCTATGCCGCCACGAAGAAAGCCAATGAATTGATGTCGCACACTTACTCACATTTATATCAATTACCGACGACAGGTCTGCGCTTTTTTACCGTCTACGGCCCTTGGGGCCGTCCCGATATGGCTTTATTTAAATTCACCAAAGCCATACTCGCAGGTGAAGTGATCGATGTGTATAACCATGGCGACCTCAGTCGAGACTTTACCTATATTGATGATATTGTTGAGGGAATAATTCGGGTACAAGCCAAACCACCTCGCCAAAATACGGACTGGACAGTAGAAGCTGGCACGCCGGCCACCAGCAGCGCGCCATATCGCGTCTTTAATATTGGCAATGGTAGCCCAGTGCAGTTACTCGACTTTATTACAGCGCTAGAAGATGCCTTAGGCATTAAAGCGAACAAGAACTTCCTACCGATGCAGCCGGGCGATGTGCATTCGACATGGGCCGACACAAGTGAACTATTTGATGCCGTTGGCTATAAGCCATTGATGGATATTAACACTGGGGTCGCACAATTTGTGGACTGGTATCGCCAGTTCTATAACAAATAATTTTGTGTCCAAAAACCAAACAAAAAGGCCTGCAAGAATGCAGGCCTTTGCTTTAATCATGAATGTTAGAAGCGATACTCAAAACTGCTAAAGAGCGTGGCATTAGTATCGTTTTCTTGAACATCAAATTCCGATCTCGATACTGTTCCGCCCAAATTTAACATACCTTGCCACAGTGGCATGCGGTAAGAAAACTCTAACATCAACAAATCTTCCTTAGGTGGTTGCGGCGCCCAAGTGTTGGCCACATTTGAACCATCTTTATTCAGCTGGGCATAACGCAATAAAGAAGTAAAACCACGGCTGTTACTAAACTGACCCACAAGACCTACGACATATACTTTAGCGTCACTATCATAAGTTGAGCCTAGGGCTCGATTATAATATCGAGAACCACTCAAGTAAGTTGAATGCTCATAAAAACAATTGAATTCATTAGGATCTAGACCACATGCAACCACAGTATCTGTATATTCAAAAAACAACTTATATTGTTGATCTGTAAATGCAAAACGCGTATCAGCGCCAAATAAGTATGCACAATCAGCTAAATCCCATGGGTTAGAGCCGCTAGAATCCTCACAGGTTCGTTCAAGATAAAGCCCGACAGGCACCTTAAACCAAGTATCCGCATATCGGATATCAAACCCAGCCAATTGATTACCAATTTTAGTATTGGAGGCTGGATCGCATGTTGCACTTCCATCCGCACATTCAGTGCCACCGGTTATCGCTTTAAAAAAGCTTTTAACACCGCAATCCTGTCCTTCACCACAGAACTGTGTTGTCCAAGAAACGCCCATTTCAACCGATTTTATTGGCCTAATACTCGATCTAAAATTCCATAATGCTGCATTGGCAACAGCCCGATTGTTTTCAAATAGACTAAAGCCGGCGGTTAAGGTCCAAGGGCCGAACCAAGACAACCACGGCGTTTCAAACGCTGCCGCATTATTACGACTTAGCATCACTGAAGGCATTGGCCTCGCGTTATTCGACTTATGCAACGAAGAGTCAAACCCTGGTCCCCACCACTGCTCAAGAGTCCCTGCAGTAATAATCCAGTTATCAATAATCATTGATATATAAGAGTCGTCTAAACGAAATTGGTCTTCAGTAGCATCATAATTGGCACTTCCAGAAGCTTTAAAGGCAAAACGTTCTCCAACGTATTCATGGGAAATATTTAATTCACCTTGCTCACGGTAGTCTGAACCAAAATGCTGAAACCGTGCGGCATCAGTACCGGCGGTTACTTTAACGCTGGTATTTCCACGATTTCCAATTGCGCTACTATAGTAAAAATTAACCCTTGCGAAAGACTGAACTAAACTTGGGCTTAGTTTTTCTGGCTCGACCTTCGCTAGATCAGCACCAATACCGGCCCACATTAAGGGATAGGTATTCACAGGCACAGTAATCACACCCGCATCAGCCAGTGCTTGAATATCGGCTCGAAGATAAATATCTGAAGCATCAACCCAAGGTGCAGCAGTAAGCATTGAAGAAAATAACAAGCCAGAGGCAACGCTAGTAGCAAGGATAGCGGGGATTAAAAAAGCCTTCATAACATCCTTTTAAGTATCATCGCGAGGTCACAATGCCTCAAAGTTAACACAAAATTCCCACGTAAAAATCATTAGTCCGTGGGCAAAATCTAGTTTTTGACGAGCTTAGCCGCAAGAGCCATAGCCACTTCTGAGTGAACAAATTGGCTCACATCGCCACCATGCAAAGCGACTTCCTTTACTAATGTTGAAGAGATAAAGGAGTTTTCCTCGGCAGGTGTTAAAAAAACACTTTCCAGATCTGGACTCAATCGGCGATTCATATTTGCTAGCTGGAATTCATATTCGAAGTCAGATACCGCACGTAAGCCACGCACTAGCACACTGGCTTTTTGTTCCTTAGCAAAATCCACTAACAGGCCAGAAAATCCAACCACTTCAACGTTATCCAAATGGGCTGTGACACGGTTTACCAGTTCAACCCGCTCTTCTAAGGTGAATCTTGGCTGCTTAGAAGGATTAGCAGCAATGCCAATGATCACATGTTTGAATAACTTAGCGGCACGCTCAATCAAGTCGGCATGGCCATTGGTAATGGGATCAAACGTCCCAGGATAAATCGCTCTTGTGTGCACTTTACTGACTCAACTCACATCGGATGCCAAAAATCATTGTTCGTCAGTCTACTCGTTTTAGCCAAGCGAGTGAATAATCGCAGCTAAATCGGCTTTAAATAGCCATAAGAAGCCTCAAATTTGACAAGAATCCAAGTGAGTAAGCCCCTATAAAGGCGCCAACTGATATAATGTTTCACCTAATTGAAACCGACCAAATACGATGTCGCTTACCCATTCGACGCTATTACGATAAGTCAAAGCTAGGTTGAAACCGCGACGTTTAAAGACACGCATAAGAGCATATATGAAGAAAATCGCGATTTTTTGCCATAACTTTTTCTCCAACGGCACGGTAAAAATAGCCTTATCGCAGGCAGAAGTGTTGCAGGAAGCAGGTCAAGATGTGCATTTATTTGTGTTTCACAAGGAAGGCGATTTTATGCCGCCACAAAATGTAACCATTCATTATCTGTTTGAAGCAGGTCAAAAACCTTCGCTTCAGGAGCAGAGACAACAACTTATAACGAAAGTGAGCGAAGCAGAAAAAACGGGGGGATTCTCACTTTTTTTAAGCAATTCAACCGACTGCGACGTTGTTGTTTCCGGCTGTCATTTCGATCCTTGCTACTACTTCTGTCATTGTGCCTTAAAGCAAGAATTATTGATGGAGTTAAAACGCGGTCCAGTGCACTTCTGGCGCAGATGGAAAAAAGCCAAAGCTCTGATCGGCAAAAAAATCATCACAGTTTCAAATGGGATTGCCGACGAGCTAAGAGCCACATCGTGGTTGAAACCTCAGAGCGTGCAAACCATCTACAATCCTTTTCGCCTCGAAGAAATAAAAAATAAAACTCAAGAAGTCATTGCCGAAATTCCCAATGAACCTTACATGATCCATGTGGGTAGAGTGACTCGTCAAAAACGCCATGACATTCTCTTCAAAGCATTGAGGGATATGCCGACAGCACCTAAGCTAGTTCTTCTCTGTAATCGGCCAAATAAGGCGCGTAAATTAGCCAAAAAATACGGCGTAGAGCACCGAATTATCACACCTGGTTTTCAACATAATCCCTATGCTTGGATTGCTAAGGCAGAATTGATGCTGCTGAGCTCCGACTTTGAAGGCTTACCCACTGTGGTCATTGAATCATTAGCCTGCGGCACGCCCGTTGTCAGCACAGACTGTCCTCACGGCCCAAATGAAATCCTTACAGGGCACTTAGCAAAATACTTAGTCCCTGTTCGTCAACCAGCACTGCTGGCACAGAAGGCTATAGAATGTCTAGCATCGCCCCCATCACTTGACGATCTTACAATTCTTAAAGCCGTAGACAGCCAATATATCGCTCAACAATATTTGAATTTGGCAGAATAAATATCTTTATCAGTAGTAAATAGGAGCTCTATGGCTAATATAAATAGAGTTTCTATTTAATCTCACTAAAAAGTTACACACTGATACAATATGACTGCCAATTAAATTACTAGTAAGCGCTCTTCAAACTTAACACCTGTATCACTTTTAGCGCAAAAGATACAAAGATATAATACATTTGATTTATATAGTCACGATTATAAAACATATGTAATACAGTTATTTATAAGGTCATCTATTCTGTACTTGTGAATAAATAATTTCATTGATAGTCTATTTGTAAAATATCAAAATACTCCAATCAAATAATTCTGCCTAAGTAGAATTAGCAATAAATGATTTTTTGGGGTAGTAATGAGTAAGTTTAAAGTGGCTTTATTAGTTGATGAGTACTTTGGGGGGGCAGGTACAGTGTACGGTGGGTACGGTTTTCTAGCGCGCCACTTAATTGCCAAACACTTACCCAATGAGAATATTGAAGTAGAAGTGCTCATAAAAAAAGACTGCAGCAAGCAAAGATTAATACCTCGTCGCTATATGATCGATGGCATTAAAGTTTATCGTTTAGCAGCTAAGTTTATGGATTTTATTAATATTAGATTTTTAAAAAAGAAAAATTACGATATATTTTTGTCAATAGAAATGACAACCCATTCCTACCGTATTCTTAAAACTATCCCTAATATTGATAAAAAACTTCTATTTTGGGTACAAGATCCAAGACCTGATTATGAATGGGATGAAATTAATACCGTCAAACTTTTCCCAGAGAAAAGTTATTGGGACAGTAATATTAATCAGTTTGTTCATGACCTTTGGGCAGCAGGGAAAGTCTCATTTATTTCTCAAGCACGCTTTTTAGATCGTAAAGCCAGAGATCTCTATAATCTCGATAATAAAACTGAACTCAAATATTTACCCAACCCTATTGAGATAGATCACAGTTTCGATGTAGAAGCTCACCCGAAGAAAAATCACATTATCTTTCTGGGACGAATTGAGTCAGTCAAACGTGGTTGGTTATTTTGCGAGATAGCTAAACTGATGCCTGAATATGAATTTTTCATGCTAGGTCAATCATTTAGGCAATCAAAGAAAAATCAGTCCATCATGAATGACTACCTAAATATTCCCAACCTACATTTTGTTGGGCATGTAGAAGGTGATCGAAAAAACCAGCTAATCAAAGATGCTAAAATTTTAGTCAACACTTCAATCCATGAAGCTCTGCCTATCTCTTTCTTAGAAGCCTTATCTTATGGCACCCTTCTCGTCAGTTGTCGTGATCCTGATGAGCTGACCAGCCAATTTGGCGTATTTACAGGTACAGTGCTCGGGGATGGTTTTGACAAAGTCGATTTATTTGTCGATGGCATACGCCATCTCATGGAAGACGAACCACTCAGGCAAGAGCTCGCGATTAAAGCAGTTAACTACATCAAAGCCAACCACAGTATTGAAGATTTCCAGAAAAATATGCAAGAAATCATCTTTAAACTGGTGGCGGAAACGAAACTGCAAGGCTAAAAAAATGGGCCGATATTGAAATATCGGCCCATAAGTAACGACTGCTAACTAAAAAACTTCCAATAACCTAGCTTGCGACGCATCTTAAAATGGCGTAGCAAGTTCAATGGTTTAGGCTTAAGCCAATCGGTGCCTTTATCAATCAAAGCATCTGTTGCGGCTAAAACTCGCTGGCTAGATTGGCCATCCCCCGTAGGGTGAATTTGATTACAATAAGCATGGATATGCGCCATCAAATCAACTGGACGACTCAGTGCTCGCGTTAATGCAGATTCAATATCCTCAACCTGACAGATATCGATTAAATGATCTTTAGGTGACTGATTTTTAAAGGTCACCACTGGCTTACGCTGCATTAAAAACATCAATAAAATCGATGAAGTATCGCAGAGCATCACATCACCCGCCTGCAGAAGCGGGATCACGTTATCGGTTTCCACAAACTGGAGATTCTCATTTTCGAGAGTCTTGTATTGCTCAACAATACTTGGCTTCATCTTAGGATGGAATTGTACTAACCAGCGCCACTGGTCCTTTTGCGACAGGATTTTGATCTGCTCAAATACCACAGGTGCGCAGGTCAAACTAGGTGAAAATGTCGAGCAAAAGAGTACCACAGGTCTTGGGTCATCCGCTTTGATATAGGGATTATCTTTATTCTCAATAAATAGGGGGTCGAGCGCAGGCCATCCCGTCTCAGCCACTGTAAAAGTGCCGAACTTTTTCTCGAGTTCTAGGAAAGGTAAAGTTGTCGCCGGGCCTTGAGTACAATACAAATCAAAGCAATCACGGATTTCGAAGTGATCTTCGCGACCCTTATGGTTCATTTTACCCGCATTAAAGCCATGAAATACCCCGACTTTAACCCCAGGAATAAAACGAGGGACAACATTCCCAGGAACAAATACCGCATCGGGTTTCCACGCCTTAACGGCATCAACGCTCAACAAACGCGGCTCATCAGCCTTTAGAAACTTAGCGTCGACTTCATTTCCCTCTAAAAACCAGCAAACCTCATCGCCTCTAGCCCAAATGGCTTGTTGAAGCGGCCTTAACATCGCATAGGAATAGTTTTGCGCTATGTAAAATAAGTAACGTCTTTTGGCTTGTTTGACTTCTTCCACAAGCATTCCCCCAACAACTCAAACAATTTAATTATTTTGCCAACGCTAAATATTGCTCGGCTATTATCGTAGCATCCACTTTTGCCAAAATGTCCACCTGTTCAAGAGATGGCGGCAGGCTAACAACCTCATCTATCATGTTTGCTAGCGCAGCAGGATCACGACGCGGCACAAGATACGGCACTAAATTCCCCGTTAAAATCTCACTAGGTCCATGGGGGCAATCAGTGCTCACCACAGGCGTCCCACACGCTAATGACTCAATCAAGACTGTCGGCAAGCCTTCAAAATCGGAACTAAGCACTAATGCCTTAGCCTGCTTAATCCAAGGGAAAGGATTGCTTTGGAAACCGGGAATAATTAAGCGTTTCTCAATACCGAACTTTTTCGCCGCTTTTATTGCTTTCTTGTGGTTGTGGCACAAAAGCACCACGGGAAGCTGATTTTGCGTTAGCTTGAGGGCTTGAAACAGTACATCATGGCGTTTTTGCTTAGCAAAGCGACCGACATGAATAAGATAATCACCCTGAGGAATTTGCGGATTGTCTTGCTGTGATTGAGATGTGATTTCATTAAACTCAAATGGATTATAGATAGTCTGCATCGATGCTGGATGCAAACGACCTCGATCTTTAATCTCCTTTGCTATGCCATTTGAGACGGTAATCAAATGCTGGCCATTGAGCGCTTTTTTGGCTCTCAGCTTTTTTAAATAGGCGAAGGGGCCGAGTTTAAACTGACGGCTCAACTCTTCTTCCACAGAGGAATGGACTATGACATAAAGCGGTGAAACACCTGTTTTGGTCATCATCAAATTGGTTTTATCTAAGTTAGATAAAAATAAATCGAACTTGCCCACTTGAGATTCAATTTCCGCAATTTTTGTGATGAGTTTGTGAACCGAAGCATTCAATCGCCCAAAATGGTCGAAATCTTTATCCTTAGGCGCAAAACATTGATGAACGGGTAAGTCCTCAGGGGTTTCATAATAGCGATTATCTTCCATGACTAAAAAATGCGGCTCATGTCCTAAGCGAATAAATTGCTTGGCTAAGGTAATCATGACCTTTTCGGCTCCGCCACCCGCTAAACTGTCAATGGCAATGGCTATCCGCATGATTTATCTCCTAAACGATCATATACATTGTGAATCTCACGAATTGCGACATTTAAACCATTTAAATCACTGGCCTTACATTGCAATTCATATCCATCATTGTTTTCTACTTTTTTTATTAGCACTTTAACCGCATCTTGTATTTCGCTCGATTCAGCCGTACATGCCATAACTAACTGTTTTAATTTGCAAGCAGCAATCCTATTGGACTGATCTTTTGAAATGGGTACGGCTAATATTGCTTTGTGCAGCGCAATCGCTTGTAAAAGCGTATCGCCCCCCCCCAATACAGCAGCCATAGAGGCTGCAAGAAGATTTATAAACTGTTGATTATCAAGTTGCGTGATCAAAATAATGCCAGCTAAATTAGGCAATGATTTAGGATAATTCGGGCCGAAAACCATGACACTTGTTATGCCAGATGCTTTATAACTTTCATGAGCGGCCTGAGCAAAAATATCTGCGGCTAATTCGCCATTTACCTTGTGCCCACCAGAACCCGCATTAAATAATACAAACTCATTTTGCGTTAGCTGATATTGCGCTAATAATGCCGCTTGAGTGCTTGCATCGGGTTGAGTAAAGACTGGACCTATATTCAAAGGCGCGGGTTTATTAATGAGTTTCAGCTTCAGGCGATCTAGCCAACTGATAGGACCGATCACAAATTCTGGTTGCACGACCCAATGACAATCCGTCACTAAAGCGCGGCCAATTTTCATTCCACGGCTACGCTTACGCTTGTGCTGGCTGAGAAATATGACCTTAGCGCCGAGTTTATGGGCATGGACTAACTGTGATTTACGCCCAGAAGCATCGAACAATACTATATCTGGCAGGTAATCAGACATGATTTGATTCACCGCTTTGACTTGTTTAGTCGGCGTATCTTCAAGTAGCACTGCCGGATAAGGGCATTGAGCCGCATAGGGTGCCTGTTGACTCAAAATAAATTTAATCTCAGCGCTCGGCCACAGTCGTTTAACCTCATCGGCGATGATCATTGATCTCATGTATTCGCCAATGCCCTCAGCCGACGATACGGGAATAAATAAAAATTTAGTGGCCGTTTTGACTGTCATAAATATCCTTTAATACACTCAAATTCCATTTGATACATGACTATCATTCACCACCAGCTCAAACTTCTCAATCACAGCTTCAACACTAATCAATGGCATAAGATGCTCGCCTTTAGCGCGAGTTCCCCACTTAATTTGTCCACTATGCTGCAACCTCATGGCCTCATCATAGGCACTCACCACATATTGCTGAGATAGATAAGGACCAGTGCGCCCAGGATTTGAATGGGCATATAAACCAATGACTGGCGTGCCTTGGGTCACCGCCATATGCGCAGGACCGGTATCTGGCGCTAACACTAAACTGGCACGTTTTAGCAGTGCTAAGAGTTGAGTCAGACTGGTTTTGCCCACTAAATTATCGATTTTAGAAGGGCAAGCCTGCAAAATTTGCTCGGCTAAATCCTTCTCAAGTTGAGTTGGGCCACCGCACAGCATGACTCTAAATCCTTTCGCAATCGCATGACTCGCGACGGCGGCATAACGCTCGGGCAACCAGTTACGTTCAGCCTTACTGGCTGCGGCGCAAATGATAAAGACTTTTTCATTGTCCTTAATCTGCGTCTGGGCAAATTCAGTATCCGCAATTGGTACAGGGATATGCCATTGGGGAGTGAGATCCTTGACGCCAATCGCTTTAGCGAAGCCCATAAATCCTTCGAGCACATGGGGCTTCGCCAGTGGCTCAACCCTACGATTCGTCACTAGCCACTGACCTTCTTTAGCGCGGGCACGATCGAAACCTATGCGCACCTTTGCCGAAATGGCTAATGAAGCCAAGGTAGCACGTAGCGCAACCTGCATATGCAGCAGCACGTCAAAACGTCGGCCTTTTAACGCCTTACGCAAATTAAAATAGCTGCGCCACCCTTGAGATTTATCGAAAATAACAAACTCAATGCCGGGTAAATGCTTCAACAATTGATATTCGAGTTTACCGATCACCCATGTGATTTTGAGCTCGGGGTATTGCCGCTGAATCGCCTGCACCATAGCCACGGCATGACAGACGTCACCGATTGCGGATAAGCGAAGCAAACAAAGGGAATTCATGGTATTGGGATTTAAACTCATTGGGATTGAAGCTAATTAGCTCTTAAGGTTATTTGGCGCAAGCTAAGGATCTTAATGTAGAATGGCCCTAGGTGCCACGCTTAAGTCAACAAATCTCCCATGAATGCTCAGATACAGATCATAAAAACCGCCCAAGGTCATATGGCAGTTTGCCAAGATACGCCAACAGATATCGATCCCGCGTGGTTCTCGGTGGATTTTTGGCGGGCTAAAAATGCTGTCGTCGGTTCATCCAAAGGCCGCTACACCACTTGGTTTGTGGCATTTGAACACAGCCATTGGGTATTGCGGCATTATTGGCGTGGCGGCTTAATGGAGAAATTCAGCAAAGATGCTTACGTTTATACCGGCCTCGAAAACACCCGCGCCATCGGCGAGTTACGCTTATTAAACATTTTGTATCACGAGGATTTTGCTGTACCTAAGCCGATTGCCGCCAACATAGTACGCGATGGATTATTTTACCGCGCCGATATCATTATCGAACGGGTCGAAGGCGCCGAAGATTTAGTCGCTAAACTCAGCAAAGGGCTTATGAACACTGAGCAATGGCAGGCGTTGGGAGCAACTATCGCCCAATTCCACCAGCGCGGTGTGTACCACGCCGATCTCAATGCCAAAAATATTCTGTTCCAGCCAGCGCAAACTGCACCCATAACGCCAGAGCGCTTTTATCTTATCGATTTCGACCGCGGTGAGTTAAAAACACCGAGCCCGCAATGGCAGCAATCGAATCTAGACAGACTGTTACGCTCTTTCAATAAAGAACAAGGCAAACTGCCAAATCTTGCCTTCACCGCCGATAACTGGTCATCACTGATGATGGGCTACCAAGCGGCGATGCAAAGCGCCTGATCCACTTAACAAATTATCCGGTTTAATTAAGCCTTTATGAGGGATTGTGCTAAAACAAATTGTCGTTGCAAGGCACCGCGATTTGCCTCAACCACTGCCAATCCTGCGTTTGCCGCCTGCTGGCGCAATTCAGGTCTCGCAAAATAGGCAATCAAATTAGCCGCCAGTTCATCCGCCGAAGCGACAATCCTTAGCCCACCAGCGTCCGCCAACATCTGCGTAATTTGGGCAAAGTCCCAATGGTTAGGCCCCACCATAACAGGCACGCCCATAGCGACTGGCTCCAAGGGATTATGACCACCGTTAGCGATCAGCGTACCACCGACAAAAGCTTGATCCGCGGCGCCGTAAAAAGTCAGAAGTTCACCCATGGTATCGCCCACCAGCACTTGTGTCGTAGCCGTCACGGGAAAATTACCGCTGCGACGAACAGATTCAAAACCTTGGCTGGCAACAACCTCAGCAACGGCAGAAAACTGCTCAGGATGACGCGGTGCAATAATCATCAAGGCATCGGGCCACTGAGCCAATAATTGCCTATGGGCGGCGAGCATGGCGTCAAATTCTCCAGGATGCACACTGCCTGCAACCCAAATCGGCGAGGTTTCACGCCCCCAAGCCTGACGCAACTGCTTGGCACTGGCTAAACGCTCAGGCGTAATACTGAGATCAAATTTCAAGCTACCGCATACTGTCACTCTGTCCGGCGATACTCCTAACTCGATAAAACGTTGCGCTTCTACTTGAGTCTGCACCGCAATAACATCGAGTCGTTGCAACATAGGTCGACTGAGTTTAGGGCGCTTAGCATATTGCGCCGCCGACTTGGCCGACAGACGTGCATTGGCCAACATCAAGCGCACACCGCGTTTAGCAGCAACAGCAACCAAGTTAGGCCACAGTTCGGTTTCCATAATGATGCAAGATTTAGGTGAGACTTGGCGCAAGAAACGCCGCACGCACCAAGGTAAGTCAAAGGGCAAATAACAATGTTGCACTGAGTCACCAAAGGCTTTGCGCACCTGCGCAGATCCTGTTGGACTGGTTGTGGTAACCGTAATACTTAGCTCAGGGTGTGATTGCATAATCAAACGGATCAAGGGGATTGCCGCGAGCGTTTCCCCCATAGACACAGAATGGATCAGTAAATCCGTCGATTTTAGTTGGGTTAATCCAAAACGCTCCCCCCAACGACCACGGTAATCGGGACTTTTGATAGCACGAAATGCTAAATAGACGATTAGCAAAGGGGATAATAAATATAAGATCGTGGAATAGAGAAAACGATTCATTAAAACGTGCTTATGAGTTTTGCCTGATGAATGGCGGCAATGTTAGCATATGCACCAAATTAGGGATAATTTACCAGCAGTATGGCGGTCGTTGGTTAACTCTATCTATGATGTGGCGTTCACTAGCAATTTGGATAACTTATGAAAACCCGCGACAAAATAATCTATGCCAGTCTTGAACTGTTCAACGAGCATGGCGAAAGAAACATCACCACCAATCACATTGCCGCTCACTTAAATATGAGTCCCGGGAATCTTTATTACCATTTTCGCAATAAAGAAGACATTATCCGCTGCATTTTCAGCTTATATGAGAATCATCTCGAATCGGGTTTCCAACCCTATGAAGATAAGCAAGTGGATGTGGAACTGTTAATCGGCTACTTCGATGCCATGTTCTATACCTTGTGGCAATTCCGCTTCATGTACGCCAACCTTGCGGATATTCTCGCCCGCGATGAAGAGCTAAAAAAACGCTATTTGCATGCACAGCAACAAGTCTTAACGCGTTCGAGCCACGTGCTGCATAAACTTAAGCAAGATGGCTTTTTAAACTTAGAGAGCGACAAAATCACGCCACTGGCAGATACCATCAAGATGATCGTCAGCTTTTGGATTGGTTACCAACTCACGCAATCCAGCACATCGACCATCACTAAAGCGACACTTTATGAAGGCGTTTTAAGGGTGCTGATGATTTTCAAAGCCTATGCAACCCCGACATCCGTCGCGACTTTTACTCGCCTAGAGCAACATTACCACGCGCTTGCGAGTCAAGAATCTCTATAACATCATCCCAAACACCTTTGTTGGGAACTCGCATTCGGTACTAAACTCAAAGCTATCATAGTGCTGAGTGCGAGCCCGTTTTTCGCTCTACATCCCTTAAAAGAAGACTCAGCCAAACAGTGGCAAACTTATGTTGCACATTAGTTTTTATAATGTAAAAACCACTTTAACCCTAAACTAGTTTATCTTTCGAACCTGCATGAAAAAAAGGCTGTAGGCCGATTAGGTTTAGAGTTAGAATGCCGCCACTCCCAAAATCAGAATAAAGTTAACTAAGGAGATATCAGGTGGCCTCTACCTCATTCTACGCACAGATTAATCAACAGCTTGCAGACATCAAAGCCGAAGGCTTATATAAAAGCGAGCGTGTTATTGCCTCACCGCAACAGACAGCCATTCAAGTTAATCAGCAAGAAGTTATTAACTTTTGCGCGAATAATTACTTAGGCTTGGCGAATCACCCAGAGCTAATCAAAGCCGCCCAACAGGGCTTAGACAGCCACGGCTTTGGTATGGCGTCGGTACGTTTTATTTGCGGCACCCAAGATATCCATAAAAAGCTAGAAGCTAGCCTAAGCGAATTCCTCGGCACCGAAGACACCATTCTTTACTCTTCATGTTTTGATGCAAACGCCGGTCTGTTCGAAACCCTGTTAGATGCAGAAGACGCGATTATTTCCGACGCGTTAAACCATGCTTCTATCATCGACGGTGTACGTTTATGTAAAGCCAAACGTTTCCGTTATGCCAACAACGACATGGCCGATTTAGAAACTCAGCTGATCGCCGCTAAAGAAGCAGGCGCCCGTAACATCTTGATCGCCACCGACGGCGTATTCTCCATGGACGGCGTGATTGCTAATCTGCAAGGCGTATGTGATTTAGCCGATAAATACGGCGCACTGGTGATGGTCGATGACTCTCACGCGGTAGGCTTTATTGGCGCAAATGGTCGTGGCACCCACGAATATTGCAATGTGATGGACAGAGTCGACATCATCACAGGCACCTTAGGCAAAGCCTTAGGCGGCGCATCGGGCGGTTTCACTTCGGGTAAAAAAGAAGTCATCGACTGGTTACGCCAGCGTTCACGTCCTTACCTATTTTCTAACTCATTAGCGCCGTCAATCGTGACTGCATCTATCCATGTGTTAGAAATGCTCAAGTCGGGCCAAGCCCTGCGCGAAGCCGTATGGGAAAACAGCCGTTATTTCCGTGAGCAAATGTCAGCAGCTGGCTTTACCTTAGGCGGTGCCGACCACGCGATTATCCCTGTGATGATTGGCGATGCGAAACTGGCTGGCGACTTTGCTAACCGCTTATTAGCAGAACATATTTATGTTATTGGCTTCTCATTCCCTGTGGTTCCTAAGGGACAAGCCCGTATCCGTACGCAAATGTCAGCGGCACATACCCGTGAGCAACTCGACAAAGCGATCACCGCCTTTACCCGTATTGCCAAAGAAATGGGCATTATTTAGGACTCAAGACAATGAAAGCACTAAGCAAGTTAAAAGCCGAAAAAGGTATTTGGTTAGTCGATGCGCCTAAGCCAGTAATGGGCCACAACGATCTGCTAATCAAAATTAAAAAAACGGCGATTTGTGGCACCGACATGCACATCTACAACTGGGACGAGTGGTCACAAAAAACCATTCCCGTTCCTATGGTTGTTGGTCATGAATATGTAGGCGAAGTGGTTGATATCGGCCAAGAAGTGCGTGGTTTTAAGATTGGCGACCGCGTATCTGGCGAAGGTCATATTACCTGCGGCTACTGCCGTAACTGCCGCGCTGGCCGCACCCATTTATGCCGCAACACCTCTGGTGTCGGTGTAAACCGTGAAGGCTCATTCGCGGAATACTTAGTGATTCCCGCCTTTAACGCCTTTAAAATCCCTGATGACATCAGCGATGATTTAGCGTCAATCTTCGACCCGTTTGGTAACGCTGTGCACACAGCATTATCCTTCGATTTAGTCGGTGAAGACGTGTTGATCACAGGCGCAGGTCCCATCGGCATAATGGCTGCGGCAGTGTGTCGTCATGTAGGTGCGCGCCATGTGGTGATCACAGACGTTAACGAATACCGCTTAGAGCTGGCCCGTAAAATGGGTGCAACTCGCGCAGTCAACGTGTCTAAAGAAAGCCTGAAAGACGTGATGAAAGAACTGGGCATGACCGAAGGTTTCGACGTCGGTTTAGAAATGTCTGGCGTACCATCAGCCTTCCACGCCATGTTAGATACCATGAACCACGGCGGCAAAGTCGCTATGCTGGGTATTCCTGGTGGCGAAATGGCGATTGATTGGAGCAAAGTGATCTTCAAAGGTTTGGTCATTAAAGGCATCTACGGCCGCGAAATGTTCGAAACTTGGTACAAGATGGCGAGCCTTATCCAATCGGGCTTAGATATTTCGCCTATCATCACTCACCACTTCAAGATTGATGATTTCCAACAAGGTTTCGACGCTATGGGCTCGGGCCAATCGGGTAAAGTGATCCTCAGCTGGGATTAATCCTGCAGAGCATTACTAAGATAGGGGCTGTACACTCGCAGCCCCTTGTTGCACACTTATCCCATCTTGATTTCCATCTCTTAGCTTTGTCAGGTTTTATTATGTCTTCCTTTAAACACTTAAGCGTTAATCAATTGCTGCAAATGACCGAAGCACAGCCAGTGCAAATCGTCGATATCCGCGATGGCAATAGCTTCACCAACGGCCATATTGCAGGTGCAACTAACCTGAATAACGAAAACCTAGCGCAATTTATTAGCCAAGCCGATATGGACAGCCCACTGGTAGTGGTTTGTTACCACGGTATGAGCAGCCAAAATGCGGCGCAGTATTTATGCGAGCAAGGATTTGATGACGTTTACAGTCTAGACGGCGGCTATAGCGCCTGGCATGAGGCAAATGCATGATAGAAATTGGCCGACTCCCCAACAGTAGAGCCGCGCAGGCATTTGTCGATTACCTCAAAGGTGAACACATTGACTGCCAAATTGAGCCGCTGGAGCAAGGTGTCGCCATTCTCGTCATCCATGACAAAGATCTGGAGCAAGCGCGCAAAGAGTTTGCCCATTTCATGGCTCATCCCTACGACAGTAAATATCTGCAAGCCTCGTGGGAACACGGCGATACCCAAACTAAGATAGATTACGGCGCCCCTTCGCTACAGTTGTTTACCCAATTCATTACCGGCGCAGGCCCAGTCACGTTGATCGTTTTTGCAGTTTGCGTACTCATTTTTGCGGCGATGAACTTAGGGTTCGCCAACCAAACCTACGCAGCACTGTCCTATTTTGGCGCGGTACCAAATTCAGAGTTCAGCCAGTTCTGGCGTGTTTTTACCCCAAGCCTGCTGCATTTTTCAGCCATGCACGTCATTTTTAACTTGCTCTGGTGGTGGTATTTAGGCGGAAAAATCGAAACCCGTATCGGCACAGCACCATTGCTAATCTTGCTGTTTGTGGCGGGCACACTGCCAAACGTCATCCAATATTATGTCGGTGGACCTAACTTCGGCGGGCTATCTGGCGTTGTGTATGCCGTGGTGGGTTACACTTGGGTCATGGGGATACGTAAACCTGTGGCAGGTATAGGCTTACCGCCATCATATATGGCCTTTATGATGATTTGGTTGGCATTGGGATTCACGGATATTCTAGGGGTTGCCGTTGCGAACGGTGCCCACATTGGTGGCTTACTCATAGGGTTAGCCCAAGGTTTATTCGATAGCCGCAAGTCCTCAAGCTCAACCTAATTCCGTTATACCAAGATAAATCCTTAAGAACGCATGGAGATTTATCTTGGTTCAATGACGCGCTCTTACACTTCTACAAACCGCTCAAACTAACGTGCGTCAGTCATCTCCAGTACCTTAGCAACCAGCTTCTCGATGCCTGAATGCGCTTCAGCAATACTTCCAGCCAACATATAAGCGGGAGTGCTGACAATTCGATTCGCTTCATCTACGACGATCTCATGCACAGTCGCGACTTGATGCTCTCCACCCATCAAATTGAACGCCGCAACAGTATCGCTATCATTACCAATAGTGCCTTTTACGCCATGGGGATATAAACGCGGGATCATCATCGGTGCGATACAGATAAAGCCAACGGGCTTTTTCGCCAGAATGAACTCATTGATAAAATCTGTGACCAGCGGATCTACTTCACACTCGCTGCCGTTCGTCGCAAAATTACACAGATTTTTCGCCGCCCCAAAACCACCGGGAATGATCAAGGCATCAAATTCGGCGATAGCTAATTCTGTGGTCGATTTGACTTCGCCACGGGCAATGCGCGCCGACTCCACCAGCACATTACGACTAGCTGTCGCATCGACCTCGCCAGTCAGGTGATCGACCACATGCATCTGTTTGATATCAGGTGCAAAACATTGGTTGTGAGCCCCCGCTTTGGATAAGCATAAAAGCGTTAAAACCGATTCATGGATCTCTGTTCCATCGAAAACACCGCACCCACTCAGTAACACTGCGACTTTTTTCATTAAAAATATCCTTCTTATGTCATTAAGTTTTAACAAACTACAAACAAACTAGTTGATCTGATTAAAAATCGTGCTAACTTAATTCGTCGAATCTGACGAGTGCCGAAAATTAAGCCAATCCTTAGATGTATTTTACGGAGTCAATAAAAAATCCACAAATTGGGAAGATTTTTTAAGAAACAGTATTAAACTCACACAAATCTTTTATAAATATAAAAAACAACAACTTAAAAATATCGCACTAAGCCGTAATCATCGCCATTATTCTCAGTTGACTTTTTCACTCACAGACTTATCCACAGGCTGGGAGTCATTTTGCCGTGGCTGAAATAGCGCTTATGTGGCATGCTTAGCGCCATCTAAGTCATCGATAAACGAAAAATACTTATGCCAACCGTCGCTAAAAACCCACTTGTGCTTGTGGATGGATCTTCTTATTTATATCGCGCTTATTATGCGCCTCCTCACCTAACAAACTCAAAGGGCGAAGCAACCGGTGCCGTTTATGGCGTAGTGAATATGTTACGCAGCTTGCTGACTCGCTATCAGCCGAGCCATATCGCAGTCGTGTTCGATGCCAAGGGCAAAACCTTCCGCAATGACATGTACAGCGAGTACAAAGCACAGCGCCCACCTATGCCTGATGACCTACGTTCGCAAATCGAACCTTTACACCGCATTATTCGTGCACTGGGTTTACCACTGATTTCGATTTCCGGCGTCGAAGCCGATGACGTGATCGGCACTATTGCTCGCCAAGCCAGTTTAGAAAACCGAGCAGTGCTTATCAGCACTGGCGATAAAGACATGGCGCAGTTAGTCGATGAGAACGTCACGCTCATCAACACCATGACAGACACCATAATGGGCCCAGAAGAAGTCGCGATTAAATTTGGGGTTGGTCCAGACCGTATCATAGATTTGCTCGCGCTGATGGGCGACAAGGCCGATAACATTCCCGGCTTACCCGGCGTTGGTGAGAAAACAGCGCTCGCTATGCTCACAGGAGCCGGCAGCGTGAGTAACTTATTAGCGGAACCCGAAAAAGTCGCCGAGCTCGGCTTTAGAGGTTCTAAAACCATGGCGGCGAAGATCATTGAAAATGCCGACATGCTCAAGCTTTCTTACGAACTCGCCACCATCAAAACCGATGTCGAACTTGAGCAAGACTGGCACGAACTCACCATCAAGCCCGCGGACAAAGATGAACTGATCAAATGCTACGGCGAGATGGAGTTTAAGCGTTGGTTAGCCGAAGTCTTAGATAACAAAATCACTGCAAATACCTCAATTGATGCGGCATCCGAGACACAGGAAGACTCGACTCCAGTCGAAGCGATTGCAACGCAGTACGACTGCATTCTCACGGAAGCCGAATTAGACGCTTGGATTGCGAAGCTTAAAGAAGCCGACTTGATGGCGGTAGATACCGAAACCACCAGCTTAGATTACATGGTGGCGGAATTAGTCGGGATCTCCTTCGCCGTTGAGGCAGGAAAAGCCGCTTATCTGCCTTTGACCCATGATTATGTTGGCGCGCCGACTCAAATCAATAAAACCGTCGCGCTAGAAAAACTGCGTCCACTGCTTGAGGATCCAAAACTTAAGAAAGTCGGTCAAAATCTTAAGTACGACATCAGTATCTTAGCCAATGCGGGTATCAAACTGCAGGGCGTCGCTTTCGATACTATGCTCGAATCCTATGTCTTCAACTCAGTGGCTTCGCGCCATGATATGGATGGCTTAGCACTCAAGTACTTAGGCCATAAAAATATCAGCTTCGAAGAAATCGCTGGCAAAGGTGCAAAACAGCTGACCTTCAACCAAATTCCACTGGAAACGGCTGCGCCTTATGCGGCCGAAGATGCCGACATCACCCTACGTTTACACCAACATTTGTGGCCAAGACTCGAAAAAGAAGCGGAACTGGCCGCTATGTTTACCGAAGTCGAATTGCCGCTGATCCAAGTATTGTCGGATATTGAACGCCAAGGGGTATTAATCGATAGCATGTTACTCGGCCAACAAAGCGACGAGCTAGCGCGTAAAATCGATACCTTAGAAGAAAAAGCCTACGACATTGCCGGTGAGAAATTTAACCTTGGCTCGCCTAAACAACTGCAAGTATTGTTTTTTGAAAAGCTAGGTTATCCGATCACCAAAAAGACTCCCAAGGGCGCACCATCAACCGCAGAAGAAGTGTTGGTCGAATTGGCATTAGATTTCCCTTTGCCAAAGGTGATCCTCGAACATCGCAGCCTATCTAAATTAAAGAGCACTTACACAGATAAACTGCCACTCATGGTCAATGCTAAAACGGGTCGTGTGCACACTAGCTATCATCAGGCCAATGCGGCAACAGGACGCTTATCATCGAGCGAGCCTAACCTGCAGAATATTCCTATCCGCACCGAAGAAGGTCGCCGTATTCGCCAAGCCTTTATCGCACCTGATGGTCGTAAAATTTTGGCAGCCGACTACTCGCAAATCGAACTGCGGATCATGGCACATTTATCCCAAGATGCCGGCTTACTCAAAGCATTCGCCGAGGGCAAAGACATTCACAGAGCTACGGCTGCCGAAGTGTTTGGCACTGACTTTGATGAAGTAACCACAGAACAGCGTCGCCGCGCCAAAGCGGTTAACTTCGGCTTAATTTACGGCATGTCAGCCTTTGGTTTAGCGCGTCAGCTCGATATCCCGCGCCATGAAGCGCAAACCTATATCGACACCTACTTTGCCCGCTATCCTGGCGTATTACGCTATATGGAAGAAACGCGTGCGGGGGCTGCCGACCTAGGTTATGTATCGACTCTGTTTGGCCGTCGCCTCTATTTACCCGAAATCCGTGATCGTAACGCGATGCGCCGCCAAGGTGCTGAACGTGCTGCGATTAATGCCCCAATGCAAGGCACGGCTGCCGACATCATCAAAAAGGCCATGATCAATATCGCGCAGTGGATCAAGACAGAAACCCAAGGCGAAATCACTATGATCATGCAGGTTCACGATGAATTGGTGTTTGAAGTCGATGCAGATAAAGCAGAAGCGCTTAAAAAGACAATCTGCACCTTGATGGCACAAGCGGCTAATCTCGATGTAGAACTGCTTGCCGAAGCGGGTATTGGTGATAACTGGGATGAAGCTCACTAATCTTTATAATATCCAGAACAGCACTATCAATATGATTTAACAGCAAATAAAGCTAACCTGAATTCAATATTTTAAGCTCAGGTTAGCTCTCTCCCGTCTTAAGCACATCAGCACATCAGCACATCAGCACATCAGCACATCAGCACATCAATACTGAGCCCCTTTTATCACTGTGCGTCAATTATCTTTTAACCTTACAAATCAGATGATTAAGTCAATAAAAACTGCATCAACAGCACAATGCATGACTCCAACGAAGCAATCTCGACTCCGCACGTATTAGATCGTTAAGTTCGGCGCAACTAAACTACCGACATATTGTATGACTCACAGCCAAACAATCTTTACCTGATACATTTGGCAGTAGAGTTCATCGATGCACTGCTGCCGCAGCAGATGAATATTAAAGGGGTGATTTACTCGAATGGAAACCGGATTCAAGTTAGCCGTATACACTTAAGAGCGCCATAGCGGTTGTTCTCTCACGCGTACACTAAAACTTTAAGTCGGATTTAGAGTAAAAACATTAAATCTCAAATATTGATCTCTTTTGTATATAAATTTCTGATTATCCCGCTAAATCAGCCGACTATGCATTTTTAATGAAATTTTAAGATCAATTTAAGATGCTTTTTCACTCAAAACCTGAGATCAAGCGCACATAATTACCTCTTTTTTGAAAAAACTGTTTTCCATTTAAAGATAAATGAAGTAATATTCTCTGCGTAGGGTACAGAGGTTAAGATGTTCTATCTTTCAGACCTTTATTTCACTTATAGTGATGAGCCAAATTCTGGCGCCTCAGCAACTTGTTTGCTGAGGCTTTTTTTTGCTCTTTTTTCAAACTTTAAGTAAATTTTAGAGTATTTACTTTAATAAGAAGTAAATTGGCTGTATGCTAGTTTCATTGAGAACCATTGAAGCTAATTTGGTGGTGCTTGAGTCTTGTTGAATTTAGCTTCTCCCCAAAAGAGCTAATATTTTGGGCCGGTGACACTGTCATCGGCTATTTTTTTGCCTGAAATTGACGAAAAGTGAATAGGGATAAAAGCTTAACAAGAGGGAAAGATAAGGAAAATTACAGTAAGAACAGAGAGGCGGCATACACAGTCAAACTCGACCATGTACGCCAAAACAGGCAATATTATTCAGCGTTGTTCACCGCATCTAACTCATCGGTCAACCATTGCGGATGACACCATTCATTTAGAATAGCCAGCACTTTAGGCTTACCGGTTCCTTTGAGCGATGAGAAAGGCTCAACTTGTACCCAGTCACCAAACTCACTCAACGCCAGACGCACTTCATTTACGGTTTTCATCTTAGCGCTTTGAGCTAATTTGTCTGACTTGGTCAGCAAAGCTAACACAGGGATTTCACTGGCAACCGCCCACTCGATCATCTGCATATCGAGATCTTTTAGTGGATGACGTATATCCATCAAGACAACCACGCCACTTAAACAAGCGCGTTTTTGCAAATATTCACCTAATGCCTGCTGCCATTTATTTTTCAACGCAAGCGGGACTTGTGCAAAACCATAGCCAGGTAAGTCAACTAAACGACGCTGAGCATCTAACTCAAATACGTTAATTAATTGAGTTCGACCTGGGGTTTTACTGGTTCTTGCTAAACTTTTTTGCTCAGTTAATGCATTGAGTGCACTAGACTTTCCAGCATTAGAGCGGCCAGCAAATGCAATCTCAACTCCAACATCGCCGGGCAGATATTGATCCAAATGTGCAATGTCAGGTGCACTGATTAAAAACTTTGCCCTACGAAAATCTATACGAGATTCAGTCACTATTTACTCCGAAATATTTCTACGCAATACCATAATTTATGAAGAATTACTTACTTTTCCACGTTTTCGTGTAAAATATTACTCCGATCACATTAATCATATTTTACCACGCTTGCGGGTCACCCTAGTAAGCTCAGGATAATAATCTTAACCAGAAGTTGGAACGCCATGAAAAAGCTAGCTCTTGCGCTGTCTGTTGTAATTGCCGCCATATCTTCACCTGCGATTGCTGAAGGTAATGCTGAAGCGGGAAAAACGAAAATCATTGTCTGTTCAGCCTGCCATGGTATGGACGGTAACAGTATGATCGATATGTACCCTAAACTTGCGGGCCAACACGCCACTTACCTCCAAAAGCAACTACATGATTTCCGTAGTGCAGCACAAACTGGCGGTAAAGATGGTCGTATGGATCCTATCATGAGTGGCATGGCAATGCCTCTAAGCGATCAGGATATTCTAGACATTACTGCATATTTTTCTAGCCAAGCAATCCAAGTGGCTGAAGCAAAAGATATCCCTGAGTTAGGCGCTAAACTTTACAAAGGTGGTGATGTTTCCCGTGGCATTACCGCTTGTATGGCATGTCATGGCCCAGATGGTAAAGGCGCTGAACTTGCAGGCTTCCCAACATTGGCTGGCCAACACGCCAACTACATCAAGATCCAACTGACAAAATTCCGTGAAGCGGGTCGTCATAATGACCTGAACGGCATGATGCAAGATGTGGCTAAAAAGCTAAGTGACAGCGATATCGATGCGCTATCTAAGTACCTTTCTAGCCTGAAGTAATCTTAGTCAGTTAAGAAAGGGGTGTATTATCACCCTTTTTTTACACCACCAAGTTTACGTTCACGTAAACTGCATAAGATTCATGCTTGACATAGATCACAGATTTCGGTTTAATAAGCCCCGTACCGAGATAAACCCATCTGTTTGTACAAAAAAATTAATAATAACTTGCAGGTTTCGGTATAATTAACATTCAAGATATAAGAATAAAGACACTCAATAACAATAATATACTTAAGACCACTCTCTAATAATAACAAGAGTCGTGATTTCCACTTGAAATCCAGGTCAGCACCATTTTGTAAGGGATGGCCGATAACGCCAATTTGCTTCTAGCAAAAACACCTTACACTCAGGGTAACTTGCCCCATCAGGACACAATTTACATGATGTAAATTGTAGCAAAGGAAGCGATAAGCTTAGGATGCACTGGCTGGATGCTTGTTATCACTGGAAGGTACTTAAGTAACATGGATGGTTAACTAAACGTCAATGAAGACGATGCTATACAATGATGTGTCGCGAGACCATCTACGGAAACTGTGGTCAGGATGGCGACAGAAAAAATAAAGTGTCTGGAAGACCGTTAACAAAAATAATGCAGGGAAAGCAGTAAAAAAAAGAAGGATACCGACCGGGAAAGTCGCATAGCAAGTATGGATACTTGGAATCAGGATAAGGTGCTAAAGCACCCTTTGTAAGGCGGCAGTTAAACTGCCGCCTTTTTTCTTTTGTAACACACCCTAGTGTCTAAAATGTGCACTCGACCAATATAATTGGTACAATCAAAGCCTTAATAACCACTTCAGCAGACTCAATGCCCAGATGCCCTCTTTGTCATAACAGTCAGACACAACTCCTTCATCAAGATAAAAAGCGGAGTTTTTATGTTTGCAAGACATGTGAGTTAACCTTTGCGGATGCCAATAGCCATTTACCACCCGCGGCAGAGAAACAAAGATACGGTCGTTCACGCATAGCGTTGAAGCAAAAGCAGCTATCGCAATTTATTTTGCCGCTGTTAGCGCAATTAGAGCAGCAGCAAGCTGGTCGTTTATTAGGATTGAATTTTGGACGCATACTCGATAATGAGAGTTTGACGACCATAGAAAATGCGGGCCACAAGTTAAACCAATACGATCCCTTTTTTGCCCCGAATCATGATGTGTTAAAACAAGAATATGATTTTATCTGCTGTTATCGCGTTTTTGAGCATTTTCAGAACCCAATAAAAGAGTGGGCCTTACTCTCTCGACTACTGCATCCTGGTGGTTGGTTAGCGATAAGCACACCGTTACTGACTGAATTAGATGGTTTTGCTAAGTGGCATTACAAGAACAACCTCACCCATGTGAGCTTTTACCAGCGACAAACCTTCGAGTACCTAGCAAACAATAGCGATTTTGAACTATTATTTGCCGCAAAGGACCTCGTTTTGATGCAAAAAACATCATAATCTGGTATAACACTCGGCCTAATTTCGCACCTTGTAGACAAGCTCAACCTTAGTCTGCAGGGCCATACGTTGTAAACAATTGAGAAGACCATGTCTCGTAGCAAGAAAACACGCAAGGGCGGCGAGAACAGCCCTAAGTTACAGCCAAGAGTCAAGAAGCAAGATCGTGCTGTAGCGACTGGCAAACGTAAAGATTCTGGCAATAAATCAGGCAGTCGTCATAACGAAAGCTTAATTTTAGCGCAAGCACCGCAACAGCAGGCCGCTAAGAAAAAAGACCCGCGTCATGGCAGCAAAAAGCCTATTGCTTTAGCGATTCCTGCGGCAGTGGTAACAGACAAAGCCGCTCAGCCAAAAGTGAAACAAGCTAAGCTGACTGACGAGCAAAAACTGCTGAAATTGGAAGAAGATCCAAGATTAAATCAGCTATTAGATATGCTGGAAGAAGGCCGCGACCTCAACGATGATGACCAAAAATGGTTAGATCAACAGCTGAATAAGATTGAAGCCCTGATGGTTAAACTCGGTATTAGTGACGATATGGATGATGATGCACCTTCATCACCAGCTAAGTCTTTGTCTGACGATGAGTTGTTCGACAAGTTCGAATCAGGCGCTGACTTACTCAAAGATTATCAAGACAAGTTCTAACCTCTCAGTGCTAAGGCATAGGGAACTCAGTTTTTAGCTGTGCTCCTTATGCCATTCATATAAGGAGTCTCTGTGTCTACGGCTATCATTATTCTCGGTTTTATCATCATAGTAGCGCGAAGTAGCTACGCCACCTTCTTAATCCTAAAACTCAAGCAGCAAAAAAAGCGTCAGCAGGCCGAACAAGCCGAGCGTGAAGTCACGGCGAATGCAAAACGTGCCCAAGTTTTAGATGATATCCGCTATATCGCCACAGCCATGATTGAAGACCGCTGTGAGATCTCTGAAGGCGTGGTCAGAATTGGGCGATTATTTGAAATCCTGTCATTAAGTGAGCGCGTGGCTCCTGATTATCCTTCATTATTCAAACACTTTGAGCTAATTAAAGATCATCCCATCATGGATGCTCGCCAAGCCTTGCCTAAGCAAGAAAGAATGAAGTTAGACTTGATCAGAATGAAGTCCGAAGCGGCATTAGAGCAAGGCATTAGTGATGATGCGAAAAAACTGGCGGATTACCAAGCCAAAGCGATGCATTAAACCTGCTCATTGTTATACCTCAAGACCACTTATGCTGTGGTTTTGGGGTCATCTCGATAAAACCCACTCCAATCTTTCCTTCCTTACTCCCGTGAGCCTGCGCACAAAACCACCATATATCGACAGACAAGCGTACTTTTTTGATAGATATTGCGTAACTTCTAAAAAGACAGACGTCATTTTTACAACCTAGATCAAGGTTATTTACTTAAGAACCTTGCATACTTCGCTTGTTGCTAATTTACCCACGGAGGACACGCCTTGAAGCAGCCCACTCAGATTAGCTGGGATCAGTCGATGATCGAAAAATATAACTACAGCGGTCCCCGTTATACCTCTTACCCAACGGCATTAGAGTTCGATGACACATTCACCGAACAAAACCTGCTGACGGCCATTGAAAATAGCAAAAGCGATAAACTGTCGCTGTATATTCATATCCCGTTCTGCGCCAAGCTTTGTTATTACTGCGGCTGCAATAAAGTCATCACCCGCCACCAACACAAAGCCGATCAGTACATTGAATATTTAAGCCAAGAAATTATCAAACGTGCGCCCCTGTTTAAACATTACAGCGTAACCCAAATGCATTGGGGCGGCGGTACACCCACTTTCTTAAATCCTGAGCAGATTCTTAAACTTACGTCATTGATTAAAGCTAACTTTAACTTTGCGGGAGAAGGTGAGTTCTCGATTGAAGTCGATCCTCGCGAGATAGAGCTGTCAATGCTCGACACATTGAAAGAAGCGGGCTTCAACCGGATCTCCATCGGCGTACAAGATTTTAATAAAGAAGTGCAAATTGCCGTTAATCGTGAACAAGATGAGCAATTTATCTTCGACTTAATGGCCAAAGCGAAGGCAATGGGCTTTGTGTCGACCAATATCGACTTAATCTACGGTCTGCCACATCAGACACCCGAAACATTCGCGGCAACGATGCAGCGTGTTTTAGATTTATCACCTGACCGCTTATCCGTATTTAACTATGCTCATTTACCTGCGCGCTTTGCCGCTCAACGTAAGATCAAAGACGAGCATTTACCTTCGCCTAAGCAGAAACTCGAAATGTTGCACCAAACGATCGAGACCTTAACAGGCGCAGGCTACCAATACATAGGTATGGATCACTTTGCTAAACCCGATGATGAGTTAGCTAAGCTACAGCGTGAAGGCAGACTGCATCGTAACTTCCAAGGTTATACCACCCAAGAAGAATGCGATTTGTTAGGTCTTGGCGTGTCGTCCATCAGTCAGATTGGCGACTGCTACGCGCAAAATCAAAAAGATATCCGCCCTTACTATGAAGCCATAGAAAAGGACGGCCATGCCCTGTGGAAAGGTTGCAGCCTAAACCGTGACGATGAAATCCGCCGCGTAGTGATTAAGCAGCTGATTTGCCACTTCGAACTGGATATGGCGAAAATTGATGAGAAACTGGGGATTAACTTCGAAACCTATTTCGCAGAAGATCTTAAGTTAATGCAGACATTTATCGATGATAAATTAGTTGAAATCGTCGACAGACAGATCACTATCAGCCCTACTGGCCGTTTATTGATCCGCAATATCTGTATGTGCTTCGACCTTTACTATCGTCAAAAAGCGCGTCAGCAACAATTCTCACGCGTGATCTAAAGCGCCTATCGCAGCACTCGCGAACGCTCACAAAAAATCCGACTCTAAGTCGGATTTTTTATTTATAGCTATTTTTAGTAATAACTAAGAGCTTATGCCTTAGTTGCATACAGTGCTTTGCGCTCACTGTCTGATAAAAATGCCATTTCAACGCCGTTACGTTGCACCTGGGCTAGCTCAGCATCGGTTAATTTGAGTTCCGATTTGGCAATACGATACTCATGATTAATGTCGATAGCACTTACACCGGGATCATCAGTATTTAGACTTATCAACACGCCTGCATCCATAAAGGTTCTAAAAGGATGCTCAGCGTAAGAAGCCACAGTAGAAGTATGCAAGTTACTGGTTGGGCAAGATTCGATACCAATACTGTGCTTAGCAAGATATTCCATCAGCTTAGGATCGTGAATCGCGTTCACCCCGTGACCAATTCGCGTCGCGCCAAGTTCTTGAATCGCTTGCCACATACTTTGTGAACCCGCAGCTTCACCGGCGTGAGCCGTAATCGCCAGACCAGCATCACGAACACGTTTAAAGTGATCGTTAAATAACTCGCCAGGGAAGCCCAATTCATCACCGGCTAAGTCCATAGCTACGAGATGTTGTTTATGGGCGAGTAAGCCCTCAAGTTCTTGAGTACAAGCCGCTTGACCGAATGAACGTGACATAATGCCAATCAAATTGATCTTCACGTTATAGTCTTTTAAGCCCGCTTTAACGCCATCAACGACCGCCTCAACTACGCCTTCAATCGGTAACTTATGGTTCATCGCCATATAGTAAGGACTAAAACGTAACTCAGCGTAATCTAAGCCAGACAACGCCGCATCGGCAACGTTTTCATAGGCCACGCGTTTAACCGCATCCAAATCTGCGAGTACAGCAACCATCCAATCGAGCTTCTTTAAGAAGGCGACTAAGCTAGTTTCTTTCCCCTGAATTTGCACAAACGGTGCGAGCGTCGCTAAAGAATCGGCAGGTAGCGCAATGCCGTGTTGGTGTCCTAGTTCCCAAATGGTATTTACCCGCACATTACCGTCTAGGTGACGATGCAGATCCACCAATGGAATGGATGTATCAATCATATTTAACCCCTATTTGAACTACCCAGCCAATGCTTTTGTTATTTGGTCGCGGGCGGACACTAAGTTTAACACGCATTTTCAAGGGCATTTATGCGCCAACCGCATTTAAATTCACATTCAGTCACAATTCTGCTTAATATCCATACAAGGAACTGCCGTATTCATCAGGCATAATGACTTCAATAACAACGAAAATATCAGAGATCGACTATGCATAAACTCTTAACCCCCAGTTTATTGATATGCGCATTAAGCGCCTGCAGTACTACTCAAACCACAAAAAATAGTCAAATCGCAGCGCCACAGACAATATCGGCAGCACAGTCGCAAGTTGAGCCCATAGCTCCCGCGCTGCAAGCGATCATCGACCAAAGCTGGCAATTACAGCTCAGCGCGAGTCCTGAAATGGCTTACGGCATGGGCGATGCCAGTGCCGCAGGAAAGCTATCGGATCTCTCGCCAGCTGCGCTCGCTAAGCTCAATCAAGGCCAAATCGCAGTATTAGCGCAGCTCAAAGCACTCGACCGCAGCAGTTTGAGTAAAGAAGATAAGATTAACGCTCAAATACTGGAAGATCAGATCCAAAACGATGTCGACCTATATCGCTTTAAGGATTATTACCTGCCCATTACCGCGGAAAGCGGCTTCCACGCTTATATCACCTCAATCGCACAGGGAAGATTCAACACCCTTGAGGATTACCGCAACTATATTGCCAAACTCAGTGCACTCCCGACCTATTTCGCCCAGCAAACTCACTGGCTAAAACAAGGATTGGCCGAGGGAATAACGCCACCTAAAGTGACACTCAATGGCTTTGAAGACAGTATCAGTGCTTATATCGTTCCAGTGGAAAAGAGCGGTTATTTCAAACCCTTTACTCAATACCCCAGCTATTTCACTGAAGCACAAAAAACTCAGCTGACTCAAAAAGGTCGCGCTTTAGTCGAGCAAAAAGTCTTGCCGCTGTACCAAAACTTCTATGATTTTATGACCAAAGAGTACATTCCCAATGCGCGGGAAAATATCGCGGCCAGTAGCTTACCTAATGGTGCTGAGTTTTATGAGAATCGGGTACGTTACTATACGACCTTGAATATGACATCGGCAGAAGTGCATGAACTGGGCTTAAAGGAAGTTAAGCGTATCCGCCAAGAGATGGAGCAAATCATCAAGTCCGTTGGCTTTAAAGGCAGCTTTGCCGACTTCTTACATTTCCTGCGGACCGATCCCAAGTTTTACACCACAAGTGCCGATCAGTTACTCAAAGAAGCGGCATTTATTGCCAAAAAAGCCGATGCCATGCTGCCTAAGTACTTTGGCAAACTTCCCCGTAAACCCTACGGCATAGCGCCAGTGCCCGCCGAAATTGCGCCGAAATACACCACAGGCCGATATTCAGGATCGAACAGCGATGACGAACCCGGTTACTACTGGGTCAACACTTATGCATTGGATAAGCGCCCACTCTACGAATTAGAAGCCTTAACCTTGCACGAAGCCGTACCCGGTCATCATCTGCAAATATCACTCAACTCTGAGCTAACGTCACTCCCTGATTTCCGTCGTTATGGCTATATCTCTGCCTTCGGTGAAGGCTGGGGGCTGTATTGCGAATACTTAGGTTTAGAGGCTGGCTTCTACCAAGATCCCTACAGTAACTTTGGCCGCCTAACCTATGAAATGTGGCGGGCGGCGCGTTTAGTCGTAGACACAGGCATGCACGCCCAAGGATGGAGTCGTCAACAAGCCATCGATTTTATGGCCAGCAATACCGCGCTATCACTGCACAATGTCACGACCGAAATTGACCGTTATATTTCGTGGCCAGGACAAGCTTTGTCCTACAAGATTGGCGAGTTAACGATCAAGCGGTTACGTGCTAAAGCAGAACAGGAACTCGGCGACAAGTTTGACATTCGCGCCTTCCACGACGCTGTGCTCGAAAATGGCTCAGTGCCTATGTCGATCCTCGAACAGCAAATCAATGATTTTATTGAAGCTAAAAAGGCGACACGCTAAGTTAATCACGACCATGGGAGTCGTTATTTTCAGACTCCCATGGTTGTCTGTTACACTCTAGCAAACCATTCAAGCCAAATGATTTGCGACTGAGTATGAGCCAAGCCAAAGCGACATTTTCGACAGAACACGATTTAAATAACTCAGAACAGCAAGCCTTCTGGAAAAGCGTTGTTCAAGACACGCTGATCACAGCCGATGGCATCACGCTGGCCTATATGATGGTCAAACATCCCCAAGCTCATACCGCAATCGTTCTCAGTAGTGGCCGAGTTGAATCCTATTTAAAATACCAAGAATTAGTCTTCGACTTGTACCAACAGGGTTACTCAGTTTATGCGATCGATCACCGTGGCCAAGGATTGTCGGATCGTATGACAATCAATCCGCACATGGGTCACGTGCGAAGATTTAATGATTATATTGATGATTTTGCACTTTTTATGCAAAAGAAAGTGTTACCACAAAACGACAAACAGCTCATGCTACTTGGCCATTCAATGGGTGGCGCGATTGGCACTTTATATCTCAAACAACATCCCGATATTTTTACCGCTGCGGCATTTTCAGCGCCTATGTATGGCATCAAATTACCAATGCCAAAAGCATTCGTGCGCTGGTTAACCAGTAAGCTCGATAACACTCTCAATGGCGGCGAACCTAACTATGTGCTTGGAGGGCAAAACTATAAGCCGGTTCCCTTCAAAGGGAATGAGTTAACCCATTGCCAAACTAGATACCAAGCCTATCGGGACTTGTATGATGCGGCGCCTAAGTTACAACTCGGTTCCCCAACTAACCGTTGGTTGACGGAATCTTTAGATGCAGCAGACACTTGCGTACTGGCAACAGCGCAAATTCGCACGCCGATCCTGATACTGCAAGCGAGTGAAGATAAGATTGTTGATAATGCGGCTCAGAATCTTGCGGTGAGCACTCATTGCCAATTGAAGGTGATAGCGGGGGCTGCCCATGAGATTTTTATGGAAAAAGACGCCTATCGAAACCAAGCCTTAAATTATGCCCTCGACTTCTTTAAACGCTACGCAGCAAAGGACGAGGACAAACAAGCTGGATAAAGTCTGCTTGATTTAGTGCTCGGCTGAATAAATAGCCCTGATAACCATCACAGCCAAATTCAACAAAGGCTTGATATTGTTGGGGCGATTCAACGCCTTTAGCCACAACATGCAAATTAAATTGCTGTGCAGAGACAATTAACGCCTTCACTCTTTGTGGCATTGTGGCTAATGAATCAATACAACTCATATCCAATTTAACCGCAACTAATGGCTGGTTGGCTAAACAACTCAAAGCACTCGAGCCAGAACCGAAATGATCGAGGACGATACCTATCCCCGCATCAACCAACTTAGACACGCGCTCAGCCACAAACTGTGGTTGCATTAACAATGCGGCCTCATTGAGCTCGATACCCAGTTGATGAGCCGCAATGCCATGTTCCTTAACTAACGCAACCAATGCATCAACAAAATCTGCCTGACCAAATGAGAATGCACTGATATTAAGGGTTAAAGTCGGTAAACTCCGACCTTGAGTATGGGATGTCTGAATAAACTGACACGCACGTTTAGCGACCCAAAGATCAAGCTCAGCAATCATTCCACCCTGTTCGGCTAACGCTACAAACTCTGCAGGCGGAATAAACTCGCCATCGGCACGATACCAACGTGTAAGCACTTCGGCCGAGACCAGTTCACTGTGCGCATTCATCACAGGTTGGAACATTAACGTCATGCTATCTTGCTGTAATGCCGTCTGTAATTCCTGTTGTAACTGTTCATCACGGCTCTGACGTAAATCCATCTCAGCATGATAGAAAGCGCATCCCGCTTGCCCAGGTTGCTTAGCTCTCAAGATTGCTAACTCAGCGCGGCGCATCACTAAAGCAGGATCTAAGGTCTCTATGCTGTCGAGCAAACAAATCCCCACATTCGCGCTGAGTTCAAAGTGATGATGACCGTAATGGAATGGCCGAGCAATCACTTGCCTTAACTCACTCGCAAGCGCTAAAGCACGACGCGCAGCCACTGAAGCATCTATCGCTAAGTCTTTAGCCAGCAAAATAAAATCACCGGACTCTAATCGACCAGCGGTAATATTCTCAGTGAAATAACTCGATAGACGTGCAGCCACTTGCGTGAGTAAACGCTCTAATTCGTGGGAGTTTAAAGTTGCGACCAAGCCTAATTTATTCACCTCAACGAGCAGCAATGCTCCCCATTGACCTGAACTATTACCTTGGGTTAAAAATTGCGACAGTCGTGCCATAAAGACATCGGGTAACATCTTGCGACCAGTAACCGATTGATCCACAAGTTCATTAATCGCAGCATGGTTCTTGGCACTTTCAGATACATCCATATGAATGCCGATCATCCGAGTCGGGCGTCCTTGAGGATCCCAATCAACCAACATGCCGCGATCCAGCACCCACACATAATGCCCCTCTCTATGTCGCAAGCGATGGACACTTTCAAATTCTTTACTCTTACCGCTAACGTACTCCTGCAAAGCATCGAGGACGATATCCCTATCATCGGGATGTAACCGCGTTTCCCAAGTCTGGAATACACCCGCTAATTCATCCGGTGCATAACCGATCATCTCTTTCCAGCGATCAGAAAGAAAAACCTCACCCGTGCTGATATCCCAATCCCAAATACCGTTCCGCGAGCCTTCCACCGCAAACAGCCAGCGCAGTTCGCTGTCATTTAACTGTTTCATTGCACGGCTCAAGCGTTCATGTACCTGCTGCAAGCTCTCTTGCAATGATAAAACTTCTGATGAGCTCCAAGGGATCGATGTCGAAAAAGAAGAAGTCCCTACCTGTTTAGCGGCCTCACTTAATATTTGGAATGGACGGACCAACAGGAAATAGAGAATTAAGGTAAAACCAATCAGTAATAATCCACCCAGTCCCCAAACCCGCATAAAACGTTGTTGTAACTTAGCGGAAGCTTCGGCAACTAAAGGCGCTAAATCGGCTTCAAGATAAATCAAGTCAACCGCACCACCATACTGAGGCACGACGGGATAATATGCTTGAATAGTTAAGCGTTCGAGGTTAATAAGAATTTGTGGCAGAAAAGCCTGAACCACAGCACTGTGACGGGCAGCATCATAACCATCTATGACTTGCATGGCATTGCTATCGCGCCAAACAGTATGGTTTGCAAAACGAATACGGCTATCAGCATCAACTAAGATATAAACCATAGTGCCCATATCGAGCGCGGCTAAGGAAACCTCCTGCTCAATCCGCTCCACATCCTGTAAAGCCTGCGCCGATTGAACTACATTTTGCATCCGAAACAACTGCTGCTTTATCTGTGTCGATTGTCGCTGCGCCAATTCAGCACGTACTTGTTCGCTTTCAAACAGGTACTCACCTATGACCAACACTAAATAAAGTGTCAGCATACACAGAGGGAGTAGAACCGCGAGCGAAAGCTTACGAAACATAGGCAACAAACAGCCTTTAACAAAAATGTGAATAGTTTTGTATGCTAACGGGAAACTAACCACTAAGCAAAAGGACTTATCAAACTAAGCGAGATCTTGATGTAAATAATCAACTTATACCATTCCGCATTGAAGTCTGATCTAATAGCAAGCAACCCAACAGCTTAAAATTGGATTATGAAACCTGAAACTGCTGAAAGTCTGCTTAGCCTCTCCAAAAGAGAAAAAAATCCGCAT
>Ga0070748_1000059_pt1 | contig 56136 bp, 90 predicted proteins | sample VirMetDEL_Nov_12_FD_77015 | JGI IMG/M metagenome (GOLD analysis project Ga0070748, IMG submission 77015) | Aqueous microbial communities from the Delaware River and Bay under freshwater to marine salinity gradient to study organic matter... | ecosystem: Environmental > Aquatic > Marine > Coastal... | reverse complement strand
GCACGATAAGTAGCAACATCAGAAGGAACAGCCGCTCCACCTTCAGCCGCACGGATTGCATACCAGTCAGAACTTGCAAGCAAAGACCCAGCCGTTGATTTAGCTTGATTTTTTGCCTTTGTTTTCAAACCAGAAATAACAATTGGATCACCGTTTTCATCTTCAGCATCAACTTCATCGCCATCGTCATTAGTAGTTTGCTGATTATAATCGGCAAGAGCTTTATCAACTTGTGCCCATGTTTTTGTAACTGTACCAGCATCGTCATCAACTGCTATTGATCCTGCGCCTGTTGTATAAAAACGATTGTCGGGTTTTGCTCCAACTTCAATATACTCATAAATGCCTATTGCTTTTAGTTCTACTGAAGTCCAACGTGTAAATATATCTCTTGGATGTTGAATGCCACCAATTGTGATTCCTTTTGGATTTTTGTAAACTGCTGTTACAGTTCCAGATTCTACGAGTGCCCACATTTTATAATGTCTCCTAATTTTGGGATACCATAATATAGTATTTCACTATTTGTTTTTATTTATAAAAGTTTATCGTGCCGTAGCTGGCGTTGTTCCTGCGAATGGACTTCCAATAATTTGATAAACTATAGTATTAGTATTTTCATTAACACCAGCATTAGTAGTGCGTAGTTTTATACCATTAGATACCATATCAAATAAATTTGTAGCTTGTTCAGTTGCGGTTAAATTAAAAGCTAATGTTGATGCATCACCGTTATAAAGAAAACGGGTATCTGTTACTAAATACCAGTCATCTCCAGTTGCTGATCCATTTGCGTTTTTAAGCACAACAGATTTTGGACTTATAGATGCTTCTACAAAAGGACCATCAGCACCACCATTTCCAACAAAAGCTCCAACTTTACTAAATGAATTTACCGAATGAACAGAAAAACACCACATTGCATCAGACGAACCATTAGTTGAATCAGCAGAGCCTACGGAATTAACATCTGCGGTAGGAGCAGTGTCATTAAATTTAGTCGAGTCATCATTAGTTAATGTTGTAGGTGCGCTATCAAAATTGCCGTAATGATCTTTAGGAGTAGAAGGATTAAAAGCATGATATACAGTTTGACCATCAGCACTAACTGTATTGTACCATCTAATCCATTCAGGAGCTTGACTTAATCCATGTCCAAATGTACCATTAGCACCTGTTCCAGTGTAGGTACACACTGACCAACCTGCTGTTGCATTAGCACTGATTATTAAACTATTAGAACCACCCGTAATTGAACCTTCACTATTGCTTGTATCACGACTTGATTGTGCATTTAAACGGTACATCTGAACCAGATAGTTATCATTTGCAAGTGTTGAACCAAGTGTTCCAGTAGTGCCGCTTACAGATAATACATTAGCGTCAGTTGTTTGAGATGTTGTAGCGTTCCACGAGAAGTATTTATTTAGACCCCTGATACTATCAATCACAAACCATTTTTCATCTGCTAATCTTTTAATTGAAAATAAAGTGTCATAGGTTCCACTTGTCCCATTATACGTTGACCACGGAATCGTAAAGTTTGTACTGCTACCATCATGGTCAACAATAACTTCTTTAAAGTGGTCATCAGGGTCTTCGATGGCGGGTGCGGATGCTGAAACTAAATTAGTTGTATTCCAAGCATTGAAACCAGTCGGTGGTGTGTATGCAAATGAGGTTGCTCCAAAATTAAAGGTTTCACTTGTTGTGTTAATACATCCATACCAGGGAGCAAGGCTTTCTCCAATTGCGGCTGTCCAAGTCCCAACCGGATTTGTTCCGTTTGCTGGATCGCCTGAATTATACCAAGTTCCGTTAATGCCAACCCACATTTTCATGGTATCTACATCTATGGCCATCATGACCACATCGTTAAGTCCAAAAAGGGTAACTGAGGCGTCCGTTGCCCCATCAGCTATTCTAAACCCCGCACCGCCGGAATCTACGCCGCGATAATATGTGGTAGCAACGTCAGTTTCCTCCTCGACATAATCGTTACCCGACACATCTAGCATCCAACCGGCTAACGCATATGTACCTGCCGTGGGAGTCCATTCGTAGTACCACTTGCCACTTGAAACAAAAAGACTACCACGCCCATGGTTCCATGAACCAGAAGAAGGATTTGTTACAGTAAGATTCCCGGCACTCGTCGTGATTGCGGAAGATTTATCAATTGGCGACATTACGCAATGATTGTTAGTCGGGCTGTCGCTGGACTGCGTTACGGAATTGGTATTTGTAAAGTCGTTGCTGTTACCGCTTGCATCATCGCTAAGGTCGCTGCCCGATGCGGCCATGTTTAGGTAAAAACCGTTATTTCCAAAAGTTAGCCCACTAACATCTATTGGACGCCATACACCGTTGGTGTCAGTCTCTCCAAAGGATGTTGGTCCTAGACTCTGTCCATCGCAATATACAACTTCAGCCATATACCCATCAAAAGTATGTGTAGTTGAGTTGCTCCAACTCCCAATTCTCCATCCTGTTGACGTAAACACATTAGCATTCTGGCTCGGATAACTAGACGCACTAAAGTCCGTAATTTGAGAGCCGTTTAGGTAATGGCGTATTCGATTAGTATCAGTTCCTTGAGAAGTATCTACGCGAACCACAAGGTGATACCATGCGTGTGGATCGCGAAAAACTTGAGTCGTTGTGACTTCGGTTCCGTTACCGACTACAAGCGTATTGCTTGACGTAAGGTAGGCTTGTATCTGAACTGATGGGCCGCTGCCATGAGTAAACAGTCTTAAATTTGAACCGCCCAGGTTACCTCTTTTAAACCACACGCTGAGAGTGCCAACATCGGCATTACTTGGCGTACCAAATCCGCTGTCAGCGGCAAAGTATTCTGCATCAGCTTTGTTAAAAACAGCACTGTTATCTACAGCATAGCCGCCAGCACGAGTTTTACGAATTGTTGGCGTATATAGATTACCTGGAACGGTCATTCATTTTTCTCCATATCACTCGAAAGTGTATTATGACAAGTTTTGTAGTGCGTCAACAACGATATTATTCGCTGAAGAAACATAATAAGATAAAACGTCTGTTCCACTCGCAGTAATCGTCGGCGCAGTACCGCCTGCAAAGTCAAAGTCACTACCAAACGACACTGTGTAAGAACCACCATTCACAATTTCCATCGCGCCAGATTGACCAGCAACTTGGTTTGTTGGGTTGTTAATTGTAATGCTACCAGCAAGTGTCATTTTAAAATGGTTAGACGCTGCAAAGTCTTGACGGAATGTAGTATTCGCAATCAAAGAACCGTGATCGGTTACTGTACCACGTTGAGCAACACTAAATGCTTGAACAACGTCAGTCTTTGCTGTGTCTGCATCGTATGCTTGTATATTAACACCAAGCTCTGCGCCTGTACCAAGGGCACGAGCAGTAACAGCGTTGTCAGCCATCGCATGGGCACTGACAACACCAGCCGCAATGTTCGTGTTAGCAGCAACACTACTCAACTTACCTGCAATTGCACTGTTTGTGTTTGCAAGAGCGGCTTGTGATTGAATAGAGGCTGTACTTGTTTGAGTTGCGATATATGAATTTGTGTTAGCAAGAAAGTCAACATCAGCACCACCGATTGATGCGGCTGGAACAGTAACTGTGCTTGTGGCAACTAACGTTGCACCAGTTACAGTATTTGCATTGACTGTATTTGCAGTTGGATTGATCTCAAAAAGATTCGTAAACCCCTGGTTTGAACGAACTCTCCAAGTATCAAATGTATCTGATAATGCTACGTTAGCGACTTGACCCATTTTTAACTACCTTTTTTGTAAAGAAAGAAACTGAGAAATCAATTTCTTCATTTCTACGAGTTCTTGTTTCATGTTATTTATATCATTAGATATTTGTGAATGTTGTTTCTTCATACTATTTATTTCAGAAAAAACCACCTCATTATTTTTTTTCTTTCTCTTATAAGCAATCAATGCCTTATCATCTATAGATAGCACGGCACCAGAAATTTCATCTTTTTGATAACTTTCAACATTTTTTATTTTTGTTAATTGCATTTATTTATAGCCTTAGATTTGTAGTGCGATTGCTCTAAAGTCTTTAAGTCGTGGAACACGAGATGGTGTTGTAGAAAGAAGAACAACTTTGATTTTGAAAAACTTAAATCCTGTATATGCCACGCCGTCGCTTGTATATTGGACTTCGCCACTAGGACCAGTAAGACTTGCGGTTGGAATACTATATTCAAACTCTTTGATATCTTCTTCGTTTTCAGAATCAGAAATAACAGTGGTTGAAGTGATTTGAGAGAGTTCAAGCCATGTCTTGTCTTCGATTGTATCTCCATCTTCACCATTCAATATCTTAACATATACTTTTATATTTGCTGTGGACGGCTTATAAGCGCCGACGAATACTTTTAAGTCTTCGGCATCTTGGCCTTCAGCAAGGGTTACAGTCCGTTGAACGTATCTTGCGATTGCGTTACCGTTATCTGTCGAATCTTCGTCTGTGCTATCATTATTGATGAGATTTTCAACAGTGAATAATGCAGCACGGTCATTATCGATTGCAGGTGAATGGCGAACGTTTGAACCGTTTGTAAGAACGTATCTAAACTCAGCAGATTTTGCACTTGAAATGTTTGCAATCTCATTTGATCGACTAAGAATAAATCGCCGCGCATCATATGATGTATCTTCGTTAATATTAACATTACGGAATGCAGTATCAAGAGCAGAAGAAGTAAGTGCAAGTTTACCTGTTGCTGATACTGTTGTGTCAGAAAGATCAAGAATACTTGCAAAGTTTCTAAATGTATCAACTGGTAGATTATCAACAGTATTAATACGAGCATCAAGACCATTAATCTGACCACGAATATATGTATTTGCAGTAAACGATCCGCTCGGCGCCGAGAGATGAACAACCGTGTTTGATTGGCGAGAAGGATCGAAGAAGTATACTTTACCGGTCGGTGTAGTTAGACCGTTAATCGTAGCAGTATTTGCACCAGCAACGCCCGCTTTATACAGTGTAATCGTTTCTGTGTTTGCAAACTTAGTGGCGGTCGTAACTTCTTTAACTCGAACAGTCGAGCCAGAAACATCAGTAATTGTGCCGTTTGCAGTAGAAGTTCCACCAACAATCGTATCACCTACAGCAATACCGCCAGGTGCCGAAGAAAGTGTCAATGTCGTTTCACCATGAACTTCTTCGCCAACACGATTGAAGATGACCGAAGAATCAAGAGAATCAATCGTGAAATATTCTTTATCAGTATTCTTGAGGACTGCGGTACCAGTTTGATTAGTGCCAAAGTTAGCAAAGTACATATCAAACTTCAAGTCCTCGTCTTGCAGAGGAGTCCAGTTTCTATCATTTGCAGAAGAGAACAATATACCAATAGCTGGTTGTTTTGTTACTCGGTTGCCAGATATTAAGTCAGTACGACCGACGCGAGATGTCCATACCGTGTAGTTTGGATTGTTATCCACAGGCTTAACAATAATCGCATAATCGATTGAGTTCAGTAAGTATACTGGAGTCTCAAAGATGATCGGAGTTGGTGCATCGCCCGTTGTACTTGTATTAACATCAGCAGAAGGAACAATAATCCGACTGAATGGAACAACTTTATTTGTAACAAATGCGGTCGATGGGTCACACTCACGGAGTTCAATACGAAGACCTTTTGTTGCATCTTTTGCTTGGAAGTATAGATTTAGTTTTGATAAGAACATTCCTGGAGAATTAGAGCCGTCAGTAGAACCAAGACCATCTCTAACATTGAATGTTTGTGCAATTGGGTCGCCGTCGCCCCAATCATCGATGCCGGCCGGCGGCTCTATTGTCTGAACTGTTGTTCTTGATTGGTTAACACTTCTTGTGAGGGTTTCGATTTCACGAGTTGCAACAATCGTGCCTTGCTGTGTAACACTTAATCCACCAGCACTATATGTGGCATCAGCGAATGTAGCAACTGCTCCAAAACCAGTACTGTTTGTCGGGCTATCAGAGAGAACAAACTTGAGAGAACCTACTGGAAACTTGAGAGAATCTTCGTTTGGTATTCTGAATAATCCACGAAGAATACCAGTAGAGTCCGTAATGAGCGCACTACCTTCAGAAGCAGTATTCGCAAACGATGTGTTTGCTGGAGAACAGAAAGAGTTAACATCTTCATTATCGAAGAATGCATAAACGCGAGTTTCTGGCTTCATACCTTCGGCTGTAAATTCTACGACACGAGAACGCATGAATGGAATAATGTTTACGTCTTTAAGTGAGTCGCCAAGGTCTGTTTCAATAACACTACCAGCATTGACAACTAACTGTTGACCTGTACGAGTTTCATTCGTAATGATTTGGTTACCACGTTGAGTCGCACCACCTGACCAACCGCCCCACTGAATACCAGTAAAGTTAGCAACTTCAGCAAGTGCTTCGGCTATTCCACCAAAATCAATCGTCACTGTCGGTATTGTTGTTACATCTTGCCAGTAATCGGTTTCTGGTGTAAGAGCAATCGAACCATGATGAGTGAAGAACTCACCAGCAGCGTTTCTTGTATCTGTTGCAAATGGATTACTGATTGTCTCATCGTGCGTCCAAGGCAGCATAATCAACTTACCAGCATCTGGTGTCGTTACAGAAGCAATCGTTGCTGATGTTGTTGACGAGCCACCAACTGCGGATGCGCCGGCACTAAATGTACCAGAAATATTCGAAAGATATAGTTTCGTACCAATCTGTTGGTCGAGTGTACCAGAAGCAGCACCAGCAGTGATTGTTTCGCCGTTCGAATATGTACCTGTTCCGACTACAAGTGTCGCATCTTTTGACGTTGCTGTAATATTCGTGGAGTTAGCACTGTTGAAAGATACTTGAACATCGTCAACTTTAAATGATGGGCGCAATTCTTTATTTAATTTGTCAATCGAAGCAGCATAACCATCATCATAGATATCGGAAGATGTAAAGTCAACAAATTCATCGACAATAATACCATTCTTAAATCGATCAACACCAGAAGCATCTGCGAGGAAAAGTTCTTTTGTATCTGCTTCAAGCAATGAAAGCGAAGTGTAATATTCAAGATTGTCAATACGCTGTTCAAGACCGTTAATGTCTTTCATCGTATACCGACGAATACGAATCGGGTCTAGCTTAATCGCAAGGTCAGCACGACCGCCTGGAGCAGTTGCTGTGCTAATACGTCTTGCATTATCTTGCGGCAATGACGGGAACGGCTCAACATTAACAATCGCAATCGTCATACCATCTGCTGGCGCGGGCGGTGTTTTTGGGCTGAGATTTGGAACACCTTTGATAACACGAGTAGAACCATCAGAGCTTAATACAATTCTATCTTTACGTGGGAGATAGTATTCAAAGTCTGTTGACAGGCTTTCGTTTGGCGCCATAAATCGTAGACCACCACTTGGCTCAACGATTGTTGTTGAAGTCGCTGGGTTACGAGAAATATTCGTAAGTGTTGTAACGTTATTTGCCGTATCGATAATACGAGGGCGAATATCAATGTGATTACGTAAATCATAACGATCACCGGTTGTCGGCGATGTATAGACAGGAATCTCACCAGTTGTGATTGCCGTTGTGTTTGCTGTATTTGCATCATCAATAGGATAAGAATCAACAGAAAGATATCCAACACCTTGTGAAGTATCGTGCGCGAAGAAGTCAAGTTTTACAAGATATACATCACCAGCAGTCGGCGTATGAGCAGCGCCATTCTTCAACTTGAGTTTGGAGTGATTATACAAGTTGTCACGCATGCCCGTATCAAGTTCAAAACTACTTGTTACAACAGAACCTTCAGAAGCAGTTGTAAAGAATACATTGCTTGTTTTGACGCGAACTTCTTTGAGAGCAAATCCATCAGATGCTCCAAGATTCCATGGCCCAGCAGTTGTTCCAGAATCACTTACATTGAGTTCAACAAGACGGTCAGTTTGAAGATTTTTCGCAATCTGTTGACCATCGACTTTTTTGAGTTCACAGATTACTTCAGCAGCAATCGTGCTTGCTACCGTTTCTTGTATGTCAATCGACACACTTGTTGTTGAGTTGACTGTAACAGAACGGTTAGCAGCATCGCCACCAACACCGTTGAGACTAATCACTTGACCAGCAACAAAGTTCTTAAAGAGTGATGCGCCAGTAATGGCAGCACCTTCACCGTTACCGTGTACGCTTACTTGCGTTGCGCCATCAACAGAAGAAACAACATATGTGTTTGCTTCACCTTGTAACTTGAGAATATCACCAACATTATACTTTGTTGTTGCGCTTGTCAACCCTGTAATCGTATTTGCACCAGCAGCACGAGCAGCAGTTGTTTCAAGTGTAGAAGCAGTATTACCAGAAGCGGTAAGAACAACATGGAAGTTTTCACGCTCTTGTGTATTATTCAAAGCACCAGTTGAGAATGGAAACTGTTCAGTTGCATCACCAGTGTTAATCGTAACAGTGCCATTCGTACCAATCGTCACTGGGAATGTTTTGAGAAAACGAAACTCGTTATCGATATTACCACTTGCGTCACGAAGGCGTTTGATGTTTTCTGCAGGAATGTTAAACAGTGAACGGTTAAATGCGGTTTCATTGAGTTTCGCATTACCACCTGTAAGAACAGCATCAGCAAAACCATCATGCGTAGAATCGTTAAAGTAAACAGACCGAACATAACTAAAGTTGTTCGCAGTCATATTAATATCATAAAGATACAAGTTATATGTACCAGTAGCAGCGCCTTTTGAGCCTGAAGCATATTCCAATGCGCGAACACGAGCCTCACCAATCTTATCACCAACTGGACTTGTACCAGAGAATGTAGTATTTGAGATAGCATTCATTGCTACATCGTAAAGGTCAACACGATCATGCCCATCAACGTCCCATGTACCAACAACTTCGTTTACAACAGCGTAGTTACCATAGTTAGCAGGAATCGAGATATTTTCAACGGTGTTAACATCAGTTGCTTTATCGACCTCAACATGTCTGGTTGTGAGTACTTCGTTCTCAAAGCCTGATACATATGCTTTACCTGGAGCCACATCGATGACAAGTTTGTTAATATCACCGCCTTTTACGGCTGTGTATACACCACCATTGTTTGCAGAGTCAAGATGTTCTCTTGCACGAGAAGTAAGGCCTCTTACAATATAGTTACCAGATTCATCATATGTGCGCCGAGCAATATACTCGTTAATTACAGAGTATAATGGCTTGTCTGCTTTAAACTCAACTAAACCATTGCGAATACGAGCGCGTTCTACAAATGCCGTATCATCATTATCTGTAAGTGCTTTCGTTACAAGTGTTGCTTCAAGTTTGAGACGATCAGCCCCTGGAGCTGCATAGTTATATGAACCTTGCGCTGGGTCAAGAAGCGTTGTATCAGAACCAGAAGACACGGTTGTTTCAGCAATATTATAACCGATTTTGATATTTGTATTTGAAGAATATCGTCCAACGATTGTGTTAGCAGCATCAACACGGATGAAATGATCTTTCGCATACATGACGCCACCGCCAAACGAGATGCGCGAACCACTACCCACAACGTCCGATGATTGAGCACCTTCTGTGATCACGTTTGCAGAAAGTGATGTATTAGACGTAAGAACTTCGCCGCTCAGAAATGCAGCAGCCGTTCCAAGAGAACCTGATCCTGTATACCGAATATAAAGTGTTTTAGTATTTGGAGTTGATGCTTCTGCGCCAGTTAAAGAATCGATCACATATGCTTTCACGCCTGAAGTGCCGCCTGTAAGTTCAGAACCAACAAATGCCGCAGCGTTGACAGAAGTGTCGTTTTGATCGTTGTCGCGAACCTTTACATATTTGATATTTCTATCATAGTTCATTTCCATACCGCGAACGGTACTTCCTTCTGTAAAGATATGCTCACCAAAACGATCTACTTGATTTTGCAGAATGGTCTGCATTTGAGTGAGTTCACGAGCTTGAACAGCAAGACCTGGACGATATAGAATACGATGAAAGTTTTTATTCTCATCAAAATCGTCATAGTATGGACTTACGTTAAAGTCTGTGGTTAACGATGCATTGTTAGCAGTTGCCATTCAACTTATTCCTTAGAACTTCACGATGAGTTTAATATCTTCAATTTGATCAGCCGCACGAGAGATTGGCCCACGGTTCTCTGTGTACACAACATCTCCTGTGTATGGCTTCAAACTTGCAGCAGTAATCGTAGTTGTCGTGGCCGTAACGCCAGAATCTGCACCTGTAACGACTTCAGACGTTTGAAATGTACCATCAATATCAATCACGCTTATGATACCAGCAGTATTCGATGCGTTTGTGTTTGCAAAGCTAACCAGTTTACCAGTCGCATTAGATGTACCACCAGTAATCGTTTCGTCAAGTGTGTAAGCACCCGAACTTGAAACGCTTGACAACGTGAGTTTTGTTGTTTGATTATATGCTGTGCCCGTTGCAATCGAGCCGTTGGCAAGAAGTGGATCACGAATCACGCCCAATGTGCGGAAGTCGTTTGTTGTCATAAACGTATCTGATTCGCTACCGTCGAGTTGAACGTTGAGAATAACGTTATGACCAGCAAGTTCGCCAAATGGATCAGAACCATGACCACCAGGAGGTGCAATATATGCCGAAGCAGTGGCACTTGAGCCATGAGAACTGTTAGCAGTGATTGCAACCGTCGCTTCTGAATAGTTCGAACCAACAGAAATCATATTGATATAGTTCACTGTATTACCGTTCGCTCCACCAATTACTACGTTTGCATAAGCAGAAGCACCAGAACCATCGCCCGTAATCGTAACAGTAGGTCCAATAGAATATGTCGAGGTTGTGTTCGGTGTAACAGAGAGTGAGGTTGAGAGCGTTGCAATTTTTGTCGAACCGACATAGTTCGATATCGTAGCAACTTGACCAGAACCAAGCCCCGACGAAATATAAACAGCAGAGCCCGAATAGATATCATCCGTTGCTGAAGCACCAGAAGAAAGAGTTAGAGTTGTACTGTTCGCAGCCGCTTGGAATGAACCAGACTGTGTAAGATATAGGTTTCCTGGATTATTGATATCGATGATATTAATTGCGCCGTTTGCGGCCGCGGCTTGAACGTCCCATTGAGCAGAACCATCATCGGAACTTAACGTCTTGATAGGTTGCCAGTTTGTAGATAAAAACTTGAGAGCGTTAGCAGCATCGACAGTATATAAAAACTTCCAGTGATATCCGTCGGCCGTAATGAGAGTCGAAGTAGATGTTCCTGTTGGCTCTACTGTAGAAGAACTGCCTTTATTATTGAAAAGACATTTGTATACATTTGAAGAACTACTAATCACATAAAGACCATTCGCGCTTGCTGGAGCAGCGTGGAGCGAAGCATCGGTATTCTTATACTCACGATATACTTTACCGCTTGTCCAGTTGTATCGAGGAAGCGCAAAAGTAATATCCGACGAATTAACTCTTTTCGCCGAGAGCATCTTCTTCCAACTATTATATTCTGTTTCTTGAACGGAATCAGTGGGCGTAGGTGGGTTGTTATCATCTGGCCATGCTGATACACGAGCAATGAAAAGATACATATTTGTAGCAGCCGCTTCACTAAATGCTTCGTGAAACTGTTCTGCATTATGGATTCTGAAGCGACGAGTTACAATGCCTGGCATGTTAGATCAATCCTTGTGTCGAATAATTTTATTTATTTATAATGCTTAAACCACTGTTCCAATATAAAAAGTACCATTTGAGAGTGTTGAGCCTGTATATGGTGTATGTAGTGACATAAGTGTATTTGCAAAAACGGTATTTGTAAAGTATAGACTGTTTGCAGTTGCACCATAAGTATCAACAATCCGAAGTACTGTATTACCAACAGGTATTTCTGATGAGAACAGTGTATTGTTACCAACAACGAGTTTGGGTGTTCCAAGAACGCTTACTGCAACATTTGCGTATACACTAACCGCGTTAGCAGTGTATGGGTCAATCTGGTTATTACTAAAGATAAACAGATCGCCAGTTCCTTGACTAAATGTCAGCGTAACAGTTTCGATACTACCAAGTGTTGGTTCGAGAAGTGATAGGCGTTCAATAATTGGTAATGTATTTGCTGCGGTATCAATATAAGAGTCAACTGAATCAGAAACCGTTGTTGGTACATCCACCTCAATTTCTGATTCAATAGTCAATCTTGTGATATCTTCTGTCGCAACAGTTGCAAGTGTTGGTTCGACATTCGCAAACAAACGAATCCGTCCGAACATCTTTGACCCAGCAGGATGAACGATATCATTGACAAGTGTACGGTATGTGTTAGTAAATTGGTCTGAACCAATCTCGTATGAATATTCTTGATAATAGAAGTTGTCTTGAAGTTTGTTATTCCAACTCAACCAACCTTTAGTGTCGATGTACTTTCCTGGATAGTTTACCACACCAGATGTTACCGCAGTACCCTTTGCATCTTGTGTGCCAACTCGTGTTGTATTTGCAATCGTAACTTCGTCCAACTTACTATAGTTCGAACCAAATGTAGTCACGTTTACAGTTGTGATTGCGCCTGGTGCATTTTCTGCTGTAATAACCGCATTACCGCCCTTCAATCCACCGCTGCCGTCAGATATTCCAGCGTTAAGAATATTCTGTTGCGTTACAACAGCAGTAGGTAATATTGAATAATTATACCCGTAGTTCGTTGTTGTAATCGAACTAATCGTCCCTACTGTATTATTTGAAAAAGAAAGGACGGACGAAAGCACAGAACTTGAATTGGCAGTTGCAAGATTTGCAGATACCGCACTTGTATTCGCACCAGCAGACACGAATGCTGGACCAGTATTTAAAACAACATTCTCAAATGGCTCAATCGTATCATTGTTCAATGTGATTACTTCAGTATTTGCAATCGCATCAATTGTAAAATTTGTTTTGAATCCTTCGCCGTGCGTAATTGTAATCGTTGCGTTGGCTGTGTATCCACTTCCACCATCTATAAGTGACCATTGGACAGAACTCGAATCGCTTGTTGCTACGACTGAACCTTTTGCTCCAGTGCCAGATGCGCTTGTAAGCGTAACAAAGTCATCAGTCCTGTGAAATGCGCCACCCTGAGTAATTCTAACATCTTGAAGCGGACCAGCACCTGCAAAAATTGTCGCATAGATATCGTTATTACTTTGAAGTGCTACTCGTTCATTATCTTGAAATGTGCCAACAATATCTAAAAGATAGAGTTCATCAATAATCGCACCGTCAGAAATACCACCAACAATTCTATCTACCTTTGCAGTAGCACCTGATGTAAGACCTTCGATAAGTTCGTTAGCAAACTGTGTAACGATACCAATTCTTGGAATACCTATGCGAATAGTATTATCTATAACCCATCGACCATCAGACGCACGAAGAATATCTTCGCCTGGATAATAAAAGTCTATCTCTTCATTATAAAGCAAACGAAATAAGAGACGATAAGAAAGTTCAGAGCCACGGGCGCGATACATATCTTTAATATGCTTGGCAAGTTTCTTTCGATCCGCAAGCGTGGCACGTGGTATTGAACCGAGTACTTCACGATGAAAATACTCAAGGTATTTGTCATACGTTGTATCTAAGTCTTGATACTCTCGTAGATTTTTAGAAACTTCAATGACGTTGTTAGCTTGTTCAAGAAATTCGTAATAAGCCTTCACAAACGCAACGAGGTTCGGACCATCGTCACGGGCAAACTGAGGAAACTGTTGCTCAACGAGCGTTGATATTTTCTTATCTGTAGACATTTAGTATACCAATGCGGGTGGATTCGATCCTGGAACTTCTGTTGTAACGCCGCTTGTTGTTGCCGTAACGGTCGTGGCTGCAATAAGTGTTGTAGCATCATCAATCAATGTAACATTTGCGCCTGCAATGAGAAGAATCTGATTTCGAATTGCGTTAATATCATCATCGGCGGGGTCAGCAAACAAACTAATCGATGAGCCAACAAATGCGGTTGGTAAGAAAGAGTTGATTGTTACAAGACCAGTAGAATAATTGACTGTTCCAGCAGTTTCATTTGTATACACTCTCGTATTTGAATCGGTGATATAGTAAATACGAAGATTGCCACTACCATCATCATCAAAGTATGCTGTCCGTCCTTGAATTGTAAATGCACTTGAACTTATTGCATATCGATGGCCAAGATGTGGATTATTGAGTGTATTACTGAATGATACGTTATATGTCGTGGAGTTTGTAAGACTTGGTACAAATCTCTTCTCGATTTGAATTGTAGTTAAGTTACTCACAACCGAAGAGTCCGCATCATCAATCGTTTTCACAAACTGAGAATAACGGAATGTTTTATTATCAAACGTACTGAGCTTTGTTGTCTCAAAGTTTGTAATGGCATTTAAAACTTTCGTTTGTACTTCTCCGCCAGTCAACGTAGTTGATTTTGAATTATAACGCACATCAATAGTTGGACGAATGTATAAGAACGTAGCATCAACAAACTCTGGATCTATTGACAAAACATTATATTTTTTGAGTTCAGTTGTGATTTCTGTTTTTCTTTGAGAAGAAATTGTGTTACCAACCGTGGGCTTAATCGAAATATACACTTTACCATAGATTGGAGGTTCATTCTCTTCGCCGCCCCAAACACTAATCGATTGTACATCGCCGTTGTCACGAAGAATAAGACGTTTATAATCTTCAGCAAGAACAGCGCGATTCTGTGTCTCATAGTTCTTTGGTGCGTTGAACTTAATCGATTCAATCGTTTCATTATTTGCGCCACCACTCGTAGCAGCGTTTACCGTTGTTGTAAATGTAGAAAACCCACCTATCGTCGATGGTTCTGTAAATGAACTTATATCGTTGCCGTCACTGCCTTCACAGATACGATAGTTAGCAATAACAATGTTACTATCGACTGGCGATTTACCGATTACACCATCACCAAAAGTAACTTCGTATTGATTATCTTCAACTTCTTGTAGGAAATATACTGCACTATTCGCTTGAACTTCAGTAATATCGCTTGCAAGATTGTATCGTGTAGAACTTACATCAGAAGCAGAGGTCTGAACGTCAACAGTAATCGATGTTGTATCAACATTTTCGTTTGGAAGAATGTAACGAACGGGTGCGTTTGAGTTGACTGTAAATCGATGAGTAACTGGACGACCTTGTGTGATTGTGATTGTGCCTGCGTAATCATCATTAGAAGATAAAGAGTAAGCAGCGGGCGTCACAAACTTATATGTCTCGCCATCAATCGTTGCCGTGAACTCTGTATTCTTTGCAACCGTAACTGATTCGGGTGCACCTGTAGGAGTAACTGTCACAGAAAGAGTTGTGCTTGCACCACGAGCAGAGCGAGGAACATAACCGAGCATCTTTGCTCTTGAAACAACGCTATCTCTTAATAGTGCGGAATCAAGAAACATCTCATTGCCGACCATGCTTGTATAAAACGCATTTTGATACGTGTTATAAGCAAGAAGGTCAAGCAGCATACTGATTGTTGAACCTTCGAAGTTATAGTCAGTAAACTCTGGTTTTGAAGCAATGTAAGTCTTCATTGACGCTTTGATTGCGTCAAAGTCTAAACTTGTCACATTGATTGCTGAATTAGCTGCCATTTATCGGATCCTGTCTAAAAGAACATTGACCTCGATGGGTTCTGCATCACTATTGACTCGAAATGTAATCGTCACGTTAATTGCATTTTGATCTTCGAGAAAGTCTGTTACAATATCATCGATGATTGCTCTAGGTTCGTAGTTATTTAATGCCCGTCTTATATTAGTTGAAATCTCATATTGAGTAATAGAATCCATATTTTCAAATAACTGAGAGATAATGTCGCCACCAAGAATTGGATTATATGGACGTTCATAATGATTTGTCAAAACAATATTTTTAACACTCTGTTTTACAGCGTCACGATTTGTTAATGCCTTGACATTACCAGTTACTGGATGCGCCGTAAAACTCAACGGTATATCTTTGAATATTGGTTCTTTGAGTTCAGGCATATGTCTTCTCTTTGTTTTACTTATTTATAATCAAAATATCAATCTCCAACAAATACATCGGGAGATCCGCTTGAAGATGCTGGAGCGCAGTGTGGACCAGCCACCGAAGGACATAATCCATCCGGAGCCGCACTATCTCCAACATTAACAACCATAATATTGTTTATGAAAACTTGATTTGTTGCGGCAATGAGACTACCTGCTCCATGACTATTAGGGTCTCCGTCAACGGAAATCAATAAATCATTTGCATAAACAAAATCTTGCCCAGAAACAATTGTCGAAGCTCCACAAGTTCTTGAATCTGTTTCTCTATGAACTGGAATGGTCATTCGTTTTTATTCAAGTCTATGCGCTTGCCTTTAATTTTCACGTTACCTGTTACATTCGTTGTTTGATTGCCACCAACAGTGACATTCATATTACCATCAACCACAAGTGTCATATCGCCAGTAACATGCACTTTATCATTACCAGTAACAGATCGCCAACCATTTTTATGTTGTGTTACCACATCTCCATTTGGATGTATTTCAATAAAAGTTCCAGACTTATGATATACATGAATCCTCTCGGCATTTGTTGTGTCATCAATTTCAATTAAATGCCCAGATTCGGATCGATGTGTATGATTAAATGGATACTGAGCAGCGTATGGATCAGTAGGCTCATCAATCGTAGAGTCTGGAGTCTTTGTAATATTATTATTTCCTCTGGCTCTTTCATCAACATCTGGCACTTCAATCCGAGTAGGATAGATGCCGTTGGGATCATTAAATCCTTCCTTTGTGTTTGCAACAGAAGTAGGAATACCCGCAAGAGTTCCCATTACAACAGGACGCTGTGCTTCTTCGCCATCAGCAAAGAAGCCTACAACCCATGTGCCCTCAACAATGCCAGTTGGTGAATGTCCAATATTACCCATCGCAGCAGAAGTAATAGGCTGTATCGGTTGTGCCCACGGAAGATGTTCAGTTGGTAGTTCTTGTTTATTTTCTGTATGCCACCCATAACACCTGACACGCACACGACCTAGCTCAAGAGGATCACCACGATCCTCTACAACACCATACCACCAAATAAACTGTTCACCAAGATTTTTCATTATGTTACCTTTTCAGCCTTCTTACCATAGGTATCTTTTCTACACTCAAAGATGGTATAATACTTATTATCAGTCTTTTTAAATGTATGTCTAACAGAAACAACTAAGAACTTCTTGTCATATAAGAGATTTAATTGTTTTGCTATTTCTGGAAGTTCAGAAGACTGAGGAATATGTAGATTAACAACGTCACCAACTTCTATCTTACTATTTCCAGGAATCGTAACACTCAACACGATATTTGATAGTTGTGCTTTTGATGCGACATTATATTTTAAAAACGAATGTAGTTTTCTTGGATTTCGAATCTGTGGATCTGTCGCAGTAGCCGAGCTTAAAAAGTCTTGTTTACTGTAGTTATCGCCAATATTTGATATCGTATAATAAGTTACAGAACTATCAACTCCGTCAGAAAGTAATGACTCCTCAGAATATAAGAATGTATCATCAAGTTTTTTCTTCTTATGTTCAAGATGTGTTATTTTTTGAGACTCATTTTTATATGAGAATGTATCAGTTGTGAACCGTTTTGTGATTGGGTCAATCGTTTCAACTTTATGGGCATATATGCCACGGCCAAGATTTTTTAATACATTTACTTGTTCAACGAAATCAAGATTTGTAATCTTTTTATCTTCATCAATTTTTTTACCGGCGATAGGATCGACTTCTACTGATGCTTGAGCAAGAAAGAAATCATCGACGGGCTCTTTTAATAACATACTATCTATCGTCTCAAAATAGTATCCATCTGATTTTTCAAAAAAATAAAAGTTTGAACCAAAGCCCGCTTCGTCATTTTTTGCTTGTGCTTCTTGACATAAGTATTTAATCGCAGTAATAGGTTTCTCGCCAGTAAATACAACAGTAAAGTTATCTTTAGTCTCTTGAATAGAGAGTTTTTTATTCTTTCTAATGACAGTATATTCGTTTTCGTCTGTTGGCTTCAAGAAATTATTGTATATACTTTTAACAATCGAAGACACAGGCATATCAACATACGACCTGTTAACAGACCTGCGAAGATTGCCCATTACTTCTTGGCTTGATCCATGAAGAATATATTTGTCTGATCTTGGTTCAAACTTATCTTTATCACTAACATTGTAGATATGAAAACAATATCTTAATGTATTTTCAAATGTTGGAGTTTTAAACTCCATTACCAAAGTCTCTTCGCCAATAATCGGAAAAATTTCTACAAGACCATTACCATCAAGAAGAGCCATATCAATCTTTGTTGCGTTTGCAAAAACACTATGATAGATATTAAACTCCAATATGATATTCCGCACATCCATGGTTTCTCCAGCATAATTGTGGAGAACACACGAGCGAAGTTCAAGGTCTGTTGGTTTATATGATAAAGCCATTATTCAAAAATTCTTTCCGCTTCGTCTAAAAAGTCGGTGAGAAAGTCTTTGTGGAGAACTTTAATTGTTCTTTTTGATTCGTTCAATCGTTCTTCATACGTATAGTTCGTAACTTCACGTCGATCGGCAGGCACTAAACTGTTATATGTCGTTTCATCCACAATGATTGCTTTTTCAGGAACAATCGTTCCATCAAACAATACTGATTGTGCCTGAACAATTTCTTCGTAATGATGAACAGTTGTCAATGCGGATTCAGTTGAGCCATATTTTGACTTAATAAATGCAACAAACTGTTGATAGTCCATCGGCAAATCATATTGAGGGTCAATGATATCGTTGGTGATAAAGATTATCCAATCAAGCGTAGAGTCACCATAGTATTTGTCAGCAATAAACTCTGCGCTTTGGCCTTCTTGAATATCATGCTGATAATATAAAGCAGCCCTGCTTTTCAGTATTTCTTGTAACTGATATCGGACAAGAGGATTTTGAGCAGTATAAGAGATGCCGTTTTTCTCAACATCATATGAAATCGTTGGATGATTATGAAAAAAGAATGTCATTATCTGTTACTCGAATCAATTGATTGTTTCGTCACAATAGCGATTTCTTGGAATGAAGCAGTAATATTTACAGATACTGGTGCTTTTTCTGTAGCAGAAATATCATAATACAACGGGCGACCTTCGGCATGATACTGAACTTGAAAGGAAGTCAACACAGAAGGTCCGATATTATATAGATGATTTTCATGCTTAAAGTCAATATCGAACTGTTCGGGATAATCTAAAAAGTGTTTATTCTTTTGATTGATCCCTGGTGCGCCATGATATTTAAATGCTTTTACAATATCTGTCAATATTTTACTTTCACTTGGATTTCGAGCGATAAGTTTCCATGCAAAAGAATGGGCCCGCATCTGAGGGCTATCATACATAACAGCCATATATGGATTTTTAGCTATTCCTTGAGCAGCAACCGCTCCTTTAAATGCATTGCCAAAACCAACACCAGATATCGCCGTTTCAACAGCATCAAACGACAATCTTGCTGTTGAATCAGCAACGTCTTCCTTTGTAACGGACTTCATTCTATCAATAATAGAAGATACACTACCAGAAGCAAGTATATCTGAAGAACCAGCAGCCAATCTTCCTTGTTCTCCAATCGCTTCTGTATTATATTTGTGGTCGTATGTTGTTCCAATGTTTGCTGGCATTGGAAGATGTATTACTGTTATATCATCTTTCTTTTCAAAGTCTTCTGTCTTAAAAAGTTTTGGTTGCTGTGCGCGAAAGCATACCCAGTGATCAATTTCATCAAGATTACCTGGAAATCTTAAAGTCTTTTTTGTAGTTTGAGATATAGACCTTTTGAAATCATCTCGAGGTTCTTTATTCAATTCATTTGAACTTTTCGGCTGATTCGGAGCTGATGATGACACTGATAAATATCCTTATCGTAAACTATTTTACTTATTTATAATGAAAACACTCAAAGGCAGATACATACCTCATAATCCTCAGAAGTATAGGGGGGATCTATCTAAAATCAAATATAGATCATCATGGGAATTAAAGTATTTCAAATGGTGTGACTATACGGATATCGTTCTTCAATGGTCAAGCGAAGAGCATATCATACCATATCGAAGTCCAATCGATGGTAAAATACATCATTACTACCCAGATGTGTATCTTAAAATAAAGACAAATAATGGTATTGAAGAGTGGATTGTAGAAATTAAACCATCGATCCAAACAAAAGAACCGCGTATTCAAAAAAGAATGACTCGTAAGTATATCAACGAAGTCAAAACTTATGCCGTCAATCAATATAAATGGGAAGCAGCAGTAGAATGGTGTAAAGACCGTAAGTACAAGTTTATTGTTTTGACGGAAAAGGAGCTTGGAATCAAATAAACGATTATAAATAAGTCAAAGGAGATTTACTTTGGCTGCTACTACATTCGACCAAATCTTGACACGAGGAGTTCGTGCTGGTCAGATTCCTGCTCGGACACAATCTGCTCGTACTTGGTTTCGTGATGAAGCAAAGAAAGCATCGGTTACACCGTCTACATTAATGAAAGAGGATCGTACACAACTGAAGAATCGCGCGGCTATCGGAAAGATGTATTTATTTTCTTATGACCCAAAACATAAGAAGACGTTACCATATTACGATACGTTTCCGTTAATATTTAAAGTGCAGAACGTTCCCGGTGGCTTTCAAGGTATTAATATGCACTATTTACCGCTACCTCTTCGCGCAAGATTAATGGATGCTTTATATGACCTTACGACGAACTCTCGATATGACGAATCCACGAAGTTGAAACTGAGTTATGACATATTGAAAGGCGTGAGTAAGTATTACAAACCGACATTCAAGATGTATTTGAATGCAAATGTGCGTAGTCGTTTTTTAGAGATAGGCTCAACAGACTGGGATACAGCATTGTTTTTACCATTAGAGCGTTTCGAAAAGAGTTCAAAGTCAAAAGTATGGCGTGACTCCAGGACGATGGTATAAGGAAGATAAAATGGCATTTAATGTTGACTCATTTACTGCTGAGATACACAGCGTTGGTTTTGCAAGATCGAGTGACTTCGAAGTTGAGATTGGTGGAGATATTCTATCGAAGATTGGCGGATCGTTTGGTCTGTCAAGTTCTCTTATGCTTCGAACTTCAGGCGCAGTAATGCCACAACGAAATATAGAGAATGTAACATATAGAGACTATGGTGTTCCGTATAAAATCGGAATCGAAGCAAACTATGTTGATATACCTTTAACGATTATTTGTAGTCCAGATTTGCGTGAACGTGAGTTTTTCATGCGCTGGCAAGATTTAATCGGTGGTATGCATCGTAATCCGGGTTTAAATAGTGACGATAGAAAAACACAGTTTAATACTGGATACTACGATGATTATATCTGTAAGCGTGGTATCACAATTTATCAACTTGACCAACAGGGATTTAAAACATATGCTGTTGATCTCATAGATGCGTATCCAAGCGTGATTAATGCACTCGATTTGAACTGGGATGAGACTGGAATGCAGAGAATGAATGTTACTCTTTCGTATCGTTATTTCGAAGAGCGTGACCAATCAAAACTTGGTACGCAATTACGGATTGGAACAGATGGAATACAGCTTGCGGGTGGTTTAAACTTACCATTTAGTATTGCTGGTATTAAGAATCAAGCGAAGACGCAACTCAATCCAAGAAAACTTATGACACAACTTGGTAGAAAGTCCGGAGTCAGTTTCACAGGAGGACTTCCCAAAATACCGTTTATTTCGTAATCTATAAAATGGAGAATATAATATGGCTTTACCAAAGCTAGTAACACCTGAGTTTGACACAGTGATTCCGTCAACAAAAGAACCGATTAAGTTTCGACCTTTCTTAGTCAAAGAAGAAAAAATTCTTTATATGGCTTTAGAGAGTGGTGAAGAAAAAGATATTTACAATGCAGTGATGAACATTCTTGATTCTTGTGTGTTGACGCCAGACATTGATAAAGAGAAGTTTACATCATATGATCTTGAATATTTGTTTTTGAAATTGAGAGCAAAGTCTGTCGGCGAAAAGATTGAACTCTCGTTGAAACATATGAAAGAAGAATATTCAAGTAAGTGTTCTCATGCGACTAAGGTGATGGTTGATATTGATTCGATTGAAATTGAGTTTAATGAAAAACATAATAATACGATTGAACTCGAAGGAGGTGTTGGTATTCAATTGCGTGACCCAAAGACATCCATGTTTTTTAACACGCAAACAACCAACAATGAAATTGAACAACTGTTAAATGTTGTATGTGAATGTATTGATTTATTTTATGATGAAGGTGATATATACGAAGATTTTACACAAGAAGAATCAAGAGAGTTTATTGAGAACTTAACGAAAGAAAACTTTGAGAAGATTGTGGAGTTCTTTAATACATTACCAAAACTAACACATGAAATTGCATATACGTGCCCAGAGTGTGGTGAAACAGAAACAATCAAACTAGAAGGAATGCAGAGTTTTTTTACGTAGCACTCAGTCATAATTCGTTGCTAAACATATATCATACGAACTTTAGTTTGATGCAACACCACAAATATAGTTTGACTGAGTTAGAAGAAATGATTCCTTTTGAAAGAGAAATTTACATTAGCCTGTTACTTGCTTGGCTAGAAGAAGAGAAAGAAAGACTGGAAAAAGAATAATGGCTGTACCTCAATTAGCACCGACGACTGGCGCGGTAACAGTAGGACAAATGATGCAAGTAAGCGGACCTGCACAGGATCCTGTGTTGCAACCGCTAAAGAATCTTGTTAATTTTGCAAGTATACAGGTATCTCTGTTGACTCAACTTGTCGATATCCAATCAAATACACTCGATGCGTTAAGAACAATATTTGATGAACAGAAAGAAGCCACGAGCGTACAGACAGTTAGTGGCTCTGTCGGTGCTACTGAAGATGATTTTGAATTTGATATCAAATCTTTCGGTAAAATTTTGCTTGGAGCTTTAGGAGCATTAACACTCTGGTCAAATGATCTTGCAAAATATATTCGTGCCGTACTTCTTCCATCTCAACTATTAAATCCTGTAATAAGAGCGTTTGGTGCAGTCTTTAGTTCTGTAGCCCTTGCAAAGGCATTTGCGCCCGTAAACGATTTCTTTGGCAGAATAAACAAAGCACTCGCGCCTAAAAACTTCACATCATTAACGAAAGCAATTGATTTCTTTATGACTCCGCTTCGAAATGTTATTAAAGGATTTACTGCTGTCGGGAAAGAAGTTCAAGTATTTGGAAAAACGGTCACAGTGGCATTTAAAGACCTTAGTGTCGCAGGAAAGATAGGAGCATCTATCAGAGCAATAGTTGACCCGTTTGTAAGATTCTTTAAGTTTATTGGCGATATATCTGGTATAACACAATCGGTTGGTAAAGCCGCCGGAATGTTTGCAAAAATTATGCCTGTGTTGAAAGGCATTGCAAGTAAACTTCTATTACCTTTGTTTGCTATCTTTGACTTTGTTAGTGGATTTATCGAAGGTTTCTCAAAAAAAGGTGAAGATGATGCTCGAAGTACAATGGAAAAAACACTGGATGGATTGTTAGCAGGCGCAATTAAATTAATTAAAGGTATCTTTATTGTTCCGCTCGATTTATTAAAAGATGGTGTTTCATGGCTTGCTGAAAAAATAGGATTTGAAAATTTTTCAAAAGCGTTAGACAGTTTTTCTTTCAATGATACTTTTGATAAATTTATAAAATTTGGAAAGAATATTTTCTCTTCTGAACCAGAAGAAGGTTACTTCAGTATAGTTAAGTGGGCTGGAGATGGCATCGATAACATTGTCAAATATATGAAAAGTTTGATTCCGAATGATATAGTCGGATCATTAAAAACATTGGCGGGGAAGGCTTTAGATATTATTACTTCTCCAGGTCGATGGATATGGAATAATGCAATCAAACCTGCAATTGATGCAGTGACCAAAATGTTTAATGGAAATGTAGAGTTGCCAGATACAGGAGATATTGGAGATATGGCAACAAACTTTTTAAAAAATATTTTAAGATCCGTTTTGCCAGATCCAAATGCTGGTTTTATTCAAAATCTAGCATCAAAAGCAATACCCAATTCAGTATATGAATTTGCTGGTTTGGATCCAAAAACAAGTCAAGAACTCCCGAAAGCAATGGCAGATACACCAACAGGCCGCGGCGATGGTGCAGCAGAATTAGCGGCAAGAACTCAAGCCGCACAGTCTGCAAGAGAACAAAAACAAACTGGTGCGACTGTTCTTTCTGCTCCGTCAGATAATAGAGATATGAGCCAAACAAACATCAGCAAGTCAACTTATATAGCACCAAGTCCAGTCTCTTATCCTGCTGATCCAAATTGGGACTATAGTTATGGATAAAAAAGGGGAGCCCAACGGACTCCCCTTCCAAAAGCATTGCACTTTTGTTAGTCTTCCTCAGCCAACTGTTTGAAAAAGTCTAGGCTGTCATCAGAAGACTCTTCACTCCAAGGCGCTTCATCCTCTTTCGCCTTAGGTGCAGGAGCTTGACGAGTCACGGCAGGTGATTCCATAATATCTTCGTCGTCAACCTCAGATGCAGTAGAGGATACTGCGATATCTCCAAGCACTCGCTTCAGTCGCGATTGCAACTCAGCATATGACTTGAAGTTTTTCCGATCTACGAACTCTTGTAGCGAATACTGAGAGTTCCAGACGGACTCCAACTCATCATCATCTTCAGAGAGCGGAGAGGGAGAATCAAATTCGGACTTATCGTAGTTACGATAACCTTCGAGATTCCGAATCTTCATCTTGAAGTTAGCACCTTCCCAGAAGTCAAAGGGATTTACAGGAGATTCATCTTCGAACTCCGGTGCCATCATATCATTAATCTTGTCAAAGATTTTCTTACCAAACTTGTAAAGAAATACTTTACCGTCATTCTCTGGGCGAGAAGGATCTTTTACAACTTGGATGTTTGCAATGTAAGAGAGCCGACGCTTCTGCTTACGAGCTTGCTCTTTACCAGCTTCATCACCACGATTCCAAAGCATGGAGTTGTACTCACCAACAGGATCTTTATCATTGAGCGTTGTGAGAGAGTTCTCAATATACCAGCCACCAGGACCTTGAAAACCATGTGTAAAGAGACGAACCCAGGGAAGGTCTTCGCCTTGTGGCGCAGGAAGAAACCGAATAACAGCATAGCCATTACCAGCTTTATCGACTTCAGGCTGCCAGAACCGAGTATCGGCTCCACCACTTGACTTCGTATTTTGTACTTTTTTGGATTCTTCGATCAGCTTGTCGTAAGCGGATGTACGAGAGCGTTTAAGATCAGCGAAAGATGTAGTCATATCTTGTATGTCCTTATATTAAATGTATTACGTTGTATTTCGGTTTGTCCACAATAACTCATAATCAATATATTATTTATACTATACCTATCCAATGATGTCAATGTTTTTCTTTCCTTTCTTCTAAAATATTATAAAAAAAGTTGTCACTGTCAAGTGCTTTTCCTATTGTACTTTCCAGTTCTTCCATGCTGATTTGGTTCTGCTTTAGTTCAAGCACACGCCTCTTGGGATCCAGATTAAAAGTGTCTCTGAACCAAAAGTTTACAGTGTCAGCAATATCTATTGCCCAGCGAAATAACTTGCGTTTCAAAACAATTCCTCCTCTGTTAACACCTGGAACTCCAGATTATTTTCACTACAGTATTTTTTAGCAGTTTCCCACTTTGCTTTATTAACCTTAAAGGAGCATTGGTAACGTGGTTTTATTTCTATCACTCTGGACCTCGTAACTCTTTTGGCGTCAACAAACTCTATATAAAAGTCTGGATAATAAGTGTGCCACTTATTGTCTAAGGGACTCAAATAGGGTATTGCAACCTCTTCACTAGACCATTTTTTTACCCTATTACTTCTGTCACAATACAGCATAAAACGGCGTTCCCACATACTCCTATAGGTTATCTTCTTAGCATTACCAGCATACTTTATTAAGTTAACTGGTTTATACTTTCCTCTTATAGCAGTAAACTTAGGCATCATCCTATCTTAAATGTTTTTTTCTCATCTTTTCATAAAAAGAATCACATGGCTCACCAGTTGTTACAGGTCCAACTGTACCGTCTTTACTTACCTGTTTCATATAGAACTTTGCACCGACTGGCAGATCACCAGCGTGAATGCTTGTTGCATATTCTCCAGTAGGAGCAGGATTCTGTGTTACAACATGACAGCCAACCCATACGTATCGGTCGGGCCCATGATTTGCAGCAATCTGTCCAGGCGAACAAGCAGCCAACACGCCAACTGCTAAGAGTGGCATAATCATTTTCATAATAAGTTATCCTTTACAATCTGTTTACACTTATCAAGATCATATTTGACAAATGATCTATAGTTATATACTAACTTCTTTTTCTCATCCCATATAATATCATCAAGTTTCGCATTCCAATACCGCGTGAATCCGAGAACTTCATTGAGTATAATGAGTGTTTCAATACTGATTTTGTTTTGAAGATGAAAACGAAGAAGAGTTGGATGGTCTCCGTTCTCTATTATAATCAAATCATTTGCCGATATGCCATTATCATCGCAAAAATCAGTAAGAAAGCGTATGTCATCAGAAAAACGATAGGTAATGCTTTCAATATTCTTTCGCCAAGTTGTATAGTTATTCTCACTTTCTTGAGATATAAGACTACCAATCCAGTTATCTCCATTAATAATAAAGTTACTGACAAAGAACTCAACCAGTTCGTCCTTCGAGTATTTTTTCTGGAGCTTTCGAAAGAAGAACTTATCTTTTCTTTTCAAAAAAGATTCGACCTTTGCACGGACTTTACCATTGTATTTGAAATAATCATAGTTACTCGTAAAGTGTTGCTTCAGAGCAAGGTAAGTCTTGTAAGCATCGAATCCTTCGTTCACATCATACATTATCATACTGGCAGACTATTAATCTTTTCCTTCATCATATTCAGTTGACTTGCTTCGAGTGCAATGGCTTCTTTAATCTTTGAGTTGATGAGCTTTGCAGCAGTCTCAACTTCCATTTCGTTTTTCTCGCAATACCATACGATAGCGTCCATATATGGTATATTGAGTTCATTTGATATTTTCTCAATCTTAATCGAAAACGATTTAGTATCTAGCATTACTTTTCCCATCTATAAAATATGTGGTCATCAATCTTTGTCGTTCTTGTCTTTGTTGCTGCCCAATCAGGCGAAACATAATCAGCATGATAGTGCGTTGCACCATCTGTAATGTCAATCATCAGATTGGCATAAATGATTTCGGAAAGTTCAAACAGTTTACTGAATGTATCCATCTCTTTTACAGTATCGTTTAATCCATCGCAGTACCAACTGAACTGACATCGATGGCGGACCGGAAATGATTTCGATTTATCTTTCCACGATGGTCTTGTCGGACCTTGCATTACAACTTCACATATCGTATTCGGATATCGGTCATCGTTTACGCGGTTCATCGTCACAAAGCCAACTGCGAGTTGACCAGCAATCGATTGGTTTCTTGCTTCGTGATAGAGATTCATCGCAAGACAAATTAACTCTGGATTCGTCTTTTCTTTCTCTACGGTTGGCTCTGGCTGTACTTCTTCAACAATGGGAATAGACGGCAGTGGCGCAATCTTTTCTTCTTGAGCAAAAATATGGTCAGCGATAGCCACAGTAGCAATCGCAACGGTAAAAAATAAAAGTGTATATCTAATCATATACACAGTATACTCTATCTTAGAATATATGTCAACCTTTATTTTGCAATTGCTGATAAAGGATTTGTCAGTGCTTTTCTCACTTTAACGTCAAGTTCTTTTTCCATACGCTTGAGTTCTTTTTCAAACTCGCGACTATCTTCTTTGACACGCTGTTCGGTATCTTCAACAATCTTTTCAATACGGCGAACGTCCTGCTTCATATCAATCTTCATATCTCGGTTCACACCAGATATCAGTTTAACTTCGTCCTTGAGTACATTCATTTCTTCTTTGAAAAGGTCAATCTCTTCATTCATACGAGATTCCATAATCGCAATGCGCTTATCAAATCCAGACATATCAGGAGCAGTGTATTCTACAATCGCTTCCTTCATGTCCATATAATCCTTATAAAATTCAAATCCACCCCACAAACCGCCTGCGAGTGTGCCGAGTAATGGTATGACAAAGAGGAGCTTACTACCCTTGATCGTTGCTCCACCAATTTCTACTTCTGCCATTTTTGTTTTTCCTAGCTAGGTGTTTTTGTTGCATCATAGTCAAATGGCTTACCACATCTTGCACATGCGTTAATAATGCCCCATTTCTTGGTATTCATCATTTTATATTTGTGTCCCCATATGAAACATTGAAACCATCTCATCGTTTTTCCTTACCACTGCCATAAAAATGGTAGATTTGCTTTGCTATTCGCTGCTATAAACCACCACATACCTATTACGAATAGAATGATAAGTGGGCCTTGCCACATAAATTTAAGAATCTTGTCGTATGTGTCTTCTTGCCCCAGTCTCTTTCTTTCTGCTGCAAGTTCACGTTCTTCCTTTTCTCTCGCCCGTTTTTTCTTGAGTGCTTCTATTTTTTTATTTCTCAGATCAACAATATCATCCCAAGTACTAGCACCAAAACGTTTGTTTAACATTCGCTTGGTTGCTTCTAATTGCTCTTCAATTTGTTTCTGTTCGATTACTTCGGCAATCGTATCACTCATACTCACATCATCATCTTGATCTTTAAGTTTCTTGCCGAGAAAGTCTCTCCACTTTTTATCACCTTTCTTAGCTTTTTGTTGTGCTTTACTCGCCGCGCGACGACTCTGATCATATCCTTTAAACAGATCATCAACGAAATGTGCAATATCATTGACGTCCTTCGCCGTATCAATCGCACTCTTTATTCCACTGACTGCGCCCTTTGCTATCGCAAGCGCGGCCATAGTTTCTACAACTACCATTATACTCCAACCTTTTGTACACTCTCGATAATAAATCCTCTGGCGAAAGGATATTGATGTTCCATCTTTTGTTTGGCTTGTTCTTCATTAATTGCTTCAGTTTCGAAATAATAAACATTCTCCCACTCTGCCTCTAATCCAATAGGTGGCTCCTCGCCGTTCCGTATTCTATCACGAACCCATTTATTATAAATTCCTACTTCATATTGCATTATTTTTCCCTCAGTATTGCGAAACAATCAACCTATCCATAAGCTGATCTTGCGCTCCACTGAATAGGCTAGCGGCTGGATCAATCAGTTGTGGTTGATTGTATATTGATGTTGATTGATACCACGCTGCATTATCTGTAAGATTAACTGTATCTTTATAATTTGCACCAATTGCATTCATTAACGCAAGCTGTGTAGCCTGCGAAGCTGCACTATTATCCATTCTCTGTAAAATTTTGGTGACAATTTTTGTAGCAATTTTTTGTTTTGCTTTTTTCTTATCTTGCTTCTCTTGTTTGCTATTCTTACTTGACTTGGGTTTTGCATCTCCAGTGTTTTTGTTATTATTATTCCCACCATCATTACTCTCACTTTCCTGTTGTTCTGGTTCACTTGCTGTTTCTGGTTCCGATGCAGTTTCAGCTACTTCGACTTCAACCTGTGCTTCAATCTCTGCTTCAACTGTCTCTACCGTTGCTTCTACCTGTGCTTCCTGTGTCTGTGATCCACCACCAGAAGGTATTTCTATTGATGGAACTTCTACACGTATCTCTGATATCTCTATTGATGGTACCACAGATACTTCTTGTCCACCACTCGAATCTGTATTCACTTCAACACTAAATGACTCAATCTCTGCACCAACATTATCTGTTACGTTTACTTCAAATGTATCTGTTGTTTGTGTAGTATCCGCGGCAATATCGAGAGCAGCATCAACCGCTGCCTGTATAGAGTCGAGAACAGCTTGATTTGTATATGTTACTGCTAAGTGTGCGTTATCAAATCTAGGTCCACCATAACCAGTTCCAGTAAATCCTTTATCAATACCATACAATTCAAAATTTGCTATTGCGCTCGTCCATTCGTTTGCACCAACTGTACTTGTAAATCCATCAAACGTACTTGTATCCCACCCTGTCCATGAAATATCATCATATGAATGTTCAAACTTCTGAAGCTGATTTCCTTGACTATCATTAATTGTTAGAGTAATACTAAAACTATCTTTACAGTCACCATTTGTAGCACTACAGTTAGGAACTGTTGCGTTACTCGTATGGCTGTATACATCAGCACCATACTTGAGTTCAAAACCATGGTTAACCTGATCCTGGCTCATCGTGTCAAACAGATCGATATCTTGTGACAAACTCCCACCAGTCTTGTCGGTTATCATAGCGTTACCACCATAAGGACCACACGTATCACAAATGTATATTTCTCCTTTTTTTGTCCAGTTAGGTGATGTTGTTGTGTTTGTACTGTCTTCAAACCCTTGATTATCAAGAAGCTGACCGGATGTTGTTGTATCAGAAGAAGAAGAAGGGCATGCCCACAAACAACCCAGCAATGCCAGCGGCAAAACCCAATACCTCCATGCCCGTGATGCCGTGTTCTTCAACTTCACTGTTGGAATAATCATCTATGTCCCCTCTTCTAAAGGGTCGGGTTCATCTGTATCCTCCTCTGCTTCTTGCGTAGAAGCCAAAAGTTTTGAACCAGAAGGAATATCATCAGGATTCTTTTTCCACCCTTCAAGTGCATCTGTGCCAATTTTGCCTTTATAGGGGCACGGTGTGCCAGCCATCAGCATCGCATCAAATACACGAGCATCCTGACAGAGAGTGGAAACGGCAGCAACTTTCATTCCCATTCCATAAAGAGACCGAGAAAGTTTTAACCGTTCGCAATTTTTATCTGTGATTGTTACACCACTCGCTATACCGAGTATCTGTGTTTGCACGCCAGCACTATACGCACTTTTACAAACATCGCTGTTATTAATAACAATGCTTGGAGCACTTGCTGTGGGTGGTGTTTTATCAATGACTGTTGTGCCAGTCGTTGAGGTAATTGTATCTGCTGCTTTGACTGTGGATACCACGAGAGTCATCATTAAAACCACAGCCGCAATTGTCCTGTTGAACATTTACGACTCCCGTATAAAATATCATTCTATTTATTTATAGGGCAAAATACGAAATTAATTATTATTAAACTTTTTTTCTTGTTTTTCTTTACAATATTCCTCGTCTCTGCCTATAGGCTGCGGCAAAACATTTCTTGTCTTACATTCTTTATTTTTTACACGAGATATAATTTCATCATTCGATGTTTTCTCATCTTGTATAATACGAAAAGCATCATAAGTACTTTTCATCACGCCAATCAGTTCAAATGGAAATGGTAAGAAAGAACAACCTGGTAATAAAAGCAGAAAGGGTAGTAATACAATAACTTTAAGTTTTAGTAGCCTTTTTTCTTGTGCGCCGTTTTCTTTTTGGTTTTTCTTCAACGGTCGTTTCCTCAATATCAGGAATAATGATTTTCGGCTCTACGAAATTCTCAACTTCTTCTTTTTGATCTTCATGTTGCATAAAGTAATTTACATTACGATAAATGGATTCTTTAATGAAATCATCTTTCGTAATATTCTTTTTCGCAATGATATACTCAATCAACTTATTAATATCTCCGTCTAAATTTACAAGATGACCAGAAGATTTAATAACGGTTTTTTCTATACTCAGTGGCATTATTATATTCTCACGTTTCTATTATCGTAAAAATGGGGAACTAACCGTGGCTCCCCACGAGACTATTTGTGGCGTCTAACCCAAGTTATTTATTACATACACAAATCTTCATATTTAATCTGTGCGGACCTGCGAAAATTGTTGAAATCAGCGGAATTATGTGATACCATAAAGATTTTTTTTAAAAAAGAAAACATCACCTTAATCCTTCTTATTAATAAATCCTTGCAGACGTTCAGCCTGATTAATAATTTCTTCGGGCGTAAACATCTTCGGAACATACTTCTCATACTCTTTATATAGAGTTTGGTTTGACTCAGAGGCTTTTTCGAATGCTTGCCATGCCATCGTAACGGATTGTTCGTACTGGCGGTCAAGCATATCTTTAGCCATATTTAATAGATCGAAACGGATTTCATAAGGGGTTTTTGACATAATTGTTTCCTGTGTGTGTTGTGTGAATAGTCGAGGGTATTAATTACCACCAACGAATCTTGCGTCATTACGAAGTTTTGCGGCTTCGATATGCATGCCAGCACTATCAAGTTCATGTGCGGCCCGGCTATAACCAGAGCGGACAAGCCCATTGGTTAATTTTTGTAAAACCCGTGCAAAAGATGGTAAGTAAGAGTGATTTCGATAACTCATATAAATCATTATTTTATTAACTCCGTGTGTGTGTAAGCAATATTGCTCATGAATATTTATTGTGTGTGTCTTCAAATTAGCAACGCTATTATTCAATAGCAGATATGTGGTAGGTGATTCTGTTGCTAGGACACCTACCGAAACCCCGACAAGAACAGACTAAGCTGCCATTGCCATGTTTGCAAAATTATCATTTGCCTTTGTAGTGTTTGGCGAATAACGCTGCCAGCCGGTAGTTCTACTCTCATCTATCCCTGTCTGTCGATCCTAGCACACCCCCCAAAAACACTCTCGATCTACAACAGAGTGTTTTTGGTGGAGGTGCGGGGATTTGCACCCCGGTCCAGTCCAGTCTTCAAATCGTATCATCAAACTACATTTATATTTATAGACCAATTTGTATTAAATGTCAACCTTTTTTTAGAATTGCAATGGCGCCCCAAACAATGGCAGCCCATGCAGCAAGTTCAACAATAGGGCTACCGAGAAGAACGATAAGACCCATAGCGATAAGCGCACCACCGTGAAGTGATGTCACTTCTTTTACACGACTTTTAACGTAATCAATCATTTTTTTTCCTTTCGTTTTAAACTACAATCAAACCGACGATCTTTACCGTGTTGGTTATTCAGATCGTCGGCATACTCTTTACACTTCTTATATATGCCTGGACCAGCATCATATGTTTTCATAATCACTGGTTTCTCACCAAATGGAATCATAAGCAAAACGATAAACACATTTAAATTCATAACAAAAACTCCAGTGGGGGAGCCGAAGCTCCCCCGTTTTAACTATGCCACCTCTGCAAACTCAATCGCTTTCTTCAGAGCTTTCTCTTTCAATTTAGCGTTAGCACCGTACCAAGCAGAGGTCAACCGTGTATCAGCAGACCGACCGAGCGTGTGGTCAGTCATGTAGGTCACGGCGTTGAAGCCGGACCACCAAGTACCAGCACCTAACTCAGCACCAGGCTGATTCTCAAGAACATCCATCGCATCGATTGCATTACGAGAAGGCTCTTCTTTGCCTTTTGCATTTGAAGTACGAGGGAAGATTTCGTTGAAGTAGTCGACGATGCTGTCGTTGGTAAACCGCTTGGAACCCAAAAACTGAGCTGCTTCTTTGTATTTTGCCAGCTTCTCTTTCGCAACACCAAGCTGTTCTTTGACAGTATCAGCATCGAAAGACCGACGGTGGCTTACTTTCACTGCATAGTTAGACACTTGATTGAGAGCAAAAGAAAGAGTATTAGTGCAAACAACTCGAATCGGAGTCATCTTCACATCAATGGAAGCACCATACATGTGAGGATTTGAAAGCAAAAGATAGTTCTCAATAATATCTTTTTTACCGAAAACCGAAAACGAATCTTTCAACTTAGCAAGAGCCCAAACTCGTTTGCCGTCTTGCAGAGAACCAGCAGTATTCATCTCCATATCGCCAGCAGCAACAAAATCATTGAAAAAATCAAACGCTTCGAGGTTCTGAAGAGGTTTCCAGTCTTCGCCAATCACGTCAAAGAACTTCTCATCAGACGAGCGATAAAGAGCTTTTTTACCAGGGACATCAACATCGTTGCCGTACTGATCGGTCACTCGCATATCGCGAACTTCAACTTTCCAGTTACAGCCAGCTTCATTAAGCATTTGCTCAGGCGTCAGGTCATTCGAGACCTTCTTACCAAGACCATGCCAAGGAAGACTTCCTGCGTAAGCCATTTGAGCTTTGCCGTCGATAATTTCAAGTTCATGCATCGTATATTCTCCTAGTTGGTTTCAATCAATCACTATAATCATAGTACTTCTTTTTGAAAAATAAGTCAAGTCTTTTTTTACTTATTTGCATCGAACGGCGCCGTTCTCAACACATTTACGCCAAAATTCACGGGCTTCTTCAGGCAACATATCACCTTGAATGCCAAGATGTCCGTCATTGTCCTGTTCAACGAAAACCAAAGTTCCGTCTGTCCAAGGCCTAAACCTGGTTACGGTGTTAGTTTTGGAATTTTCAAGTGTAAACATCGTTATTTCCTCCAACCTTTCAGTAGCGCGTGAATAGCTTTTGCTTCTTTCGGCTTGATACGAGGATCTTTCTTGATTGCCTTTTCAACAGCCTTTTTGTTGTATTTCGTCATTATTTCACCTTACGAAGGTAGCGTTGAACATCAGATTCGGCATACTTGCCAGACGTAGACCAGTTGCGGAACGCGGAGCATTCAATCGCTTTCGCTTCGCAGTTGGCAGCCAACAGACAGGTATCACACGGCATGTCCATATCATTCAGCATCGTATCAGGCTGAAATGATTGAACGGCGGCTTTCTTCTGTTGAAAGTCAGTATCAAATCCAATTGAAAAATAATCGTTAGACATAATATATTCTCCTTAACCGTAGTAGGCGTCTTCGGTGTGGTAACCAATCTCGGTAATTTCAGTAACAGGAGTTGGCGCAGTGTTGATTTCAGTCTCAAGCATTGTGGTCGTTGCGCCGTTTTTCCACTCAACAACAATCTCGGCTGTTGTAGGACCACGGTCATAAACGTGACGGGAAATAACTTTGCCTTCATACAAAGGAATCATGGCACCGAAGTTACCGATAATAGTCGTGTTAAGGTCAATCATTTTCATCTCTCTCTGTTGTTTTCTCATCATATACACAGTATACTTTGTTTTGAAAAATAAGTCAACCCCTAAAATACGACGAGGGCAAACCATCCCGTCGCAAATAGGGTTAACATGAACAGGGTTTCAATCACAACCGTAGCAATCTTCTTCATGTTAGGCTCCCGTCCAACGGATTTCGTAACCACCGTCAAGGACGTTTCCACGAGCAAAGTTCCTAGCAGGAGCGTTCCAACCAGCGGGTTTCAGAATATCACCCAAAGCGAACTTTTTGTCACTGGTAACATTGACGATGAATGCTAACACACCACCATTTTTCTTGTAGATTTTGATGTACTTACTACCATAATTTTCAGTAAGATCAGCACAATACTCATCATACATCTTCAGAGCAATATTGCGAGCATCTTTTGAGGCGTTTGAACGATCTGACCAAGCAGCATAATCAGCACGCATTGCTCTTTTCATGGTGTTAACACCCTCTATAATGTCGAAGGTTTTCTCTTTTACGAATTTAGTCATTGAATTTCCTTTCTCTCTCTGTTTTCTCATCATATACACAGTATACTTTGTTTTGAAAAATAAGTCAACCCCTAAAATGCATTTTTTTCGAAAAGAAATTCGCGAAGTTTAGCAGGAATAATCTCTTCAACAGATACTTCCTTAGAGGTAACATTTTTTTCGTCAAGAGTAATGCCGTCTCTATTAGCAATCTTTTCGGCCATTAACATTTTGACCGTACGATCAATGGGCATGGTCATGCCTCGACTGGTTAACTCAAAGTCGGCAAGCGAAAGGTATGTTTTTGCGTCTTCGTATGTGGCGTATTTCATTAACCTACCATCCCATCAATAACTTCAACCAGATTTTCGACATAAATGTCTTCGGCACGTTCAAGTTCTTTGTACTCATACTTCCGAATCTTACCAAACTCAACGTCATAAAGGTCGCTACCGTTGAGTTTAACGGTCACATAACCTTTGTTCTTGACCATTCCAGTAGTCTTGAATCGCAGGCCATCTTCAAGAGCAACCATGTCTTTGGCGCCCCACGCCCAAGTAGCCATCGGGTCAAGTGTTTTAATCTGGGTCAAAATTGTCTTTGCTATAGTCATTTTTATCTCTCTCTGTTTTCTCATCATATACACAGTATAATTCTTTTTGAAAAATAAGTCAACCCCTAAAATAACTTTTTTTAAAAAAAATAAAAAATATTTTTTAACGGGTTATTAAGACTTGATGTGTATAATGATAAGAGTAAAAGAGAGGAATATATTATGAAAAAGATGAAGTATCTCGCCCAGTGCCGTGCGTATGAGGCAGCCGCGAAATTAAAAAATAAAAAAGAAAAAGTTTTTATTATAAATCAAAAAAAAATTAATGTCAAGACTTAATTTATTTTTTTGGGAATCTTTCTTGAAATGGTAAATCGTACACCATTAAATCGATTATTCCTTTTTTAAAAGCATTCATATCTTTTTTCATAAAGATTTTACCTTTTTGTGGAATACCATTTCGAGAACGTCTCTGCGCTTCTACGAGTTTCTTTTGTATTTCGTTGGTATGAAGAACCCGAACAAGCAAATCATCTTTTTTATCGCGCAACCAGATAGTGATATATTTCTTGCCATTAATCATTGATATTGAATGACCTTTATAGATAAAGTCTTCAACCACCGCATCATACCGAGGTCGACCAATAAACTCTTTATTGACGATAAAAGTCACATAGACCACAGATAAAACGATAGCAACAATGGCGTATTTAAGACCACGGTTTCGAACAATCAATGGAACAAAACATACAGCACCCGCAAAAATCCACAAGAAGAGAAGATTCGTTGATGAAAAAAGAAAATCCATTACGGGTAATCTCCTCGTTCGTTTGGAATAACTGGATAGAGTTCATCGAATACCTGCCCCACAGTATTCATTTCATTGCTTTCCAGAAAATTAACACTGCCGCCTTCTAACACTTCAAATTTAAAAATGTGTTTTTCTTGTCTCACTTGTTCGAGTGTGACAGACTTTCTTTTTAGAATTTTATATGGATTTACTTTAATCAACTCAAAATAAACATCTTCGGATTGAGTTCCACTGCTGTAATTATAATAATGTGTTGTCACAATAAATGTCCGAGGAGACTTAGACCGAATACTTACTACCTCGCGGTTAACATCATAAGTTTCTACTTTTTTATCATCGCTTTTCTGCCATGTATCATTGAGCGTACCACGGTCATCTCGGTCAATGTTAACCAATGCAATATCTTTATTGCGAAAACTTACGATGTTGCCCTGATCATCGCTAATCCATATATCAATATCATTTGTACTTTTACTATTCCACGACATAACGATAAGATACTCCGCTTTCGCTTCGAGAATATCTTTCTTCGCAATAGGATTAATGAGAATGAACGCAAGCATAAAAAGAAATGTGAATCCAACAAGAAGGTTGAATAACAAATCTACAAACCCAAACGTACTTTTATATCGGGTTGTATCCATTGCTACGAATTTTCATATACAATCAGTTGAATCTTTAAAATGGTCGAGCAAATCAAGCCAACTAAAGTTGTTACAAGAGCAGTACTCATACCTATCGCCATGTCAGATATCGCTTGCTGAACATTTGTAATGTTATTTACATCAAGGTTCGAGAACGCTGTATTCAACATAATTAAGAAACCAGCAACGGTACCAATCATTCCGAGCGTAACCATCGCTTCACTGGCATACCATGTATAGTTTGATATTCGTTCCATTGAATCCCAGTTAGCAATCTGCATACTGATAAATCCAACAGCAAGAGAAGAGATAACGAACACGCCGATGATAACGAAACTAATCTTAGTCATGTCGGCTTGGTATAAAAAATGCCACCAACTATACTGATTAATCATTACAGAAGCAAAAGCGATTATTGCAACTTGAATCCACCATTTGAGAAGTGCATTCATAGTCGTGGGCCTTTTAACTTTTTGTCCGCAATATATTCACCAATACTAATAATACAAGAATTGCCGCCAAGATTTGTTTCGAGTATTGTAAATGTGCTTGCTTTTTTACTTCTATGAATTGTATATGCAAGTTGTACGCCTTCCATATCCATAATACCTATAAATTCAGAATCAATTTTATCGTCGGCTTTTTGCATATCTTCAAGTATTCTTGCTGTACTCGCACAAATAATGGGCTTTTGTACTCGAACATAATCTTGAAGAACAGGCGCTGGTAATTCATCAGCGAATACTGCCACTGTACTTCCAAAAATAAATGTGAGTACGAGAAGTGCATTTAGCATATCGGTTATCCTGTCCCTATACGACTTAAAAAGAAATCGTCCTCTTTATATTTATAAGGATTATCCGTAAATATTTGAGGCGAATCATCTTGAACTGCAATTAAAATTAACGCCTGATCTATTTTATCCCCATACATTTCTTCAAACATGAATGAATAAGCTGCCGTTTGCAGATAGTAATCTTTAACCCATTCACGTTTCTTTTTTCTCATTGATGTTTTAAAATCAACAACAGTGAGATTTCCTTGTATATCAGCAATACAATCTACACGCCCAGCAAGGCGATACACATCGCTGTATAAAGAACATTCCTGCATATAGACTTTAGTGATTGCTTTATCTAATATCGGCTGTATCGTGCGGAACATATCAACAGCGTTTGGCATTGCTTTGCCGATATAGTCTTCTTTATTATCCAAATAGTTCTCACAGATAGTATGCATTGCGGTACCACGAGTGGATGCAAGACGACTAATCCGATTGGCTTCTTCGTTACCAACACGCTTTCGCCATTCCATGAGTGATTTCTTTTTTTCTGGATTATTACCGAGAGCGGTAGTGATAGATTCGTACAACTTACCAGAGGGAGTTTGATATCGTCTTCCCTCTGGTGTTGTTGTAGCCTTTAAATCGATAGGTCGATATCTATCGTTATGCAAAAATTCCATTGTCTATTTTAGCGATAATATACGATTTAACTAATTCACTGCGTACAATATCTTCCTCTACAAAATTCACTGTTTTAAATTGTTTAATGGTCTTCAGTACTCGCATAAAATCTAAAATGCCTTGTCTATCGCCTTGGCGTTCCAAGTCGCTTTGTCGAAAGTCACCGGAAAATATAATACGACAATTATTTCCGATTCGAGTGACGATAGAATCAAGTTCGTGGAAAGTCAAATTTTGACATTCGTCAACAAGAACAATGGAATTATTAAGAGTAATTCCGCGGACGAAGGATGTGCTAATAAATTCCACCATGCTTTTATTTTTAAAAAGATCATATGCATCACCTCGATCAAACAATTCTGAAAATATACTATAGTATGGCAGTTCATATGCTTTTTGTTTTTCTTTCTGATTGCCTGGTAGAAATCCCATATCTCGTGTGGGAACTACTGAGCGTACAATAACTAACTTTTGTTTTTCTGTATATCCGTTAAGAATTTCATTCATAGCAAGATAGCAAGAGATAAATGTTTTTCCTGTACCCGCGAGCCCTTGAAGTAAAAGATGATTTCCTTTTTCATATTCTGAAAAAGTTCGTGCTTGGTTTGCCGTCTTTGGGTTAACCGTATTCAAAGTTACTCCTGATTTTTTATTATTTTGCTCTGCTTTTCTCTTTTCTCTACGTCTTTGTTTCTTTGTCGTGCGACTATATTTCGGATGGTCTTCTACAAAAGCTAAGTTAGAGTTGGTATACATTTTGATATAACCTTTATTGGTTGATGATTATCATCATGTATTATCTGTTGCGGCTCTCTTTTTTCTCCATTTCTCTACAGCCTGGCGAGTTTTGGTCTCTTTAACAGACTTATCACCATATCTGCTGGCCAACTCACTTGTCGGATGAGCTTCGGCCATGCGTGAAAGATTTTCCTGCCAACCATTGTCTGTACGAATGCCGCCGTGACCGGCAACAATGTTCAGTTGTGTTGGAGGAAGTTGTCGAATATTTGGGTTGTCAGAAAGGAATGCCTCGCGTTCAGTCATAGACATGAACTCTTCGAACACTTCGTCGGTACGTTCATCTTTAAATGTGTAGATAGGCATTACACCTCCTTAATTTTATTTAGTATTCCACCAACTTGGAGCGGGTCGACCTTTCTCCCATTTAGCGAACTCTACTTTATCTGCTTTGTAAAACTCTTGGTATGCTTTTACTGGATCTTCAATTTCCATCAAATCAGCATATGCTTTCATTGCTTTTGCGAACGGTGTTTGAGGTTTGTTTGGTATATTTTTTGGAGGCGTAAAGAGTGCTTTTTTGAGCAAATCATATGAACGATGAACTTTACCGAAACGAAACTCAAACTCTTTCGCTAACATAACAAATAGAGAAAAGTGCCACCGATAGTTACTTGCAGACTCCATTGTCCACGCCGTACAAGGATGCCCTGCGTGAACTGCTTTGTAAATGATATCATCATTCTCTGATAGACGATAGTGCTTTACCATGCGCTTACCAGACTTCGAAGGAGCGAGATATTCTTCACCATCAAGTATTCGGTGGGCTGTTGATAACATTTGAGCAGATTCAACGACCATTTTTGGCACATGACGATCACAATGCATCCGAGCAGCAGCCCAAGGGTTCTCATCTAACACGAAGATATTCATTAAGTTTTTTCCAATCAGTTGTAAGACCATTAGTTTCATCTATTAGTATTATATCAAAACCTGCTAATTTTGTAAATACTTTTTTTGCTTCATTCATATCTTTATGGAGCTCATAAGTCCATTTAGATTTAACTTCAATAATAACGTCAAGTTCTTTAATATAAAAATCTGGATAATACCAACGATCCCTATCTTCAAACGTATATCTTATTTTTTCAGGAACAGAAATCGTATATTCATATTCTTCTGCAAAATCTAAAAAATCCCTTTCATAAGAACTTCTTGTAGTAAATCCTTTATAAGTAAAAATTTGAGGATGCTGGCCAGTCATAAAACCATTAACAACACCATATCTTTCTAAGGTCGTATTTTGTCTTTTTTGAATTGTCTCTTTAGATTGTTTATTGCCAGTGTTTATTTCTCGTAGCTTCGTTTTATACTCGTCCGACCCACGGCTACAAGCCAAACTACAAAAAGCAGAATACCCAACACCCATATCTCTAAATTTTTTCTTTTTTCCACAAACACAAATAGGATTAGCGGTTGCGATATATGTATTGAAATATTCTTCTTTTGTAATATCTTTGTGTTGATTAGTTATGTGTTTAGCCAATCCATTATTATTTTTCAGATTGGTTTTGCAAATTTCGCATTGCATCTTGGTCAGCCTTATAAATTTTTTTGGCTAAAGCAAGAGAATCGTCTGTTTTAACTAACCCAAGTCCAATAAGATAGTCAGCTTTATCAAGATATTTTAGATATTCATCTTGACTCAAGAGATTCCACGCCATTACAGCCTTCTATCTTTATTTATAATATTTAAGTATTTGGTACATGTTTATCGCAATGCATTTGAGCAGCAATAACAGGATTTTCATTTAGTACAAAAATATTCATCACGCACCTAATGTTGGAACTGTAAAGTCGTCTTCAATTATGTTACCTTCGTGACAAGTAACCAGATTCGTCTTGTAATCTTCCTGTAAGTTTGGAATATCTTGAACACATTCTTCAATCGTTTGATATTCAGATAATCTATCATGTATTGTAACACAGTCAACTGAACATATTAAGATTACCGCAAATATGTCAATCACTTGTCGTCTCCATTATATATTTTTGAGCCGCTGTATACTTCTATTTCACCATTAATTTCAACTAACCGAATAATCTTTTCTTCTTCAAGAACCGTTAGCGTAATTTGTAATGCCTTATCGAGGGCGTATTTGTATCCAAGATAAAAACACAATATTACAAGAAAAACCAATAAACTAATAATTGCAAAATCGTTATTGATAACGAAACTTCCGCTTTCCAATATACTTCTCCTAAGTCATCATATAAGTCATTATACACTTTATTTTTCAGAAAGTAAAGCATTTAACTCATGAAAGTTTAAAACTTTTACATTTTCTGCTTCAGGCGTGTATATGCCTTTGAATACTATGACTTCTCTTGGATAACAGAAGAAGAACTTAACATCTTTATGATGCTCAATGAGCCAGCCAAGATAGTTCATACGACCACGAGTGTCGTTGATATTTGCCCGTGTGTTCATACCGTAACATGCTGTACCATCATAGAGGTTCGATAGCGCAACGCTTTCATCAACTACCAGAAAGTCGAAACCAAAGATATAGATTGAGCTATATCCTTTCTTAATGGCTTCAACAATCGCATTCATTCCAGCATTCGAGCGAGGACGAGCGACATTCCAGTTAGGATTGTCTGATTTCTGCCAGTGCAGTTCAACTGGTTCCCATTTCTCGTCTTCGGGCGGATTGATGAAACGGTCTTGAGGAAAAGTGGACTCCTCAATTTCCATGATGATTTCATAGTCGATTGCTACCAGGTAGTCAGGCAACACATAATCTTTGTCTATAAAATCACGATAAAGAGCATTGCAGCCAAAGACTTTACCCTTGCCCTTGAGTTCCATCAAATCAAATGAACTACGTGAAGCTCCGTTTCCGATTATGTACGCCGTTTTTAGGACGTTCTTCATAACTTACCTCATCTTGATGTTTGTCTTTACGGCGTGTAAATTTTTTCTTAGTCTTACGTATTGGCTGATAGTCATCATCCCAGCCTGTTTTTCGTTGTCGATATGTTTTACCCATTTGCCTTTTCTTCTATCCATGTTGATGCAAGGGCAGGCCACGCATCTTCAAAAAGTTTACGAGTAATACCTTTGTACGGCATCTTCTTATCTTTGATCGCAATGACAAGTTTTGCGTCATCTGGATCAAGCGATTCGAGAAAGTTTACAAACTGTGTTTCGCGTTGCATTGACTTCATATCTGGATAAGGTCCAGTATTGATAAAGATACCAAACTTACGCATATTTGAATAGAGCGTGGCTTGATAGTCGGACTCTTTTGGCGATGCTTTATAGGGAGGAGCACCTTCTGGTAATACGAATTGTATTTTTGGATTGAAGCAGATATCGATGATGCTTTCAAGCGTAATGTTATGGTCACGCCGAAGAGCTTCAATCTTCTCTTTTTTCGTTTTTAATTTAGAGATTCGTATTAAAATCTCTGCCACGCCTTCTGTATAAGCCATTATTTTCTCGCAATCATTTTACTGATATTATCTTCAATTTCGTCTACACGGCGTTGCAAGATATCTACAGCCGTACGAATATTTCCAGTACCAGTTTCTTTAAAACGTCCTTGCAATACTTCAATCTCACGCTCAAGAATACGCATGTGAATAAGATCATCAAAATTCATTTATTACCTCCATCATATTTTTCATTCGCTTTTCAATAAAATAGTTAAAGATTTTGCCACGTTCGTTCATCTTATAGTTATCAAAAATATCATTCACTTTTTTACTGATATTTTCAGGTACGTAGTCGAGATCAACTAACTGCTGATTGCGACGATAGTTGCGAAGCATTCTTTCATCACAGAACTCTTCTGGTGAAAGACCATTCCAAGCGTCAATCTTTTTCGATGCAAGAGGCTTCTGTCTTTTATCAGAAACAAACACATCATCATCAGATAAGAAGTTAGGAACACCGTCACCACGGTCGCCTTTAAGAATATGCTCGTGGATATATCGAGCAGGATTTGATACAGTCACATACTTCTTCTGCATCGGGCTGTATTGATCAACATTCGCATACTTCTGTAACTGGACAAAGTCTTTATCAGAAGAGAGAATCAAAATGGACTCTGAAGAATCTTTCTTAATGCCAAGACTGCCAAAACGGTGACACAGAGTACCAATAATATCATCTGCTTCTGCGTGGTCAACTTGGATTACTTTGTAAGGAAACTGTTCACGAAGGTCATCACGAATGCCATTCAACACCGTAAAGATTGTGTTCCAGTCCAATGCGGACTCTTCACGATCTTTCTTACGGTGTATCTTATAGTACGGAAACAATTCTCGACGCCAATAGTTTTTGTCGTCGCAACAGATTACCAACTCACCATAATCTTTACCGAATCGTGAACGATACATTCTTAAAGAGTTTAGTACCATGTGACGAACAAGGTCTTCTTCAATCGCCACGTTGCTTTTTCCTCCAATCTGTTTCATTAGATTGGAAATCATTACTTGATTTAGGTCAACGAGTATCATAACTTTCACTCAGGTTTCTATTTAATATATTCATTCTATATTATATATGAAAAAATGTCAAGAGATTATTCTGTTGGAGGCGAATAATCATCATCGGTCGTTTCGATTTCTAACATATCTTCTATATGTTCTCGAAGCGGATGTTCGAGATTAAGACTTTGATATAAAGTATACCGAATCGTTTCTACGGAATATGAAAAGTTCGTTGTGAACTCATCGGCCATTACATCAAAGCCATGACCAGCAAACTTATTATACAGATTGGAGCAATACCGATCAACAAGATAATCGATATATTGTTTTTTATTTTCATTAAAATATGTGTCCAGTTGCTCTTCGTTCTGTGGATCTGACTTGAACTTCGGAAACTGAATCACATTATTTGATACTTCTTCACTCATTTAATTACTCTTAGGAGAATGGTCTCACTATTGATTCTACCGTTAGGGGTGATTGGCTTTGTATTTATCTCGTCCATTAGCTTTCGAAGGACAATTTTACCTCCCTTTTCGAGCCGCGGCAATACATCTTGCGGCTTTCGAATCTTCTTTGACATCGATGTTTCTTCATCGTATCCTTGAAGTGTGGTGCCCTTGACCGTGAGTCCACCAGTTGCAGACGCATCATATCGAGTGAGTATTCGATATTTTGTATTAAACACCCATAGTTGAGTAGCGCCAATAATCGTAACAGGATTTACACTCGCAAGTTTAAACTCATCGTTCTTTGTCTGAAACTTGAGTTTTGCAATCTGCTTATCTGCGCTTTTTGGTTTCTTCGCTCGTGGTTTCCGAACTTTCTTTTGGTTGTCAGCCCATGTAGTACACTCAGTGATAATCAGAGTAAGAAAATCTGTAAATGCTTGAAGCTGGCGGGTCGTCATAAATGAATATGTCTCAGTCAACTGAGGATCTCTCTTCTTGAGAGTTTCCCTGAGTTCATCACGCCAAGGAATATAATACTCAGCGATTGCCATAGCGGACTGCGCTTTTACGTTATTCTTTTGAAGGAAAAAATACGGTTGAAAATCAGACTCCCAAGGAGCTTCGACATACAAATCTATCTTCTCTTCAATCTCTGCAATGTACTCATTATTCTTTTCGCGAATACGATCCTGAATCGATACGACAGGTTTGGACTGTTTATCTTCTTTAACGACAACCGGTGCTTTGTCTTTGAGTACTGACCACTTTTCCTCTAACCAGTCAAGGGTGTCTTGAGCAAACGAACCGCCGTTATTCATAATGTGGCAGTATTTACCGACTGACAAAAAATAATGCGGCTGAATCGAAGTGTAACGATACATCTTCATATCGTCTTTTCGATTTGCCTTGCAATATTTAATTGACGCATCTTTCAAGTCTTTAGTAGAGAATCCAGATAGCCAAGCTAACGCATAGTGTTTATTTTTGGAATAATCATTAAGGCTCGGATCGACATTAGCCCAAATCGGCATGGTTGGGTCGACCCGAGAACGAGGTTTTCTTTTTCTACGACCAGTAGACAGAAGTGATTTAGCCATTATTCACACACCTCCTCGAATCTTTTACGAGCCAGTTCTTCGGCAGCTTTTTCCCACTGCCAGTCGGCAAAATTCAGTAAACCCTCCCACTGGCCTTTGAGTTCTGCGAGAGCCTCATCATAGAGATTTTCGAGTAGAGTTTCATTATGTAAGTTAGACATTTATCAAACTTCCTTTGGGTTCAAAACTATTAAGGAAAGACCAGCCAAAGCACTTTTATGTCCAGCGAGGCGAGTCGTATAACCTTCACGAGCATATTCGCTCCCGTCGGCTCTGGTGATGTCGCCGATAATTATCCATGGGATCATATCCCCTGCACAATTTAAACCGTAATCTATGGACTTAACCGTCCCTTTGAGTTTTCCAGCGGCTGACTTCCACATCACTTTGGTAATTCCTGAAATCATCTTTCTTTCTCCTTGTTAATCATCATCATATACACAGTATAATGCAGGATAAGAAATAAGTCAACCCCTAAAATGATTTTTTTTCAAAAAAATATTTATTGATTATCAATTTACAGGCCTTGAAGAAGATTTTCCCACTCACGAACACGAGTATTCCATGAATAGAAATTATCGACATACGTCTTTTGAAAGTCGAGTTTAGCAAGATGATGCTCATTCCAATAGTCATTAATCACGGCATCGACCAGTTGTACGAAACGATTTGCGTGTGCTTGAGGATCTTCATGCCACTGATAGACAAGACCAAAATCGCTAACGGTTTCGGGAAGAGCGGCCAAGTTCGGACAAACAATCGCACACTTCGCACTTAATGCTTCAATAGCAGCGATACATGAAGTCTCTTGCCAGATTGACGGGAACGCAAAGATATGCGCTTTCTTTAATGCTTCGCGCACTTCATCGTTTGGTACTGCACCATGGTAGTTAATGCCAGGATGTTCACGACACTTATCAAACACTGCTTCGTAATCGGCATCTCGTTGAGCCCAACCATAAATGCTGAACGATGAATAAACATCAAGAACAATCTTATCGCCATGTTTATTATACAGTGCTTCAAATGCAGGTACAAGTATTTCAAGACCACGATGTGGTGTTGTGTGATAGATGAGACGAATCGGTCCGTCTTTATCTTTCTCGAAGTCCATGATTGGTTCAATGCAGTTTTTCATCGTAATCGATTCGGCGTATGGAACACCAAGTCCCATATGATATGTCTGAAACTGCCAGTTCGATACAAACACAAGTTTAGCAAATCGCTGACGTGATGCGGCATCTTTAAGATGTTGCGCCTCTGGGTCTTGCCACAGGTCGTGTAACCAGAGAATATTTTTCTTATCTGGATCAAGGTCACGCACACGAGAACAGATGATATTAAACTCATTGAGAAGTTCATCGTCTAACCGCTCAATCAATCCTTCTTTCATCAGTTCAGTGCCGCCGCGAGAGTTAATAACACTTCCGTCAGGAGCAATCTGCCCTTCTTCATCCGCTTTTCGTTGAGCTTCCTCTTCGAGTCCGGTAATCTTAAACTTCATTATATCACCTGGACCGACATGATCGAATCAATACGAAAAGAACGCCAAGCATTCTTTTCGACATCCCAAACAGGAAGTACTGCTTCGTTGACTGGACGATTGGAAACCTCTTCTACTTTAGGCAGAATGGATTCTTGAAGAGTGCATTCCATCACACGCTCTGTACCGTCCGTTTTCATGAACTTTACTCGTGCGATATGATTACTCAGAACTTCTTTGATATTTTCACGTTTGTAGACCATGATATATTACTCCGATGATTGTTTCATTGTATATTTGCGACGAGGATCACCCCACGCTTCAGATGCTGGAACACGAATGAACGGCGCTTTCTTATTATCTTTACCTGTATTCGGTACAGTTACCATGACTCGCTTACCTGCTAACCAAGCATCAATCTTATTTGTCATTATACCGAAACCATTCGCACGATAATCTCGGCTCATCGCCTTTCTTACAGACTTCGCTACATTTCGACGCTCACCTTTACTCGTTTGACTCGCCCGTGACCTCTTCTTTCCCACTATTCAATTCCCTTCATTAAAACCAATTTTTAACACAGTCACAAAATGTATTTGTAATTGCCATACCTATTATATAGATAAGCCATAATGAAAATAAAGTCAATACAAAATACTTGATTATATTAAATATTTTAGATATTATTTTCATTCTGACAAAAATAAATGTGAAGCATAAGTCTTTGCTTCTTGTAGACCACAGTTGAGTTGTTGTGAAACAAGAGTAAAGAACTCATTTGCAGTGCCGTTTGGATTATTTTGCTTGAACTCAGTCCATATTTTTTCAATTTTTATTTCTTCGTTCATTAGTCATACCTTTCAATATCATCTTCTGTTAATATATCACCTTTCCATATCTCTACGATATGTGCTGGCTCATCACTATCGTTACGACCCTGATGCCAAGTATTTTTTGAAATATTAAATGGATTATCTCTATGTAAATTCCAAAGATTGCCACCATCAAAAGGATTTAAATCGTCATATGTTCTCCAATTTGTAACAACACTAGCTTTTCCACTTACGATATTCCACGTTTCGGAACGATGTTGATGGCGTTGCATACTCAGTCTATTATGAGGATCAATCACAAGTTCCTTCACTTTAAAACCATCACCCTCATATAACTCGCGATAGTAACCCCACGCTCGTTGTATCTTAGGCGATTCCCAATCTTTAAGAATCCAGCTACTGGAGTTCTTTTTATCTTCACCACCTACACCATAAACAAACTCAACGCGCTCATTAATTCTGTACATTTCATATTCGGGAACATTGTCTTCAGGTCTATCGCCGCCATTAGCAAATATCACCTGAGCGTCTGGAAACCCTGCGAGTGTTTGAAAAATGGCATTACCCGCAGTATCGTCGGAGTCTTCAAATCCGATCACACATTGAACTACCTCAAGCGAAGATATGATACTGGCTCTTTCATTCCAAGGCATAAACGGGCGACCTTTTTTTCGAGCAAGCCAGTCATCCGTATTCAATCCTACAACGAGCATATCTCCAAGTTCTTTTGCTGGATTGAAATAAGCAATATGCCCAGAATGAAGAGGATCAAATCCTCCAGTAACCAATGAGATTTTCATTTGTCTTTTTCAATTTCCGTCAAACGACTTTCAAGTTTAATAATCCTTGCTGTGAGCTTTGGATATTTGTTTTGAAGAGAAACTTCTTCTTTGTTTAAAATATCAATTCCATACTTTTCGTTTGCCCACCAGCAAATCTCAAGATACTTACTCTCGCACCATTTACCAGCTTTTGTTTTGCTAAACCACGATACGGTTGCCGCACCAAGTAATGCACCGGCAATATTACTTATGATCCATAACCACATTAGTCTTCAATACTCCATTCTTCAACATCGCAAAATTCTTTGTCTGTAATCTCTTTAACATATCCTAGAAATCTACGATCTTCAAAAACCGCATAACCTGGGTGAGATTTACATTTATCTATACTTACGCCGTGTGGATCAGTTTCAATATTAAAATCATCTCGGCGCCAACGCGAAACAAAATGTCTCATTATTTTTTATTTCCTAGAAAATCAATACATTCATCCCAGCTTTTTAGCTTACCAGTAACACCGTTTCTTTTTTTATCACGGATATTTTTGAATGCGTGGAATGTAATATAGGCAGCAAGGATAATCGCAACATGACCAATTGTTAGCCATCCCCAAGCATATGATACTTCGTAGATACTTTCAAATACCATAATAGAAAATGCAGTGGACCAAACGGCACTAAGTGTTGTGAGTATCTGTAATCGGACGGTCTTCGGCAACGCCCTCAAATCATTCTTTGTATCGTCAAACAAAATGGTTGCGATATCATACATCTTCCAAGAAAACTCACTCCAGTAAAAAGCAAAATCCATTTTCATCTTTCAATCCTCAATGTATTTGTGTATGTAGTTTTTTTTCGAATTGCGCTCTGATTTGTGGAATATTATCACAAATGAACCCCGATAGCATGTTTTCGATATCTTCGTCATTCATAACACATGAATATAATTGTATTGATGTTTTCAAAACAACAGCAGCGGCCATCATCACATCGTCTGAATTTTCTGTATACGGAGCCAATGTATTCCAAATTTGTTGTGAAATTTTAGTCATTTCTTGAGAGTTATCGGTCATCGCATTTCTTTCAAATATTCTTCATTTTTAGTTTCAAGGACAACATACTCTCCCCAATATTCTTCGAAAATTTTAAGAAGATTAATATAGTTACCTTCCATCATTTCTTGTTTCATATGTTTTATTTCATCTTCTTTCATGGAAGTGTCTCTTCCAAGAGTTACAGCGATACCAATAAGATGGAATGCATTACCATCAGGACCATCGATGTTGACAATCATTTCTTTGTCAGCAATTCTTTTGCGAATCATCCTCTTCTCATCCTTGCAATTTCTTCAGCATCTTCTTTACTGAACACTGGAACCATATTTGATTTATGCATCGTAGCGATACCGAGGAGTTTGCGCTTACCGCTGTACTCTTTGGTTTCTTTTTTAGACATACTTGAATTCCAGGTGGGTTTTGAAGATTGGTGGAGACTAGGAGGGTCGAACTCCTGACCTACGGCTTGCAAAGCCGTCGCTCTCCCAACTGAGCTAAGTCCCCTTTGTTTCGTCTGACTAACACCCATACGCTTGAGAAACTTCTGGTGTTCTTTTTCAGCCGCGATCAAAGATTTAGTCTTATTCTTCTTCTTGCGTTTTTTGGTGCTTGTCGTTGTATAATAACTTGGTAGCATGTGCATTGTCATTTTGCATAGTATCCCATAACCATTGATATAAAGTACTCAATTCACAGTTATCTACAGCCGCTGAAATTCGAGGATCTCTTAACCACTTTTCATATTCTAAACTATACAGTTTCAAATGTCAATCCTTTTTATGATTTTTTTTATTATTTTTTTTATCAAAAGAAACCGACAGCACATATGGATTTGTATACAGTTTCAGTTTTCTTTGTAACACCGTTAACTGAACTTTTTGAACTTCGATGATATCTTTAAGTTCTTGTACATCATCAGGAAGACTCTGCATAAATCTTGAGTGTTTTTCATGATCTTCCATTAGCTTACCTTACATACTGGTATCGGATTCATCTTATGAAGATTTTTCTTTTGAATACTAAGAAACTTATCGATGTTCTCTTGTGGACCTTCTCCAAGCATGGCCGCTTCAAGTTCGGAATAACTCATGCCCAGTTGTCCCTGGTCATTACGACCGTCATCCCATAGACCGTCTGTCGGAGCAGCATCAATGATACGTTCATCAACACCAAGAACACGACCCATATCCCAAACTTCAGTTTTCATACAATCAGCAATCGGGCTAATATCAACACCGCCATCACCATACTTCGTGTAGAAACCAACACCGAAGTCTTCGACTTTATTTCCTGTACCAACAACGATACCGTTTCGACTTTGTGCAACTTGATAGAGTGTCATCATACGCAACCGCGCACGAGAGTTTGCAAATGCAAGGTCGCTCTGCATGTCATCAAACTTCTCTTCAAACTCAATAAAAATCTTTGTGAGGTCTCTGACGAGATACTTGACATTACCATACTTCTCTTCAAGCCATTCGCCATGTGCGAGACTGAGTGAATGCTGTTCAGGTTTCTGTTTGATAGGCATACTTACAACATATGTCGGAACACCAGTTCGAGCGCATAATGTGCTTACAACAGAAGAATCGATACCGCCAGAGATACCAACAACAAATGATTCGATGCTATTCTCTTTGCGGTAGTTGTCAAGCCAAGATTCAATATGACCAATTTTCTCGTGTGTATTCATTATTTTTTTCCAATCAAATCAGTAGTCAAAATTATAAATGCTTCTTTCTGCTTCATCATGGTAACAATATTATATATGCTTTCACCATTCAAATAAAGTTGATGCAGATATGAAATATCTTTGTCGGAAAATCCTATATCTGCATAATTGATTGCGTTTTGTATCTCTTTTGGTAAATCATCGAAGACGCGATATAAAGCAGCCTTCTTTAAACGGATCTTTTTTGCACTGATCGTCATGAGGTTGAATTACCCACTTACCTTCAATGTAACAAGCCTTTCCTCTATTGCTGTTATTTATAGCGATATCTGAAAAAAACTCCTCGCAATCACCTTCTTCATAATCTTCTTTCATAAAGGAAGCCCAGTCAAACTCACTTCGCATTTCATCCAGTCTTTTTCGAGAACCAACAGGATCTTCTGCGAAAAGATAGTTTGTTTCTTTACATCCAATCATCTTACAAAAGATCGGTGATGCAACCATGCCAACAAGAGATATTGGTTCGATAGCTTTTGCTTGACTACTGACCGCTAAGAATAGTATTGAGACGGTCAGCATCATCGGCATTTTGCTTATCTGCATTTTTATCTAACTCCTTCCAAGCACGAGATGCACGAATCTTGTCCATCAACATTTGATCTTTCCGAACACGATTTGATAAAATCTTACGTGCTTCAACATCAGAATATTCAAGCAACACATAAGCACGATACTGAGTGCCATGTGGTACGACTTCAAGATTTGAAATGTGATATCCAGAGACATCGGTGTTTGCAGTAATATTCTTGACTGCTTTTTCCAGTTCTGTCATCACCGTCGCATCGAGATCGCCGCTACCAACTTTAGCACGGAACTGCTTGACTTGACTGCGGAGCCGAGAGTTAATTCGGTCAGCAAGAATAACTTTTGCGTTCAGAACAGCAGCATCAATAGAGAACTGCATATCGGGTGTCACTGATGTACCAGCAGAAAAGATGTTATCACTATCCTCAGGAAGAGTTTTGAACCATTCCGGAATCGTAGAGATTTGTTCTGTAACTCGGTCACGCTTGTATTCATACGTAACAGTTTGAAGTTTCGACGCTTCGGGCCCGGGCCCTTCTTGTGTCGTTTTGCAAGCGCCGAGAGCAAGAACGCTCACAGCACCAACAATCATAAAGCTATTTTTCAACAACTTTCTCCTCTTTCATAATATCTTTACCCATTGCTTGAATATCTTGACCAATACCTACTACTGTGTTGCCACAAGCAGAAAGCGATATAACGAGAAAGAATCCCGTTATCATCATCACAAACGGTTTCATTAAAAAATCACCTCAAGTAGAATATTGGTAACAACGATAGCACCAAATATTGTTAGTCCAGTAATCATAATATAATCTCACTTCACGTTCATAAGAGTCTCTACGATAGTATCACGGGCACCCGACTCCACAAAAAATGCCATGACATATGGAACTACATCATAGTGCGTCAACACAACTCCGATAGCAATACCAATAAATAATTTAATCATTTACAAATGTCCTTATAAGCCAAAACTTCTTTTCTACCAATAAAAACTGAGTACCATTTTTTCTCACATTTCTTTAGTTTCGTTTCTTCATAAGATATATTATGTACTGGACGAACAGGAATGTCAATAGATTTTACACAAGAACTTTTAATTTTTTTGTTGAGTTTTTCAGGTACATTCTTACGAAGAATATCTTCTTTTGCCGTGATTTCCGCTCGTTTACATGCTTCGTTCTGTGTCATGTCTGGTCCGAAGATATATGTACCACTCGTTGGATACCACTTATCTTCAATCCTTACATCAAGGCTCACAACACATTTGCGAGTTTCTTTCACATAATCAAAGGCCCTCTTGTCATAGTTTTTAGACGATTGGATTACACCTTCGAAGTTTGTGTTCACATCAAACTTATATCCACACGAATCATCAGCCATTGCGGTTGATGAAATCATACAGAAAAGAAGAGTGCGTTTGATCATTGCTGCACCGTGTGAGATGTATTCAGCATCAACCGAATGCTCTTACCAGGAGCAGTCTGCATCCGAGTCGTATACTTTTGACCCTCGAAGTTGTAGGTCACATTGTAACCAACAATCGTTGTTTGGTGTTGAATGTTATACGAGGTGGTGCAAACTGTTTCTTTGCGATATTGTTTTTTGCGAGGCGGCCAGTCTTTCGAAAGACCGTTACTACCAATAGCAGCACCACCAAGAACACCAAGACCAGTCATTGCAAGTTTACCGGTACCACCACCAAGTTGACTGCCAATTAAACCGCCGATAGCCGCGCCAACAAGAGTACCAACAGCATTTCCACGCTCATCGACTTCGACAAGCTGATCCGTGCAGTTACGAATAGGAGTGCGGATTTCCGATGTTTGTTGAACCGCAACTGAACTTACTACGGGCACTTCAACGAATGTCTGCCCAGCAGATGCTCCAGTCGCATACAACATCGCGGCAGTTGCTAAAAGTGTTTTTTTCATTGAGCTAACTTTCCTTCATTCTCAAGTTGTTTTATTTCAGACACGATGTTCATAAAGATTGAAAAAAACTTTTCTACCTTAGCGGTTTCTCCAACAGCAGGAATGCACAGTGTTTCAATTTTTTCATTTTGACGTGTCACTTGCGACTTCGCTTCTAAACAATCGGCCATTGAAGGCATCTCGACTTGATAACTACCAAAATTGGCAGCAGTAACTATGAGTAATGCTTTCATCATTATGCAGTTTCCTTTCGATACGCTTCAATCGTGTCCATTACAGCATCAACTTCACCGCGGTCATAACCACCGATGTGCCACTTGTATTTGCCAACTGGAACCGAATCTTCTTTCCAGTCGTAAATCGTAGCGGTAACGTATCGTTCTTCTTCATTGTCGTAAAATGAAACGGCCCACTGTGCGTTAGTCTTATCACAGAATGATTTATTATCTTCGCTGAAGATAGCATTAAGTTCTTCGTAAGTGGCTGTAACGTAGCCAGACAGTGAACTACCAACAACATCAGGAGTATCAAAGATATCAATCACATAACGCATTATATTAACTCCAAAGCGCGTTTCAACAACAACATCGCACCATCATCGGTTTTAAAACCATTCTCAGATGCAAAATCCATAGAGGAGCCACCCATCATGGTTTCTCCAACTCCACAAGTTTTCAAGGTGTATGCAATACCTTTTGCAGTCTTAGACCAACCTTTAAGGTTTCCCTTTCCGGCATACATCTTAATTCCACCGTTATACGCATCTAAATAAGTAATCATTTTCATTTCCTTATCAATCATCATCATATACACAGTATACTTCTTTTTGAAAAATAAGTCAAGTCTTTTTTAGGCAAACTCCACTTCAAAATTAGTTTCAGTCCAGTGACGACCCTTGTCTCTCAAAACAGCTTCAAGGATCGATTCCATAATGCAGGTATCCAACCGCCAAACAGTCATTTTAGCAGAGGCGATTTCGCCTTTCTCGATGTCTTTCATTACTGATAAAGCATCAACCGCATCTTGGAAAAGCATTTCCTGCATGTCTTTGTCATCAGCCCAGATCCCCTGAGCATCTTTCATTCGGTCGTTAATCACTTTTTGTAAGTTTTTCATGTTCATCTCCTTATCAATCATCATCATATACACAGTATACTTCTTTTTGAAAAATAAGTCAAGTCTTTTTTTAGACGTTGACCCATTCTTCACCACGATTCACGGCACCCTGATAATCTAAGACAAGAAATCCTGTGCTGTCAACCAGGTGCAACTTACCGTCCTCATCACGAACAACATCGCCAACTGAAACGCTTTTCATACGACCATGACGCTCAAGTCTGGACTGCTCTCCCATGCCGTTGCCGACTGTGAAAACCTCTTCAAGGTTACGAGCCCAAACTGTAGCAACCGGAGCGCCGTAGTCACCTTCGCTCCATGCTTCTGCGAGCATGGCTCTTTTCTCGTCGGCGGACTTACTGTACGCCATGCTGAGGTTCAGGTTCCGAGAGTGTTTCGGAACTGCGTTATGACCTTCGAAGTTGACTTTTTTGACTTCAGCGTCGGTCAGGGTAACTTGGTAAACTTTGTATTCCATGGATCTTTTCTCCTTTAAACAGTGCCGGAAAGAGTAGCTTTCTTACGACCGCGGTTGAAAATGCTCGAAGAATGACGAAACGTATCGACTTTCTTTGTAGAAGGCGCTAATACAGTAATCTTCGCGCCGGCTTCAATTTCTTTCGCAATCAACTTTCGTAAGGCTTTTTTAGTCATCACTATCTCTCTCTGTTTTCTCATCATATATACATATTACGATAGGCTAGAAAATAAGTCAACCCCTAAAATAACTTTTTTTTGAGAAGAAAACACTTGACTTATTTCTCAAAAAGAATTATACTGTGTATATGATGATGATTAACAAAGAAAAGGAATATAATGACTATTTACGTTG
>Ga0070748_1000058_pt1 | contig 57503 bp, 47 predicted proteins | sample VirMetDEL_Nov_12_FD_77015 | JGI IMG/M metagenome (GOLD analysis project Ga0070748, IMG submission 77015) | Aqueous microbial communities from the Delaware River and Bay under freshwater to marine salinity gradient to study organic matter... | ecosystem: Environmental > Aquatic > Marine > Coastal... | reverse complement strand
GGATTGAGGGTGCAAGTCTCACTCCGGCGCAATATCATGAGCAGGTCAAAGCCGTGACCCCCGTACTGGCTGATGGCGTGATGTTGGGATTGCGTTTAACCTTACTGCAGCATGATGCTTGGCGGTTTGAAGTACCTATCGGATTATTTCGATGGCAAGCAGATATCAGTAGCACTATGGGCAATAGCCGTTTAACCACAGAGCTTGATGGCACTGATTGGTATACCGGTGTGCGGTTTAGCTATCAAGTGAGTGACGCTTGGTCAGTTGGCTTGGGGTATCAGTATGTGGATATCGAGCCGAATGACTTCCTCAGTTACCAGCTCAATCTACGTTATCAATTCTAAACGTAAATGAATAACAAAAAGGGGCTTGGCCCCTTTTTGTTATTAAAAGCAGCTTAAGCCTGTGGTTGGCCTTGACCGTTCATTATGCTTTCGCCGCCCTTAGAGGCTAACTTAGCTAAGTCTTTATCGATAAAGAACAGCGCCTTACCATCTTCACCTACTAAACGTATCTTATCGACAATCGACTTAAACAGCTTTTCTTCTTCGTGCTGCTCGGCCACATACCATTGCAGGAAGTTGAAGGTTGAATAGTCTTGATTCGAAAAGGCAGCATGGGCCAAGGCATTGATCTGACTGGTAATCAACTGCTCATGTTCATAGGTGAGTTCGAACAGAGCCAGCAGCGAATCAAACTGTGACTGTGGTGCTTCAATCGCCCCCAACAAAGGTAAGCCACCGGTTTCACTCACATAAGTGAACAAACGACGCATATGGCCCATCTCTTCGTCCGCGTGCTCGCGCATAAACTTAGCTGCACCTTCAAATCCCTGATCTTCACACCAAGCGCTCATTTGCAGGTATAAATTTGAGGAGAAGAACTCCATATTAATTTGTTCATTCAACTTTTCGATCATAGTGGCTGACAGCATAGTAAATCCTCTTTTGCATTCGAACTGAATCATGGGGCACATTGTCATCAAGGGGGTCGACAAAAGCAACAAAATTTACCTTTAGATTTTTAGCTAAGTTAATGATTCATTGATAAAAATGATTTTCATTTGTCCAGCGACTCGCGTTCAGCCTTTGGCTTAGTGACATAAATTGCACCACTGCTTGCTAGGTTATCATCCAAAGTGGCAGGAAAAACTGACTGGCCTATCACAGAAACTCACATGCAAATCATAGCCATCACCGATCACCGTGGCATAATAGCCAGTCATAATCAGGTGGAAATTCATTTAGCGTCATCACGACCCATTGCATATAAGGCAGACCCTCATGTCCGTAAAAGCCGATCCTTGTTCGCAACCTAGCTTAATGCATCCAGATCAAGCTATTCCCCTTTTGCTCGAACAAGTTAGCCCAGTGTCAGACACCGAAGTCGTATTGCTTCCCCATGCCCTTGGCCGCGTCCTTGCCGAAGATCTCGCTTCCTGCATCGACCTGCCGCCCTTCGACAACTCTTCAATGGACGGTTACGCCTTCCGTTTTGTCGACTTGAATACGCAAACCAATCGCACTTCATTACGCCTTATCGGCAGTTCCTTCGCCGGCCATGGTTTTGAAGGTGAAGCCAAACCTAATACTTGCATACGGATCATGACGGGCGCGCCTGTGCCTGCAGGTTATGACACAGTACAAATGCAGGAAGAAGCCGAAGTTGAAGGTGAGATTATTCATATTCGCCACCCTAAGGCGCAAGGCGCCAATGTGCGTTGCTGTGGTGAAGAGCTGACCCAAGGCACTAAAGTGCTCACTGCAGGTATTCAAATTGGCGCAGCCGAGCTCGGCGTATTGGCGACTATTGGTGTCAGCCAAGTGCGAGTCTATCGCCAACTTAAGGTGGCGTTTTTCTCCACGGGTGATGAACTGCGTCCGGTTGGCAGCGAACTCGCACCGGGACAAATTTACGATTCTAACCGTTATTCAATTCAAGGCTTACTCAGCCGTGCCAATGTGGAATGGCTTGATTTAGGCGTAATCGCCGATGATCCTGAAGCCATACGTCAAGCATTTCGTCAAGCCGCCAGCCAAGCCGACATGGTGCTGACCTCGGGCGGCGTGTCGGTCGGTGAAGCGGATTTCACGAAACAAATTCTCGATGAAGAAGGCAAAATCACCTTCTGGAAACTCGCCATCAAACCAGGCAAGCCCTTTGCCATGGGCAAAATTGGCAAGGCGGTATTCTGTGGTTTACCGGGCAATCCCGTGTCTTCTATGGTGACGTTTTATAAGCTCGTTTGGCCTATCCTGAACAAGATGCAAGGTTTAACCCCAGTTGAACCTTTGATGTTAGACGCCACACTCACCACGCCGGTGCGTAAACAACCGGGCCGCGTCGAATATCAACGGGGCATTTTAAGCCGTAATGCACAAGGTAAACTCGAGGTTGCCATTACTGGTAGCCAAGGTTCAGGTATGTTGACCTCAATGAGCCTAGCGAACTGTTTCGTTTTATTGGAACAATTCCAAGGGGATACAGCCGCTGGCACCCAAGTGACGGTCGAGCCCTTTAACAGCGTGCTTTGCTAGGAAAATCTCAATGAATGTGCCTGACGATATTCTTAGCGACAGCGAACTTTTAAGATACAGCCGTCAGATCTCCATCAAAGCCATGGATATCGACGGACAAGAACACCTAAAACAAGCGAAAGTGTTGATGATAGGTGCAGGCGGATTAGGCTGCGCCGCCAGCCAATACCTCACAGTTGCGGGGATTGGCGAGCTGACCTTGGTCGATTTTGATCACGTTGAACTCTCTAACCTGCAGCGCCAAGTGCTGCATCAAGATGCCAATATCGGCCAGCCAAAAGTCGAATCGGCCAAACAGAGCCTGAGTCAGCTCAATCCCTTTATTAAGATCAACATTATCAATGCAGTATTAGATGATCATGAGATTGACGCCCTTGTCGCCAATCACAGTCTAGTACTCGACTGCACCGATAATGTCAGTGTGCGCGAACAACTCAATCTCAGCTGTTTTAAGCATAAAGTGCCCTTAGTGTCCGCGGCGGCAATTCGGATGGAAGGTATGGTCACAGTGTTCGATTATCACAGCGAAACACCTTGTTATCATTGCTTTAGCGCCCTATTTGGCGAGCAACAACTCAGCTGCGTCGAGTCGGGCATCCTAGCCCCTGTCGTCGGCATGATAGGTTGCTTGCAGGCGGTTGAAGCCATCAAGGTGATCACTGGTATGGGTAAAACCTTAGCGGGCCGCATTTTGATGATCGATGCGATGACGATGGAGTTTCGTGAGATGAAACTACCGAAACACAGCAACTGCAGTGTCTGTGGTACTCAGGCTTAAGATATTCTCGCTTGAAAAACGGCTTTACTTGCCTTAACTTAGCCCAACGCTGGTGATGCTGAACGACCAGTTAACATAAGGAAATCACAAGGAAAACATATGGATTCGGAAAACAGTGTATTTGATCGTATGACCACAGACGATCCCATCGTTGGCGCAGGTATGTACAACCTCGTTATCGGCCTCACGCTGATTTGGGGTTTTGCGGTTAACTATTGGATGGTCACCAATATCGACCCAGAAGCGATTGCCAGCGTGAATCCTTGGATTTTCTTTATCGGCTATTTTGCCTCCTGTTTTTTCGGGATTTATCTGTTTCAAAAATCGAGCAATCCCGTGGTCAGCTTTATTGGCTACAACTTTGTAGTCGTCCCCTTCGGCTTAATTATCAATATGGTAGTCAGTCAATACGACCCTGAATTAGTGACGGAAGCCATTCGCATTACTGGCCTAGTGACCATTGCCATGATGTGTTTAGGTACACTCTTCCCCGCCTTTTTCCAGAAAATTGCCGGTGCACTCACGATTGCTTTGTTGCTGGTTATCGTCGTCGAGCTGATTGAAGTGTTTATCTTTAATACTCACCACGGCATTTTAGATTGGATAGTGGTGCTGATTTTCTGCGGATATATAGGTTACGACTGGGGACGGGCGAATCAAATTCCGAAAACCATAGATAATGCCATCGATAGCGCAGCCGCTTTGTATATGGATATCATCAACTTATTCCTACGCATTCTGCGGATTCTAGGGCGTAAATAAGTCACCAAGGAGTGTCTATGAAAGTCCTATTACCGCTTGCCGCTACTTTACTGCTAGCACTCGTGGGTTGCGGCGAAGCTGAAAAACCTGCTGCGCAAGTTAAGATTGCTAATCCGGCCTCTGAGTATTGCATCTCTCAGGGTGGTAGCTTAGTAATAGAGAAAACCGCCGAAGGTGAGCATGGTATCTGTACCTTGCCAAACGGTGAAGCCATAGAAGAGTGGGCGTTATTCCGCCGCGATCATCAGGAAGAAAAGCCGCAGTAACAGTGGTTCTTTTTACCCTTAACAAAACAGGCGCCAATAATGGCGCCTGTTTTGTTATTAAGTAAACTGAAAATCTTAACGGGTTAAGTGTTCAGCACGCCAGATTTTGCGCTTAGCGGCCGACTGAAAGCTCCACGCTAAAACCCGCGTAATTTTATTGCCTTGCTGCATTTCAATCGTCTTCACTGTATCAACGTTCAACTGTGCTAAGGCTTGATAACAAGGTTTCAGGTTTTCTTGCTTCGACACTAGGCTAGTGAACCACAGGCATTGCTCTGCAAACATCTGACTCTCACGGATCATAGTCGCCAAAAACTGTCGCTCTCCGCCTTGGCACCAAAGCTCTGCCGCTTGGCCGCCGAAATTCAGCTTAGGTGCAGCCTTTACTGAGCTCCCCCGATTAAGCTGTAGATTGGTCACCTTACGCTTTGTACCTTCGCTCGCCTCGGCCATAGAGGCATGAAATGGAGGATTACACAGGGTGAGCTCAAAACGCTCTTCGGCTTGGATTACTCCATTGAAGACCGCCTTGTCATCTGGCTGTAATCGTAAGCTTATCCGCCCTTGCAGCGCTGGGTTTTGCTCGATAATACTCTGCACATTGGTGAGTGAATGGGTATTGATATCCGAGGCAACAAATTGCCAGCTATACACTTGGCTGCCCAATATGGGATAAATACCGTTCGCGCCTGTACCAATATCTAGCACTCTCGCCTTATCCATGGCACATGACTTATCGCCTTCGGCTAACAGATCTGCTACGTAATGCACGTAATCGACGCGTCCGGGAATAGGAGGACATAACGCTCCTTGAGGAATATCCCAAGATCCAATCCCATAGTGATGTTTAAGTAGCGCCGCATTGAGAGTTTTGACTGCCAAGGGGTCGGCAAAATCTATCGACAACGCGCCATAGGGCGTGGGCCGCACAAAGGTTTTCAGCCGAGGGAATGCACTGATTAGCGCCGGAAAATCATAGCCATTCAAGTGGGCATTACGCGGATGCAGGGCTTTTTTGATTTCAGCCCTAGGTTTGTCTTTGCTGGGCTTTGCCCTGCCTTCAGGTTTAACCTGCTTAGATGCGTTAGCTTTTTGGCGGGGGTTCGCTGCGCGGGTTGCGGTTTTCGCAGTCGCTGATGGAACGGATTTAACGGCAGGTTTTGACATAGCAGCTCTTGTAACGCAATGGGCCGAAATAAGTCAGCCCATAAAATAAGACAATGAATTAATCGTACAGATAAGAGGTAAAGAGTAAGTTTACAATCAATGCTTTACCTGCTTCTTGAGTGATCAAGTTATTGACCATATCGAAGCACTCACGACGGATTTCTTCACGGCCAGTGAGTGACTTAATCTTTTCTTCCGATTGATTACCTAACACTTCCACAATCGCGGCGCGTAATAGCGGATCGTGGCGCTCAATAGTGACCAGATCATCTGGGCTCTTAACCATTAACTCGACGCTGATCTTCACAAAACCTAATTTCTTGCGGTTAGAAATGTAGTTAGTGACGATTTCGGGCTCAAAACCATAGTAGGCGTACTCACCCGTAGGCGTCGCTGCAGGTGCAGCTTCTTTTTCATCGGCCGCATAAACACTGAAAACAGTGGTAAACAGGATCAGACAGACTGAGAGTAATTTTTTCATAGCGGCTTACGGCTCCCTAAAAACAATAATGGTAATGGAAGAAACTTCCCAATCTATCTGCTCGCGTCGCGACATGCTAGACTGCCGACGTTTGCCTATATTGTAACGAGTATTTAATGAATGTGACTAGCTTAAGCTTCCCCTATGGTGAATCTATTCAGTGGTTTTGTGCCGAAAGCGCTAACAAACTCCCCAAATCGCCCTTGAAAGAATGGTTACTTGCCACTGGCAGCCTAACGCAAAAACTCAAAACTTGCTGCACTCAATTTGAAGTCAAAGTCCTTGGCGAAGGACTGCATGCGCCCTTAGATGGCGAATACCCCCAGCAAGGCTCAGTATGGATCCGCGAAGTGTTACTTTGCCTCGACTCAATCCCTTGGGTATTTGCCAGAACTTTGATCCCCGAAAAGTTAATGGCCGAGCGCCAAGCGGATTTCCTTGGTCTGGGCACCCGCCCCTTAGGTGAACTGCTGTTTAGCCAAGATCATTTTATCCCTGGCAGAATTGAAGTCGCCAGTTTTGAGACCTGTAGCCGCCTCGCTCATTTAGCCGAAAGTTTAGATCAGAGTGTCGAACATGAACTCTGGGGACGCCGCCGCTATTTTCATCACGGTGAACACGAAATGATCGTCAGTGAAATCTTTCTGCCTGCGGCCGAACAAGCTATCCGTAAGTTATGAATCCGAGCTTTAGCCAAAGCTTGCTTTAATGACTGATGACAAATAAAAATGCCTCTAAATTAGAGGCATTTTTTTTCTACTATCACGCGATTAACTTAGCGAATATTTAACTGGCGACGCCAAGTCAATAAGCCAAGAAAAGCAAGGCTCAACCAACCTAGACTACCACCGCCAGAACTCTCATTCGCCGGCGGAGTCACAGGAGGTGTGACAGGGGGCGTAACTGGTGCAGTAACAGTCACTGTCAAACTGCTAATATCCTTAGTATTTTGCGCATCAGTTACTGTAAGCGTCACAGTATAAGTGCCCGCGCTTGCGTAGGTATGGGTTGGCGAAGCCACTGTACTTGTGGTGCCATCACCAAAATCCCAAGCGTAGGTTAATGCCCCCATACCACCATTAATATTACTGGTGAAGCTTACAACTAATTGATTGACCGTATTAGTAAAACTGACTTTTAACGGCGCTACAGCATCAGAATTTGCATTTGCTAACCGAATCACAGCTGTGCTGTTATTGCCGGCTTGCGATAGTACCTGCATCGTCAAACCTAACTGCTGCAATACCATACCTGACTGGGGTTGTAGCGGCGCACTGTAATCTAGACTGTCATCAAACAGGCTGACAGCATCGCGATTATTGTCACCTGCATAGAAGGTTTGTTTTACTGTGCTAAAGGCTGCATCGCGGATTTGTACCTCGGTAGAGCGAGTGCCAATCAGGTTTTGGTCAGCATCAATCACGCCAATCAAGCCATGGCCCGCATGATCCGAGACATTATTGTCACTGTAACCAAAATCTTCTAACCAGACTAATACACCAGGATCAAAACTTGCCACGTTTAAGCCAGCATCGACACCGTTATGGCTACGCAGTTGGATAAGATAGCGAGATGCTGGCCCAGGACGTGAGTCCTTAATCCGACTATAACCATAGAACGTCACTTTATCCGCAACTTCGGCGTTATCACTATAGAACTCAGTGGTATTTTGTTTAACGCTGATGTTATCGAGAGTGATACCTGACCCTCCGGTATAGTCATCGGTGACATAATTGATCTCGACCGCAATCGTTTTCCCTGAATAGGCAGATAAATCATACTCTAACGTTACCCAAGCATCATTGCCCTCCGCCTGAGCAATCGCAGACGACTCGCCAGTAATAATATGACGAGCGCTATTTACCCCATTGTTAAACTTAGTGTGATTACCCGCAATAGCCTCACCATCCACTTTCACTTGCATGTAGTCATAGTCACGTTCAATACTCCAACTGGCCTTCATACTCAGGATCAGTTTATCTGTCGTGACTGCGGGCAAAGTAACATTGAAATTCATGCTGTTATTCAGCATATCCCCTTGACCAGAATAATACTGATAACTGCCCTGATAAGGTGTTTTAAAGGGAATTGGCGTTGGAGGAAGTGGAATGGAGATCTGGTTAACCGCCTGATGATTAACCGCCTCATTCAAGGTCACATCCATGCCAGATTTTGGAATACTATCTAAGCTGATTTCACGTTCATTCAACCACTTACCTTTATATCTTTCCTGTAGGTAAGAGCGCGCATAGGGACTAAAACCACTCGGCTGGGCACCAGCGATAGCGCCAGCCCAACTACCACCAGACATCAAAGACCATAACCCTACAGGCGAGCCGTCTTTATTATCATTTTCAGTGGTATCGTATTCATCTGGCAGACCTAAATCATGGCCAAACTCATGGGTACACACGCCCGTGGCCGCATCGATAGGCTGAATGGTATAACCGAATACTTTTTTATCCGTACCAGGAAGCGCATAGCCATTGGTTGCTTGGTCGACAAAAAATCGATGCGACCAAATTGCACTCGCACCTAATTTTCCGCCGCCGACCTCTTCGCCTACGCTAGAGTGGAAAATCATCACATGGTCGATAATGCCATCGGGCTCGTTGTAATTACCGTTGTTGTTCAAATCATTTTGGTCTTCAACATCATAGCTAGCCAACTCTGCAGGAGACATATTCGCGACGGCTTGAGATACGGCTTCTTTTACCAATTGTTCGACCTGTGAATCACTACGAGTATCTGGATCATTAGCACCATAGTATTCGGCATTTTGTGAGGCGGTATACCAACCCTTTACATCCCCAGTAAAGGAGAAGGTTTGCCCTGAAACCGCTTGATAATATTGATAAGCCGAATCTAACGTCTGCCCCTGTGGACCATTAAAGCCAGTCGTCGAAAAGAGTAATGCCTTGTAGTGGGACGCAGGATAACTTGGGTAATACATGGCCGTATCGCCCGCACTTAAGCCATTGTTATCATGTTTTAAATCAGGAAAATCCACTAATATAGAGAGTACTTTAACGGTTTTTTTTACATCCGCATCAACCAGTAAACGCTGTGCGGGTGAGCGCATCATTTGCGATGACTTAGCTCTTTGCAGACGCTGATGTTCGGCTTCAACTTCGATGCGCGGCGCCTTAGGTTGAGCCAATGTGGCACGATGAATATACGCTTCTATCGCTTCCTGCTTGACGCTATCACTGGCATCGGCGGCCACTTCGCCACGCTTAATCAACCAATATAAAATTCGATCTTTATTAATCACACCCGCATCCGCGGGCGTATGATTCGGAGCCGCAATACTCGCGCCGCTAATCAATGCCAACATCAGTCCAAACGCTGTCACGCCTTTTGCACTTCGCATTTTTAACATCCTTACTGTAACAGCCAACGCCATTCTATTTATTAAGACTAGTGTCTCTTTGTATTAAGACAAATTTGCCTTTATGAGTCATCTACTCAGGGTTGCCCCATCTCAAGATACAGACGGAGTTTTCGACATTAGCAGCACTACACACCAGTAACAACTTGATACATTGCTTCACCAGAAAGATTTACACTTTTGTCAGCGTTTATTCAGCAAATCTCTGTTCTGAGAGCATTCCTACCAGATTTCTGCCATAAAAAAACCGCATTAACAGTGTTAATGCGGTTTCGTTTTAAGCAAGCGAGATAAATTTAGCCAGCGGTTTTTAGATAATTTGAAATACCGTCGAGGAACATTTGTACTGAGATCATGACCAATACCATGCCCATCAAACGCTCAACCGCAGTGAGGCCTTTTTCACCCAGCACACGGGTAAAGAGTTTATAAAACATTAAGATCACTGCACTTGCCCCCCAAGCAGACACTAATGCTATGGTCCAATCACCCATGCGTGAGCTATCGGTGTGTGCCAGTAGAATCAAAGCGGCAAGAATCGATGGACCTGCCATCAAGGGAATGGCCATAGGCACGATAAATGGCTCTTCTCCAGCGGCTAATCCAACGACACCACCGGGTTGAGGGAAAATCATTTTAATCGCGATAAGAAACAGGATAATACCGCCTGCAATGCTCACAGACTCAGAGCGAAGATTTAAGAAACTTAAGATAGCCTCACCCGCATAAAGGAAAGACAGCATGATCACTAAGGCGAAGAGTAATTCGCGGATCAATACCTTACGACGTTTCTTAGGATCGATATGCCGTAGAATCGACGCAAAAATCGGCAAATTCCCCAGGGGGTCCATGATCAAAAACAACATTACCGCAGCAGAAAATATATCCATTTAACGTATCAACACCCAAGCCAACATAAGCCCATATTGTATAACCTTTTCTCGATGTTGATGTGAAAATTTCTCCGCTAAATGGTCAAAGTGAATAAAATTCGCCCCCGAAAACCCCAGCGCAAAATGTCAGTTTGGTAAATTGCCAGCAAGTCACTGCTCACTTTGACTTACAGCTGGTATACTATGGCGTTTTTTCAGCAAATTTCCGTGGAATCCATGCTCTATCTTCTTGCTAGTTGTATCGCACTCTTAATTGGGCCACTGTTTTATCGCTACTTTTCATCGGGCAGCGGATTACAGAAGGGGCTCGATGGCTTTATATTCGTCTCATTAGGCGGATTAGTGTTGATCCACATCTTGCCAGAGCTGCTGCAGCATGGCGGTTTGTTAGCCGTTGTTTTTGTATTCCTAGGTATCTGGGGACCGACCGCCAGCGAACGCCTATTTCACCGTTATTCAGAAATCACCCATAATCTCACCTTGTCCCTAGGGATCGGTGGCTTGCTACTGCACACCATCACAGACGGTGGCGCTATGGTATTGGCGCAGCAAGATGGCAATTCGATTTTACTCGCACTCGGGGTCATTATGCATCGCCTCCCCGTCGGCCTCGCCATTTGGTGGTTACTCAAACCTCAAGTCGGCACCCGTTGGGCTAGCTTAGTGCTGGTCGCTATGATGCTGCTTACGGGTGTAGGTTACTTTGCAGGCGAGCAATTAATCACTCAGCTCAGTTTAGAAAATACCGTTTATTTACAAGCGTTTGTTACCGGTTCGATTTTGCATGTGGTGCTACATCAACCCCACGGTCAACACGATACCGACAAGCAAGGCAAATACGAATACCAAGCTGGCATAGGTAGTTTGCTCGGCATAGGCCTGCTCGTGATGCTGCTATTAATGGATTCTGGCGGCCACGAACATGCCCACCATGATCACAGCACAGAACAATTAATGACTTGGTTACTGACACTCGCGCCCATATTACTGCTGAGCTATGGTGCGGCTGCGCTGCGCTTCAAGTTCGGTTTAACACCGCAGGATAGCAGCTTAGCCCGCCGCTGGTTTCAACGCTTAGCGGGGCCAGAAGCCATAGTGATCACCGCCCTGTTGCTCGGTCCTTGGATAGCGTTATTCCAGTTACTTGTGGTCTTTATTCTTAGCGCTTATTTAAGCCACGCTAACGTCACTATTACCGATCCACACACTAAATTACCTAGCAATGCCCTGCGTTTCGGCTTTGCACATTTAGTCGATCGCAGCGCACCGTGGATTTTACTCAGCCTAGTCCTAGTGAATTTAATCGGCCATCCTTCGGTGCCATTAAGCAATCCGCTGCTGCAGGTTATAGTGCTGTTGCTCGTATTTTTACCTATGCGTTTCTGCAACTTAGGCGCAGCGGTACTGGCTCTTGCACTGGCCTATAGTGGCTGGAGCCCTATCGCGATTATCATGCCGCTGATTGCCGCACCTGTGCTTAACATAGCGCAGCTTAAGTTAATGACATGGCCACAAAGGGCAATATTACTGAGTATTATTGCGCTGAGTTTAGTCGCTGCACTGCGTCTACCACTGTGGTTCTCGCTGTTCACTTTACCGGAAGTGGTGAACTTAATCGCGCTGCTGATCCTGTCGGGATTATTTGCCGCCAGCTTACTACGCTTAGGCCCACGTAAATTTTTACGCCGCTTAATGCTGAGTAAGCCGGTAGCGAACTCGCATAGTCATTCACACGCGCATGGACATTCCCACGAACATGCTCATAGTCATAGCGCTTCGCACGCATCTGTTCAAAGCACGACTGAAATACCTAGTGCCCATGATCATTCCGATGAACATACACACGAAAAAGCAAAAGCGGATAAGCACTCGCACCACTAACACTGTTCATTTGTGAGCAGACAGGCTAAGTTAATCTACCTTTGGATTAATTTAGCCTGCTATGTGCATACTCTTTGTCGCCATTAATGCCCATCCTAAGTATCCCTTAATCATCTGTGCCAACCGTGATGAGTTTCACCATAGACCGACCGCGCCAGCACACTTTTGGCCACCGGAAGAAAACATACTCGCAGGAAAAGATCTGCAGGCGGGCGGCACTTGGTTTGGGGTGAATAAGCAGGGACAAGTCGCCGCTGTGACGAATTTACGCGTACCGCAAAAGCCCCCAGAAGCCATGCGTAGTCGTGGTGAACTCATCACTATGACACTCAACTCTGGGTCGCTCGTGTGCCCGAATTGGCTCGTTGAGCACAGTGACAATTATCAACCATTCAATCTCATCTTCGGCCAAGGTACTGACTTATATTGTTTTAACAGCATCAATAAAGACACAGTTAAACTCGCCGATGGGTTTCATGCCATTAGCAATGGTGCACTCGATGATATTTGGCCGAAAATGGCGAAGGGACAACAAGCGCTAGAAGCCGTGATAAGTCAGTCAGACAACCTAGAAGTGCAAGCGCTGTTACAGCTGATGAAAGACGACTCTCAACCACAAGATAATGAATTGCCGAACACGGGAGTGGGGATAGAGTGGGAACGGCGCTTAGCCGCAATTTATATTCGTCACCCCGACTATGGTACGCGCTCCACCAGCATTCTACTTGAGGATACTGAGGGCGGCATGCATTTCACCGAAGTGAGATACGACGGTAAAGGTAGACAGCTCGGACAGCAGGATTTCCATTTAACCCTGCCCGCCGAGCCACCCGCTAAGCCAGACTGTTTACTATCGTAAAGCTCACCTTCTGTGCTGAGTTAAACGCGCACTATAGTCAGCGCTGTTGTTCAATTAAAGCTGCGACTTAGTCCGAACTGTGATCCATAGTGATCACCCAGCGGTCGTCAATTTTCTCAATCAACAGGGTAAACACGCCCGTTGGAGCATCTTTTATCCGCCGTAAATCCCAGCGCCCAACCACCATAGCGGCGTAATTGCTGAGCATTTTGATTTCTTTTATCGTGAACTTCAGCTCACCAAGCGCTTCTTTATTGGGGTAATTTTTCTTATAAGCGGCAAGTGTTTCCTCCCAGCCGTAACGAAACTTACCGTTAGAAACAAAACGCAATTGCTCACTCTTCCAGTAACCTTGCATATAAGCATCGAGATCGCCGCGATTCCAGGCGTCTTCTTGGCCTTTGAGCATCTGCGTAATTTCATCCGTCGGCACCGCACTCACATGGCAAGTTACTAAGAATAAAAGTGTCGCAAAAATACGCTGCCAGCTAGCCTTGTTTAATAGTCCATTTTTCAACATAGTATTGTTCCCCCACAATCAGGTTAGACTGTATTATACCCAAGCTACCTCAAGATACGAGTTTCAGAGCGTCTAGGGTACACCAATTCAAGGCGCTTCAATGAAGGAATGTCGACCACCTTTTGAATTGATGCAACACGGAAGTGGGGTGCCCTAGGCGCTCCGTCCCGGCGGGTTTTAACGCATTTTATGCCGTGTTGGCTATTTTTAACTTAGTCCACTAGGTCCGCAAATAGCCGCCTTGCCTAAAATGAGTTCAATTCCCGCTGAATCCTGCATCTTGAGGTTGTTTGGGTATATCGCGAACTCAGCACAGACTATCTTGCTTAAGCCAATTTAAAATCTAAAAAAGCTGATGATATTATTAATTTTTCGACTCTGGGCACCGAACTATGTTTACACCACTTTGCCGTTGGCTACTTAAGCTTTCAGGCTGGCAGATAGAAGGCCAACTGCCCGACAGCGCTAAATACATCATTATAGTCGCGCCGCATACCAGTAACTGGGACTTCATCGTGGGCATCTTAGCCCGTGGTGCTCTGGGCACTCGAATTCACTTTCTCGGTAAACACCAACTCTTTATCCCGCCTTGGGGCTGGTTCTTCCGCGCGATTGGCGGCAGCCCAGTGGATAGACGCAAAAACAATAACTTAGTCGATTCTGCCGTACAGCTGTTTGAGTCGAAAACCGATTATAAGTTAGCGTTGGCGCCCGAAGGCACCCGTAGCCCAGTGACCCGCTGGAAGTGCGGCTTCTACCATATTGCCTGCAAGGCTCACGTGCCTATCACTCCTGTTGGCTTAGACTTTAGCCGCCGCACTGTCGTTATCCGTACGCCATTGCAGCCTAGTGGTGATATCGAGACCGACATGCACGAGATTTTGAGCTTCTATCGCACCATTAAAGGCCGTCATCCTAAGGTGATCCCTGATTTTGTGGCGAGCACGAAGCATTAATCTCTCCCCCTATTTAGAGCGGCACACATGCAACCCGAAACTTGGTTACTCTATCTCTTGGCCATTGTATTGATTGGGATCTCGCCCGGCCCCATCGCTATGCTGTCTATGTCCCACGGGATCCATTTCGGCAAGATGCGCAGCATGGCCACCGGCCTTGGCAGTGTGAGTGCTGCCTTAGTCTTGATGATGGCGTCAGCAGCGGGATTAGGCGCCATTATCAGCGCCTCAGAATACGGTTTTACCCTGCTAAAATGGTGCGGTGCGGCCTATTTAGTATTTTTAGGGATCAAGCTGCTGTTGACCAAAAACCAAGGTCAAACCCTTGAGGTTAGCCAATTAAAAGGCAAAGGCACGCCAAGGCAACTTTATCAGCAGGCGTTTCTGGTGGGGATCAGTAATCCCAAGGATTTACTGTTTTTTGCCGCGCTGTTTCCGCAATTTATCGATCTTGCCGCGCCGCAATTACCACAACTCATGATACTTGCAGCCACTTGGGCCGTGGTGGATTTTAGCTTTGTGATGATTTACGCCAGCATGGCCAATGTGCTTGCGCCCAGCCTAAAGGCGAGCAACAAGCTGCATTGGTTTGACAGAACCAGCGGCGGTGCCTTTCTTACCTTAGCCGCGATTCTTATCTCTCGAAATTAATTCAATAATCACCGACAATCGTCGACAGTCATTAAAACTAGTCGACCTTAACCGACTTTAAGCTGCGAATATCGTTGCCCGTTGGCGCTTGGAATGCCTGCAGACCAAACTCAGGCAATATCGCAAAAATATGGTCGAAGATATCCGCTTGTATCGCCTCATAAAATGCCCAGCGGGTATCGTTGGTGAAGATATAAACCTCGATCGGCAATCCCTCAGTGGTCGGCGCTAATTGGCGCACCATTAAGGTCATTTCCTTATGGATTTTATCGTGACGCTGTAGGTATTCCTGCAGGTAAGCACGGAAGGTGCCGACGTTGGTCAAATGGCGACCGTTCACTTTCATGTCGAGGTCAGACACTCTGGCATTCGACTCACGGATTTCGTTGATTTTGGCGGGGAAATATTCTTTTAAGCAATTAATCTTACTCAGACGCTCGCGCTCTTCCTCGCTCAAAAACTTAATGCTGTTGATATCGATATTGATGGCGCGTTTGATCCTACGACCACCCGACTCAGACATACCCCGCCAGTTGCGAAACGCATCCGACACTAAGGCATAGGCTGGGATCATAGTGATGGTTTTGTCCCAGTTGCGCACTTTTACTGTGGTCAGCGAAACCTCTTCTACCGCACCGTCGGCGCCGTATTTGTCCATCTGGATCCAGTCGCCCTTGCTCACCATACGGTTAGCCGCTAACTGAATGCCCGCCACGAAACCTAAGATAGTGTCGCGGAACACTAACATCACAAAACCCGTCGCCACACCTAAGCCGCTGAGGAAGTACACAGGGGACTGATCGGCCAAGATTGAGATAGAAACGATAATACCGACAAAGAATAAAAACAGCTTAGTTAACTGTACAAAGCTTTTAACGGGTAAACGCCGACTCACCAGATTCACATCTGAAATTTCATCGACCGCATCTAAACCCGCATAAATAGCGCGGATCATCAGCACCACCAGCCAAATACTCAGCAGCCGATCGACTAAATTACTTAAGATTTGATGTTCGGTTAAGGCGATGGGCACTAATAGATTGAGCACGATTGCAGGCACTAGCATGGCCAGCTTTTCGAGCACCTTGTAACGCATGAACACATCGTCCCAAGTGACTTTGGAGCGCAGGATCACCATGTTGACCGCACGTATGACCACGCGTCGAACAATGAAATAAGCGATGCCTGCAAGCAGTAGGCAGGCAATGATCATGATGCTGGTTGATATACCGTCCGAGGGTTGGCTATCAATCCCAAAGCCCGCTAGCCATGCCGAAATTTCGAGCCTTATTTCCTGATCCACAATTCCACTCCAACGTAGGCGCTAGCGCAACAAACCCATACAAAGGTAACCGCCGAGTTGACCTCGGTTAATGTCACCCTAGAAAATACTGATATCCAAACACAATAAATTTACAAACACTTATTTTAAAAGAGATTTTAGCATTTTGAATTGACCAAGCACAAAGGAAAATGAACAATATTTCCCCTATCTCTAAGGAAACCATTCTATGTGTCGTTATTCATCTAAGGTCGCTTGTCTTAGCTTTGGACTATTGAGCCTATACCAACCGCTTCAAGCGGCCGAATATAGCACTTCTAAGCCATTGGTGATGCCAGATAAATCAGAGAAAACCGCCAATGCGCCTTATATCGCACTCATGCTGGATTACGTGCCCGCTGCAGACAATCTCTACGGTATTACACTCGCACCCTATCATTTCGATAATAATTACCAGCAATGGGGATATTACCTAGGCTATGCACGCAGCCGTGAAACCGACATTATCGTACCAGAGCCCGCGCAGTCCTTCCGCCAAGAAAGCCTCTTTCGCTTAGGGTTAAGCTACAGCCTCACTGCCGACTTAAGCTTTTATGCGGGCGGCAGCGGCTATATCAGTACAGTGTCTTACACTAACAATATTTCACCCAGAATTGTCGATGGCAAACCCACATGGGAAGAAGATAAAACCACCCGCTGGGGCGCAGAAGCAGGGCTTAGATACCGCATTACCGAACATTTCATCCTGAGTGCGGGCTACAACTCCAGCACAGAATCCACAGTTTTGAGCATAGGTTACGCGGGCTAAGCCTAATGCATATCCAAACGACTGAGCTAGGCGACTTATTGGGTTAGCTCGGCTCGCGCCTTAGCAAGCTCCAATTCCACTTCGGCGACCTTATTGCGTTTCTTGTTGATTTTATCCATAGAACGACCTTCTTCTATGGCTTTGGCCAACTCGTTTTGACGCTCGGTCAGTTTTTCTTCTAAGGCCGCAACTTTGGCGGCGCGCTCGGTATATAAACTGTCATCGTTACAATGGGTTGAGACTTCGTTATAGGCCTTTTCGAGCCCGTCGACTTTATGTTTATTACCTGCTGCTTTGGCTTGGGCAAGTTCAGCACTGATGGCCTCTAATTTCGCCGCACAGCCGACTTTAGGGGCGTCATCGGCCCATGCCGCTGCGCTCAATACCAAGCCAATAACGACGCCATAAATTCCATGTTTAATCTGCATCTTAATCTCCTCTCGCTAAATTGATTGATAATGCCGCTATCTGACTATGTCCTGTCACCGCGCTATTAATATAGTGCCACACTCAGTGAACTCAATCTGTATTCGAGTCAGTATCTTCCAGCTAAATCCACTTTATTCGTCAAAACACGACTTAGACAGTGACTAATACGCGGCAAATTGTTTATGTTAGGGCAGAATATTGACTCAGACGGATATCGGAGCCAGAAAATTAATGCAAACTTCATTACGCCTTAGCGCACTTAGCTCATTGTTATTGCTCACATCATCGGCTATGGCCGCCGACGTAGCTCAAATCACCCTAGAAAATGGCGCCCAAGTCAGACTCAAAGACGACTTTACCTGGGAATATGTGATCACAGAAACCAAAGCCGCGCCCAATGCCTTAGCTGCGACGGCAGTAAGCACCTCAAGCAATGTTGCCAGCGTCCCAAGTGTTGCACTCGCCACTCAAACTGTGGCTGAACCTGTCACCACCTTGACTGCCACCGCAATTACCCAACCCGAATTATTAGGCTCAACCGGTAAAGATGGCATCAAAGTCAGCTTTACCGGCGGACAATGGAAAGGCGATAAACTTGGACTCAGTTTCGACCTTGCTAGCACCAGCAATGAGCACGTGACCTTAGTCGAAGTCGAAGCCAGCTTCTTCGCCGATAATGGTACTTTATTAAAAACCGAAAAACTCGAAGTCTGGGAAGCCATTTTCCGCATGCCAGAAACTTATCTGCGCAAAGGTGAGCAGCGTAAAAGCAGCGTGATTTGGGTCGAAGGCATAGATAAAGCTCAATGGCAGAAGCAGTTAATCAACCTCAAGATCACTGAAATTAACTCCCGCTAACACGGCGAATAAGTAAGGGATTGCGAGCCAGTTTTCAATCCCTTATCAGTACTTTTAGCGAATGTTATTGCTTTGTAGTGCTAGAGTTCAGGTAGAATAACCACACACTAACGCCCTTATTTTGAGCTCACAAGCAAGATGCATAATCTGATATCCAATCCAGCATTGTACCTTGCTGCTACGCTCTGTAGTCTCAGCCCCTTGTGCTTAGCCGATACGGTTTTCTTGCTCAATGGCGATAAAATTAGCGGTGAAATTAAAGAATTCAACGATCAAGATTTAATCATCAAAACCAGCTATGCCCCTAAGATTGCCATTCAGCGCAGTGCTATTCTCAGTTTTGAAGTCTCAACGCCTAAACCTTGGAGTGTCGGCCGCTCAATACAGGACATCAGTATTCAGGCTTCTGAACAACATGGCATGGTATTGATTAATCACCAACAAACTCCAGTGGATGAGCTGAGATTTTCCCAACGCTATGCGGACTCAGCTTGGAATTATAACGGCAGCGTAGAAAGCTCACTCGATGTCACTAAAAACAAGAAAAATAGCCAGAAGCTGCATGTCAAAGGGGATATCACGGCGGAAACCCTGCAATGGCGACACAATCTCAAGACCGAAGTGCGCTACGAGACCGAAGATAACGTGACAAAGCGCAACACCTTCGAAGGACATTATTCATTAGACTATCTGATCAATGAACATTGGCTGTTACGTCAGGAAGATTTTTATCAACAAGATAAGCTCGGCATAGATAGCCATAGCTATTATGCAGCGCTCGGTCCTGGTTATCGTTTTTGGGGTGCTGGGCGCGATAAATTAGACTTCGTCGTAACCTACAACCATTTTTGGCTTGAACAACATTCCTTTAAACTAGAACTAAATGCTTGGGCTGCATCGCTTAACTATAAACAGTATTGGTTTGGTGGCATTTTAGAATCCTATGCCGATCTGCAAATTGCCTTTCCAGATATGCCTGCGATTAATTACATCTCAAACTCGACCGTTGGACTTAAATATCTGCTCACTCAGCGGATTTATTTGTCATTTAAATATGACTTCAACGACACTCAAACAGTGATAGGTAATACCAGAGATACCAGTTACACCTTAGGATTAGGGGTAAACTTCTAATCCTGAATCCTGATACGCTAACCTGTGCGCCATAGGATGCCCATCATTCAATTGCAGTAAATCCCATAAATTACCATAGAGATCTTTAAACACAGCGACTGTGCCGTAGTCTTGCTCTTGTGGCTCGCGCGCAAATTCGACGCCATCGGCGACCATACGGCGATAATCACGCCAAAAGTCATCGGTATTCAAGAATAAGAACACCCGCCCACCCGCCTGATTACCAATAAAATCGAACTGCTCTGGCTTAGAAGCCCGGGCTAACAAAATAGACGCGCCCTTAGAACCCGGCGGGGCAACGACGACCCAGCGCTTATCTTGCTCGGCTTGATAAGTGTCTTCAACCAGTTCGAATTTTAATTTATTCACATAAAAATCAATCGCCTCATCGTAATCTCGTACGACCAAGGCGATATGCACAAGGGCTTGTTTCATGGCGACCTTCAATTAACGCTATTTGGTCACCAGTTTACACGTCATTTCTGGCGCTTCGAAGCCCCAAACCACTTTCGCTTCGCCTTGATGTTCCCAAAGACTTTCATTACGGCCTTGATACTTAGCGCCGCTGCCGCTGGGTTGTACAAACATCAATGAAGTACTATCACCATGTTCAGCAATTAGAGTCGCGGGTTCGGTTTTAAAATAAGTCACCACGACTTCATTAGCAGGATTGCCGTCACAGGCATAAAACACTGGGCCGGTCATATCGACTAAACGGTACTGCGCCTGCAGTTCGGCAATACGGGTTTGATAGCTAGCTTCAATACACGCGTGTTTATCGTCGCTCTTCCAACACTCATTACGGCCTTTCGCCCAACCACGCTGCATCGCTTTTAAAGTCGGTGGCTGTTCATTTTTTGCTTTTTCAAGCGCTTGGCTGTAAACCTCAGCTAACTGATTATCGAGTTGGCTCAGTCCCGCATCCTTACAAACCATAGCTTCGATACTGCCCGCATTGACTTTTGCGCAGTCAAAGGAAGGCGCATCGGCCGCCATGGCGCCTGTACTTAACGAACTCACCATCACAACGGCGGCGCAATACCTAGTGAAGCCCAGTCGATTATTCAACATCTTATTGATTAACTTTACCATCTCAATTCCTTTATATTCTGTGGTTTACTTCAACGCTTGCCATAGCTAACCCTAGATCGGCTTAACCTAACCTGACTCAAAGAGTCATACCTTAAATTGCATTCAAAATAGTGTAAAAATCGTGATTAAATTCACCATTATCTCGACCCCACAAGCACTTCATTCTAGTGCTAACAATCAAATTCGGCGAAAGAAATACATCGACTTAGCCACCCGTGTCCACCAGCTTGAACGGACACATTAGCGGACACTCTTACGCCTTCTCGGCAACAATGCGCGGACACTTAAACAATTATTACATTGATAAGTAAGATTAAATTTTTATGGCACAGATTCTGCTGTGGCAGGTTAATGCAACTCTGGCATAACCCGCCGATCCACACAGCCATACAAGGAAACACTATGAATACGCGCACTCAACTTATGGGCAGTCTGTTTATTCTCGCTCTGATCCCAACCGCCATTTGGGCGACTCAAACAAAGAGCCAAGCAACGAGCAGCAGTGCCGATGGAGGTATATCAGTCATCAGCAAATCGGTGCTCAGCCAAAGTCAGCCAGATTTCTCATGGATTTATGTTCAGCAAGATGGCGAAATGACTATTGGCGCTGGCCACAGTGACGATTGGGAGCAACTTGAACGCCAAGGTAATCCTTATCATACCGATTACCTATGGGTGAAAAAAGCAGGCACGCCTTATGTCATCACAGATCCCGCCATAGTGGCGCAAATAAAAACCGCCATCATGCCCATGCAGCAACAGGGTGAGAAAATGAAAGTGCTAGGCGAACAAATGCAGCAAAAAGGCGACGCGATCAACAGCCAAACTCAGCAACTTCTACTCAATATTGCGGCCGATAAAGAAGATCCTCAGATACAGATGGAGATCGACAACCTGAGCACATCAATGGACATGCTTGGTCAACAAATGAATGAGCTAAGCAAAGTTCATGAAAGCCTTTCCAATACCGCAGAGAAGCAAATTGTCAGCCTCGCTCAAGCAGCCATTAAAGCGGGCACGGCGATAAAGGCACCTTAAACTGCCTTTGGAAAACAGCCAGCGCATTTGCCAACAGGCAAAAAGCCGCAAGATGCTGACACAAGCTTCCTACCCCAGTTGCGCTTAATGCTGATTTAACCGAATCGCAAAACGGCTAATTTTGGCATTACGCGTGATAGTGGTTGAATTTTCGAGCGAAATTGACTATTTTCACGCCGCTTGTCACTTCACTAGGAAAAGGATCAACATGGAACAAGTTATTACCCCAACCGCAGGGAAAGATAATCCCATCCAAATGACAGATATTGTCTATTCGAAGGAAAAATCGCTGTTCACTCTGTTAGCGATTATCTCAGGGATCGTCTGGGCAGCATTGATCATAGGTACTTTGGGCATGGCCCTGCTCTATGTGTTGATGTTTTTCATTATTTATCTTTTCAGCCACTCCGCTTTTATTAGCTACCTAAAAGGGACGGCTGTCGAAATCAATGCTGAGCAATTCCCTGAATTACATAAACAATATTTAGCATGCTGCGATCGTTTAGAAATGAAAGAGCCACCACGAGCTTACTTGTTGGCCGCCGATGGCATGCTCAACGCGCTGGCAACCCGCTTCCTCGGCCGTAACTATATAGTGCTATTTTCATCGATTGTGGATGCGCTTGAGTCCGATAAAGATGCACTTAACTTCTATATCGGCCACGAATTAGGCCATATTCGCCGCAATCATATTGGCAAAGCGCCCTTTTTAGTCTTCGCCACTTGGTTGCCTTTAGTGGGTGCGGCTTATTCTCGCGCCTGTGAATATACCTGCGACCTCCACGGGTTACGTTGCTGCAACAGCTTACGTTCTGCCACCAATGCCGTCGCCGTCTTAGCCGCTGGCGTAGAGCAATGGAAACGTATGAATGTGGATCAATATATCCGCCAAGCTCGCGAATCGAGTGGTTTTTGGATGTCACTGCACGAGCTTAACGGCAGCTATCCTTGGCTGACTAAACGTATGGCAAGAGTCGACGCCAAAGCGCAGGGAACGGAATACACGCCGCCATCACGCAGTGCGTGGGCATTTGTATTTAGCCTCTTTATGCCACGCATGGGCACAGCTGGCGGTGGACTCATTATTTTTGCTGCAATTATTGGTGTTGCCGCCGCAGTTGCGTTGCCAGCGTACAAGCAATATCAAGAAAAGATGACTGCAGCCACGAGTTATGAAGCCCCGGCCGCAACCGAAGCGACACCAGCAGCTATGACTGTGCCTGACGCAACACTCGCCATTGCCAGTATCGATCAGCAGCACCAAGCACTGACGCCGATCACCGACATCTTAGTTGGCTATTATCAAACCAACCAAGCATGGCCAACTGAATTAGATGCCCTAAAGCTGACGGACGAGCAGATTGCGACATTTAATCTGTACACAGATGGCATAGTCGGTTTTGTCGGAGGCGAAGCCCTCGGTGATTATCAAGGCTACGAAGTCTATCTATCGCCACAAGTTGATGAGCAAAGCAATATCACTTGGGTATGCAGCAGTAGCGACATTCCCGACGAATATCTGCCAGTAGATTGCCAAGGCTAAGCCTGAGTTAACTCGGTTAGATATCGACTAAAGGAAACTTTTCCAAAGGAAGTTAATTGTATTTCCAAAGGAAATAGTAAAAAGGCACAAACTTATGTTTGTGCCTTTTTCAGTTTTACGCCTCAGTGAAAATCAGTCACTAACGCTGGATCAGATAACGAATCGTTGGTCCATTCTGCTCAATTTCTAACACTTTATAGCCATGATTTTTAGCATCGAGAGGAATATTATTGATGGACTGCGGACAGTCACTGATCACCTCGAGAATTTCACCGGGCTTTAACTTAGGCATAGCTTCAAGGGTGGCCACAGCAGGATAAGGGCAAGGTTCCCCCACCATATCGAGTTGATAATCTGGAACATATTGATTCATTACGCCGCCTCCGCTAGCAATTGTTCATCACGCTTCGCCTTGCGAGCAAAGAAACGTTTTTCCCATAGCAACATAGCGCCAAAGGAAAGCCCCAGCAGCACATAGGTCAGTAATAAGCCGCCTCGATCACCAAAGCTGGTTAATAAATTCACTTTGTCCCAGTTGGTCGCTAAAGGTTGAGCTAAGTCATCCCAGTAATAGGCCAGCAGAGTTGAACCCAGCACGTTGCCTAAACCAACCCACCAGAAATGCACTTGGCCTTCAACTGCACGGTACATCCAGCCCGTTTCACAACCACCAGCAAGCACAATACCAAAACCAAACAGTAAGCCGCCGATCACCGCATTAGGGCCAGCCCACATGATCTTAGGCGGCACACCCAGTTGCACATAGCTGTAAATACCTATCGCACTGACCGCCATGCCTAAGATAATCGCCTTAGCCATGTGAGTACGACCAGTGATCCACATATCGCGAAACGCTGAGGTAAAGCAGATTTGTGCCCGTTCAATTAACAGACCAAATCCAACTCCGCAAAGCAGTGCGATACCGAGTTTAGGCGCATTGAACATAGTCAATAAGCCCCAGCCGACGATGCCGACAAACACTAACATACCGATGCGAAAACGTCGTCTGGCCTGATTTTCATCCTGCTTAATCGAAGTCGCTTTATTCACCTTCTTAAGCTTTACCGGAATACGGAACATAGGCAGTAAGGTAAACCTTGCACCAAAGTAAGAGCCCGCAGCGGTCGCCAAGGCAAAAAACCAAGCATGCAAAGAGAACTGCGGAATACCCGTGAAGAAGGCTGCTAAGTTACAGCCCATAGCCAAACGCGCACCAAAGCCAGCAATAATGCCGCCGATCAGTGCCTGAGCAATACGGATACGGCTCTGTGGCATACGCAATTTGACGTTATTGGCCCAGAGTGCCGCCGCAATACAGCCACCAAACATACCGATGATCATCATGCCGTCGATGCGATCTAAAGGAGATCCCTGTAAACCTATCACTTTGAAATAACCCCAGGTTTCAGGCTCTGCACCTAAAAACTGCATCAAATGTCCGCCCCAACGGGTAAATTCCCCCGTCACCGCCCAGAAGGTGCCAGTTAAGCCAAAATAGTAAGTAGAAAGGATACCGGCGGCAATTACCGCGGGCATAGGCGCCCAAAAACGGACTAAATATTCTTGTTTAAATTGTTGCCATGTCATGTCATTACCCTAATGAACGAGACTATAAAAAAATAAGCACAATGCGCTTATAACCTTTATGCCACAATGATTTAGGTTGTTATATACAACGCCAATCTTAAGTGGCCTCACGCTTAAATGGCTTTGGCTAAGCTAGCGCAGTGCTGTCCCAACAGTCGATAACCGTGGGTGTAGAGCGCTGCCCTGCCATTGCGGCAAAAACCGATAAGCGTGATATTGCTTTTCTCTGCTAATTCCAACGCCAGTGAAGTCACGGCGGACATAGCAAACAGAATTTGGATATTGGCACTGGCGGCCTTTTGCACCATTTCGAAACTGGCACGGCTGGTGAGCAATACGGCGACAGGACGTTCCACATTGTGAGCGGAAAAGGCGCCAATTAACTTGTCGAGTGCGATATGCCTGCCTATATCCTCATAGGCGGCGATGATCTGTCCTTGGTGGTTAAGCCCCATGGCAGCATGCGTCGCGCCCGTCAGCTTAAAATGCTGTTGATTATCTTTAATTTGCCCAAGTGCGACTTGTAAGTGGCTGATGTCGAATCTGGCATCCGAGTCCACCCGCATGACAGGCTTGACGGCCTCTTCGAGCTGGGCGACACCGCACAGTCCACAACCCGTGCGCCCCGCCATATTGCGCCTTTGTTGTTTGAGTTCCATAAAGCATCGTTGGTTGATTTCCACTTGGATCAACACGCCTTCACGGGTAAATTCGAGTTCAATCCCTTTGATGTCATTGATATGGGAAACGATACGTTCAGACAGCGTAAAACCTATGGCAAAAGCTTCTAAATCTTGGGGGCTCGCCAACATAACGGTATGCGCTATGCCGTTATAGACCAGTGCAACCCGCACTTCATTAGCTAAGTAGTCAGTCAGCTCAGATGCGTGTCCATGCTCTAACAGGACCACGTTTCTTTCAGTAACCACTTCATGTGAATGATATTCCATAGCGCCCCTCTAAAACTATAAAATCAAATAAAAACAATTAGTTTGATGACAATTTAAGACTTGTATCACAAACCCATAAACTAAATACGAATCGCCTTGAATCATCTTTAAGCATTTTCTACTATCCCTAGGTCTTCTATTGGAAGAACGTCGTCTCCGGTGAGGCGTCCGGATTTCAAATCCGGGTAGGGCTGCCAGCAGTCCTGGGTAGGTTCGACTCCTATGTTCTTCCGCCAATTCTCATGGGAATAAAACAGTTCCCCATCCCGGATCTCCCGACTGTTACTGCGATACTTCCTACGGGTAAAACCACTGCGGTCAAAAAACTCCAGCAATTGAATACTGACCTTGCGGCCAAGGCCAATCAGATCCTTAAACTCTGCGGTTTCGAGCTTGCCGTGGGTTTCCACATGCTCACGCACCAAATTGGCGTAATGGCACAACAGCTCGCTCAGCAGATATCTATCCTTCACTACGGCGGTAATAAAGCCCTGTTGCACCAGTTGAAAACACAGCAGTCTGAGTTTGGCGGGCTCGAGTTCGAGGTATTCTCCCATTTCAGTCACCCACACGGGCGAGGTTTGCAGCGCCAACCAAGGGGCCAAGCGTTGCCAGCACTGTTGCGCCTCGCTATCGAGGACAATCCTGTGATCCGCCAGCTGCAGCAAGGCACCGCACAGCACCATCTGCCCATCTTGGCAGAGGCTATCGAGCACCTTATTGGCCAGCTCGTTGGGTAATATGCTGTGGCTCATCCGTTGCAGACGATTACGCCCAAGCCCTAATTGGTCGGGATGCTGTTGGTGATACTCACGTAACAGCTCGATAAACTGCTGTTTTTCTTGCTCAAGTAACTGAGTCGATAGCCCATAGGTACCGAGACGAGTCAGCCCCGCCTGCGCTAGCATAGCTGCGAGCCCTTCATCGGTTAGCTGCCAGCGCCAACGGATTTCATCAATACTGAGCGCCTCACTCTGGCCGAGTAACGCCAGCACATTTACCGGATTGGAGAGCTGAGCCAGCTGTTGCAACTTACTGACACGCTCCGGGGTGCGCTTCTTACGATTGGGAACTTTTACTGCCAGCACACGTCCCGCACCCAGCGTTTGCTTGCCGCCAATATGCCTGAGCACTATCGGATCGTCCTGACACAGCAGCAGCGGCTTATCGAGCACAATTTCGGCCAGATAACGCCCCTGCTCATCGGCTTCATCGAGTAGTGACACTCGACCCAAGGTATGGTCGGCGCCGTGGTGACAATGCACATTTTGCCAATGGGTTAAGGGTTCGAAACTGCGAATTTGTACCACGGGTCTGGCGCACAGCTCAGCCTGAGGCAGGCTGCTTAACCAGTCACCGCGGGCGGGCGCCCTGTGGTTATCGACACCAGTAAGATTCAACGCGACCCGAGTGCCACTTAAGGCTCTGTGGACTTCCATCCCTTGGCAATGAATGCCGCGCACCCGTAATTTTGCTTTTTGCCCAGAGCTGTAGAGGCTATCGCCGATACACACACTGCCGCTAATCACAGTACCAGTGACCACACAGCCGGCACCTTTAACGCTAAAGGCGCGATCGAGTGTCATCCTAAAACTGCTGGCATCTTCCGCTTGGGTCGATTGCTGCTCGGCAATATCCAAAATATGTTGCTTAAGGGTTTCTACTCCCGAATCACCTGCATCATTAGCGCAAACCTCAAACACGCCGCTGGCCTCGATACCGTATTCGGCAAGCAGCACAATTCCCTCTGAAGCCAACTTGGCGGCGGTTTGGTCATCGACCAAATCCCGCTTGGTTAGCACTAAGGTCAAACTATTGAGTGGTAGGAGGGCGAGGATTTGCAGATGCTCGCGGGTTTGCGGCATCACTCCGTCGTCACAAGCCAACACCAGCAGCGCGTGGCGCACATGGCTCACGCCCACCAGCATGTTATTGATAAATTTTTCATGGCCGGGCACATCGATAAAGGCTAAGCGAGTGCCATCTCGCAGTGGCATAAAAGCGTAACCGAGATCGATAGTCATGCCACGGCGTTTTTCTTCGGGGAGTCTGTCGGTATTCATGCCCGTCAAGGCACGGATTAGCGTGCTCTTGCCGTGGTCGACATGGCCCGCGGTGACCATAATCATAGCTGCACACCTAAGGTGCTGAGTTCGGCCAATAATTCGGCCTCATCATCGATACCGCGCAGGTCGAGGCGAAGTTGATCTTGAGCCATTCGACCAATCACAGGGCGCTGCGCCAGCTTAAAATGCTGCTCGAGCAGCGTTAAACTGCCGCCCTCTTGCGCGTTAAAGCACAGGGCGATTGAGGGTAAAAAGGTGTCTGGCTGCGAGCCGCTACCGACTTGGGTTTGGCACTCCACTAATTCGATGTCATAGCTCGGGGCAAACAGCGGTGCTAAGGCGCGCTGCAGGCGCTCACCGATTTGGCGTAACTCAGCTTGGCTACGGGCAAACTTAACCATAATTGGCAGTTCTTTGTCTAAGGTTTCGGGGTTGAGATAGTGGATCAGCGTTGCCTCAAGCGCCGCGAGAATCAGCTTGTCGCAGCGCAATGCACGCTTGAGCGGATGGCTTTGAAGCTTATTAATTAGCGCCTGTTTACCGACAATCAAACCCGATTGCGGGCCGCCGAGGAGTTTATCGCCGGAGAAGCTAACCAGATCAACCCCATCCGCCAGCATAGCTTGGGGGGTTGGCTCTTGTTTTAGGCCAAAACGGCGTAAGTCGGTGAGTGAACCACTGCCAAGATCCGAGATCAACGCAACACCACGATCGCGGCAGAGTTGGCCTAATCTGGCCTCATCCACCGAAGCGGTAAAGCCACTGATATGGTAGTTGCTGGTATGCACCTTCATGATGGCGGCGGTATTTTCGGTGATCGCCTGCTCATAGTCCTTGAGGTGAGTACGATTAGTGCTGCCGACCTCCACTAAGGTGCAGCCCGCTTGGCGCATAATGTCAGGAATGCGAAAGGCGCCGCCAATTTCCACCAGCTCGCCGCGGGAGACGATCACTTCTTTGCCCGCGGCGACCGCCGACAACATCAGCAGCACAGCGGCGGCGTTGTTATTCACCACGCAGCAGGCCTCAGCTCCTGTTAAGCGCTGGATTAACCTACTAATAGCATTATCCCGATGGCCGCGCTCACCCGCTGCCAACTCAAATTCCAGCGGTGTGGGATAACGCATCACAGAGGTCACTGCACGAATGGCCGCCTCAGACTGCTGGGCGCGACCAAGATTGGTATGCAGAATGGTGCCCGTGAGGTTCCACACGGGCCTAAGACTATGGCTATAGTCCTTAGACAATTGATCAACCAAATATCCGTTCAATAGCGACGGATTCGCACACCAAGCGGGTAAACGTCGCTCCTGAGCTATCAGCTCACGCGCAGTGCGTAACTGGCTATCCAGCGCCGCCTTTACTGCTGCTTTACCATAGCTTTGCAGCAGGGGCGCCAATATCGCATCTGCGAGCAGACTGTCCATCGACGGCAGCGCGCGGTACAGGGCTTGGGGTGTATCGGGTACTTGGGTCATCATTTGTATCATCTTGATAAATATAAGGGGAAGGACTCAGTGAGTCCTTCCCGACTTTGGTTATTGCTCAGTTTCGTGGGCCAGCAGCAATGGATTGACCGTGGTCGCCCCAAAGCCCTTGGCATTTAGCTCACTGTCGAGCATCAAGGTCGCTAAGTCGTCAGCTGCCACATCCATCAGCGGTGACTTTTCAACGAACAGCATCTTAGTGTAACCATGGCATTCGTCGCAGCTCTCGATACGCACCTGCGCATTGGCATCATCAAATGACCAAAGGGTCATCTCCTTATCCTGACCACAGCTAGTGCAATGGGCACGAATGTAATGCCATTCGCTCTCACACAAACTGCAATGCAGGTAGCGCAAACCAGCACGGGGCTGATCGACTATCACGCTCGCCACGGGATGACATCCACATACGGGGCACATACTCTGTTGCGCCACCTTGCGTTGGTCTATTCGTTTGATCACCATAGGCGCCCAGTGGGACCAGTAGACCCCCATCGCCGCCCAGATAAACAAACTGAAGCGCGCAGGCACTGCGCTCATATGTCCCTGACGCAACGCATTACCCCACGAGGTGAGTTGTTCTGGAGATTGCTGCATCAACAACCGCAGCACTCGCGCCATATCCTCATCCACCTGCGGCAACAAATCACTTAACAGTTGCTGTAGCAGTCCTTGCCAATAGCTATCTGCCTCTGAGCCCAAGCGGGAAAGCGGAGTCGCCTCATCTTTCCCCCAAGCGAGCAGTTGACCGAAGTCAGCCTCCGCCGCCAATCTGGCCTGAATCGCAACCACACGGCGGCATAGCTCAAAGTAGTCGGCCAGCGGCGAGTCCTTGGCCAACGACAACAAACGCTGCGCCCGTCTGTGATACACAGCGTTAGGATCCACCGCCTTTAAGGGTTTAAGCTCCAGCGGCGATTCGCTGCCGGGGACCATAGGAATCTCGGCTGTATGACTCATTAATGTTTCTCCACGTCCGAATGTTCATCCAACATCACAGGGTGATGTTTACGGCACCACGCCTTAGATACCTTGCCGTAAAGCATGCCGGTGATAGAGCCTTCTACCCAGCTCGCCATCCAGAAATGCACCATCACAAATATCAACATGATGAGCGCACTAATGGCATGCAGCACAATCGCCCAGCCCACCACAGTGGCTGAGAAGTAAGGTGCAAAGTAAGGTTGCCACATGATGAATCCCGTCACGGTTAAGGTGATAGACGTCAGCACAAAAGCGCGGAACAATACCTTTTGCCCAGGGTTGTAATGGCCGATAGGCGGGATTTTCTCCTCGTTCTCGAACATCACATCCTTGATGGCGAGCATCCAAGCCAAGTCGTGCTTTTCCCATTTGTTGTGGTGGTAATAACGCACCAACATCAACATCAAAGGTAAACACATCATCAGGCCGGCAATGGGGTGAATAAACTTCGCCAATTGCGGTGTGCCCGCTATCGCCCCAAGCCATTGAAACGACGGATAGAAGAAGGAAAAGCCCGTCAGAAAGGTGACTAGCCCCACGGCCACAATGAACCAATGACAGATGCGGTCGAACAGCTTGTGACGCACTATCATTTCTTGCTTATCATGCTTGCTCATTTGTCGGCCTCCTCTTCCTGCTTAGCCTCTTCCTCTGGTGGTTGATAACCCGGTTGGTCTTCTTCGACTATATTGCGACCGACGGTAATCTTATGCAGACAAGCGACAGCGGCAGTGGCAAGAATGCCCATAGTGCCTAAAGGTTTGACCCAGTCCTGCCACAAAGTGAGTGACAGTGGGATCTGCGGATTATCCGGCATGTTGTAGCTTTCGGGCTGATCGATATCGTGCAATATCATCATCATACCCGTACCACCTACGCCCTCAGGGTTATAGAGTCCCGCCTTAGGAAAACCACGTTCTTTGAGCTCGTTAACACGCTTTTCGGAGTAGAACAACATGTCCTCACGGGTGCCAAAACGCAGCGCCCCTGTGGTACAGGACTTAACACAGGAAGGTTCCAATCCCACGGCCAAACGGTCAGAGCACATAGTGCACTTGTAGGCCTTGTTATCCTTAGGATCGATTTTGGGCACATCGAAAGGACAAGCACTGGCGCAATAACCGCAGCCGATACATTTGTCCGAATCGAAGTCCACCACACCATTGGCATGTTGGATAATCGCACCCGAGGTCGAACAGGCCGTTAAGCAGGCAGGGTCGGCACAGTGCATACAGGCCGAGTGGGTAAATTGCCAACGCAGCTTGTTGCTTTCCATCACCTCATGGAACTCCATCAGGGTCCAACATTGGCCCGATAGCGACATAGGGTTTTGGTAACTGCCTTGGAACGTGCCCACTTCTTCCCGTAAATCATTCCACTCAGAACACGCCACTTGGCAGGCTTTACAGCCATTACACTTAGTGGCGTCGAACAGCTTGGCGACCTTTTCTGACGAATTACGCCCCTTTGCCGCAGGCGTCACCGCTGAAGTACCGGAGCGGCGGATAATGTCTTGTGATGCCATAATCAGAGCCCCTTCGCTTTAGTGATGTTAACCAAAAATGCTTTGAACTCAGGCACCTGTGTATTTGCATCCCCCACTTCCGTGGTGAGCACGTTACAGGAGTAACTCTTACGAGTGAGCGCATTATGGCTGCCATGACGGGGTAACCCGACGGTATGAACTAACTGACCATTCACCTTTAACGGCTGCAGGCGCTTAGTCACATAAGCCTTAGTTTGAATGCTGCCGCGCTTAGAGCTGACAGTGACCCAATCACCATTAGCAATGCCCTTCTCTGCCGCTAGCACTTCGTCCATTTCGACGAAGGTTTCAGGCATTGAAATCGCAGCCAAACGAGCATGCGTAGACCAAAAATTAAAGTGCTCAGTTACACAGTAAGTGGTTGCCACATAAGGGAAGTCCTTATGTGAACCTAAGGTTTCTTTCACACCTGGCAACATACGTACCGCAGGGTTACTGGTCACTTTGTGCAGCGGATTCACTCCAATAGGCGACTCCATCGGCTCGTAGTGCTCGGGGAACGGGCCTTCGGCCAACAACTTAAGGGCGAAGAATCGACCCACACCTTCGGGCTGCATGATGAAGGGGCCAGCGGATTCCTGTGGTGTTAACTTCATGTTGAAGTCGCCCACATCGATACCGTGCCACTTACCATCAACCCACTCGACGATAGTGCGTTTTGGATCCCAAGGTTTACCGTTGATATCGCAAGAAGCGCGGTTATACAGCACACGACGGTTTGCTGGCCATGCGAATGCCCAGCCCGGAGTGACACCTTTACCCGAAGGATCGTGGTTGTCGCGACGAGCCATCAAGTTGCCTTCTTCGGTCCAAGAACCAGAGTAAATCCAGCAACCACAGGCTGTGCTGCCATCGGCTTTGAGTTCAGAGAAACTACTGAGCTGACGCTGAGTCACGAGATCCTTACCGTTTAGCTCACGAGCAACTTCTTCGGCGTGCGGTGAGTAAGGATTATGGTAATTCCAACTCATAGCGTGCACTGGCTCGGGCAGCTTACCGCCCTCTTGCTTGTACAGCTCGCGCATGGCCATTAAGACGCTAGAGAGAATCTCAGCATCTGGCTTAGCTTCACCCGGCGGGTTCGCGCCCTTCCAATGCCACTGCATCCAACGGCCAGAGTTGACGATGGAACCTTCTTCCTCGGCAAAACACGTCGTCGGTAAGCGGAATACTTCCGTCATGATTTCAGCGGGATTAACCTCGTTGAAACCATCGGTATTTTGCCAGAAGGTTGCGGTTTCCGTTGCCAAGGCATCCAACACCACCATGTATTTAAGATTACTCAAGGCTTTGAGTACCTTATTACGGTTTGGCATAGAGTTAATGGCGTTAACACCTTGGATAATGTAGCCATTCACTTCGCCGTGGAAAGCCATATCTAAGTGTTTAGTAAAGTCGTACTGCTTGTCCCATTTCGGCAACCAGTCATAACCAAAATCATTTTCAGCCGTGGCGTTATCGCCCCAAAAGCTCTTAATTTGAGAAACAAAGAATTTAGGGTAATTTTGCCAATAGTTGGTTTGACCCGGACGCAGAGAGACAGGCGTATAGTTGTGGAGATAAGTCTTAAGATCGACGTCTTTCTCACTCGGTAACTTGAGGTAACCGGGCAAGCTTTGACAGAGTAGACCCATATCGGTCGCGCCCTGAACGTTCGAGTGTCCACGCAGTGCGTTAACACCACCGCCCAACACTCCAATGTTACCCAACAGTAACTGCACCATGGCCATAGAGCGAATGTTCTGCGCCCCTTTACTGTGGTGAGTCCAACCTAAGGCATACATAAAAGTCGCGGCTCTATCGTGAGTATGAGTGCTACCAATTTGTTGGCAAACCATCTCATAGTCCGCAATCGGCGTACCGGTAATATTGCTTACTGTTTCAAAGTTATAGCGATCTACATGTTGCTTCATTAAGTTCCACACGCAGCGTGGATGCTCGAAGCTAGGATCGACTTTCGCGTAACCCTGTTCGTCTAACTCGTAGTACCAAGACTCTTTATTGTAGCTATCGGTTTCTTCATCGAAACCACTGAACAGACCTTCACTAAAGGAGAAGTCTTCGCGCACTATGTAACTGGCATTGGTATAAGCCTTCACATAGTCGTAGTTCACTTGTTTGGTTTCAATAAGATAGCGGATCACCCCGAGCAGGAAGGCGATATCTGTGCCCGAACGGATCGGCGCATAATAATCGGCCACAGCGGCGCTACGGGTGAAGCGAGGATCGACCACCAAAAGTTTAGCCTTGTTATGTTGCATCGCTTCTGTAACCCAGCCGAATCCGACAGGGTGAGCCTCTGCAGCATTACCGCCCATGATAATGATCAAATTAGAATTTTTAATATCGATCCAGTGGTTGGTCATGGCACCACGTCCAAATGTCGGAGCAAGACTTGCTACCGTTGGAGAGTGTCAGTTACGCGCAATAGTATCGATTGCAACTAGGCCCAATGCCCGTGCAAATTTCTGGGTGATATAACCACCTTCGTTCGGCATCGCCGACGAGGTCATCATCCCAGTGCTAAGCCAACGGTTAACCGTCGTCCCGGCAGAATTCTTTTCAATCATGTTAGCATCACGATCATCTTTCATCAGGCGGGCGATGCGTTGGTAAGCTTCGCTCCAGCTGATACGTGTCCATTCATTGCTGCCTGGCGCACGGTACTCAGGATACTTAAGACGATTAGGGCTATTTACATAATCCACTAGACCTGCGCCCTTAGGACACAAGGCCCCGCGGTTAACTGGATGGTCTGCATCCCCTTCGATATGGAAAATACTCTGTTCGGCGTTCTTGCCATTACTCCCTTTGCTGTACATCAGCAATCCGCAACCCACTGAGCAATAGCAGCAGTTATTGCGGGTTTCTTTCGCGCTAATGAGTTTGAATTCCCGAACGGCCGCATAGGCCTTTTCGGACATCAATCCCAACGCAGAAATTGCTGAGGTGGCAGCTCCGGCAGCACACAGTCTAAAAAACTGGCGTCTGTTCATTGCGTCCTCTCACACTCTTGTCGTTATGAGTCTAGTGGTTGCTGTGGTAAAAATGGCAACCGATTGAGTGAGTCCTACTAAAGACCACACTTAATTTAAGATTATCCCCAAAGAAGAAATAGATAACAAATAATGACATGAGATCGAGATCGCAAATAACCAACCACAAAACTTAAACCCAAATAAATGACTAATATTAAAATTAAAAACTTTAAATAATGTAAAAAACACCTATTTGAAGAGTTAAAACCCAAAAATACCAAAAGGACAATTTGTCCATCAAAGCAGGTCCATATTGTCTCACAACATAACAATATGGTTATTAAAAATAGTTTTATATATCAAAATGTGTATAACGATGGCGGATAAAAACACAAAAGTGACGGTTTATTGAGGGGTAAGTAGCCACTGAAATTGACAATGTAAAGATCAGCGCAAAAAGTGCAGAGTCTGCGGTGTTAAACACACCAAAAGGGCAAAGATGAGGATCGAGCTAAAAAGGCAAAACACTCAAGAAAAAGGCATAAGCAATCCACTTATGCCTGCATTTTGTTTTATTTCAACAGTTATGTTTAGCAAGTTGGGGAGTTAATCCTGAGTATTTCAGCAAAAGCGCCCCAATACACCCAACTCAACCGAGTCAACAACGGCTTAGGCGTTACACACTAAGAACTAAAGCGCTTAAAAGCTCGCTAGCGTTCCTGCTGGCAAATAAGCGTTAAAGCTCGCTGTATACAACAAATCAGTCGCGGCTTCGATATCTGGTGCGAAGTACCTGTCTTTATCGTAATAGGCGACGACTTCACGCAATTCGGCTTTGGCCTTAGCCACTGCAGCACTTGGCATTAAAGGTGCGCGGAAATCTAAACCCTGCGCCGCCGCTAACAATTCAATGGCTAACACACCACGGGTGTTTTCGCTCATATCGCGCAAGCGGCGGGCCGCAAAGGTCGCCATAGAGACGTGATCTTCTTGGTTAGCCGAGGTTGGCAAACTGTCAACCGATGCCGGATGAGCGTAGGTTTTATTCTCGGACGCCAATGCCGCCGCCGTCACTTGGGCAATCATAAAGCCTGAGTTCACGCCACCGTTTTTCACCAAAAATGGCGGCAGTTTCGACAGGCTAGAATCGATTAATAACGCAATACGACGCTCGGCAATGGAGCCCAGTTCGGCAATCGCAATCGCCAGATTATCCGCCGCCATAGCCACGGGTTCGGCGTGGAAGTTACCGCCAGAGATAATGTCGCCAGTATCTTGGAATACCAGCGGGTTATCGGTTACGCCATTGGCCTCAGTGCCTAACACTTCCGCCGCGTGACGAATTTGGGTCAAACAAGCACCCAGCACCTGTGGCTGACAGCGCAGCGAGTAAGGATCTTGCACCTTTTCACAGTTTGCATGGCTCAAGCTGATCTCAGACTCTTCACCCAGTAGATGACGGAACACCATGGCCGAATCGATTTGACCTTTCTGACCACGCGCCGCATGGATACGTGGATCAAACGGGCTGCGGCTACCCATAGCCGCTTCGACGCTCATGGCACCGATCACTGAACTTGCTGCGAACAAGTCTTCAGCATGGAACAAGCCTTCCAGCGCCAGCGCAGTCGACGCTTGAGTGCCGTTCAGCAAAGCCAGCCCTTCTTTGGCCGCTAAATCGATTGGCTTGAGGCCGGCGATTTCTAAACCTTCGGCGGCCGAAATTAACTCACCTCGATAGCTCATTTCGCCTTCACCCAGCATAGGCAAACACATATGGGCTAACGGTGCTAAGTCACCCGAGGCGCCCACTGAGCCTTTTTCTGGCACGCAAGGATAGACTTCGGCGTTCACTAAACGGATTAAGAAGTTAATCACTTCTAAACGAATGCCAGAAAAACCACGGCTTAATGAATTGATTTTTAACACCATCATCAAGCGTACTGTGGCATCTTGCATATATTGACCCGTGCCCGCCGCGTGGGATAACACGATAGAGCGTTGCAGTAATTGCAGATCTTCAGGCGCTATCTTGGTATTGGCCAACAAGCCAAAACCCGTGTTGATGCCATAAACGGTGCGGCCTTCATCCAACACTTTTTGCACGATTTGCGCACTGGTGTTGATGTCAGTAATGGCCTCTGGTGCGAGTTCCAGTGTCAACTTATGACGGCTGATTTCGCGCAATTGCGCTAGGCTCAAGCTGCCCGGCGTTAACACTAAGTGATTCACAGATTTCATATTTTTAGCTCCAAGCTTTTAGTTATTATTGTTATTGAGTCGTTAGCATCGGCTAGTCTTGCATAGGTAAATCGAGGCCCTGCTCCTTGGCGCAGTTTTTCGCAATCTCGTAGCCTGCATCGGCATGACGCATCACGCCTGTCGCGGGGTCGTTCCACAACACGCGGCCAACCCGTTTTGCCGCCGCATCAGTTCCGTCACACACGATCACCACACCCGAATGTTGGCTAAAACCCATACCGACGCCGCCGCCATGGTGCAGCGATACCCAAGTTGCGCCGCTGGCGGTGTTGAGTAGTGCATTCAATAATGGCCAATCGGATACTGCATCTGAGCCGTCCAGCATAGATTCGGTTTCGCGGTTCGGGCTGGCAACAGAGCCAGAATCTAAGTGGTCGCGACCAATTACCACGGGCGCCGACAACTCACCATTTTTGACCATTTCGTTAAAAGCTAACGCTAAACGAGCGCGATCTTTTAAGCCGACCCAGCAAATACGCGCAGGCAGACCTTGGAAGGCGATGCGATCGCGAGCCATGTCTAACCAATTGTGCAGGTGTGGATTATCAGGAATAAGCTCTTTCACTTTAGCGTCGGTTTTATAGATATCTTCTGGATCGCCAGACAGGGCCACCCAGCGGAACGGGCCAATACCTTCGCAGAACAGCGGACGAATATAAGCAGGTACAAAGCCTGGGAAATCAAAGGCGTTTTCAACGCCCATCTCAAACGCCATTTGGCGAATGTTGTTACCGTAATCTAAGGTAGCTGCGCCGGCAGTTTGCAAATCGAGCATGGCTTGTACTTGCACCGCCATCGAGGCTTTTGCGGCTTTCACTACGCCCGCTTCGTCGGTTTTACGCATGGCTGCGGCCTCTGCCATAGTCCACCCCTGCGGCAGATAACCGTTTAATGGATCGTGGGCCGAGGTTTGGTCGGTTACGACATCAGGAGTAACGCCGCGCTTAACCAGTTCGGCAAACACATCGGCGGCATTTGCCAGTAAGCCAACGGATACTGGCTTGCCAGCTTGGTTTGCCGCTTCAATCATCGCCAATGCTTCATCGAGCGAAGTGGCTTTCTTGTCGACATAGCGGGTGCGCAAACGGAAATCGATGCGGGTCTCGTCGACTTCACAGGCTAACACCGAGAAGCCCGCCATAGTGCCCGCCAGCGTTTGCGCGCCGCCCATGCCACCTAGCCCGCCAGTGAGGATCCATTTGCCTTTGGAGATACCATCAAAGTGCTGTTTCGCTACAGAAACGAAAGTCTCGTAGGTGCCTTGAACTATGCCTTGAGTACCAATGTAGATCCACGAACCTGCGGTCATCTGGCCGTACATGGCCAAACCTAGCTTATCTAACTCGTTGAAATGCTCCCAGTTCGCCCAATGTGGTACTAGGTTTGAGTTAGCGATTAATACGCGCGGCGCATCGGCGTGGGTGCGAAATACACCCACTGGTTTGCCCGATTGCACTAATAAGGTTTCATCATCTTCGAGGCGTTGTAAGACTTCGATGATTTTGTCGTAGCAATCCCAGTCGCGGGCGGCGCGGCCGATACCACCATAGACGACTAAGTCTTCTGGGCGCTCGGCCACATCTGGGTGCAAGTTGTTCATTAACATGCGCATTGGCGCTTCGGTGAGCCAACTCTTACAGCTTAATTGTGTGCCATGCGGTGCAATAATGCGGCGGCTTGGGTCGTGGCGCTTGTCCATTGAATTTTCCTCTTTCAACCTGTGGTGCTAACTCGTATTCGCTAAGTCGCTAATACGGATTATCACTATTGTTTTTATTGTGTTTTTATCTTTTAACTTATAAGGGTACAGCTATTGGAGTGACTGATTTACATCGGTAAATAACGCCACTGGCGCTACTTGCTAAAAGTTAAGTGGCCGCCGAGTTTAAAGCGGCTGCCGGGGTGAACTAACTTGGCAAAACTCACCACGCCTTGGCGTGACCAAGTGCGGCGTAAAATCTGTAAACAGGGCTCAGTCGCGGGGATCTCGAGCCTTTGCTGTAATTCGGCGCTGGCGATAATCGCTTCAATCGTGTGATGCGCTTCGGTCAACGGTGCCACTTGTGATAAATATTCGTGGGGCGTCAGCAAGGTAAAATCCTGCAATAAATAGTCGGGCACCAACTCGGGGTTCACGTAACGCTCTTCGACTTGCAGCGGTAAACCCTGCTCGCAATGCACTAATATCGAATGAAATACCGTTGCACCGCGCTCAAGCCCAAGGGAAATTGCGATAGTTGTACTGGCAACGGTTTGTTCTAACACCCATTGCTGTACGCTATAGCCGTGGCCGCGGTCTTTAATCTCATCGGCAATATTGCGAATCGCCAACATAGATGACTGGGATTTACGCCCAGCGACAAAGGTGCCAAGCCCTTGGGAGCGTTCAAGTACGCCGCTATCCGTCAGCTCAGTTAATGCACGTCGCGCCGTCATTCGGCTGCAGGTAAACAAGTCAGCAAGTTGATTCTCGGAAGGCACGCGGGCGTTTTCTTCCCACTCGCCAGATTCGATAGAGGAGATAATGTATTGCTTAATTTCTGCAAACTTAGGAATAGCCAAAACACATCCTCTTAAATTCAGCTTCTTGTTCCTGTGCCCTTGCGAAAGTCATGCTTGCTAAAGGGCACAGACGAAGGCGACAAAGACACGGGTCTGTCATGCCACTTTCAAACGGTGAAAATAGCGGCTACAATCCTAGCTTGTATATACAAGTAAATACAAGCTAGCTCACATAAATTTAATAAACCGTTAATCACTTGGTTAACATCTGCCAGCACAGCGAGGGGAATACATGTCTTGGGATCAGGTTTGGATTGACGTTAACTTAGCCACAATGGACCCTTCCATATCAGCACCTTATGGCGCGATCACCAACGCGGCTATCGCAGTTAAAGATGGCAAAATTGCTTGGCTTGGCCCCCGCAGCGAACTGCCTGCCTTCGATGTTTTGTCCATTCCCGTTTACAGAGGCAAAGGCGGCTGGATCACTCCAGGATTGATTGATGCCCACACCCACTTAATCTTTGCCGGTAATCGCGCCAATGAATTTGAGTTACGCCTACAAGGCGCGAGTTACGAAGAAATTGCCCGCTCAGGTGGCGGCATTATTTCGACCGTTAAAGCCTGCCGCGAAGCGGATGAAGCAGAATTATTTGAACTCGGCCGCCAGCGCTTAAACGCGCTCGCCAAAGAAGGGGTGACTACGGTTGAGATCAAATCAGGTTACGGCTTAGATACTGAAACTGAATTGAAAATCCTGCGTGTCGCCCGCGAGCTCGGCAAGCATCACCACGTAGATGTGAAGACCACATTCCTTGGCGCCCATGCGATTCCGCCAGAATATAAAGACAACAGCGACGGCTATGTCGACCTAATTATCAATAAGATGCTGCCCGCCGTGATCGCCGAAAATCTTGCCGATGCGGTGGATGTGTTCTGCGAGAATATCGCCTTTAATCTTGAGCAAACCGAACGGGTACTCAGCGCAGCCAAAGCGACGGGCTTAGAGATTAAACTCCACGCCGAGCAGCTAACCAATATGGGCGGCAGCGCACTGGCCGCACGTCTTGGCGCTAAGTCTGTGGATCATATTGAATACTTAGATGAGGCGGGCGTTAAAGCCTTGAGTGAAAGTGGCACCTGCGCCGTACTGCTGCCGGGCGCGTTTTACTTTTTGCGAGAAACCCAAAAACCACCTATCGATTTACTGCGCCAATACGGCGTACCTATGGTGCTCGCCAGCGACTTTAACCCAGGCTCATCGCCCATCTGCTCGACCCTGCTGATGTTGAACATGGGTTGCACCCTATTCCGCTTAACGCCCGAAGAAGCGCTCGCGGGTTTAACATTGAATGCCGCCAAGGCACTTGGGATTGAAGAGAATGTTGGCAGCTTAGTGGTCGGCAAACAAGCCGATTTTTGTCTGTGGGATATCGCCACACCAGCGCAACTCGCCTATTCCTACGGCGTCAATCCCTGCAAAGATGTAGTGAAGAATGGCAAGTTAGTACACCAATAGAATGCGCGTACTCGCCGCAAACATGGCATAAGTAGCAAATAAAATAAGGTCGCAAAATCAAACTTGGCGACCTTATCTTTTTTAATAACTCGGTTTGTTTAACAACAGGATTTAAGCTTTAGCACTGACACCATTTTCTAACTGTTCATCCTCTTGTTTTACCAGCTTATGATCGCCTTCGTTACAGCCAATTTTCCAATAGCTCGAAGTATAAAAATGGCTCTTAGGTAATGAATGCGCTTGCTTAAAGTGTCTTCTTAGTGCGCGCATGCTATTGAATTCACAGGCAATCCACACAGCTGGCTCGCCAGTAAGCCAAGGTAATTGGGCTATTCGCTCAACCAAAGGGCGACCTTCGGGATCAGCCTCAGGATTGATCACCCAATGCAGCTCAATATTTTCGGGATGCACAAGAGGCTGAATGTCGGCTTCGCTCAATACTTCAATCACAGCGTAACCCACGGCATTGTTTGGTAATTGTGCCAGATTCACGCTAATTGCGGGCAAGGCGGTCATATCACCTGCGAGTAAAAACCAATCTGCCTCAAAGTTGATCAGTTTTTTAAGCCCGGGTCCGCCAATTTGAATAACATCGCCAACCTGCGCCGTTTTCGCCCAGCTAGATGCGGGGCCGTCGGTATCGTGCAATACAAAATCCACATCTATTTCATCAGCACGTTGCTGGCGAATCGTGTAGGTTCGCATCAATGGACGTTCACCCGTTTGTGGAAATAACAACTTAATATAGGCACTCTCTTGATCGATAGGAAAACCAGCGAATCCCGCACCGCCTAAGGTCATGCGTAACATATGCGGGGTGATATAAGTGGAGTGGATCACTTCTAACTCACGTGGTGCAGATTTATTCATTATGATTTTCTCCTATGGCGTTTGCTTCCATTAAGCGTGCCTCAACGGCTCCTTTGCCAATCGGGTCTTTTGGCTTACTGGATGGTCTTTTTTGAGCAGGGCAATCCACACCACTTTTAGCGGCAGCCGCCTCATCCACACTTTTGCTGATCCGATTGGCAAGTTTAATAAAAGTATCGACTTCGGCTGAACTCAGCGCCTGCGTCATACGCGCCACGGTTTTACGTTCTGAGGCGCTGATCTGGGTCATGATCTTTTCCCCCTCTGCCGTGGGTCGCAGCAACTGGCTACGGCCATCCTTTGGGTTATCGATTTTAGTGATAAACCCGCCCTGCTGTAGCTCATTAAGAACACGGGTAATTTGTGCTTTATCCCGCTGCATTCGCAGGGCGATAGACTGAGCTGTCGATTCAGGATTGCGACACACGCCCTTCAAGGCACGGATATGAGTGACAGGTAAATCAATCTCTTGTGCAGCAATATCGCTACGCAATTGCTTTTTGTAGGCATGCACTAATCTGTGCAAAGTTTCACTGAGTGACAATGAAGGCATAGAGGTCTCCCGATATAGTTGACTGTATCAACAATATCGATATTGGTTGATTGTGTCAACCATTCTGCTTTGGTGGTCTTTATAGGTATGCTTGTCACTAATCAGAAACCAGGTGTAAGCACTCATCATTTTTTATTTACTGAACGCAAACCAAAAAACGCAGAGTAAAATTTTATTTATAACTAAAACAATGTAATAGAGATTTAATTTATCGCATTTTTTCACCGTCTAAATCGAAAAACTCACTCAGAGGCACAGCAATAACTTTGTCTCTTGCAATAACACACGCGGTCATTATCACATCTTCTTCAATCTCAACTGAGTGATAACAATCCCACTAACACTTTTGAAGGATTTAAGCCTTAAAAAGCTAAAACGTGTAATTCTTTGATATTTAATACTTTTAATTATCAGTCGAGAATGTTACATACAAAGGCTCGTTTAACATTGGTTTAACTACTCATAAAAGGACTTTTTAGATGTCGAAAAATGCTAAATATCATCTATCGAATGTGCATGCTGCCTTAATCATCGCCTTATTTGGTCTAACGCCATTACAAGCCTTAGCGACAACTAAGGTGACAGAGGTAGAAGGAATTAGCGAATACCGATTAGACAATGGATTAAAGGTCTTACTTTTCCCTGACCCCAGTAAAGAAACCGTCACAGTAAACGTCACCTATCAAGTCGGCTCAAAACATGAAAACTATGGTGAGACAGGTATGGCCCACTTACTGGAACACTTAGTGTTCAAGGGCAGCCCAAAACATAAAGACATACCTTCAGAATTAAGCTCTCATGGCGCACGTCCTAATGGCACAACCTGGACAGATAGAACAAATTACTTCGAAACCTTTGCGGCAACGGAAAACAACATCAATTGGGCATTGAGCATGGAATCTGACCGTATGGTCAATTCTTTTATCGCGAAGAAAGATCTCGATAGCGAAATGACCGTCGTGCGTAATGAATTTGAAAGCGGCGAAAATAACCCGCTCCGTATTACGATGCAACGTATGTTGGCGGCGGCATTTGACTGGCACAATTATGGAAAATCAACCATTGGCGCACGTTCCGATTTAGAAAACGTGTCGATAGACAACCTGCAAGCTTTCTATAAAAAATACTATCAACCTGATAACGCGACATTAATTGTTGCAGGTAAATTTAAAACCGAAGACCTCTTAACAAAAATAGCAGATACCTTTGGTCAAATCCCTAAACCAGACCGTACTATTGCGCCGCTATATACGCTTGAACCCGCACAAGATGGTGAGCGACAAGTCACAGTACGCCGCGTAGGTGATGTGCAGTTACTTGGAGCCGTTTATCATGCCCCACAAGGTTCACATCCTGACTTTGCCGCCATAAACGTGCTCAATGAAATCCTCTCCGCCACACCCAATGGCCGCTTACACAAATCGCTTGTCGAAGCAAAACTCGCTTCATCAATTATTGGGATGAACTTTCAATGGCAAGATCCCGGTGTCGCCATTTTCCTCGCCAAAGTTGATAAAACTGCAGATATAGCTAAATCTCAACAAGTATTTATCCAGACTCTGGAATCTGTCAAAGAAAATACTATCAACAACACCGAAGTGGAGCTCGCCAAACAAACTTTACTTAAAAATCTAAACCTCAGTTTTAATTCATCCGAAACCATCGCCCTTACATTGAGCGAATGGCTCGGTATGGGTGACTGGCGCTTATTGTTCCTTAATCGTGATCAGTTAGAACAAGTCACAGTTGCAGATGTACAACGCGTTGCGGAATATTATTTCACTCAGAATAACCGTACACTCGGCCGCTTCATTCCAACCGATAAGCCCGCGCGCGTAGACATTCCCTTAGTTGAAGATGTCGCCGCCTTAACAGCGGGCTACAAGGGGCGCGAAGCTATTGCCCAAGGTGAAGCATTTGATCCTTCACAGGATAATATCGACAGCCGTACCCAGACTGTCACGCTAGATTCAGGTGCTAAGCTCTCATTACTCGAAAAGAAAACCCGTGGCGAGTCCGTGGTTGTGCAAATAAGTGCTCAAATGGGAAGTGTCGATAGCTTACAAGGCCTAGACGCAGCAGGTAATGCTGTGGGCGCAATGTTAATGCGTGGCACAAATAAATACGACCGGGCTCAAATTAAAGCAGAGCTGGATAAATTACAAACTACTGTCAACGTCAAAGCGACAAATGGTAATTTGTTCGTTTCAATTGAAACGAACAAAGCGAATTTATTGCCAAGTTTAGCGATTATAGAAACAGTCCTACGTCATCCGAGCTTCCCCAAAAATGAATTTGAAGTCTATAAAAACGAAACAAAAGTGAAGATTGAGCAGGCCTTGCAAGATCCGCAAAGACTAGCCTTCGAAGAATTTAGTCGTCACCAATCACCTTATGCTAAAAAAGATCCACGATATGCACCTACCTTTGAAGAGCAACTAGTCGACTTAAACGCGCTAACGCTTGAACATGTAAAGCAATACCATAAAAGTCTCTATGGCGCACAGCAAATGCAAATCTCTGTAATAGGTGATTTTGATCCCGCTAAAACCGAACACGCTTTTGCTCAACTCACCAAAGGCTGGAAAGCGGATAAGCCTTATTCACTGCTGATGCGTGAATATATACCATTGAAGAATGAGCCTATTACTTTCAACACACCAGATAAGGAAAATGCCACTTTTGTCGCATCCACCTCTCTACCTGTAGGCGAAAACCATGCCGATGCAGCCGCCCTCACTCTTGGTAATTACATATTAGGAGGAGGCTTCCTCAGTAGCCGCTTAGCGACACGCTTACGCCAGCAAGATGGCCTAAGTTATGGTGCTGGTTCATTTATAGATTTGGATGAAACCACAAATCGCGCGAGCTTAGCTGCCTACGCAATATGTGCTCCGCAGAATCTCAAGAAAGTCGACAAAGGATTCAAGGAAGAAGTCGCCCGTCTATTAAAAGATGGTTTTACAGAAGAGGAAGTTACAGCTGCTAAATCAGGCTTACTACAGAGCCGTAAGGTTAGTCGCTCACAAGACGATGAACTAGCGCGCAACCAAACGACTAATTTACGCCTTGGCCGCACGATGGCATTCAATAAAGATTTTGAAAATCAATTATCTAAACTAACAGCTGAAGATCTTAACCGTGCTTTCCGTCAATATATCAAAGTAGAAAACTTTGCCATTATTCAAGCAGGTGATATGAGTAAAGCGATCTAATCCAACCTCAATAGTATGTAAAAGACTCAGGGCGCTTTAAAAGGTATTAAATAAGATGGGAGTCGGCATAATGCTTGGCTCCCATCTTTATATTTCGTAACAGCTAAAGCTTATGCCGCTATGACAACAGAGAAAACGCGGCGTTAATGAGCAGCAATCATTCCACTGGCAAATTAATGTCTGTCATCAAATCACATTCATCCACTTGATGGATAAAGTTGATGTAGTGAAAAAACAGCGGTTCATCACGTACTGACTCACCACTTACTGGCAGCCATTCACGGAAAAATCATAGATAGGCGCGTCTATATCATCGTGACTACCAAGGTGTACAATATTGCATAACGTCCACAGGGCCTCCCACCAACTGCACCTTGAAACAGCTCCCCTATCTACTCCCGACTTTTTCCTTGTAATATAATGCTTTCACTCATGTTGAAACCCAAGGACGATAATGTATACCCCTAAGAATATGGCGATGACAGATCAGCAGGCCATCACCGCTTTTATCACGCAAAACAGCTTTGGTTTGCTGGTTTCGAGTTCACTGAATGCGACCCATATTCCCTTTGTACTCGATGCAACTGTGGGAGAGAAAGGCGTCTTGTATGGCCATGTTTCGCGAGCGAACTCACATTGGCAAGAGCTTGAAAAGCAGCGGGTATTAGTGGTTTTCAGCGGCGCACACGCTTACATTTCGCCAACTTGGTATGATGCTAAACCTGCGGTGCCTACATGGAATTATGCGGCGGTGCATTGTTATGGTGTCGCAAGCCTGCTGAGTGATGCCGAAACCCAAGACATGTTGGACAAGCTAGTCACAAAGTACGAGCCCAAGCTATTACAAGATAAACAAATTATGCCAGATGAGTATCAGCAAAAGCTGCGCCAAGCCATAGTCGGCTTTAAGATTGTGATTGATGAGATTCAAGCAAAAGAAAAGCTCGGCCAGCATAGATCCAGTGGCGATCAACAGGGCGTTTTTAGCAGTTTAAATGCCAGCCCCCATCCCGACGCTCAACAGCTAGTTCAATATATGATTCAACGCGATATTGGTAGAGGCAATAAATCAGATGACTAACCTCGCCTTACACAGTTTCAAATCTGTTAGCTTTTCCGTATATAGGCTCTATAAATAGTCTCTAAGTAGAATCACGCTGGCCAATCAATTTGCGGTCAATTTGATAGAAAATACGCCAGAGGTAGAGGACTTAAGTTACCTACGCAGCCTATAATAGCCTCAGCCAGTTTGGAATGAGATTGTGGTGATTGATAGCCTGCTCTTAGAAGAACAGGCTATCGTTTCATTTGAGCAGTGTGTTAATTAATGCCATCCGAACTAGATGCGAAAGAGTAAAATGCCTAAGAAAATCGAGTTAATTTAGCACTCTCTGCTCATCATCTGCTTGATGATAAAACTTAACTTCTTTAATCTTTTGCTCTGACTCTTCTTCCGTTAGCACTTCTTGTTTAACTAGCCATTTGAATTTGTTGATCTCATTATTCAACTCATTCTCAGGGTTGATATCTGCATACCAATGGGCAAGCTGTGCTTTGCGACGCGCCATTAACTCTCTAATCAACGCATCATGATGTTTGTCTTTGATAATAAAGATATTAGCGCCATCGGCTTTAAATACTGTGTAAGTTACCTTAGTCATGAGTGCCCACGTTAAGCAGGAAGCCCCAATAAATATCCACATGGGGTCAAAGTAAAAAGCACCTCGCGTAAAACTGCCATAGCCACTTTGAAACAGGCCAAGCAAGATCCACAATACACCTACGTTTCTAAGCCAATCATTTTGCTCAATTTGTTCGGAGCGCTTAAGAGGCAAATCACCGTAATAAATCTCAGCATCTCCTTTACCTGACGCATCTTCATAGGCGTATTCAAACTGTTCTTGCCCTAAACGAAAGGTATGTTTGTTTTTTCCCTTTTTCTGTATAACTTCCATTTTTTATCCTTTTATCATTCGCTTATCCAAAACAAAGAGATTTAAGCAACTTACGCATCGAGTCGTCAACAAGTAAGCAATAAATAAATGCTTTTCAACATCCAACAAAAACGATAACAGTGACTTATAAATTGAGCAGACTTAACCATCCCCCCAATAAAACTAGCAACAAAAATTTTTGCGGTTTGGTTGCAATAAACTGCTAGGATAACCGTTCAAATTTGAGCTTGATCACACTAATCACGGATTAACACTTGAGGTATAGGTTCAATAACGGATTTGCCTCAATGTCTTTGTATGAGTAACCCGATGAAAAGAATAATAAATGCGTTAATGCTGGCCATGTTAGCAACAGGTTGTAGCGATCCAAACACAACGCAGACCAATCAAACCACCAAGCAAGCCAAGGCCGAAACCGTTCAGGTACTGAGCCTTAAGCAGCAACTCGCGCCAATCACCCAGCGTTATTTTGCCCTAAGACCCGAAATCGCCACCTATTATGGCGTGGCCGAGGATGAAGCGGGTAAAGATGTGCTATCTAAGCTGACCGATTACAGCCCATCGGGGGAAAATCATCGCCGCAAAGCGCTTAAGGCCATATTAACTGAACTCAATACTATCGATGCCAGCAAGCTTAGCGCCTCGGAGCAAGTGAGTTTAGGCTCGATAAAATCCGAAATCGCTGGTGCCCTGTTACCTGCCGAAACCGTGGCCTATGGCACTATGCTCGGTGAATACGGCGTTTGGTTTTTACCATATGTCGTCAACCACTTATCTGGATTGCATGTTGAATTTCCTGGGTATATGGAAGATAAGTTTGCGGTCACCACCCCAGAACAAGCTAAGGCCTATCTCAACCGCTTAACCATGTACCCAGCCGCCATGGGCACAGTTATCGATAAGCTGGATCAAGATGTGCAAATGGGGGTGATCCCACCCGATTTTATTATCGATAAGACCATAGCCGTGTTGCAGCAACAATTAGTGCACCATGCTAATGAACATCCCTTGGTCAGCAGTTTTAAAGCCAAATTAACCGCCGCCCAAGAACCAGAAAGTGAGGCGTTGGTGAACTCTGCCGCCGAACTGGTGGAGACCAAATATTACCCTGCGACGCGCCAGTTGATTTCCGCACTGCAAGCCGTTCGCCTTAAGGCCACCCATGTGGCGGGACTCGGACACCAACCTCAAGGCGCTAAACTCTACAAGGCGATGATTAAGCACCTCGCCAATTCGGAGATGACCCCAGATGAGATCCACCAACTTGGATTAGACGAAGTTGCCCGCATTACCGCCGAGATGGATGTGTTACTCAAACAAGTGGGTTATCGCAAAGGCACAGTTGGCGAGCGCATGCAGCGATTGCTTAAGGATCCTAAATACATCTACCCCAACACCGCCGAGGGTAAACAGCAATTAATGACGGACATTCACGGCTATCTGGCGAAAGTGAATGCCAAATTACCGTTGTGGTTTGGGCTGTTACCTAATCAAGAGGTTGCGGTTGAAGCCGTGCCAGACAGTCGCGCCGCCGCAACCAGTGGTGCATTTTACGATGCGCCTTCACAGGATGGTTCGCGTAAGGGCACCTTCTGGATAAGCCTGTACGATATGGCGGCGCTGCCCTCCTATTCGCTGCAAACCTTAACCTACCACGAGACCAATCCCGGCCATCATCTACAGACGCTCATCGGTCTGTCGGATACCTTGCCGCTGCTGAGTACCATTTTTTACTCTAATGCCGCGGGAGAAGGTTGGGCGCTGTATGCTGAGCGCTTAGCCGCCGAGATGGGCATGTATCAGGATAATCCGATTAACGACCTTGGTCGCTTGCAGTCTGAGTTACACCGTGCGGTGCGCTTAGTGGTCGACACGGGTATGCATGCTAAGGATTGGAGCCGTGAGCAAGCCATTGATTATGCAGTGGCGACTGAGGGAATACACCTCTCTGAAGCCACGGGCGAAATCGAGCGCTATGTGGTTTGGCCGGGGCAAGCCTTAGGTTACAAGCTGGGCGAGCTGAAAATTATCGAATTGCGCACTAAGGCCAAAAAAGCCTTGGGCGATAAGTTTGATATTAAAATCTTCCACGACAGGCTACTCGAAAATGGCGCCTTGCCCTTAGATTTATTAGAGCAAAAGATGGATCAGTGGCTCGAATCCGCTAAGGCGGCCAATGCCGCCGCCGAGACCAAGGTGTAACTCGGGTAAAACCGCTTAAATCATCTCAATATAGGGGCAGCTTAGGCGGCCCCTGTCTGTTTACGGATCCCTATGTTTTTACGTTTCAGGTTAATCCGCAAAACGACGCTGATACTTGCCGCTTAAATAGCGGATCACCACAAAACCGATAACACCTGGCAGTGTCCACGACAGCAGACGCAAATTACCATGGTCGATAAACAAACGGCTGCCACCGAAGGCGAAAAAGGCGGTGTAACAGGCGATACCCGAGCCAATCATGGCGCCCAAATGCTCTATCCACCATTCTAATTTAGTCAGGGTCGCCTTAACGCTATAACGCAAGAATCCCGCCCCAACCGTAGTGCCTAACAGGCCGAAAATCATCGCGAGGATCAGCTTTTCTTGGTATCCCCATAGCGCCATCACAGGGCCAAGTAACGTCAAGCTCAGCATTAACGACAAATGCAGCGGCGATTTTAATTGCTGACGCTGCGCCTTGTAACGCAGAACCAACACGCCATGCCTCACGGTTACTAGAGTTAACAAGCTGATATAGATGAGAAATATCCAAGCATTTTTACGATCCGCAATCTGCGCAGCTAAAGCATCGGCGTTGGCCGCAGGCTGTTTAATCACCGCGAGCGGATCAATGAGGCCCGTCGTTGCCATCGCCACGCCCGTCGCCGCCACTGTATACATGGCATAAACATAATAACGGCCAAAACGACTATGGTTCGCGCTGCCCTTTTTCAGCATGGCAGGCATCCAAAATAACACTAATGCCAGTGCGCCCGCGGTAATATGCACAAATTGCGACAGGGTGAAAATCGTGTTCATCATCTTGCTCCATCCAAAGTTTGAAGCTTGATATTAACGAGCGTGGGAGTCACCCATAAGTGCCAAAAGTCATGTTTTAGGGATTAGCAGAAAGCAGCCACTGGGTGTGGCTGCAATTGGGGCGCTTATAGTCCGGTATGTTTATCAAGTTTTAAAGTGTCGATGATCGAGAAGGTGTAACCTAACTCGGTAAACATTTGCTCGATATTACGCTTAAAATCGATGGGGCGATCTAAATCGAGTTGATTAATAAAGAAGTGGTGTTTTGTCGGGATCTTAATCAGCAACTGTTTTTGATAAAAACAGGCTTCAACCTCAGCATTTAACTCGCGGCTCAAAGCCAACAAATTTTCCATCATCAAGGGATTGAGTAAGTAGCGCGCCTCGACTTGGTCGCTGCTATAAACCTCAAAGCGCCGCTCGAACCTTACGTCCTCAAGCTTGACGCGCGACAGCTTAGTCTTAAAACCCTCAAGGCGATTTTTTAAACTGCCCTTATCTGTGACTAACAGCGTAGTACTATTGAATCGCTTAGGAATATTGCAAACCAGTAGCACACCATTGAAGATGATCTCCCGCTGAACCGAGCCATTATCGTTCGCTTTAGTGTTGTAAGCATCGACCTCATAAAACTGGAACGGCACCTTGTTATAGGTTCCCTTAAGGCAATTTTGCGCATACTGCTTATCGGTTTTAGGCAGCAGCCCCAACTCAAGGAAGGGAGAGAAATCGACCTTAGGCTCCCTCGTTAACGCAAAGTCATCGCCAAAATACTTAAGGCTAATGGGATAGAGTTTTTCAAAGGCGGCATTATAAAGCTCATTGCTTTCCTTACCCGAGGCAATGACCGCTAACGCTATCACGGGAGCGGGCAGAAACGCGACAATCATCAAAGGCACAAAATAATCCATAGGCACCAGCATAAACTGGACCCCGAGCAGCCCGGCGAAGGCGCCCAAAATAATAGTGATACCTATGTAGTAGATTGGGGTAGTGAACTTGGCATTTTCACGCCGCCTTTGGTTCACGCCTTCACGTTTAGCTTCAAACGGTGCGCATTTAGGGGCGACTTTTTGTTTGTAATACTTCTGAAAGGCAATACGGTGATCTTCGGGAATATCAAATTCAATCGAACTCATTGGCTCCTACTCTTACGATTCAAATCCATTTAGGCCAATGATTTTACATAATTTAGTGACCGAAAAACAGTTAAGCAGCCTGTTGGAAACAGTTACTAGTAATAAACAATAAGTAATACCAATCACATTAAATCTCTAATTTAGTTCAGAGCCTCACAGGCATTTCAATCCTAAAATCCAGCGTCCATTTTCAACTCGGCAATCCCTCATCTTATAAAATATAAAACCATCCATACAAAACACATTTACTTTGTTTGAACAATGTAAATTAAATGAGAATCGTTTGCATTTATGCGTTACAAGCTTAGAATCTCTGCGATTTTTAAAGCCTCTCTATAAAAGGACTTAGTTGTATGAAAGCTCATCCATATTCTCCTCTCTATTATGCTTTACTTCCCTTTTTATCCTTCCACGCAGTTGCAGAAGATATCCATAAGAAGACAGAAGAAGCCACTAAACTAGAGGTCATACAAGTTATTGGAACTAAACTCGATTTAAAACAAAAAGCACTTGAAATTCCTAGGTCTATTACTGTTATTACTGATAAATATATCGAAGATACCCAAGCGTCCGAGCTGACCGATGTATTAATGCAAACCCCAAGCATCAGTGTAAATAATAACGATAGGCCTCTTATGGGGGATATCAGTATTCGCGGTTTTGGAAATGAAAGGATTAACCTCCAAGTTGACGGGGTAAATTACAAACAGTATAGCGATGGAAGCAATACTAATGGTTATATTAGCCCGCTCGATTTAGACCCCAGTGTCGTTAAAGCAGTAGAAGTCACTCGTGGAGCCGACGGCATATCAGCGGGAAGCGGTGCTATAGGGGGACAAATTAAAGTTGTCACTAAAAATGCGTGGGATTATACCGCTGGAAACGCGGGGGCAGGCGTGTTAGTAAGAGCTGGTATGGGTGATGTCGACTCCATGCGGCGCGGTGGAATGACCGCTTACTATGCGACTGAAGATTTAGGTATTGCATTGCATGCCAATAGACGTACCTTTGGCGATGTCGAAGTTAATCCAAGGGATGATGAAGACTCACTTAGAGGTCAAACTGAAATATTAAAAAATGATGGCAAAAATGATGACCTGCGCTTAAAACTCAATTTGGAAACTCCAATAGGCCGTTTCGACTCGGATACCTTTTACACTAATTCCAAAATAGCAGAACTCCCCTTTGGTAATAACACTAATTGGATTGATCAACCCTTAAACGAAAGTGAAACGGGTAAGCGTTTAAGCCAGTCATTGGCCTATCACCTCGATAGCCACTCCCCTTGGATCAATCTGCAAGCACAAGTCTATTATCAAGACTACCAAAGAGTTCGCGAACAGCAAGGCAAGATCATACTCAACCCAACTGAATATCCATTCGATAAAAAAGATACTTTCGAGGATAAGAGCTTCGGCCTTAACTTGAGTAATGGCATAAGTCATGAAGTTAACCATTGGCGTGGTGAAGTTACTCTTTTTACCAATCTCGATTACAGCCAATTTCAAGACGAAGAATTTAATCGACTCACGAATACCAATGGCACTTACTATGGTAAAAGCCAAGGAGAAACCTTCGCTTTTGGCCTAAGACATGAATCTGATTACAGCACTTGGCTGAGCACAGAAGCAGGATTTCGCTTTGACTCCTATCAGAATGAATCCGATAACTACCCACAATTTGGTGAGAATAGGGATAATGCATGGTCAGCTAATGCAGGCTTAACCATTCGACCGACAGACTGGTTACGCCTCTATGGTCGCTATAGTGAAAGCTTTCGTGGGCCAAATTTAAGGGAGCTATACAAGAAAGATGAATGGATTTGTCATAGACCAAGCAAACAATGCTACAGCGAACCACAACCAGACTTAGAGGCCGAAAATAGCCGTAACTATGAAGTTGGATTTGGCTTAGTATTCAACGAACTTGCTTATGCTGATCGGCTCTTATTCAAACTAAACTGGTTTGATACCCAAGTCGAAAATTATATCGACACGGCACCTTATATGTACAAAATTGTTGATGGCCAAAAAGAACCTGCCTCCCCAACAGAAGCCACACACAGAGATTATTCCAGTAAAAATATTGGCATGCTCTATTCAAGCGGTATCGAAGCAGAATTGACATATCAATATAATAATATTGATATGTTTGCTAATTACAGCAAAGTGAAAATGGATGTCGAGGGCATGCCCAACTTCTACCTAGGCACCATTGAAGATATTCGCCAGCCCTACAACCGCGCCCCCCAAGATAAAATCAATCTAGGGATTAGCTTGCAGCTGATATCACAACTGAGACTGTCATGGACATCGAGTTTTGCTATGGATATGACCCGTCTTCCCGAAGCACAACTCAAAAGAGGGATGGATGCAGAAGGCTATCAACTTCACAGTGTATACCTAACTTATCAAGCGCCTTGGTTAGCGAGCCTAGAACTCAGGGCAGGTATTGAGAATCTTATGGATGAGAATTACTCAGTTTGGCCTGATGATGAGGAAAAAACCTTACCTGGACGTAACTACAAACTGGCACTCAGTTATGAATTCTAGAAAATGCATCAACGAACACTATCTTCTGACTAAATTGTAAATTCACAAAATCAAGGCCATTGAAACAACTTTAATGGCCTAAACTTACAATTAAGAACATGATAAATATAATTTTTTATTCTTCTCAATTTTTTAGTTCAACCTCACCTCGAAACGTCACACACCCTAAACAAGAAGTTCGACACTCATCTCAGTTCTTCTTGAGCGCGACATAGCAAGTCCTCCACCTCAACACTTTTGTGAAGTCGAGTAGAGCATCCTAAATAATGCGATTTAAGCTGAATATCTCGATTTTCGGCGCTGACACAGTCAGATAACTGCGCACACATAAAAAACCCCGCAACAAAGGCGGGGTCAACAATAGAAAGCTGCCAGCGACTAAAACTGTAATTTGCCAGCTGTTAACAAGATCAAAAATGCCACTGAATACCGACAGCGGTCAGATGACTGACTTGTGGTGATGTCTGATAGCTACCATAACTAAGCTGAACGGACCATTGTTCTGACAAGGTCCAGCTTAGACCTGCGGTGTAGGCAGCTTGCCAATTTTGCTGCGAGCGTGATTCAGCGGCAGTATCAAACAACTGCTGCCGCTGCATTAAATACCAGCCACCGGCAGTGCCAAACACGGACACTGGGCCAGCCAGGGGATAAGACAAGCGCACCGCCAATGTTGGACCATAACCTGAACCGCTGACCAGTCGTGCAACATCAGGCAACTCAGTCTGTTGCAACACACCAGGCAGGCGCACCGTTAACTCACCAGCATCCAACCAACCGCCTTCCAGCGCCAGGTATGTATTTAACTGATAGCCCCCATGCAGTTGCCAGGCCAGCCGCTGCTCCTGCTCCGCGCTGAATTGCTGACCTTGTAACTGAAAACGGCTGTCGGTATCCATCTGACCAACAGTCGCACGCAGATACATCTTATCCAGCGCCATGGACTCTGCGACCACAGGTGCAGAACCCGCCACTAACAACAGCAGTCCTACCCGATGCCGCAGCACCAATGCCAGCAAACCGGCCAATGACCACCAGCCGATGCTACCACCCGCAGTGTTATAGACTTTATCAGTCCGCACTACCTGCGCCAGCACTCCGGGATCAACAATGACACCATTGGCTTTACCATCAGCATCATTTGGACCACCATCTTCAATAATAAGCCGCACACATTCATCTTTAGCTGTTAAGCCTGGGGTCCAGACCACATCTGATACCAATGGGCAACGGCCTTCGCTATTTTTACGGGCACTAAACAACTGGTTACGACTGTTTTGCACAAAATCAAACCAGTGGCTATCGTGATATTTACGCCAAACACTTTCAGTATTGATCTGACGGCCTTGCGGCAACGGGATCACAACAGGCACACTTTCACCCTGATTATTCAGGTTTCGGATCTCAAAATCGACCAACTGGCTTTGTTGCTGGTAGCCTTGATCAGGTAAAGCGCCGTCATTCAACGCCACGCCAAACTGGCCACTGACCCAGGAACTGGCCTCACTTTGTTGACCCAGCGTCAGTTGATATTGCGCCGGAATTTCCAAATAACTAACGCCTGCTTCGGCCGAGGTACAGCTACTGACTCGGCCATTCTGGTCCTGCTCAACTTTTGGACAGAGTGGTAATCGGCCAGGCTGGGCAGTAAATAAATTTGCTGCCGCTGGCAGACCGCTCTGGTCAAGCTCGCTGCCACAATGATCATGCGCGCAACCAGCCACCACCAACAACACCACATCCGTTTCCAGAGTTTGGTTGTTGTCAGTCGCTTGCAGCTTAAACTGATAACGGCCTTGTAACTTGGCAGGATCCAGCATTACCACATCAGCTTCCACCACAGCAGCGGCAGCTAATTCGCCTAACTCCCAGCGATAATCCAGCACTTTGTCGTGACTATTACCAGCCTGCAACCTGATCAAACCAGCTTCCTGCCTGACGGCATAACCAGATAAACCGTCCTGTTCTATGCTGACCTGCAACGCAGCAGTGCTGGCCATAGCGCCAGTCTGCAGTTGATGGATCGTCGGTGTACCCAAAACAGCATTGCCTGAACTGACTGCGGTCAGCTTGATCGTGGCATTATTACTGGTTTGTTCCGATAATTGATAACTGCGACGCCGCTCGTCCTGCAAATCAATCAACAGCTTCTCTTCGCTAAGCTGAACGCCTTCAGCGCTAAACTCTACCGTCACCGGATAGCTGATCGCTTCATCACTGAGCCAAATACTGATTTTGGCTGCCGTTTGCTGTGCAACCTGTTGTGAGGCGGCAGTAAAAGCAACAAATGGATGAACTTCCAGCGTCAGTATCTGAATTTGCTGGCTTTGTTCATCCTGCAACTGCAACTGATAACGACCGGTTTGCTGACTGCTAAAGATAAATTCAGTGGCGGAAACCGCCTTGAAGAGAGTGCTGACTTGTTCTGGCGATAGCTGCTGCAGCTGGTTCGCTCGCAACACCTCACCACCCAACCAGCGGAACTGGCCACTACCACCGCTGACAGTTACCGCAACCGACTGATTGGCAGTGACCAGATTCGTCTGGACGGCTGCTTGCACCGCAAAAGCAGCGAAACTTTGCAATTCGACCATACAATCTGCCGTAATGGCGGTGGTGTGGATGGTTTGTTGTCGCAGCACAGCACCGCAACCATGCACTTGCAGATAAAGCGCCGGATCGGTTTGCGTCAGACTAAACACAGCAGACTGACCATGGGCAATATTTTGCTGTGCCGGGCTAATGTTGACTCCTGGTACTGAATTCACACTGACTTGATATTGCAGCTGGTTGTACTGAGCTTTCACCGTTAAGGCAGCAGTGACTTTGCTAAAATCAACATCCCACCCCGTGAAAGTATAACCTTCCCGTGCTGGCACAGCTGGCGCTGTTGCCGACTGACCATGAGTAATTTGCTGGGTCGATAACGACTGACCTTCGGCATCGACAAAGCTGACGACATACACATTCTGACTGTATTGCGCTGTC
>Ga0070748_1000056_pt1 | contig 57915 bp, 51 predicted proteins | sample VirMetDEL_Nov_12_FD_77015 | JGI IMG/M metagenome (GOLD analysis project Ga0070748, IMG submission 77015) | Aqueous microbial communities from the Delaware River and Bay under freshwater to marine salinity gradient to study organic matter... | ecosystem: Environmental > Aquatic > Marine > Coastal... | reverse complement strand
TAGGCGTGGTTTATCTTCAAGTCCTGCCAGTCCTTGCCCAAGATAGCTGGAGACCCATAAGTTGACGCTAGATCTGGCCACCTTCAACTGGCTTGCCACCTGAGTGCGGTTATGGCATTGCAAGAATAGCGATACAGCGAGCAATCGCATGCGCTTATGCGGATTTTTTTTCTCTTTTGGAGAGGCTAAGCAGACTTTCAGCAGTTTCAGGTTTCATAATCCAATTTTAAGCTGTTGGGTTGCTTGCTATTAGATCAGACTTCAATGTGGAATGGTATAAGTTGTTGATATAATTGTAAATTAATCGTGCCCTGTTAGACTCGCCAAATTTGAAAGTTCTAATCTGAATATCTGAAATAAGTGATGCTTTGCCTCAAAAATTATTTACTTCAATGTTAGCCATCCTCACTCAAGAGGGTTTTATACCAGTCTACACATCCATTATTGTGTCGCGTAGGCACATATTCTGGCGTTTTGAGCCGACTATAGATAAGTAACTGCTTCGCACTCATCGTGATGGGAATTGGTATTATGCGGTTTTCACGTATACACTTTTTTACATTCCCCATCGAGCATCTGCTTTTAGGTTAAAACTATCAATGGAATTGCGTGGCTTATTGAGGTTATTGCCGCTATTGATGTGTATGCCATTACTGGCTTATGCCGACCGTTTAGCGATGGCGAATGTTAAGCCTGCTGGCCAAGACGTTAGTGTTACTCAGACAGTAAGATATTGCGTCGACCCTGACTGGTTGCCTTATGAAGGAATCCGAGAGGGTAAGCATCTGGGTATTTCGTCAGACTATATTGATTATATTGAATCGCATTCCTCGCTCAAGTTTCAGCTGGTGCCGACTTCCTCTTGGACCGAGACCTTATCTTTTTTGCAAAGCGGACAGTGTGATTTAACTCCTATGCTGAATAAAACCCTGATACGAGAGACTTATCTGCACTTCAGTGATGTTTATTTTCGCTCTCCTAATGTATTGGTGTCACTTAAAGATCAGCCTTTCTTGCAAGGATTTGAGAATATTGGTGCACGTACTTTGGCCGTACCTAAAGGCTATCGTTTGGCCGAATATATTCAGCATTATTATCCTCAGATAGAGACGCTTACCGTTGCCAGTGAACCTGCAGGATTGCAATCTGTGCTGGATAAACGTGCCGATCTTTTTGTGGGTTCGATGTTTTCGGTTAACTCTTATATCCAACAAACGGGATTTAATCATTTGAAAATTGCAGGGTGGGGTGGCCCAGAAGATGAGCTGCGGATGGGCGTCGCTTATGGTCAAGAGTCCTTGTTACCCATGGTAAATAAAGCCTTAAATGCTGTGAGTGAGCAAGAGCGGATCACGATTTACCAGAAGTGGAATAATGTGACTGTGATAGATGAGACTAATTATTCACTTGTTTACCAAGTGATCTGCGCGACATTTTTGTTACTGCTCATATTAGGGGCGAGAACTTACTTTATTAGTCAATATAACCGTAGACTCACCGATAAAAATCAGCAGCTCGAAACTTTGCGGCAGCAGCTTGAGACTTCTAATGCGGAACTTGAATTTTTATCTACCCACGATCCCCTGACCAAGTTGTATAACCGACATTACTTTAATCGCCTTTTTATTAATAATGAGCAACATGATAAATCTGCTAAGGCAGGCATGTGCCTGGTGATGATTGATATCGATTACTTTAAAGAGATTAATGACACGCTGGGGCATAACGTCGGCGATCGGATCCTTGAACAAGTGTCACAGGTGCTACAGCATTGTGTGCGTGAATCTGATGTGGTTGCCCGTTGGGGTGGCGAAGAGTTTGTGATCCTCTGTCAGCAGTCATCTTTACCCTTAGTTGAAAGCTTGTGTGTGCGGATAGCTGAGAGGATCAAACATTATCAATTTACTGACAATGTGCAGTTAACTTGCAGTTTTGGCGTCGCTAAGCTTGCCGATAACGAACCTATGATGTTGTGCTTTGAACGTGCCGACCGCGCGCTTTATCGTGCTAAAGCACAAGGGCGTAATCAAATGTGCACCGACAGGTAAGCATTTGCGCAAGTATGATTTACCGTTATTTAAGTAAATGGTTGCTACTGAGATGAGTTTACTAAGCCATCTTTATTTTAGAGGAAGGATTAGCATTATTGCACCAGCCGTAATGCTCATGGGTTAATGTTAGTGGTTTGTACCTAACAATATGATAGAAATTCATTAGAAATGACCTTATCCCATTAGAATGTAGTTTTTTTAACGTTTTTTATTGATTGAGTGAAAAATAAGCTGAAGAGTTTTACTCAGTTGTTTTAGTTCGTATTTATGGCGATTTTCTTAAATTATTACGCGACTTTATCGTGAAAAAGTGCGCTATCTATTTGCGTGTAGCTGGGTTCCAATTTACAATATGCGCCTAAAATAATCTGATGTGCGGTGTGTCGGTATTTGTCGCATACTCCGTCTACTTCTTAAACTACTCATTAAAGTTGAATCATGACCGAATTATCCAAATACAGAAACATTGGTATCTTCGCTCACGTTGACGCGGGTAAAACCACGACCACCGAGCGTATCCTTAAGCTAACCGGTAAAATCCATAAGCTGGGCGAAGTTCACGATGGTGAATCTACCACTGACTTCATGGTACAGGAAGCTGAGCGCGGTATTACTATTCAGTCCGCTGCAGTTAGTTGCTTCTGGAAAGATCACCGTTTCAACGTTATCGACACCCCAGGACACGTTGACTTCACAGTTGAAGTTTATCGTTCTCTGAAAGTGCTTGATGGCGGTATCGGCGTATTCTGTGGTTCAGGTGGTGTTGAGCCTCAATCAGAAACTAACTGGCGCTATGCAAACGAATCAGAAGTTTCGCGCATCATCTTCGTAAACAAGTTAGACCGTATGGGTGCTGACTTCTTACGTGTTGTTAAGCAAACTAAAGACGTATTAGCTGCTAATCCACTGGTTATGGTTTTACCAATCGGTGTTGAAGACGAGTTCACTGGTGTTGTTGACCTATTAACTCGTAAAGCTTATGTATGGGATGATTCTGGTGTTCCAGAGAATTTCGAAGTTCAAGACGTTCCTGCTGACATGGTTGATCTTGTTGAAGAATACCGTGAAATGCTGATCGAAACAGCCGTTGAGCAAGATGATGCCCTGATGGAAGCTTACATGGAAGGCGAAGAGCCATCTATTGAAGACATCAAGCGTTGTATCCGTGCGGGTACTCGTACTATGGCATTCTTCCCAACATACTGTGGTTCTGCATTCAAGAACAAAGGTATGCAACTGGTTCTTGATGCTGTTGTTGACTACTTACCATCACCAGATGAAGTTGATCCACAACCATTAACTGACGAAGAAGGCAACGAAACTGGCGAATTCGCTATCGTTTCTGCTGATTTACCGTTAAAAGCATTAGCGTTCAAAATCATGGATGACCGTTTCGGCGCCCTGACTTTCGTACGTATCTACTCTGGTCAACTGAAGAAGGGTGACACCATCCTGAACAGCGCTACAGGTAAAACTGAGCGTATTGGCCGTATGTGTGAAATGTACGCTGATGACCGTATTGAAATTGAATCTGCTCAAGCTGGCGACATTATCGCTATCGTGGGTATGAAAAACGTTCAAACTGGTCACACTTTATGTGACGTGAAACACCCATGTACTCTTGAAGCCATGGTGTTCCCAGAACCAGTAATCTCTATCGCAGTTGCGCCAAAAGATAAAGGCGGATCTGAGAAAATGGGTATCGCTATCGGTAAGATGATCGCTGAAGATCCATCATTCCGCGTAGAAACTGACGAAGATTCAGGTGAAACCATCCTTAAAGGTATGGGCGAACTTCACTTAGATATCAAAGTAGACATTCTGAAGCGTACTTATGGCGTTGAATTGATCGTAGGTGAGCCACAAGTTGCTTACCGTGAAACCATTACTCAAATGGTTGAAGATCAATACACTCACAAGAAACAATCAGGTGGTTCTGGTCAATTCGGTAAGATCGAATATATCATCCGCCCAGGTGAGCCAAACACTGGTTTCGTGTTCAAATCTTCAGTAGTTGGTGGTAGCGTTCCGAAGGAATTCTGGCCAGCAGTTGAGAAAGGTTTCGCGAGCATGATGAACACAGGTACTATCGCTGGCTTCCCAGTGTTAGACGTTGAGTTCGAATTAACTGACGGTGCATTCCACGCAGTTGACTCATCAGCAATCGCGTTCGAAATCGCTGCTAAAGGCGCTTTCCGTCAGTCTATCGCTAAAGCTAAACCACAACTTCTTGAGCCAATCATGAAAGTTGACGTGTTCAGCCCAGATGACAACGTGGGTGACGTGATCGGTGACTTAAACCGTCGTCGCGGCATGATCAAAGACCAAGTTGCTGGTGTAACAGGTGTTCGCGTTAAAGCTGACGTACCGTTATCAGAAATGTTCGGCTATATCGGTACTTTACGTACAATGACTTCTGGTCGTGGTCAGTTCTCTATGGAGTTCTCACACTACAGTCAATGTCCAGCTAGCGTAGCTGAGAAAGTTGTTGCTCAAGTTAAAGAACGTAAAGCTGCTGAAGCTAAGAAGTAATTCTTAACTTATATTAGCTAATATTTAGTTAGCTAATAAAAACCGCTGTCAGCCCCTAGGCTCACAGCGGTTTTTTTATGGGTGAGTTCCAACGGTCATCGCTCGCTTCGGTTGACGAGGCTTCGTATCTCTTTGTTTAAAGTCCGTATCCTTTTGTTTTACAGAATGTCATTTCTCGCTTTATCTTCTCAGTATTTCAGCGCTCAGTTTTTTGTTTACTCAATTCAAGCAAGGCCTTGGCCGCCGGTGTTAAAGGTAAACTTTGACGCCAAATAAGCGCCAGATCCCATGTCATTGCGGGCTGCATAGGTTTAAAGATCAGTTTGCTGGTGCTTAGTCTATTGCAGATAGGCTCAGGTAAAATGGCGACACCCATATCGGCCTCAACCATGGCGGCGAGAAAATCCCATTGGCCGCTGCGAAAGGCAATATTGAGCTGAACACCTGCTTTTCGACTGAGGCGATTAATCAGTTTAGCGAGGGAGAAGTCTTCGTTATAGAGGATAAAAGGGTAGGGTTGGAAGTCCTGCCAGTTTAAGTGGTCTTTCTCGGCTAAGGGATGCCCCTCTGGCAGGCATGCGAGTAAAGGGTACTTAGTCAGGGGTTGATTGACGAGTTCGGTCTCATGGGTCGTGGGGAGCGCAGTAAAGGCGATATCGAGACTGTTATTGAGTAGGGCTTGCTCGCAGCCAAATCCGCCGTACTCATACATGTGTAGCTCAACTCCTGGGTAGCGCTTACGATAGCTAGTGAGCAAACCTATAATTAGGCTGCTCATCATGGGGCACACCCCTAGCCGTAATCGCCCCGACTTGAGACCGCTGAGGTTACTCATGTCCTCCTGCAATCTATGCCATTGACCGAGGATTTCCCGCGCACTGTGCTCAAATAGCTGCCCAGCTTGAGTGAGCTCAACCTTTTGGTTATTTCGGATCAGCAAGGTTTCCCCTAGGCTTTCTTCGAGTCTTTGGATGATTTTGCTCAGTGTCGGCTGAGTGATAAAACATTTCTGTGCGGCGCGGGTAAAGTTTTCGGTTTCCACTAGGGTCAGAAAACATTGTAAGGTCTTGATTGGGATGTTCATGCTTAAATGGAATCCATATTATGGAATTTATTCATTTTACTAATGATGGCTTAAATATTACTTTGACCTTGTTAACAAAACAGGGGAATACCGATGAAATCAAGTTCAAGTCTATGGGTAGGGGCTTTGTGGCAGGCGGCTATGCCTGTGGCAAAAGAGGTGCAAAACGCTAAAGCGGCGCAAGTCACTAAAACGGCTCCAGCGGGTGATTTGCATAAAGCAAAACAACAAGTAAACCCAGCCTAGGCTGGGTTTTTACTTTTCTGCGTTTTAGGTTCTGCTCTTATCTTTATTTCCCTGTATTCTCACTTTGCCTTTTTAACCTCTGCTCAATCCTTCCTCGGTGAAAGTACTGTTCAGCAATGGATGCTGAGCCAGCGATAGACGTTTAGTCTTATATTTACTTGAATGCTCATTACTGACTCTAAGCCTATTCATTAGGATAGGATGCTTAAATAGTAAAAAAGCCACCCTATAAACTCGGGTGGCTTTGCTCTGCAGGGGAAAGTGATTTATTGGCCGGAGAATTGATTCTCAACGAGTGGTTGCTTGTTTTCGGCCTGAGCGACATGGCATTGAGTACAGAAATAGTTATGTCCGTTCACTGTGCCTTTATCATCAATCACGTGGGACTTAGCGACAGGCGTGGCTTTCATGCGTTTTGCCTTGTCCCAACTATGGCAGCTTAAACAGCCATTTTTATCTAAGGTGATCTTGTAATCGTCCTTATGTGGGATGAGCGGTGGTTGCTCGCTAAAACTGCGCTCAATGGCGGTGCCGCGACTAGGATAAGTTGCCATGGCATCGGCTGGGCGAATGTCGGTGATCGCCATGTTTCCTGCGAGGGATTGAATGTTAACCGGCGCTGCATTAGTGTCGGCTTGCTGACCGGAACAGCCCGCTATGCCGATAAGTAATGCAGTTAAGGTGAGTATTTTTTTCATTGGTTATTCTCCGCCTTGGTGACTTTGACTGGGCACTTTTTAAAGTCAGTTTCTTTTGATAGGGGATCGGTCGCATCCAAAATCAGTTTATTGACTAACTGGCGCGCATCGAAGAAGGGCATAAATACCACGCCGCGTGGCGGTTTGTTACGGCCTTTAGTTTCAACTCGGGTTTTCACTTCACCGCGCGGTGAGGCTACGATGACCTCATCGCCGCGTTGTACACCGCGGGCTTTGGCATCCTCTGGATGCATAAAAATCTGCGCATCGGGAAAAGCGCGGTAAAGCTCGGGGACGCGGGCGGTCATCGAGCCTGTGTGCCAATGCTCAAGCACGCGGCCAGTCGACATCCACAGATCGTATTCTGCATTCGGCTCTTCGGCGGCGGGCTCGTAAGGTAGGGCGAAGATCACCGCTTTACCATCTGGCTTACCATAGAATTTAAAGCCTTCACCCGCTTTGACATAAGGGTCGCTCCCCTCAACGAAACGGCGAAGGGTTTCTTTGCCATTAACGACTGGCCAGCGTAGGCCGCGGGTTTCGTGGTAACGGTCAAAGTCGGCTAGATCATGGCCATGGCCACGACCGAAAGTGGCGTATTCTTCAAAAATGCCTTTTTGTATATAGAAACCAAAGTGTTCGCTCTCATCGTTGAGCGCTGCTTTGCAATCGGAAGTTGGGAATTTGTCGATCACACCGTTAGCGAATAGTACTTCATACAAGGTTTTATCCGCATATTCTGGTTGCTTAGCGATTAACTCAACTGGCCAGACTTCAGACACTTTAAAGCGTTTTGAAAACTCGACGAGTTGCCACAGATCAGAGGTCGCGCCTTCTGGAGCTTTTACTTGCTGATGCCATAGGTGAGTACGGCGCTCGGCATTGCCGTAAGCGCCTTCTTTCTCGACCCACATTGCCGTTGGCAAAATTAAGTCCGCCGCCATGGCTGTGATAGTTGGATAGGGATCTGAAACCACGATAAAGTTTTCTGGATTACGGAAACCAGGATAGATTTCATCGTTGATGTTAGGGCCCGCCTGCATGTTGTTGGTGCACATGGTCCAGTAGCAGTTGAGCTTGCCATCTTTGAGCATCCGGCTTTGCAGTACGGCATGGTAGCCAGGTTTGGCGGGAATCGTCCCAGCAGGTACTTGCCATAGTTTTTCGGTAATGGCGCGGTGTTTGTCGTTGGTCACTTCCATATCGGCGGGTAAACGATGGGCGAAAGTACCGACTTCACGTGCAGTCCCGCAAGCCGATGGTTGACCCGTTAACGAGAATGGACTGTTACCCGGTGTGGCAATTTTGCCCGTGAGCAAATGGATGTTGTAGAGCATGTTGTTCGCCCACACGCCGCGAACGTGTTGGTTAATGCCCATGGTCCACAGACTCATGACTTTAACCTTAGGATCGGCATAGGCCTTGGCTAAGGTTTCTAATTTTTCGGGCTCAACACCACTCATCTTAGCTGCGTATTCCAGCGTATAGGTGCTGACAAACTTGGCGTACTCGTCAAAGCTAATGGGGGTGGATTTACCATTGCCTGGATTTTTAGCTTTTTTCTCTAACGGATGGTCTGGACGCAGGCCATAGCCGATATCGTCAACACCTAAGGCAAACTTAGTGTGTTTAGTGACAAAGTCGGTATTTATGGCTTTGTTTTGAATAATGTAATTGGCAATAAAGTTGAGGATCACTAAGTCCGATTGTGGGCGGAACACCATAGGGTTATCGGCTAAATCGAAGCTGCGGTTCTCAAAGGTCGACAGCACATGTACGCGGCAGTCTTTGTGGCTTAAGCGGCGGTCGGATAATCGTGCCCACAGAATTGGGTGCATCTCGGCCATGTTGGCGCCCCAGAGCACAAAGTGATCGGCGGCTTCTAAATCGTCATAACAGCCCATGGGCTCATCAATACCAAAGGTACGCATAAAGCCGCCTACGGCGGAGGCCATGCAGTGGCGGGCGTTAGGGTCGATATTGTTGGTGAGGAAACCGGCTTTATGCAGTTTAGAGGCGGCATAACCTTCCCAAATAGTCCATTGGCCTGAGCCAAACATACCTATTGATGTCGGGCCCTTGGTGGCGAGACTGTGTTTCCATTTAGTCGCCATAGTATCAAAGGCCATATCCCAACTGACTGGGGTAAACTCACCTTCTTTATGGTATTTGCCGTCTTTCATCCGCAGCAATGGCGTAGTTAATCTATCTTTGCCGTACATGATTTTCGATAGAAAATAGCCCTTGATACAGTTAAGACCACGGTTGACTGGACTCTCTGGATCGCCCTTAGTGGCAACGACTTTACCCGCTTGGGTGCCGACTAATACGCTACAACCCACACCGCAGAAGCGGCATGGGGCTTTATCCCATTTGATATTGTCTGGCTGTTCGGCGGCTTCAACCATTTTAATGGGAAGCGTGACACCAACGGCTGTTGCGGCGGCAACCGCTGCGTTGGCCTTGAGAAACTCGCGGCGGCTTATGCTCATAATCTTTCCTCACTCTCTTGTTCTAAAGGTGCGACTTGGTGGTAAATCAAACTGGCAGATAACACGCCGGACAGGGCATTGATGGCTTCAATATTGTCGAGTATCGCCCTTTGGCTACTCCCTTCGAGGGTGACAACCAATTTCCCTTCGGGCGTAACAGCATGAATATCGGCGCCCATTAATGAGCGGATGTTGGCTTCAACCTGCTGTAATACTTTAGGTGCGGCATGCACCACAAGGCTGGTGACGTGGTATTCCTGACTCATAAGGGCTGACCTGTAGTGGCGTTAACTCGCTTGCTTAATATTAAAAAGGAAAGCAACCGAGTGCTGATACTGGTGAGTCTAGACCTGATGAAAAATGTGGGTATACCTCACAAGAGGTATTGAAAGCGATAGTCGATCCGGATCAAAGTTTTGCGAGTGATCTAACTCCCAGTTTGATATTTAAGCGGTGAGTTTATTGCTGATGAGGTGTGTTGTACTTGGCCGTATATGGGATACGGCCAATAATTCAAGATTATAAATATTGCCAACCTTTAAGTACTATCGCGGGTGGAATGGCATTGTCACTGCCTAAATCGGCTTCGCCTAAAGCATTGTCATAATGGATTTTGCCATCGCCCGTAGCGGTAATGGATTTGCCTCTTACCGAGCCGAAGATTTCGGGCCCACCGGGCAGATTGACTTTGGATTTAGGCGCGTAAAGCGCGGCATATATCGGCACGCTTCCACTGACAGTTACATCTTTATTTGAACCCGAATAAATCGCTAACGGCGGTTTATTGCTGCTGGTTAAGGTTTGGCTTTTAATGCTATTGCCGTTATTGGTGCCTGCTGTAAAGGACATTTCACCATTCACAAATAACGTTAAACTTGAACCTGGGGCGATATTAAGTTGGTTTGCGCCACTCATTTTAAAATCACCATTGATGATCAGCGTTACATCTCCACCACTGATGTTTAATACACCATCGCTACTCATGACTAAACTGTCGAGGTTAAATACTGGGGTGTCAGAACCGAAGATGTTTTCTGAGCTTGAGGACAGGGCAGGAAACGCATTACTGTTACCTGAACTCGCTGTCGAGCCCGTTGGCGAAATGGTGACATTTTGGGTTGATGCTATTGTTCTCGCGCCATTGTTGGGCATTTTAAACCCTCCCATCACGGAGCCAATATCTAAGGGATCGCAGGACTTAGTGGGAACGGGAGGGACATTAGGCGCTTGTTTCACTGCTTGGCCAATGCTGCTATTTTGATGGAAGTTGCCATCACCACCATATTGAAGTGTCCCATTCACTTTGGCACCGGGGGCCGTAGATGCGTTGTTATTGGTTTGCACTGAGCCTTCAACAGTGCCACTATTTTTTAGCTCGAAATTATGACCCGCAGCGATATTCCCACCGACCGTACCTGTGCCTACGATGACATCTTTATTGCTTTGAATATTGCCCATTAGGGAAGATGAGCCGGTTAATGTGACATTTCCCGTTGCACTGACATCGCCGTAAATCGGCGAATTGCCCGACAAGGTTACATCGGCATTCGGTTCAACCGTCGTCACATTGCCTTTGCCGTGCTTATTGAGTTGGCTGTTGCCTTGATCATTATTGAAGCTATCGCCGTAGGCGCCTTTTCGTGAGTCATAACCATCGATTGTGCTACTACCAGTCAGATTGAGGCTCTCGCAGGAAACGATGGCATCGTTAAAAATGTTATTGCCCTTTGCGCCTTTTAGGGCGAAGAGTGCATTGAGTTTGGCCTGACCTTCTAAGTGTTGCCCTGTGCTGTTGACGCTGAGTTCGGCGCTAGGGGTCACGGTTTTTGTCAACGTATAGGCGCTGCTGTCGATACTGCCTGAGGCACTCTTTGGCAGACTGTCATGTAAGGAGACCGCCGTGCTTTGAGGTGCTTTAATTAAAGTCGCTTTGAGGGTGTTATAGCTTTCATACATGCCTTGTTCGGCGGTGAGTTGCGCATTGACTTGCTTCTGGAAGTTCCCGCTCAGCCGCTCTTGTACTAAGTTATCTCGCAGTGATGTCACGACCAATAAACTGGCTAATATACTGAAGACTAAGACGATAAGTAACACTGCACCCTTTTGCTTATTAATACTGCCGCGAAGTGGCGAAGCGTGAGCAAATGAACGTTCCGTGTGCATGTCTGTGCTTCCTCGTGCCTATGGCACTTGTTGTGAATTAATGGCTTGTTGCCAAAGAGGTTTACGCAGTGCGATCTGTAAGCTAATACCCTGATCATATTGGGTCGGTAAAGCTAAGGGTTTCAAATTAATACTGACGAGTTCACCAGTTTGAGAGAAATGAGCCGCTTCTAGCCCAGTGAGAAGCGTTTGTGCGCCATCACCATCGTCGCAGGATAAGTTAGGTGCTAAAAAGCTAAAGGTTTCGGTGTAATCAGCGGTTTTACTTTGGCCTAAACAGCTAATACTCGGTTGGCTTGCGGAGGCACGCGTGCTTAGGACGAGTTCGTTAGCCGATACAAGGGCGACATTATCCGCCTGTTTGATGCTTTTACTGAGCGTTAGCGTGGCGTACCTTAAGGCGTCAGCGGCATTTTCTAGACGCTTACTTTCCTCAACAGTAGTCTTAAGTGGCGCAAAGAAATTGATCACAGCGATCATGATGATTAGCCCTAATACCATGGCAATCATCAGTTCGGATAAGCTAAACCCCGTTTGTCTTGAGGTGAGTTTAATGTGTCTCCGTTGAGTGCGATGAGCTGAAATCACAGTTAAACCTTACACAGATGCGGAAAGCTGGCGTTAAGACTGACGCTATTATTGGTATCGACTCGACCATCTTGCCAAGTCACAGTAATTGCCATGTTGTCTTGATAAGTGGCGGGTAACACTAAGTCAAAGCCTACGGGGAAATCTTGGCTTAAACTGGCTCTAAAATTGATATCTTCGAAGCGGGCGGGTTGCTTTTGCACTTCGCATAACCTTGGCCAAATCTGTTCAATGACATTTTGCGCTTGCACTGTGGCAACTGTGTATTGAAAGCTATTGGTGGCATGTTGTAGCGATGATAGCTGCGCTTTTGCCAGTGCAAGCAATGAAGTGACTGATACCACGAGTGAGACTAAAACTTCTGTCATGGTAAAGCCAAGGTGTTTTTTACCTATGTGATTAAAGGCTTTCATGCACAATCCCCGCTCTGAAGCTGACTTTGGCCGCTCGGTAAAATGCATAAATTCATGTTTTCACCTTGACTGTTCGCCAATGAAATACTGGTTTTGGCTGTATTGCCCGTGGCACTGATGCTGATACTAGCCAGTCCTGTTACAGCAACCCCACGTGTCGGGGGCGTAAAAACCTTCAATTCGTTATCGTCGCTATCTTTAATGACCCAAAGTCCCGCTTCTGTTGCCGTGAGGGTAATTGAAGTGCTGCGTTTTATCGCTTCGCTGCGGGCAAATTTATAGCTAGAGACCAATTCATTCGCGGCTGCGGTTAGCTGTTCACGTGCCATAACATCGCGGTACGAAGGGAGGGCTAAGCTGCCTAAAATACCGATAATCGCGACGGTAACCATAAGCTCAACTAAGGTAAATCCATGATTCCATGGGTTTGACATTTAATTCGTCCAACAATTGGCAGCAGGAGTTCGCACGCCTTTCTGATTAATGCTTAAGGTGCCACAGCTATCCGATTGGCGGCTGGTTGGGACTGCCGAGAGGGAGAAACTTAACTTGTCGTCCGCCGGTGTGTAGCTAAAAGTGTAGTAAGGACTGTTGGTTAAGGTTTGCGCAGTAGGATACTTACCTTGACGGGAATAATTGCGTTCTAATGCTTGCACGCTCGTCATCAAATATTGCTGGGCATCGAAACGACGACCTTGCTTTAGGTATTCGGAAAAAGAAGGGATAGCGATAGCGGCGATAATGCCGATGATGGCTACGACGATCATGAGTTCAATTAAGGTAAAACCTTTCTCTATGCGGATGATAGAACTCATTCACAACTCCATTTGTGCTGGTTGATGCGTATTGCAGTTACTCATTAACGTGAGAGTTAAACTGTTATCTGTACGTTATGACAACGTTGTCATTTAAATTTATGATACTGTATTTGGGTTGACTTTAAAATGCAACAATTGGTTGATTATTAGTCTTGAACTCGATCGCAAATAGGGTGTTATTGTGGGCTTGGTCACGTACGGCGTGTTGCTATATCTTTATATAACAGCTGTTTAAGATGATTCTCTGAATAACTGTTTTGTTATGTTACTTCGCGCTGACTTAGCATTTCTGGTTATAAGAACTATGTTTGGGCTCAATAGCCCGTCAGTTCCATATAACCTGTACCAGTATGGCTGCCAGAGAGCTGCACAGGGCCTTCCCAGTAGGGTGTCGATAATGGCATGGCACTATTGGGATTGAGCGGGGTGATAGTGAGATTGATATTCTCGCTGTGGATTTTTACCTGCCAGCTAACGGGATAGTCGCCATTGACTGTATGTTGCCATTGGAGTGGCGTCATCTGAATGTCATTGGGATTGTCGGTGGAATTGATATTGCGCCCTGTACCATCGGCAAACATTCTTCTGGCGCTATAAAATGCCGAGATAGGCGCATTATTTGCGGACTCTGCTGGCGACTGATCCCGTAGCTGAAACAACATCAGCGTCGAGCCATCGTTTAGCCTGAGGGCGAACCAATCCCAGCCCTGTTGCGTTTTAGTCAGAAATTGCGAACTCCATTCCCTGTCGAGCCAGCCTTGACCTGTGACTCGCTCCACTTTGCCATTGCGGTTGATTTCACCTGAGATTTCGATAAAGGGTTGGCTGTAATAGTAAGAGGCAACTTGGCCATCGCGGCTTTTAAGGCTATAGCCGTTAGTGCCTTGGAATTGCAGTGGTGCTTGGCTGTTAAGCTGAAGTCGGTAGCTAAAATCAGGATTCTCCACCGTTAATGTGGCGGGAAAGAGTGCATTGGTTTCGCTCTGCCAGCGCCAGTTATCGAGGCGGATTTGATAGGGATCTAATTTTACTTCGGCAAACTCGCTATGACGGCGTGACCATTTTTCGTGGGCGAGGTGAGCATTACTCGAGGTTAATGCGCTATGGGCTAAGTAAAGCTGCTGAGTCGCCCAAGTGGATTCACTTTTGGGTTTTGTATCAGTTGCTTGCGGAGTTGCTGTTTGTGGATCTGTTGTTTGTGGAAAGGTTGCTTGCAAATCTGTGGGGTTAAGGGCAACTCTAAACTGCGTCCACTGAGCGCCGAGTTGCTCACCTGTTTCTGTGGTTAAATTGGCGGTCAGATACCACCATTCTTGGCGAAAGTGATTGTGCGCCAAGTGATCTCGCGGAAATTCAAATCTATAACCGGGAACAACAGGAGTAAAGCCCGAATCATCTTGATTAGCAGAGGTTTTCCCCACCACATTGGCCATAGATTTGGATTGAGTGCTTTGCGTCGATGGCGTTTTATCGCAGCCGCCGATCAGCATTAACCCAACCACTGCCCATACAATACTGAGTGTTTTCATCATAGGGTTTCCTGCTGCAGACTGGCGACCAATGGCTTGCGGGTTTGCCAATACAGCGGCAAGAGCACGGCTAAGGTGCAGGTGGTTAAGGCAATCAGTATTGCTTTGCCATAGGCTTGCCAATCCCAAATCATTTTTATCGTCCAGCCAAAGGCTTGCAAGGTGATCTTGTTGATGAGCAGGTAACCTAGCAGCGCACCCGTTGGCATAGCGAGCAGGCAAGTGATCAGCACCACAATCAGCATCTGCATAAACACCATACCGCGCAGCGCATTACGACTGACGCCTAATGAATACAGCCGTGCCAGTGGCGCTTGCCGTGCCTGAGTTAACATTAAACAGGCACTAAAGAGCCCAATCGCGGCGACAATCAGCGTCAAACTATTCAGCACTAAGGTAATCGAAAAAGTCCGCTTAAACATGGCGATAGCTTGGGTTTTAATCTTAGTTTGGCTGTAGATTTGCGCTTGCGATAAGCCTAACTCGGCAGCCAGTTGGATTTGCAGTTCATCGAGCTCTGCTTCACTGATCTTACTGCCTTGCTCTTTACCGTAAAAATTCGCTGCCAGACTGATTGGCAGTACAGGTAATTGTGCCTTTTGCCAAAGTGGCTGGCTGATAATCACCTCGTTGCGGGTATTACCGTGGTCATAATAAATGCCGCCGATAATGGCTTGGCTGTTACCGGTTTTCTTAAGCGCATCCAATGACACGCTATCGCCAAGCTGCAATTGATATTTAATGGCTAAGGGCTCGCTCACTAAGATCACGGGGGCATTAAAGTAGGATTGCCACAACGTGGGCAGGTTTTCTTTTAGTGCACTGGTGTGGCGAATCGAATATTCATCACGGCTAAGTAGGCTAATTGGAATTGTTTGTGCGCTCGAATTATCCGTCGATACAGGGAGTGAAAGCTGGGCTTCAATTTGCCATTGCTGATAAAGACCGCTGACTCTAGGAGCGTGCATCAGTTGGGTTTGAATCGTGTCGATGCGCTGGCTCGGTGGGCGAATGTAGAGATCGGCATGCAAGCGGGTTTCTAGCCAAGTCCGCAGGGTTTGCTCAAAGCTACCCACTAGGGTGTTCATTGATACATTGGCACTGAGCGCCAGCAAGATTGCCATCATAGCTAGGGAAAGTGGTGCGATAAGCTCGCGGGTTTCGGCGAGCAGATATTGCCATAATCCGGGGCGAGCCAATTGCATTAACGCACTGACGCCCCAGTGCAATAATTGCGGCAACAACAAGGGGATCGCGATAGCGACGATACCGAGCAACACTAAGCTGATGTTATAGCTTTGACTGAAGGGAAATAGCAGCGCCGCTACGGTCAGTAAACCACAGGCTAAGACAAATTGAATACTATGGGTTTTGCGGTGTGCCTGCATCTGCTGATAACGATTCGCTCCTTGTGCCAATGCTTGGCGCGTAAGATCTAAATACAAGGGCAAGCAAGCGGCGAATGCAGCGCCTAAGGTGAGGGCTATCGCCTCGATAAGCCAAGTCCATTGCCAAATACCGGGGAGTAAGTGGGCGCCATACATTTGCTCTAAGGTCATGGCGACCATAGGTTGCAGCCAGTGGCTGAGTTGCAAACCACTGATAAAGCCCAAACTTGAGCCTAAGACAACCAACAAAATTAATTCTAACATCAGCGCCGTCATCAAGGCGCGGCGCTCGATTCCCTGTTGTAATAACTGCACTAATAGTTTTTGCCGTTTCATTAGGCTGTAGCGCACACCATTGTAGGCGATAAAGAGGCCGACAACGAAGGCTAACATGCTCATGGCATTGAGATTAAGATGAAAACTGCGGGTCAGCGCTATCAGCGCTTGGCCTTGATCTTGCTGGCTAAAACTGGCCTTTTGCGGCGTAATCCCTAAAGTATCGAGTTGGGATTTTAGTTGAGGTAAGTTTTCTCGCTCGCTGAACATGGCGATATAGCTTAATCGGCCTTGCATGTTCAGTAATTGCTGGGCGAGAGAAATATCGGCCAAGATGGCGCTGCCGAGGCCAAAATCATCATCAATTGCAATAACATCTAAGGTGTTATTTTCTAAAACAAGTTTACCCTCTGGCGCTACTTTGGAGGCTAGGCTGCGGCTCATTATCACAGTGGGGGCGCCGTTGAGTAGATCGGCAAGCGGTAAGTCATTCATCTGCGGCGAGGTGGCTGATTGCGTTTCAGTCGAGGCGTGACTTCTCGATTTTTGTAGCGTTAATGCGGCAATCAAATCGCTACCTTCCAGTTGCCAAAACTGACCATTCTTGCCGGAGATTTTGCCATTAACCACGGCGAGACTCTGACTTAATCCGGCCCGTCTTAAGTCGAAATAGACAGACTCATCTAAGGTGTTTTGTCCAAGGGGCGGAGTAAGTAGTACATCGGCACGCTGGCTCAAAAGCTCAGTCGCATCGCTATAACTGCGCACCGCATTGTCGTTGGTCGCTTTAACCCCAATCAGCAGAGTCACGGCCAAGGCGATACCGAGCAGAATCGCGCCCGCCTGCAAGGGCGCATGACGATAATGGGCGATAAACACCTTTAGGCTGAGCCACGTCAGCCTCAGCCAAGTTTGCTTAAGTTCAGTTCGCTTAAGTTCTATCTGCTTAAGTACTGTGGGAGTCGCCTTAGTGAGCGGTTTATTGTTCATAGATAGCGACTGCACCTTGGGATAAGTGCCAACGTTTTTGCATAAAGGCGGCGCACTCTTCGCTGTGGGTCACCATCAAGATACTGGTTTGGCTTTCCCGTGCCAGTTCACACAGTAATGCCATGACTTGCTTACCCGATACATCATCTAAGTTACCTGTGGGTTCGTCGGCCAGCAGTAACGTCGGTTTATGGGCTAAGGCGCGGGCGATGGCGACCCGCTGTTGTTGACCGCCGGACAGGGCTTCAACTTGGCGATGAAGTAATGGCATCAGTCCAAGTTTTTCAACCAGATAGTCACACCAAGCTGACCATGGCTGCGCGGTTAAACTTAAGGAGAAGGCGATATTGTCTTTCACGTTTAGGGGCGTGAGTAAGTTAAATTGCTGAAACACAACGCCCAAGGAATCGCGCCTGAAACGGCTCCAATCTTTATCTTGCCAAGAGGAGGTGGATGCTTGTTCTAGCAATATCTCGCCCGAGTCTGGTGTTTCAAAACCGGCAATGAGATTGAGCAAGGTGCTCTTACCGCTGCCGCTGGGGCCTGTGAGTGCGACGGTTTCACCCCTGTGGATCTGTAGATTAACCGCTTGCAGCACTTGATGATATTGCTCACCATCGCGAAAGCCTTTGGTGACTTGATTAAGCTTAGCGACGTCGACCATTGAGCAACTCCTTTATATCCATTGGCGGCGGGTGTAGTCAGTAGTGTTTTCAGCTGTGGCTGCAACATATCCTGGCTGCAATTTAGCGTTGCAATCCCGTGTTCAAGATAAAGCATTTTTTATTCAGATAGATACTGATTTTTCCTGTAATGGGATCATAAACGGGATCACAAAACATAAATCGTCACTTGCCGTAAAAATAGTCAATTGAGTTAAATCCTCGACGAACTGTGAGCAAACGGCTTGAGCTGACGCCGCGTTTGTTGCATTCTGTGCGTCCTGTTAGCTTGGGAGTTAATCTCAATCTAGCAATCCGTTCGGATGAAGGTAGCAGGAGAGTGGGGAATTGACCCCACACCGACGAGGCAACTTTGGTTTTAGTGAAGCGACGGTTTTATTGAATCGAATCTTCCCATAAAAACAAAGCACTCTTTCAGGTGCCGTAAGGCGTGGACTGTTACTGGACGAGCCTCTGGAGAGACTACCAGTTGCACTCATTGTGCAATCAGGTGGCGCCGAAGGCGAAAGTGTCGTGGTGTTATTGAAGCGACGCGAAACGCTCAGGCAAAAGGACAGAGGAGAGGATGACTGCACAGTCCCTGTCGTTTGTCGTCGTGGGCTATTTTTACCCTTTGCTTGAGATAGCGCATTTTTGCATCTATTGAAAGCACTCGTTTAGATTACTCGCTTGCTGCGCATTTCGCGTTCAGCTTAGGCGAGTCTCAGTCGAGATTAGGCAAAAATAGTTTGCAATAGCGTCCGACTGCGGCGCGTCACAGCCATTTCTTTTCCTCCTCCGTTTATTAATTTTGTTGTTTAATATTCGAGGAATATCATGAGTTTTCAAGCTTTTCTTGCCAGTATTAATGGCATCGTCTGGGGCCCAATCACCCTTTGTTTGCTGGTGGGCACGGGTATTTACCTCACTGCACGCCTCAAGCTTATCCAAGTTTTTCGTCTGCCTATGGCGCTGGGATTGTTATTTAAACCGGCAAAAGGTCATGGGGATTTATCGTCCTTCGCAGCGCTTTGTACTGCCTTGTCCGCCACCATAGGCACGGGCAATATTGTCGGCGTGGCAACGGCCATCAAAATGGGCGGTCCTGGGGCGTTATTTTGGATGTGGCTGGCGGCATTTTTCGGCATGGCGACTAAATATGCCGAGTGTATGCTCGCAGTAAAATATCGCACGACCGATGCGCGTGGGCAGATTGCGGGTGGCCCTATGTACTATATCGAGCGCGGTCTTGGTCTGCCTTGGATGGCGAAATTGTTCGCTCTATTTGGGGTTGGTGTGGCCTTTTTCGGTATTGGTACTTTTGCGCAGGTTAACGCCATCAGCGATGCGCTGACGATTGCCTTTGAAGTACCGACTTGGTTGACGGCGACCGTGCTGACAGTGCTCGTTGCCGCCGTTACTTTAGGTGGGGTTAAGCGCATTTCGAATGTGGCGCAAAAGCTAGTGCCTGCCATGTCGATTGGTTATGTGCTGGCCTGCGTGTGGATTTTAGTGGGATTTTCTGAGCAAATTTTACCCGCCTTAGGTTTAGTGATTGAATCGGCCTTTACGCCACTCTCGGCAGCGGGAGGTTTTTTAGGGGCGACAGTGGCGCAGGCGATTCAAATCGGTATTGCTCGCGGCGTGTTTTCCAATGAATCAGGTCTTGGTAGCGCGCCGATTGCAGCGGCTGCCGCTAAGACCAATGAACCCGTTGAGCAAGGTTTAGTCAGTATGACGGGCACTTTCTTCGATACCATCATTATTTGCACTATGACGGGCTTAGTGCTGATCATCACTGGTGTGTGGAGTGGTGAAACTGCGGGCGCGGCGATGACGAGCGCGGCGTTTGCCCTCGGTGGCTCAGCGGTTGTGGGTCAGTATCTGGTGACCATTGCGCTGGTGTGTTTTGCATTCACGACGATTCTAGGCTGGCATTATTACGGTGAACGCTGTTGGTACTACTTAGTCGGCGAGCGCGGTTTACGCTTGTATCAAGTGGTGTTTTTAGTACTGATCGCAGGTGGTGCTTTTATCAAGCTCGATGTGATTTGGTTGTTGGCCGATACGGTTAATGGCTTGATGGCGATTCCAAACTTGATCGCGATTGTAGGCTTGAGGCATATCATTATCGCCGAAACCCAAAGCTATTTTGCCCGTATCTTACCGAATCAAACCTTAGATACCGTTTATTAGTGTTGCTAAAACAATAAATTACTTCACATTATTTTAACTTTGACATTGTCGCCACTGGGTTCTTCGTTTACTTTATATGCACTATTTAAAAAATAGTGCATATAAAATCGAGGACTTTAGGGCGACGCCATGGACAAAAGTAAACTTCGTACTTTTCGCAGCAGAATCTTATCCCACATAGCCTTGCCTCTCATTTTAATCATGGCGAGCGTTTATGCTGTCAATGCTTGGTTTAGTTATCTCTCCTCGGAGAAACGGCTCTACCATAGCCTTACGCAGGAGGCGAGTCACTCGGCTTCGCGTCTGCAATTGTTACTCGAGCACGCACAAGCCAATACCCAAGGCCTTGCTGATTTTATTGGTTTTTTGTCAAGCAAAGAAGATATGAATGACGCTGAGAGCGTTAAAAGTGTCTTGATGAATCGACTCAAACGTAATCCTGATTTCTTTGGCTCCGCAGTCGCGTTTAAACCCAACACCTTCCCCAATCGCAAACTCTTTTCTCCCTATGTTTACCGCGACACCAGTGGCAGCGACGATCTCCATTATCTCGATATTGGTGCCGAGGGTTACGATTATACCGATGGCACTTGGGATTGGTGGAACAATGCCATCAATCAAGCGGCGGGCTACTGGTCAAAGGCGTACTTTGATGAGGGGGCGGGCAATATTCTGATGGTGACTTATTCGGCTCCTTTTGGTGAGGCGGAGCATTATTTTGGTGTCGCGACGGTTGACTTAGCGCTAGATGGCTTGCCAAAGCAATTAGGAATTGCGCCTAATCGGCTGGTGGTTTTAGACGATCAAGGGCGACTGATTTATCATGTCGATAGGGAAAAAGTGTTGGCCACCACTTCAACACAGTGGCTCGATAAAAATAAATACAGGAATGCTGACTTTTGGGCCTTACAAGCGAAAGGACTTGATGGTCAGGCAAGGTTTGTTGACGATAAGGATGTGGTTTACCTCGCGAGTATTGCAACCGTTCCGCAGCTAAAATGGCGCGTCATAGTGCTAGCGCCAGAGCAAGAATTATTCAGCTCACTGCTCGATGATATGGCATCCATAATACTCAATTTGAGTTTGCTAACCCTCTTATTATTGTTGACTTGCTATCTGGCCGCTAAGCGACTGACTCGGCCATTAGAGCTACTCGAGTCGGGTATCTTGTCCTTTGGGCAGGGTAAAACCCAGCAGCTCATTGTACCTAAAGGTGCTGTGAGTGAGATTGTGACGCTGAGCAATACCTTCAATCAAATGGCACAATTACTCGCCGACCGTGAGCAAGCCATTCTTGATTCCCGTGGCAACCGCTTTGCTCGCCTGATTGATGGTATGAGCGATAAGTCTTTCTATTGTTCCCTCGATCCCGACGGCCAGCTGGCGCAGGTGAGCGAGGGCGTGACTAAGGTGCTGGGGATTTCCCCTGAACTGCTCAAGCGCAAATATCAAAGGCTATTTTCGGCCAATCCCCTCAATGAGCAAAACTGGCAATACACTGATTTAGCTTTAAAAGGCCAAAATGTGCCTTCGCATCAAGTGGAAATGCTGGATGATCAAGGGCATTTAAGAAGGCTCGATGTGTTTATGCAGCCATTAATGTCTGACACCAATGAGCTAATGTCGGTGGAGATGTTATTTACCGATGTCACAGAGCAGTTTTCAGCGGCGGTCTGGTCAAATGCGGTACTGGAAGCCGCGCCCGAGGCGATGTTGATAGTTGATGAGCAGGGGAAAATCGTCTTTACAAACAGTCGCTGCCAGCAGCTCTTTGGATACGAAACGGGCGCTATGTTGGGGTTGCAGGTTGAGACGTTATTGCCGCAAGAGTTAGGAAATGGGCATGTGCTCGAGCGGCAAACATTCCTGCGCGAAGGCCGCGATAGAAGCATGGCAAATGCCCGTCATGTGCGGGCGTTAAAAGCCGATGGTAATGAATTTATTGCAGAAATAGCGCTGAGTATTCTTCCCACCGCCTTTGATGGACAGAGGCAAGTGGCGGCTTCAATACGCGATATGACACAAAAACTGGCCGTTGAGCAGAAGATCCGTGATAGCGAACAGCGTTTTCGTGGGCTAGTGACGAATATTCCCGGCGCCGTTTATCGGACCCGCATCGGGGATGTGTGGGTCATGGAATATATCAGCGACAATATCGCCGAGATTACCGGTTACGCTGCAAATCAATTTATTGAGAATCGCCAACGCACATTCGCATCCTTGATTTTGGAGGAGGATCTTGCCCTATGCCATCGCCATATTGACCGAGCGCTGGCACAACAGGAAACCTTTGAGGTGGAATACCGTATTCGCCACCGCGATGGCAGCATCCGTTGGGTGCATGAGAAAGGTAAGGCGAGTTATACCGAAGAGGGCATACCACTCTGGTTTGACGGCAGTATCGACGATATTACCGAGAGTAAACTCGCCTTAGTCGAACTCGAAGCATCGCGTCAGCAACTGACCAATATTACTGAGTCGATTCCTTGTACTGTGTATCAATTGCAATGGCGTTCTCCAACAGACAGAAGATTTGCCTTCCTCTCTGGTGCGGCAATGAAGATGCTTGGGCTACATCGTGATGATCTGATGAGCAATTTTGACATCATAGCTGAGCGGATTTTTGACGAAGAAAGACCTGATGTTGTGAGAGCATTATCGGGTCAGAGTGAAGACAGGTTGCAATGGATACGCGAGTTTCGTTATCGCCACCCTAATGGCAGCATACGTTGGATGGAAGCTGGCGCGAGCGGTCATTTGGGTGAAGAGGGTGGCATCACGTGGAATGGCTATGTGATGGACATTACCCAACGCAAAACCGTAGAGCAGGAGTTAGCCCTCAGTGAGGCGCATTTTAAGGCGCTGTTCGATGGGGCAACTATTGGCATAGTCAATGTGGATATTAAAGGCATTATTTTAGATTGTAATGACCAATTCTGTGCCGATATGGCGCTGTCACGTAATCATTTACGTAATACCGCTATTTTTGAGGTTCTCAGTGAGCAAGATCAATCCATAGCCAAGGCGCAATTTCAGGAGTTGGTCGAAGGTAAAATTGATCATTATCGCGGTGAGCGCAGTTTTATTCGTCCTTCCGGTGCACCTTTGTGGATGACAGTCAATGTGTCGGCACTGCTTGATGCCCAAGGACAATTTGAATCTGCCGTGATCAGCATGGTCGATATGACAGAGCTTAAATTGCTCTCAGATGAACTGTTACTCGCCAAAGAGCAAGCCGATGCGGCCAGTAAAGCCAAAGGTGACTTCTTGGCGAATATGTCCCACGAAATCCGTACCCCAATGAATGCCATTATTGGCATGTCCCAGCTGTGCTTGCAGACCGAATTAGATAAAAAACAGAAGAATTATGTAGAGAAGATTGAGCGGGCATCGCAGTCTTTGCTGTCGATTATCAACGACATTCTGGATTTCTCTAAGATTGAAGCGGGTAAGCTAGACATAGATTCAGTTCCCTTTCAGCTCGATACTATGTTGGAAGATCTCAGCGATATGTTTTCTGAGAAAGCTGCCCACAAACAGATTGAATTATTGTTCGCCGTTGCGCCCAACGTGCCTCGTTATCTGTTAGGGGATTCGCTGCGATTAGGCCAAGTGTTGATTAACCTGATGAATAACGCCATTAAGTTCACCGAACGCGGTGAGGTCTTGCTGTCGCTCAGTTTAGTTGAGCAGCAAGATGATGATGTCGTGCTGCGTTTTAGTGTGCGTGACAGTGGCATAGGCTTAACTGAGCAGCAGCAAGCAAAATTATTTAAATCTTTTACCCAGGCGGATACTTCAACCACCCGTAAATACGGTGGCACAGGTTTAGGTTTGGCTATTTGTAAGCAGCTCGTCGAACTGATGGGCGGGAAGATAGGGGTTGAAAGTCAGTTCGGTCATGGCAGCACTTTTTATTTCACGGTTAAGTTGCACATTTCCGATGGTCAGAAATTAGTCCTCGAACAAGAGCTTGAAGGCATGTCTGTGCTGGTGGTCGATGATAACGCGACCGCCAGAGATATTATGCGCACTACACTCGAAAGTATGGGCTTTAGGGTCGATACAGTGCGCTCGGGTGAAGAAGCGATAAGCCGCTGCCTACTGCAAGCCTATGAAGTGGCCTTAATCGATTGGAAAATGCCTAACATGGATGGGCTGGAAACCGCGCGTCAAATCCAATTGCAGACTCAGACTCAGACTCAGTCGCAATCTCAAACACAACCTCAGTCTCAGCCCAAAATTTTAATGGTCTCTGCCCATGCGGATCATGAGTTCCTCACTCAAATTGAGCAACTGGCTTTAGCGGGATACATCAGTAAACCCATCAGTGCCTCACGCTTACTCGACGGCATAATGAATGCGATTGGCCGCGAAGGCATTTTGCCCGTGAGGCGCCGTACCGAAGAGCTGGCACCACAGTTGTTATTGCCACTGCAAGGGAAGCGTATCCTGTTAGTGGAAGATAACGAGATGAATCTCGAAGTCGCCAGTGAGTTTTTAGAGCAAGTGGGGATTATTTTATCCATAGCGACCAATGGTCAAATCGCCTTAGATAAACTGTCTCAGCAGCATTTCGATCTAGTGTTAATGGACTGCCAAATGCCGGTCATGGATGGTTATCAAGCCACTCAGGCGATAAGAAAAAGACCCGAGTTGGCAAATTTACCCGTCGTCGCCATGACGGCTAATGCGATGGCGGGCGATAGGGACATGTGCATCAGGGCGGGCATGAACGACCATATCGCCAAACCCATAGAAGTGAATGTTCTCTATCAAACCCTGTTGAAATACCTCGCACCTGCATCAGAAACAGTTGCAGTAGTTACCTCTGCTCAAACAATGCCATCTAATACCAAGTACGGAGCGGGCAATAGTGCCGAACAAATCGTATTGCTTAAGTGGCCTGAGCACCCTGAGCTGGATATTGATAGAGGTTTGCAATTGGTGCAACACTCGGCGCGGCTTTATCAACGCATATTTGATCGTTTTATGAGCAGTCAGCGTAATGTGGTAGAACAGGTTCGCAAAGCCATCGCAGCGAATCAAGTCGAAGATGCGGTGCGTATTGCCCATACCCTTAAAGGCTTAGCGGGTAATTTAAGCTCAGCTAAATTGGTGGAGTTAGCGCGTTTACTTGAGTTGCATTTAACTGAGGGCGCGCCCTTTGAAACTGAGTTAGTTCAAATTCAACAGCTGGTGGCTTCAATTTGCGATGCGATTGAATACGCTAAACCCGCAGCGGTGAATCCAGCCGAACCCCAAGACGTTGACTTGTTATCTACAGAGGATTTAAGGGCGGCATTACAGGCCTTGCGACAGAATTTAGATGATGCCGATGCCAGCGCAGTGGCAAAGATTGATGCCTTAAAGCCGCAGGTGAGTAGTGCAATGTGGCAAGCGTTAAGCCCCGCCTTGTCTATGATTAATCAGTACCAGTTTGATGAGGCGATCGACTTGATTGATGATGTCATTGCTCAGTTAGGATAAAAAAGTAGCACACTGAATTCAAACGCATGACATGGAGTGGAGTTGTTAATGGAAAAGGCAACAATATTAGTCGTCGATGACACACCGGAGAATATCGATATTTTAATCGGTATTTTGGGTGATGACTATAAAGTCAAAGTGGCGATCGACGGGCCAAGGGCATTAGCCTTAGTGACAAAGTCGCGGCCCGACTTAATTCTGCTCGATGTGATGATGCCGGGAATGAATGGCTATGAGGTCTGTAAGTTACTAAAGCAAGATCCGCTGACCAGTCATATTCCAATCATTTTTGTGACTGCTTTATCGGAATCCTCCGACGAAGCCCAAGGCTTTGCCTTGGGTGCAGTGGATTACATCACTAAGCCCGTGAGTGCGCCTGTAGTTAAGGCGCGAGTGAAAACCCATCTTGCACTCTATGATCAAAAACGCCTACTCGAACAACAAGTTAAAATACGTACTCACGAGTTAGAAGAAACCCGTTTTGAAATTATCCGCCGCCTTGGCCGCGCCGCCGAATATAAGGACAACGAGACAGGTCTGCATGTGGTACGCATGAGCCATTACGCCCGAATATTGGCGATAAAACTTGGTTTACCTAGTACTTTCTGTGACTTAATTTTTAATGCGGCACCTATGCACGATATAGGTAAAATCGGCACCCCAGATGCTGTGCTGAAAAAGCCGGGTAAGCTTGATGCCGATGAGTGGCGCATCATGCAGCAGCATGCCGCGATTGGCGCCGAAATTATCGGCGAACACAGCGATCCGTTATTGCAGATGGCCCGCCGTATCGCCCTAACTCACCATGAGAAGTGGGATGGTTCAGGTTACCCTAATGGCTTGGTGGGAGAGGATATTCCCCTTGAAGGGCGGATCATTGCGATTGCCGATGTGTTCGATGCCTTGACTTCGCAAAGGCCTTATAAGCAGGCTTGGACAATTGAAGCCACGATGGAGTTATTTGACAATCAAGCGGGAAAACACTTTGATCCTAGGCTGGTGGAAATGTTTAAAGAAATCCTGCCTGAGGCGATTGCTATTCGAGATACTTATTTGGAAAACTGATGCTGAATGCTCGAGGGCTTGAGTATAAGATAAGCTAAAGGCGCCATTGGCGCCTTTATTCTGTTTAAATCTCTATACCGTGTTATTAAATCAAAGGTTTATGCTTCGTCTAATGAGTAGGGAAGAGCTTGAATGGTTAAGCTTGAATGCTCATCATCGGCAAAACGCAGTTTAGCATCGCTTTCGGTATCGTTGGCAAGTACTGCGGTTAACAAGACTTGGTTGCCGCGCTGTACAAACTCAATAATATGGCCGCCACGGCGAAAGCCATCTTCCAGCGCGATTTCAAGGCCAGACTCTAGGCTGATTTGCTGATCAGTATGGCCGCGCAGAATATACAGGGCGCGTTTATTACCACCGCGATACTTCATCCGCGCTATGGTTTCTTGCCCCATGTAACAGCCTTTATTGAAGCTAATGCCGTTAACCGCTTGTAGATTACACATCTGCGGTACGTATTGGCTGGCATGGCTTGGCGCTAAGTTAGGGTATCCCGCGACGATTTCTAACGCTTGCCAAGCACTGGCATCAAATACGCTCAGCTTTGATTTGGCCACTAAAGCAGCGGCAGCCTCTGGGGTTAACATTAAAATAAAACGGTCAGTGTCTTTTAAAATCGCGCCATCTTCAATGGGTGTGAATTCTTGATGAATGTCGCCAAAATGTTCGTGTACAAACTGGTTTGCTTGTTCACCGGCCACCCCGAGCAGAGTCCATTCAGCGGATGCATTGCTTAAAGTGGCTTTGCTAAACACGGCATATTTTTGTAACTGGGGTAAATCGACTTCGATAGTATCCTTTGGCATCAACATAAAGAGCGCATCTTGAATAGCAAAGGTTCTGAAACTGGCCAGCATTTTACCTTTTGGATCGCAATGTGCGCCCCAGCGCCATTGGTCATCGGCTAATGAGCTGATGTCTGTGGTCACTTGGCCATGGATGAAACTGCGGCCCTGTTCTCCAACCACTTTGATAAGGCCCATATGAGATAAGTTGGCAAGCATGAGTGGAGGCAAAGAAGCGTCCAGATCCCAATGGGGCGTAGAAACTGAAATAGTCATAGCGAGATCCTGAAAATGAAGACGATGTGAGAGGCTAGATTGTAACGGAATTCCTTTAGGCCCAAAAGCATAAGGCGCACATATCTGTGAATGACATGTGCGCCTCAGTCTTTGTACTTTAGCCGATACGCTTAATGCGATTGGGCTTAACTATTAAACAGCACGCGGGTACGCAGTTAAAACAGCACGCGGGTACGCAGTGTGCCTTCAATGGCCTTCAACTCTACTAAGGCTTCTTCGGCTTGGTGGGTGTCGACTTCCATGACCACATAACCAATCTCAGCGGTGGTTTGCAGATATTGCGCGGCAATGTTGATGCCTTTTTCCGAGAAGGCTTGGTTGATCTTGATTAGCACACCTGGACGGTTTTGGTGAATATGCAGTAAGCGTGAGGTGCCTTTATGCATAGGCAGCGAAACTTCAGGGAAGTTAACTGCAGATACGGTCGAGCCGTTGTCTGAGTATTTAGCGAGCTTGCCAGCGACTTCGATACCAATGTTTTCTTGGGCTTCAGCAGTACTACCACCCACATGCGGTGTCAGCAATACGTTATCAAGACCTCGAAGTGGGCTGATAAATTCATCGTCATTCGATTGCGGCTCAACTGGGAACACATCAATCGCCGCGCCCGCAAGGTGGCGCTCTTTGAGTGCGACTGTTAAGGCCTCGATATCGACTACAGTGCCGCGTGATGCGTTGATAAAGATGCTGCCCTTTTTCATCGCCGCAAATTCAGCTGCGCCTATCATGTCTTTGGTTTGTGGGGTTTCAGGTACGTGTAAGCTCACTACGTCAGCTTGCGCCAGTAATTGTTCCATTGAATGAATTTGTTGTGCATTGCCTAGCGGCAGTTTGTCTTCGATATCGAAGAACACCACGCGCATGCCCAGCGTCTCAGCCAGAATACCAAGCTGAGTACCGATATGACCGTAACCGATTACGCCTAAGGTTTTACCGCGCACTTCGTAGCTGCCAGCGGCGGTTTTCATCCAGCCACCACGGTGGGCGATGGCGTTACGCTCAGGGATACCGCGCATCAGCATAATGATTTCGCCAATCACGAGTTCGGCAACACTGCGCGTGTTGGAGAATGGTGCGTTAAATACTGGGATACCAAGGGATTCGGCGGTGGCAAGATCAACTTGGTTGGTTCCGATACAGAAGCAACCGATCGCGATCAACTTCTCGGCACGTTTCAGCACCTCGGCAGTTAATTGGGTACGTGAACGAAGTCCCACGAAATGTGCATCTTTGATGGATTCAATTAATGCTTCATCGCCTAATGAGGCTTTGTGGTATTCGATGTTGGTGTATCCCGCACGCTCAAGTACATCGACCGCAGATTGGTGGACGCCTTCCAACAGCAGGATCTTGATCTTATCCTTGTCCAGCGAATGTTTCGCCATGATATGGGTACCCTCTAATTAATAGAAATGTTTCTTATGATATGCTGACAACCTTCACCCACCAAAATAGCACTTTTTTTACTCAGTGTGGAGGGCTAGATGGCTAAAGTTAATATTCTAAATTAAGAACAATATCGCATAAGAGGAAGAAACATTGAATAACAAAATCGCGTGGTGTGCTATTTACCTCTTAGTGCTCGTTTGGTCGGCGATAAATCCCGCAGATCCTTTCACTTGGTGGCTCGAAGCGGCTCCCGCATTAGTGGCTGTGCCACTGCTATTTTTTACCCGCAAACGCTTCCCATTAACGCCGCTGGTGTATGTTTTAGTGTTAGCCCATTGCTGTGTGCTGTTTGTCGGCGCGCATTACACCTATGCTGAAGTGCCATTATTCGACACGATTGCCCATTGGATGGGCTCAGAACGTAATAATTACGACAAGTTAGGTCACTTTGCGCAAGGTTTTATCCCTGCCATGTTAGCGCGTGAAATTATGCTGCGTAATCAAGCGGTCAAACCCGGTGCTTGGTGTGCGTTTTTGGTCACGTGTTTTGTGCTCGCGTTTTCGGCGTTTTATGAACTCATTGAATGGTGGGTTGCAGTGGCAACAGGTGAAGGCGCTGAAGCCTTTTTGGGTACCCAAGGCTATGTGTGGGACACTCAATCAGATATGTTAATGGCATTAATTGGCGCAATTGTCGCACTCGTTTTATTGTCTCGTTTTCAAGATAAGCAAATAGCAGCACTTAAACTCAGACGCTAGTGGCCGTGAGTTGCTGATTGTTTCAGCTTGAGTCATAAGTTCATCCTTCCATAAAGCTTCTAACATGAGTGTGATGGCATTTAGCAGTCACACTTTCTTATTGCCTGTGTTATTTTTGTGTTGCAACTTTCGATGGGTGTCTTCATAGTTTGAAAGTACTAGATTTCGTGAGTCGGTTAAACTTAATGGAGTTTTATGCTGTTATTCCAATTATATTCCGTCAGTTAGTCGAACTTACTAGGATTTAAAAGGGAATAGTACATTTGGGTGATGTTTTTCAGTCTTTAACTAGTCAGAATCAACTAGGTTAATGGAATGTTTAAAAATCTAACTAAAGAGGCTGGTCAAACATACCATTTTGCTAATAGAAATACTTTTCAGGGAGGAGAGTCATTGAGCACAATTAATGAATTAGTTTTTTTACATCAAATGGCGGCACCATGTCATTTAGCGTTACTCGCTGAATCCATAGGCTTGAAAACTCGTATCGTTAAGCATGCGGCGGAATTAGATTTAGATAAGAGTCGTCGAAGTTTTTATCTGATCACCCAAAAAGGCTCTGCACTCGATAACAAGGGGATCCCTTTACTGGCTTCGCGCTTAGTATCACACTTCCCCGTGGCACTGTATCAAGTCGAGCGAGACTCTTTAGATCAAGAGTCAGCTATGTTACTTGGCATTCGAGGCATTTTGTTTGCCGATCAACGTTTGGATTTGATGTTGACGGGTTTGCGTAAAATGGTGGCAGAGGAGCTGTGGTACGACAGAACACTACTGAGTAAGATGTTCCGTCGTGTAGTACAAAAACTCGATGGCAACAATGAGATGCCCTCCGATACTGTGGCTATGCTGCAGATGCTAACTTCCCGTGAGCGCACTATCATTCAATTTGTGTCGAGTGGCGCGAGGAATAAAGAAATCGCCCACAGATTGTGCATCAGCGAACATACGGTGAAGGCTCATATTTCCTCTATCTTCCGTAAAACCCAGTCCCGTAATCGTGTTGAGTTGTTGCGTTGGGCACAAACCTATCAGACTCACTTTGAGCTGTGCAGCTAGGTAGTTAAAGATATTGATCGTTAGCTTTTCGCTTTGAGTGGTTAATGTTAATCATTACTGGTTAATCAGAATAGAAAAGCGGGAATGTTTATTTAAACATTCCCGCTTTTTGTTCAACACCCTTTTGATAAACCACCAAAGAGTGTAGCTGTGGTGGTTTTAACAGGATTGACTAGTATTGCACTACAGTAGCAACGTTCATATTGCCTGATTGATTAACGCTGATGCTGTTGTTATTGCCAGCTTGAGAACCTAGTACTAAGTTATCGTTACCTGTTTGAGTGATCAACAGGCTGTTATTATCACCGCTTACTTCAAATGAACTACTTGCGTCACCACCAATCCAGTTACCGTTACCTGATTGAGCAATTTGTGCAGTGTTTTCATCACCTTCGATAATCAAATCGATAAGGTTAAGATCGCCATTTTGCAGTGCAGTGACATCGGCATTATTGTTGCCAGCAATGGAAATGACGGCTTCGTTTTGAGCGCCATCTTGCTCAACATCCACTTCGTTATCGCTACCTACTGCATCGACATAGGCAAAGTTAGTATCACCTTCTTGGCTAACTTCAATACTGTTATCTTGACCATCAGCAAAGGCAACGATTTCGTTGTTATTGCCTTTAGAAGATAAATCGAAGTCGTTATCTGTGCCGTAGGCGCCAAAGGTTGCGAAGTTAGCATCGCCTTTTTGTTTCAAGTCAACGTCGTTGCTATCGCCCCATACTTGGAACTCTGCACCGTTGACATCGCCTTTTTGAGTGATAGTAATATCGTTATCATCACCTTGGATATCGGCCACTAAAGTATCACCGATAGTGTTGCCGCTGCCATTTTGGGTAATATCGACAGTGTTGTCATCACCCGTAGTCATAGCAAGATAAGCTGTGTTGCCGTTACCTTTTTGATCCATTGAAATATCGTTGTCGCTGCCAGCAAGAGCGTAAACGAAGCCAACATGGTTATCACCTTTTTGGACCATGTCTACTTTGTTGTTGTCGCCTGCAATACCTTTAGCTGCGCCAAAGTTATTGTTACCCGCTTGATTAACAGAAATGTCGTTGTTGTTACCCACGTTAGCGGTTAAATCAAGGGCGATTAGACCCGCTTGGTTGTTGTCACCTACTTGGGTAATTTTTCCGTCGTTGTTGTTACCTTCAACGCGGAATACTGCAAAGTTAGCATCGCCTTCTTGCTCAACAAATACGCTGTTTTCAACGCCAGTGATTTCAACTTGGCTTTCGTTGACTTCGCCTAATTGACTCACGATTGCAGTGTTATTGTTGCCAGTAACATCATTGCTGCTTTGGTTAAAGAAACCGTCTTGCGACACATTGACATTGTTGTTGTCACCGACAACATTTGCACTTGCCACATGCCAATTAGCTTGTTGTGTTATCTGGACTTTGTTTTCTGCACCCGTCGAATTAATTGCGGCTTCATGCCACACACCGTCTTGGATAACGGTTGCGGTTTGATCGTTACCTGTTTGCACAACTGCTGCAGCATTAAGGCCACCCGTTTGTGAGACTAAGGTGTCTTGGGCTTGGCCTGACTGTACTACGCTAATTTCGCTCACTGTACTGGCAGCAAAGGCTTGACCGCTTAAACCTGTTGCAATGGCCAAAGCAATAAGTGATTTTTTAGCTTGTGATTTCATGTGACGCTCCCTGTTTAATATTGAGTTATTGAGATTGCAGCACCATCTGCAATCTGTTGAATCGAAAAATTGCCGCTTCCTAGCTGGTTCAGTTGCACGAGATTGTTATTGCCAATTTGTGTCACTGAAGCCGTATTTTGACTGCCCACTTGCAGTAGTTGCACTTCATTGTTTGAACCAATCTGTGAGATTAGCGCATCGTTATCATTGCCGACTTGTGTCACATCGGCTTTGTTATCGTTGCCTGATTGGAACAGTAATCCTTGGTTAGCATTGCCTTGTTGCACCAGTTCGATAAGGTTATCGCGACCGGAACGTTCCAGTAATGCCTGCAGGGTTATAGGTAACTCATTGACATTCAGCTCTTGTGCTGAGGTCATACAACTACAGAGTAGGAGCAGCGGTACCAAAAAGCGTATAGAGGTATTTGGCACGGGTGACTCCTTGCATCAAATATCTTGGGCTGTCTAAAACAACAGACACTCCAAATTCAGCCCTGAAGATACGAGTCCCGTTAATATGCCGCAATTGGCCAAAAGGGTATTTATTACGCAAAGGATTCACAGTAGATAAATGATGGATTTATCGTTATCCAATTGATTCAGTTATTTTTATCTGTTTTTTAGAGAGTGTTTTTTTAGGCCGAGTAGTCTAGTTGGTCTAGTAGTTAAGTCGTACTCGTTGCTAAGTTATCCTTCAGTTTTTAAACAATGCTGCAACCAAATCAAGCAATGCATCGATTATCACGTGATATTTTTCGGGGAAACAAGTTATAGGAAATATGGTGAGAATAGTGTTGTGGGATTGACTCAATTCAAGAGCTATTTAGCGGTATTAAAGCATGTTTAAAGGCGAACTATATGGTGTTTATCTTCGGTTGACTTTAAATCACAATGAAGATTTTAGTGAGCGGTTTTATGAGTAAAAAAATTCGACCATAGTGGTCGAATTCCTTGGTGAATGAGTGACAAGCTGAGCACTAACCTTTTATATGAGATCAGTGTTTCTCTGGCTCCTTCGATTCTTCAGGGGAGACCTCTGCACTGATCTGGTTTTTTCTATCCTTCAGTTGCTGCATTGCGCTGTTATTGTTCACAGTCAGCGCATTGAAGCGAGTATTGATATCGTTCATTTCGTTGATGTATTCAGGATCGCTTTTTTCTTTATTTTGCCAATAACGTTTACGCTCTAGTTTTTGTAATTCACTGGCGCGCAGAATTTCAAAATAGCTGTTCTCCTGTTTAAGTCGATAGATTTCGCCATCGAGTAATTGCAGCAATTTTTCTTTAGAAATGGTTTGGCGATTCAGTAGCGCTTGCAGGGGATCGACTGGAATGTCCCTTTTATCTGAGTCGACTTCCGTGGTGATCCCCAATTGATATTCGATTTTATGTTGGCTAAATTCCTGCGGACAAGCGGTTTGGCTAAAGACAATTTTGTCATCTTTACGGCATTTATAAATGGTATTTGCCTGTACTGCACTTGGCAAAATAACACAGATTAGGGTGAGTATCAGTCTTACCATTAGGCCACAAATCCTTTGTACACTTGCATAGCGATTATGATTTAGTTCTTTGATTACAATCGATAAATAGTCAGCTTAATGCTTGCGCCATTAAGTCTATTCAATCAGTGATTTATCCCTCGTCCCATGGGACGTTGGTTTTTGGGGCCATTAAACCTAAGGTATTAAAGTATTAGCTATATATCAGTAAAGGGGCAAATTTACTGTGTTTATTGTAGTGGCCAAGATTTTACTTATCGCTAACATCTGCATCATACTATGGCGTAAGTTTAGGGATAAAACCAGTTTTTTGACGATTCAATTTTTTGGCGCTAAGGTTGATTCTAAACGATAAATTTAATGGTGCGCGGCAGATTCAAAGCATAAAAAAGGGAGCGAGAGCTCCCTTTATTGATTGACGCTAACTATTAGCGATCGAACCTTAAGTTATCGATAAGCCGTGCTTTACCTATATAGGCGGCGGCTAAAATCACTAAGGCTTGATCCTGATGTTGGGCCTGTTCTAGCGTGTGAGCGTGGCGAATTTCGAGATAATCCGGCGTAAAACCGGCCGCGACTAACTTGGCTTTTGCTTGCTCGGTCACTTGTTCAAAACTTTCACCTTGCTTGATCCCAGCGGCCATGGCATCTATGGCTTGTTTTAGTGCAGGCGCTGCGGCTTTTTCTGCGGCAGTGAGATAACCATTGCGCGAACTCATGGCTAAGCCTGAGTCTTCACGTATGGTATCAATACCGATAATTTCAATCGGTAATGACAAGTCTTCAACCATAGTTTTGATCACTAACAGCTGTTGATAGTCCTTATTACCGAATAGCGCCACATCGGGCTGTACTATGTTAAACAGTTTACAAACGATAGTCGCAACACCACGAAAATGTCCCGGACGGCTCGCACCACAAAGCACGTCGGAAATCCCTGGGACTTCGACATAGGTTTGCTGCTCTAGACCCTTGGGATACATCACGGCTGGCGTTGGGGTGAATAATAGCTCAGCGCCAGCAGCCGTGAGGGCTTGCTGTCGGCAGCCAGTGTGCGTGGGTAAGCATCTAAATCTTCGTTCTGACCAAATTGCATTGGATTAACGAAAATTGAGACCACCACATGGTCACACTTGCTCGCGGCTTCTTTGACTAAAGTAATGTGTCCCTGATGGAGATTGCCCATGGTAGGCACAAAGGCGACGGTTTCGCCCTTGGCACGCCATGCACGCACTTGGGTACGAATATCATCAATATGGGCGCTAGTGATCATTGAGCCTTACCTTGCATAAATCGGTTATTAATTAAAAGTGTGTTCGTCGCCAGGGAATGTTCCTTGGGCAACTTCGTCGATATAGGCGCGCACGGCCGAGCGAATTTCACCGGTTTGTTTTAGGTAGTTTTTCGAGAAACGTGGAATATAACCACTTGAAATACCTAACACATCATGCATGACCAAAATTTGTCCATCGGTTGATGCGCCTGCGCCAATCCCAATAACTGGAATCGTTAAGGCTTGAGTGATCGCCGTTGCGAGTGGCGCAGGAATACATTCCACAACCAATAGTTGAGCACCAGCCGCTTCTAATGCTTTTGCTTCGTCGAGAATGCGCTGGGCATTTTCGGCGTCGCGGCCCTGCACTTTAAAACCACCAAATACATGGACTGACTGAGGTGTTAAGCCTAAGTGAGCACACACGGGAATACCGCGTTCCGTGAGCTTAGTGACAGTTTCAAGTAACCAGTGGCCACCTTCGACTTTGACCATGTTCGCGCCAGCCTGCATCAACTCAGTGGCGTTAACCATAGCTTGTTCTGGTGTGGCGTAACTCATAAAGGGCATATCGGCGATCAGCAGGGCACGTTCGATACCGCGACGGACACAGCGGGTATGGTAAGCGATATCTGCTGTAGAGACGGGCAGGGTATCATCATGGCCTTGGAGAACCATTCCTAGAGAATCGCCGACGAGCAGCACATCTACACCTTCGCTATCGAACGCGCTGGCAAAACTGGCATCATAGGCTGTCAGTGCCGTGAATTTTCTACCTTCCTGTTTGTATTTCAACAGGGTTGAGCTAGTAATTTTAGACATATGGATGATCTTCAAACCAAATAGAAGTGGTGTTATAAGCTAACTGGGGACGGACTTCAATGATCAATGCCCAGTTGTTGTAACTCGGCCAACATTTTTGTATCGATAAGACTGCCGATTGCAGTGTTGCACGGCAGAATAAGATTTGGTGCGATTGCAGCTAAAGGCACGAGCACAAAGCTGCGCTCTTTCATACCGTAGTGGGGCACTTTGAGTCTGGGAATGTCCATATTCTCATTGCCGTACAAGAGTAAATCGAGATCTAAGGTTCTGGGACCCCAACGCTCAAGACGCACTCGACCTTGGGTATTTTCGATATGCTGCAATGCATCGAGTAAGGCTAATGGCTCAAGATCAGTATCGAAACTGACCACCGCATTAACATAATCGGGTTGCACGACATCGCCCATAGGCGTCGAATGATAATAAGGGGAAACCAGTAGACTATTGCCTAAGGCTAATGCGGACAATGCCGTGACGGCATTGTCCAATTGCGCCTTGGGATCGTCGAGATTCGCGCCTAATGCGACGTAGACGCGAGGCATTATTCCGCCGCTTTCGCTTTTGGTGCGCCACTTGCCTTAGGTGTGCTCGTCGGCGCTGAACCATCGGCATTCGGCGCGCGAGGACGGCGACGACGTTGAGTGGCATTACGGTTGCGATTTGGCGATTTACTGCCGCTACGCGCAATGGCTAAGCGTTCGGTTTCATCGGCTTCAACAAACTGTTGCCACCAAGCGGCACTCTTAGCGACATTACCCGCTTCGACTTCGCCCCTGAGCAATAGTAAATCGTATGCGGCTCTAAACTTAGGATGTTCCATCAGTTTAAAGGCGCGAGTGCCTTGGCTACGATCAAAGCGTAACTGTAACTGCCAAATGTCTTTGGCTGGCGTACTAAAGCGGCGTGGAATGCTAATGGTTTGGCATTGCTGCTCCATCACATCGCCCATAGCGGCAAAGAAAGCATCGTATAAGGTCAGGCCACTTTCAACGGCAATATCTTCGGCGCGTTGACGCAGTGGATACCAGAGAAGCGCAGCATAGAAGAATGAAGGCGTAACAGGCTTATCTTCGTTAACTCTTTGATCTGTGCTCTTCATAATGGCTTGCACCATTTTCATGGTCGTGCCTTTAGGATCATCTTTTAGCAGAGCGGCCACTTGTGGAAACAGCGGCGCGAATAGCTTGTATTCTTGCATCAGTTCGAAGTTGGCTAAGGCTTTGCCTGCAAAGAAGAGTTTCAGCACTTCTTCGTACATACGCGCTGCGGGAATATCTTTTAGCAGTGGCGCTAATTGTTTAATCGGCGCAGCTGTTACTGTTTCGATACCCATGTTGAGTTTAGTGGCGAAACGCACCGCCCTTAACATACGCACCGGATCTTCACGGTAACGGGTTTCTGGATCGCCAATTAATCTCAACGTACCCGCTTTGAGATCGGCCATACCGCCGCCGTAGCTGCGGATCGAGTAATCGCTGATATCGTAATAGAGGGCATTGACGGTAAAGTCGCGGCGCTCGGCATCTTCGTCGATTTCGCCATAAACGTTATCACGTAGCAAACGCCCTTCGGCATTGGCTTTAGAGACTTTCTCATTGCTTTCGCCATGGTGACCACGAAAGGTCGCCACTTCGATAACATCGCGGCCGAAAACAATATGGGCCAGACGGAAACGACGGCCAACGACTCGGCAGTTGCGGAACAGTTTTTTGATTTCTTCCGGTGTCGCATTGGTCACTACGTCGAAATCTTTCGGTTCAATCCCTAAGAGTAAATCGCGTACACCGCCGCCGACTAAATAGGCTTTAAAACCTGATTTATTCAGTCTGTATAACACCTTAAGGGCATTTTCGCTGATTTGTTTGCGCGAGATGGTATGGGCATCTCTTGGCACTAACTCTAAGCTTAACGCTCCAGAACTTTGTTCAGGCGTTGTTGGTTCAATCTGAGCTGGAGTCGGAGCGGTCGTTTTAGGCGCGTCTTCAAATAGCTGTTTGCAGAATTGGCTGATACGGCGAAAAATGGGACACCTCGAAATATGATCTGTTATTTGATTAAAAATCTGGCGGCTATCATATACCAAATGCGGCCTAATGAGTATATCAGGGCTCGATCAGTATCTCAGATTGTTGCGGTATAGTGGATAATTGAAATTGTCCCACGGCTTGAGCGAGCATTTGTGCCACAGAACCTTGGGTCTCAACGGGTTGTTGGCCTAAAAATGCCAGCGCCGCATTGAGGCTCGCCTGCGGATTAAGCGTATCAATTGCCTGTGCATGATTTTGTTTTGAGAGCTTAAAACCTTTACTTAAACAGGCGAGTGGCAAGTGCAACCATTGCGGTGCCGCTAAGTCAAAATTTTGATACAAACTCAGTTGGCGACAACTGGCTTCGATTAAATCACAACCTCGAACCACTTCAGTGATGCCTTGATAAGCATCGTCGAGCACCACGGCTAATTGATAGGCGTACAGGCCATCGCTGCGTTTGATAATGAAATCCTCGGCGGCAAAATGGCTATCGACGCAAATATGCCCCATGAGGTTATCGTCAAATTGCTGCACTTGCGCGGTATTGACTATCCGCACCGCCCCAGACTTAACCACATTTCTAGCTTGTGTTTGTGGCAAGCGGTGACAGCGGCCATCGTAGACGCCGCCCATGGCTTGAATTTGCTTGCGACTACATTGGCAGAAATAGGCTTTATCTTGGGCGAGCAGCGAATCTATTTGTGCTTGATAGGCCGCGGTGCGCTGGCTCTGATAAAGCGGCACATCATCCCACTCAAATCCATAGGCTTCTAAGGTGCGTAAGATATCATCGGCAGCGCCTTTGACTTCCCGCGGAGGATCGATGTCTTCAATGCGAATCAACCATTTACCCTGTTGCGACCGCGCACGCAGATAGCTGCCAAGGGCGGCGATAAGCGAGCCAAAGTGCAAGGCACCCGAAGGCGAAGGTGCAAAACGGCCGACATAGGGGCGAGAAGCTAAAGTTGGAGAAGATAAAGTCGCCATAGTACTGAGTAAGCAGCTAGTGTCAGTCAAAGTGGGCGTATTTTAGAGGGATACAAGGATAAAAGCGAATCGGGGTAAATTGGAGTGAGCTTGGCTTAAGCTCGTCGAGCTTAGGAGTTGTTATAAACAAATAGGCGGGGAAATCCCCGCCCAGTATGCTTGATTAACCAGCCATTTGTTTCTCTTTGATCTCTGCAAGCGTTTTACAGTCGATACATTGATCGGCTGTTGGACGCGCTTCGAGACGGCGGATGCCGATTTCGATACCGCAAGAATCACAGAAGCCGAAATCGTCTTCTTCAATTTTTTGCAGTGTTTTTTCGATTTTTTTGATCAGCTTACGTTCTCTATCGCGAGCACGAAGTTCGAGGCTGAACTCTTCTTCTTGTGCTGCACGGTCAACAGGATCGGGAAAGTTTGCGGCTTCGTCCTGCATGTGGCTAAGAGTACGGTCGACCTCTTCACGCAACTGATTGCGCCAAGCTTCAAGAATTGTCTTGAAGTGACCCAGTTGCTTAGCGTTCATATACTCCTCACCCGGTTTTTCCTGGTAAGGATTTACACCTGCGATAGCGAGTACGCCAAGTTTTTTGGTGCCTTCAGGCATAACGCATCTCCTGTAATCATTTGCGTTTGTAGGGCGTCCTTAAGAACGGCCGCTATCTATAGCAGAATCTTCACATCGAGGCAAACTTTTCATTCTGCTTTGATTGAATTTTTTGACTATGTTCGCTAATTCAACTGAAATCAAATTTAACTCAGCCTTAACATCATACTCGTACATCGCAGGCTTGGGCTAGGTGAATCTCAGTCGGGGACATTTCACAGCGATAGGCAAGGACTTCCACTCCAGCTAACACAGCTATTTTCAGTAACTTAGCATATTCAGGGTCGATATGTGCTGCGGGTGCAACACTGAATATGTCACTGTGCTGCACCACAAACAGCAATACAGCTCTGTGGCCTTGACTCACCATGTGCATTAATTCACGTAGATGTTTTTGACCGCGTAGGCTCACAGCATCAGGAAAATAACCTTGGCCATCTTCGAGCAAAGTACAACTTTTGACTTCTATATAACAGGCGGGTTTTTGAGCACCCTGTAGCAGGATATCGATGCGACTATTTTCATCACCGTATTTGACTTCACGACTTAGGCTGTCATAACCCGTGAGTTCAGCAATGATACCTTTATTGATGGCTTCTTCGGCTAAGGTGTTGGCCTGACCCGAGTGGATACCGATTAAGCCAGCATTGGGCGTGGTCATCAGTTCCCAGGTATGGGCATATTTACGTTTAGGGTTATCAGAGGTAGAAAACCATACGGTTTCACCGGGATACAGGCAATTACGCATAGAGCCAGTATTGGGGCAATGTAGTGTGATCTCACTGCCATCGCTTAGCTGCACATCGGCCAGAAAACGCTTATAGCGGCGCAATAAAATGCCCTGTTGTAGTGGCGGTGTAAATTCCATCGGTAGACCTATATCGGCTGTTCTATGCTGCAAAGCCTAGCAAATTTCGCAAATGTTTACAGATTTTACCTGAGTAACTTCAGCCAATCGCTTTGCGTCATCGCCTGCTAGCAGTAAACTGCCGCCATAAAGTTTGTTCTGATTGTTCTAAAACGAATCGAAAAATAAGGATCCCTAATGAGTGAACTAAAAGTAACTGAATTAATGAAAGTGCAATTAACCAAAGAAGCACCCGCCGCCCACTGGGGCAAGGCTGATGTGACTTATACTGCCGACGGTGCGCAAATTCATTTAGCAGGTGGCGATGAGCTACGTCAAATTCAAATGGCGGCCCGTAAACTGCGCAGCCAAGGCATTAGCAGTGTGGAATTAGCTGGGCAGTTTTGGGATCTCAATAGCCAATGGGTGTTTGCCCAAGGTTTCGCGACGGCAAAACCTGGTTATCAAATCCATTGGTGTGGTGAGGAAGCTGTACAAGCCGAATTGCAACGTCGACTCGATGTGGCAACTTTTGCCCGTCAACTGATCAACGATACGCCTGAAAATCTGTCGCCAGTGAAGCTCGCCCAACAAGCGGCGAAATGGTTGGCTGAAATCGGTGGCGACAAAGTGAGCTATCGGATTATCGAAGGCGAAGCGCTGCTGGAAGAACAGTGGATTGGTATCCATGCAGTGGGCCGCGGCAGTGAGCGTCCACCAGCAATGTTAGAATTAGACTTCAACCCATTAGCCGCCGATGCACCTGTGTCTGTGGCGCTTGTGGGTAAAGGGATAACTTTTGATTCTGGCGGTTACAGCATCAAAGCCTCTGAAGGCATGTTAGGTATGAAATGCGATATGGGCGGCGCGGCGACTGTGACTGCCGCGCTTGGTTTAGCAATCAAATCTGGCCTAAACAAACGGGTTAAACTCTTCTTATGTTGTGCTGAAAACTTGATCAGCGGCCGTGCCTATAAGTTAGGTGATATTTTGACCTACAAAAATGGCGTGACAGTTGAAGTGGTGAACACAGATGCGGAAGGGCGCTTAGTGTTGGCCGATGGTCTGCAAGCCGCTTCTGCGACAGGCGCTCCTTTTATTATCGATGCAGCGACCCTTACAGGCGCCGCAGTGATGGCGGTGGGTTCTAACTACAACGCGATTTTCTCGCCACAGACTGATGTGTTGCAACTGGCCCAGCAAAAAGCCACAAGTGTTGCCGAGCGCGTATGGCCGCTGCCGCTGGATCCTTGGCACAAAGAAATGTGTCCATCTGCCTATGCTGACACAGCCAACAGCCGCGCAATGAAAGGCGGCGGTGCCGGTGGGGCTTCTAATGCGGCTGGTTTCCTATGGCGCTTTGTTTCACCTGAAGCTAAATGGTTACACGTTGATTTAGCGGGCGCTTTTGAAGATTCTGCTTCTGCTATGTGGGGCGCGGGTGCAACGACCCACGGCGTATTGACCATTAGTGAATTGATCAAAGGCTAAACCTAGCTCTACACTTAGCTCTAAGACTTAAGTCAGATAGGTTAGCGCAGATCCATTAAGGTTCTGCAGACTGGATTAAAACCGCCTACGGGCGGTTTTTTATTGGGTGAAATACTAGGCCAATAGTTTACTTGGCGTTTCAGCGGCTTCATGGCATGTTATGGCTGAGCGTTTTTAATCGGTAAGCATGATGATAACTATACGAAAAGCAACGAAAGCGGATGCTCAGGCCTGCTGGGATATCCGCAATGCAGCCATCAATAAAGGCTGCGCCGGATTTTATGATGTGGGCGATCTGATTATTTGGACCGAAGGCGAACTGACTGAGCAATTTAGTCGTATCGTCGATGCACATTTTTATGTGGCAGAGTTGTCCTCTGACGAGTTGGCGCTTAAGACTGTGGTTGGCACTGCTATGTTGGATGAACCCTATGCCCAGATAGAGGCGCTGTTTGTTTCCCCCGATGCTATGGGGCTTGGGGTCGGTAAAGCGCTACTGCAATTTATTGAAACCATGGCTTTTAATCAGGGCATTGCTCAGCTGAGGTTGGAATCGACTTTGAATGCGGTGGATTTCTATCGCCACTGTGGTTTTGGTGGTGAAGGTTTAGAAGAGGAATCGATCTACTGCTCGCCTAGAGGCATAGCCTTAGAGTGCAGGGTGATGTACAAGAATCTCGTACGCAGAAAATCAGTTTAAAATACAGGCTGACTCAAACACAGGTATGGAGTTAACTGTTTATTAAGAGGTTGCTGACATATTTGAGGGAATTAACAGATCAAGTATGGATGTGGAATTAACGCTGAAGACTTAACGTTACGTTATAAGGTTGCTGACATACCCGAGGGAGTCAATAGATCAAGCATGGATGCGGAATTAACTCTTAAGCTTTAGAGTTTAAGATAAGGTTGCTGACATACTTAAGGTAATCAACAGATCAAGCATGGATGTGGAATTAACTGTTCATAAGAGGTTGCTGACATACTCAAGGAAATCAACAGATCAAGATGGGGGAATTAACTCCCAAGAGTATGCCAACTATCGTTCTTTCGCCTGAAATCCCGATGCCGATAAGATTAGCGCTAATGGCTTAAATCAAACTTAATCTATTGCAAAAAAAGACTTTATTTCCTTAGCCTTTAGTTAAATTCGCCCCCCATTCGCAAAGTTTTAGTTTGCTTCGGGAGTATTGAGTTGCTGGCGTTTTTCCATCAAATCTTTAATCAAAGGCGTGAGGATAAGCTCCATCGCCAGCGACATTTTACCGCCGGGCACGACTAAGGTGTTGACCCGTGACATAAATGAACCTTGGATCATATTGAGGTAATAGGGGAAGTCGACGTTATTGATGCCGCGAAAGCGGATCACTACAAAGCTCTCGTCTAAGCTCGGAATATCTTTGGCGCTAAAGGGGTTAGAAGTATCGACCGTTGGCACTCGCTGAAAGTTAATATGAGTGCGGGAGAACTGCGGCGTCATGTGCTTAATATAGTCATCCATGCTGCGCACAATTGACCCCATGACTTTTTCACGGCTATGGCCGCGCTCCGAAGTGTCACGGATAATTTTTTGGATCCACTCTAAGTTGACTATCGGCACCATGCCGATCAGCAAGTCCACATGCTGGGCGACATTGGCATCACCAGTCACCACGCCGCCATGCAGGCCTTCGTAGTAGAGCATGTCGGTATTTTCAGGTAGTGGTCGCCATTGGGTGAAAGTGCCGGGCATCTGGTTAAAAGGCACAGCCTCATCGAAGGTATGTAAATAGCTGCGGGTTTCACCTTGGCCTGTGGTGCTGTAGTCGCGAAAGCATTGTTCCAAGCGGGCAAAGTTATTGGCCTCTGGGCCAAAATAACTGAGGTTGCGGTTTTCAGCTTGGGATTTGCGGATCATGACTTCCATCTCTGCGCGGGTAAAATGATGAAAGCTATCGCCTTCGACAAAGGCGGCGTTGATCCCGAGTTGGCGAAAAATATGGCTAAAGGCAGTCGTGGTGGTGGTAGTTCCCGCACCTGATGAGCCTGTAACTGCAATAATGGGATGTTTTGCTGACATTTTTTCTACCTAGCTAGGAACCAAAAGAGCCGCTTATGGGGAAGCGATAAAAACGCGAGTACTATTTATACGGTACAGAGGTAGGGCTGGTCAATCTTGCTGCTGTGCTATTTGATCCGCCGAGCGTATCGCGAAGGACTCATCGTCTTCACTGTATTCTAATTTCAGCTTACCTTGTTTAAGTGCTTGTTGACATTGAACTATCGCCTGAGCCAGTTCCTGTTCATCGAGACTGGCAAAGCTGCCATCCTCCACCTGACCGAGAAGATACTCGCGGATCAAATTGGCGAGCGTTTCCTTTGGGAGTTGTAACAGGGCTTCATAGGGAATGAGCATCGGTGCTTCCTTGGATAGTATTGTCGTCGTTGATTGGGTCTTCGCTAGGCTTGCCTAAGCTTTGATCGCCGAGTAAAAAGTGCAAAATCCGTCGCTCAAGATAGAAGCGCGGTTTCCAAGGTGTACCGCCTTCGATAAAGCCGACGTGGCCGCCATAGGGGTGCAGTTCGTATTCCACATAACCCGATAGTTGGTTTGTCTTTGGGATCACTTCATCTGTCATAAAGGGATCGTCTTTGGCATGCATGATAAGCGTCGGTTTAGTAATGCGGCTGACAAAGGGTAAGCCACTGGCACGCGTATAGTAATCGTCGACGCCGTCAAAGCCATGCAAAGGCGCTGTGACTTTATCGTCAAAATCATAGAAGGTATTTAAACGGTCGACCTGCAACTGGCTCAGCGGCATAGAGAGGGCTAAGTCAGGAACGTTTAATTTATGGCTGATTTTTTGCTGTAACTGTTTGATTAAATAGCTTTGATACACCTTCGAAAAACCATTTTCTAAACGTTTAGCGCAGGCGGACAATTGCAGCGGCGCCGACACAACCACAGCGCGGGCTAATAAACTGTCATCCTGATATTCGCCCTGATACTTAGTCAGCACATTGCCGCCTAAACTGTAACCTACGGCTAATAAGGGCGATTGCGGATACGCGCTTTTCAGTGTCGATAGACTAAACTGTAAATCGTCCGTGTCACCACTGTGATAACTTCGCGCGAGGCGATTGGCCTCACCCGAACAACTTCTGTGATGGTGCACCACGGCTGCGAGTTGCTGTCCTTTGCAGGCTTGCAGTATCCGTCTTGCATAATGGGACTGAGCGCTGCCTTCTAAGCCGTGGATGATCACCACTATCGGTTTGCCAGACTGCGGAACATCCTGCCAATCTAAATCGATGAAATCGCCATCGGGTAACTCTAAGCGCTGCCGCTGTAATGCTGGTTTGGCCACTTTAGTGAATACGGGTAAAATCGTTTGTACATGGGGGCTCTTGGCCCACCAAGGTGGCATAAAAGAATTTGGCATGGATGTTTATCTTGGTATCGGCTATTGCTGAAAATTAAAACGTGTGTTTAATTTATACCCAAGCGACCTCAAAATGCTGAAATTCTTATTCTGAAGTCGCTTAGATATAAACGCGTGGGCAGTGTAGCACAATTGTTTTTTATGCTGATATTTAGGCCGACATTTAGATTGAAATTTAGGAGATAGAGATGAAGCGACGAACCTTTTTGATGGGCGCGTTTGCCGGTACGGCGGCGTTAGCCTTAGGGGTCAATCTTTATTCTCCTGAGTTTAGTGTGCCAGAAGACAGCGAAAGCAAAGATTATCGCTTGTTGTTTAGCGTACTGTTACCTGTGATGCTCGACGGGGCTTTACCCGATGTGGCAACCCACAAGCTCGCGGCGCAAAATCGCACTTTAGATGCGATCAAACAGTCAATTACTGTGTTGCCCGATGAGCAGCAGACCGAGTTATTTGAACTGCTCGATATGCTCGAAAATCGCCTCGGCTTACTCGTACTGACCTCAAGTATGACACCGTTATTGATGCGCTCTCCCGCCGAGTTAACCGACATGCTAGAAACCTGGCGCCACAGTTATTTTGCGCTATTACAAACGGCTTATCTCGGGTTGCGGGAATTAGTGATGGCCAGTTACTACGCTTGCCCTGAACACTGGAGTCGCCTGCATTATGCCAAACCTGAACTGTTCAACTAGCTCGCCCGTTTGTAACCGAATCAAACGCCCAATAATAAGCATCTTACCCGCGACAGTGGAGCACTCAAGTTGGCAATCATAGATCCTATAGTGAATGGTTTAAACTCTGGTTGGTTGCACACTGATGCGAGCCAATTGCAAGAAAACCAGCAGTTTGAAGCCGATGTGATTATTGTCGGTACAGGTGCTGGCGGCGGTGTGGCGGTCGAAATCCTTACTCAAGCTGGGCTAAGCGTGATCATGATTGAGGCGGGGCCGCTAAAATCCTCCAGCGATTTTAATATGGAAGAGCGAGTCGCTTACCCCAACTTGTATCAACAAGCTGCGGCGATGAAAACCGCCGACAAGGCGATTGGGATTTTTCAAGGCCGCGCAGTCGGTGGCTCAACCACAGTTAACTGGACCACTTCTATTCGCACACCGACCGAGGCGCTAGCTTTTTGGGCGCAACATAAGTCGGTTGCTGGGCTTAATCGCGAAAGCTTAGACCCTTGGTTTGAACAGATGGAGCAGCGGCTCAACATTCATGAATGGAACTATGAGCCTAACCGTAATAATGCCGCCCTGAAGCAAGGTTGTATCAATCTTGGCTGGGAATACACAGTGATTAAACGCAATGTGGCGGGCTGTTGGAATACTGGCTATTGCGGCATGGGTTGTCCGGTCAATGCGAAGCAATCTATGTTAGTCACCACCATTCCCTCTGCTCTTGAGAAAGGCGCGCAGCTGATCAGTCGCGCTAAAGTGACTAAAATTGAGCACCATAATGGCCAAGTCTTTGCGTTAAAGGCGCAGGCGCTAGATGTGAATTTACGACCCACTGACGTTGAGCTGTTATTTAAGGCCAAACATTATATTTTGAGTGCGGGCGCTATCCATACGCCGACGATTTTGATGCGCTCGCAGGTGCCCGATCCCCACAAGCTTTTGGGTAAACGCACTTTTTTACATCCGACTTTGTTATCCGGTGGCGTGTTTGCCGATTCGATAAACGGCCATAGCGGCGCGCCGCAATCTATCTATTCCGATGAATTTGTGTGGAAGAATGACGCCGATGGTGAGCTGGGCTATAAACTCGAAGTGCCGCCAGTGCACCCGATTTTAATAGCCTCTAAAACCTTAGGTTATGGCGCGAGTCATGCCGAGTTGATGGCGCAGTTCAATCAGTTGCAAGTGACTATTGCCTTAATCCGCGATGGTTATCATCCCGACAGTCAGGGCGGTGAAGTCCACTTAACGCCTAAGGGATTTACCTTAGATTATCCCTTGACCGATGCCTTTTGGCGGGCCGCGAGACGCGCTTTTGCCAGTATGGCGGAGTTACAATTCTCGGCGGGCGCCTTAAAAGTCTTACCGATCAGTGATGGTATGCCTTACTTATCTTCGTGGAAAGACGCCAAAGAAAGCATTGCGCAGATGTCACTCGCGCCACTGCGCACTATCGTTGCATCGGCGCATGTGATGGGCGGTTGTCCCTTCGGCGAAGATGAAAAGCTTTCTATGGTGAACAGTTATGGTCAGTCACACTATTTAGAAAACTTGTCTGTAATGGACGGTTCTATCTTTCCGACCAGCCTTGGCGCTAACCCGCAGCTGTCGATTTATGGCATCACGGCACGTAATGCCACCGCACTCGCGCAAAAACTCACCGACGGCAAAGGGTGATGTTACTTTAGCCAATGATTCTGATGCTGAGTTGCAGAGAACTCAGCAGCAGATTAAGTTGCTGAAACGTATGCCGCAGCAACTTATGCAGACGTAATTTATGCTTGTAGAAACCTACGTTGCTTAAGACTATGCTCGCTGTGACTTGGGCTGAATCGCGCTAATAGGCAAATGACCTGTTTTCACTAAGATAATGGTTTCCTCTTCGACAAAAGGAAAATGGCCGCTCATGTGCGGACTGCGTATCCAAGTGTGGCGCGGATATTCCCCTTGCTCATCTTGAAACTTGCCCGATAACACTAATATTTCTTCGCCGCCAAAATGCCGATGGGGTTGAAAGGTTTCACCCTTAGGCCATTTCACTAGCGCAGTATGTTCATGCTCGAATTCGTGTAGCGGCATCACTTGTAAGCCGCCTATGCCTTGTAACCACTCTGTCTGCTGAGTGTTCATCTTGACCACATCAAGATCTCGCGGATCGAATTGATTGAGTTTGACTAAAATAACGCAGCCTTCGTGGCTAAACGGCGCGTGTTGGCTCCCTGGCGGATGGCGAAGATAACTGCCCGCGGGATAATCGCCGTTTTCATCGGAAAATACCCCTTCGAGTACAAAAATTTCCTCGCCTAGCGGATGCTTGTGAGTCGCAAACTGCGACCCCGCGTCGTATTTCACTATGCTGCTGGTGTGTCCAGACTCTTTAGCCTCCCGCTCGAGTGGTTTGCGCCAAACGCCTTGAGCAGGGCTTGGCAGCCAGGGTTGCTGCTGTGTATCAATAACGACACGTTCGCTAAAGTTCATATTGAGCATAGTGTTAGACATTATTTAACCTTAACTTAGAATTATGATTGTTTACTGTGTTCGTTGCGTCTTACTGCGCTAACAGTGCGCTAATTGAGTAAGCACACCGTTACGCACTAGCATACTCGCTTTGTCTGCAATATTAGTTGCGTCCAGCCATCACGCCGCCATCAACATCCCAAATCGCGCCGGTCACCCAGCTCGCATCGTCAGATAAAAGAAAACAAATGCTGTTTGCCACATCTGTCGGCGTACCGACTCGACCGATTGGGTGAAAAGTGTTGAAGCTTTCAATCACTTGGTCTAGCTCTGCCTCTGGGATAAAAGCGTTATAGATGGGCGTATTGACCACGGCGGGTGAAACCGCGTTGACGCGAATATGCTTATCCGCCAGTTCCATCGCTAAATGCTGGGTTAATGCGTGTAATCCGGCTTTGGCCATGGAATAGGCCGATGACGGCGTGGCTTTAACCGCTTGTTTTGCCCACATAGAACCTATGTTCACTATACTACCGCCGCCCGCATCGATCATCTTGTGGGTCACGGCTTGGGTGATTTTGAACAGGGCTTTATTTAACGCCATGTAGAGATCGTAATCAGCCTCTGAGTGGTCGATAAAGGATTTGGGATTGAAATAACCCGCTGCATTGACTAGGTAGCCGACCTTTTGCTCAAGCTGGCTAATGTGTGCGGTTAACCGATTAACATCCGCAGCTTGGTAAAGGTTGGCTTGAAAACCGTCGACGCGTAACTCGGCTGCCGGATGGGCGTGTTTGATTGCGGCGATGGCTGCGGTGAGTTTATCTTGCTGATTGCCGACGATGAGCACTGATACGCCTTGTTCGGCCAGTTGTTTCGCCGTTTCGAAACCTATGCCGCTGCTACCACCGACAATAATGGCGAGATTTGAGGTATTAAATTGCATTTTCTACTCCTAAGTATTATCAAGGTGGTAATCTTAAGAACTCAATAACTGTCTGAACAGTAAGTACAAATAGGTAAGGCAGGTACTTTTTGGTACATCTTTATGAATAACAATGAAAAAATTATTTCACGCAAATCGCCCCCTGAGCGTTCAGCGCGTATGGTCGAGACGATTTATGGCTGTAAGTGGTCATTAACGGTTTATCAGCTGTTGGCCAGTGGGGTACAAAGACCGGGGGAAATGGTGCGCTCAGTTGAGGGACTTTCAACTAAGGTATTGAATCAGTGCTTAAAAAAGAACATAGAATTTGGCATCTTAGATAAGGTCATTTATAACGAGCTGCCGCCGCGTGTCGAGTATCAAGTGACTGAGTTTGGCCAAAAATTTCTACATATTTTGGATGAGCTGGAAAAGTTACAGCAAGAAATCGACGCTTAATTAACGTTCTTTTGTAGCGGTTCAATGTCGATAAGGTAAATAGCAGCGGTTTATTTTATCGAGATGAAGCGCTACTTGATGGAGCACTACTCGATAAAGTCTGCGGCTGGTCGGAAATGGGGGGGTGTATGCCTAAAAATACATTACGGGAAGGTGGCTGCTTGTGCGGCGCGATTCGTTATCAGATTGAGGGTGAACCCTTCGATGCGGATTATTGCCACTGCCGTTCGTGCCAAAAAAGCACGGGATCTGCATTTGGGGCTTGGATGGACTTCAAGATAACGCAAGTTATTTGGCTTAAAGGTCAGGTGACTGAGTTCGCATCGTCCGAGCTTATTCGCCGTGGATTTTGTGATAAATGCGGTACATCATTAACTTACCGACATCTTCAATATCCCGATTACTCGACCTTGAGCATAGCGAGTCTGGACGACGCTAACCAAGTTCAGCCCAAGTACCATATTTACACTGAGAGTCAGCTGAACTGGTTGGTGATTGAGGATAACTGTCAACGCTATCCACAAGCACGCAGCCGTTAGCGATTTGATGATCACTGGGTTGATTTGATTGAGCTAACTTTGCGGTGCTTGATTTAACGTGATTTGTTTGGATTAGATCAGGGGGCGATTAAGCCGATTTCGTTGGCGTCAATGTCACTGAGTCCAAACAGGCTTAAGTAGCTCACGAGATTTGTCGCTTGGCCGCTTGGGCTGAGTTCATTGAGTTTATTTAAGATGGTTCGCTGCGCTTTACGTTCCATCATTAGCTCAACGGCGAGCATCTGCTGATACTCTTGCTCATTTAGGCTGGACTTAGCGAGTTTACGTAATTTGCGGTAGGGCATGAGAAATCTTTCATCCCATTCACCCACAGCGCTCATCAGCGATTGCCATTGGTCCGTGCTGTATTGCTGCGGCCCAGACACATCCATGGTGATATCTAAATATTGTGCCAGTAGCAGTAGATTGACGTTCACTTGACAGCTATTTTGCAATTCGAGACAGAGCGCTTTGTTTTGCGCATAGCTCATATCACACCATTGCCAGAGTTGACTGTCGAACTGAGTTAAAACCGCCATACTATTTCCTTGTATTGCTGCTACTGACTTTTATGTAAAAGAACGCTGGAGTTATTGTTGCTCCATGACCTCTTGCTCCATTGCATCTATCTCTTCTTGCAACTCGAGCCATTGCATTTCACTGTCTTCTAAGGTTTGAGTCAAGCTCGTTCGTTCGGTTAGTACCGAGGTTAGCTTGGCTTTGTTATCTTGATCATACAATTCGCTATCGGCCAGCAAGTGTTCTAGCTCGGCGAGGCGTTCGCTCAGCTTTTGCTGTTCGGTTTCTAACTTAGTTTGTTTGCGCTTGAGCGGCGATACCTTTTGGCGGATCTCGGCCTCGAGGCGTTTTTGCTGCTTTTTATCGGCGGCAGGTTTGATCTCATCGCTGGTGCTGCTTTGATTCGAGTTGGCTTTCGCCGCATCGAGCAACCATTGGTGATAATCGTCTAAGTCGCCATCAAAAGCGCGCACTTCACCTTGATCCACCAAATAGTAATCGCTACAGGTTAATCGCAGTAAATGCCTATCATGCGAGACAACAACCATAGCGCCTTCAAAGGTTTGCAATGCCATGGTTAGGGCGTGGCGCATCTCTAAGTCTAAATGGTTGGTGGGTTCATCGAGCAGCAATAGGTTAGGGCGTTGCCAAACTAATAGCGCTAACACTAAACGGGCTTTCTCGCCGCCAGAAAAGGGGCGTACAGGTGAGAGCGCCATATCGCCATTAAAACCAAAACCGCCTAAGAAGTTACGCAACTCTTGTTCGCGGGCATTGGGGGCAAGACGTACTAAATGCTGCATCGGCGTATCGTCGAGGCGCAAAAATTCGATTTGATGCTGAGCAAAGTAACCGATATTGACGCCAGGATTAGGTTCATACAAACCTGTCATTGGCGATAATTGGCCCGATAACAGTTTGATTAATGTCGATTTACCTGCGCCGTTACGGCCAAGCAAACCAATGCGCGCACCCGGTACTAAGTTTAAATGCACCTTGCTCAGGATTGGCTTGTCGCCATAACCTATTGCGACTTGCTCCATCTTAATCAGCGGATTGGGCAGGGCTTCAGGGGCACGAAACTCCATATAAAATGGGCTGTCGGCTTGAGACGGCAACAACTCCGTCATGCGCTCTAGTGCCTTTAAGCGGCTCTGCGCTTGTTTGGCTTTACTTGCCTTGTAACGGAAACGGTCAACGAAGGACTGCATATGCGCACGTTCTTTTTGTTGACGCTCGAAGGCAACCTGTTGTTGCGACATACGTTCGGCACGAATGCGCTCAAAGGCACTGTAATTGCCTTTGTAGAAATTGAGTTTTTGATTTTCAACGTGGACGATTTCATCAACGATTTCATCGATAAAGTCCCTATCATGGCTGATTAAAATCAGCGTGCCTTGATAGGACTTAATCCAACCTTCGAGCCAGTACATGGTATCTAAGTCTAAGTGGTTGGTCGGCTCGTCGAGGAGCAATAAGTCAGAGCGGCACAGTAGCGCTTGGGCTAAGTTGAGGCGCATACGCCAACCACCCGAAAAGCTTTTCACTGGATTGCTTTGATCGGCTTCACTAAAGCCCAGACCCGCTAACAATGAACCCGCGCGCGAATGAATCGCATAACCACCGATAGCGTCGATTTTGCCGTGTAACAGTGCGATGGCATTGCCGTCGTTCTCTTCTTGGGCCTGGTGTAAGAGGGCTTCTAATTGGCGATATTCGCTATCGCCATCGATCACATATTCCAGTGCCGAGACGTCGAGCGCAGGGGTTTCTTGGGCCACAGTGGCAATTTGCCAGCCAGAAGGCAGACTAAATTCACCTTTATCTAGGCTTAAGTGACCTAAAATTAATGCGAGCAGTGAAGATTTGCCTGTGCCGTTAGCACCGACTAAACCGACCTTATGGCCGGGATAAATCGTGAGAGAGGTCTCATCTAGCAGGGTTTTGCTGCCACGGATTAATTGCGCTTGGTTGATGCTGATCATTGACTACAACTTGGTTAGAACGTGAATTCGTCAGGGCACAGATAATAGCGTACAACCCAGTTTCAAACCACAGCCTGACCCGATAACTCGGACAATTATTCGACTTTTCAGGATGATCTTCAGCGAATCGCATCACATCGACCTAAGGCCTCATACTTTCAGGTAACACTAGTATTCAATCATCAGTGTGGCAAAATAGCGGCAATTTCTTCGGCCGAGTCCCTTGGCCCTGCTATCTGGTCCTTTATCTATTATGACAAACACTAAAATCAAAAAGCGTTTCGTAGCCGGTGCTAAGTGCCCAAAATGCAGCGCTAAAGACAGCATTTTACTCTACAAGGAAAACGGCATCGAAACCGTTGAATGTACTGAGTGTGATTACCGTGAACAGCAAACCGATGAAAAGGTGACAGAAAAAGCCACCGGCGCTGTGATCGGCGTGTTTAAACCGGATTAGGTTGAAGTTTCAATTCAAGTGAGAATCTGAATGTGACCACTTTTAAGGTCACATTCTAAAGCTTGGCTAACCATTCAAGATCACGATCGCGTCAGTTGTGCAGCATGAATTGTCATTGTTTCCCAGTGACTCGCGCCTATTTCTTTTAAAAGAAGCATCCCAGAGGACTCAACTAGAGCATTCCTGTTTTAGAAGGTCACTGGTGCAACAATACCAATCTACACTAACCCTTTGGCTGTTCGTTCAGCTAAAAAGTTATTGCCCCAAACGAGTTAACAAGTTGTCAGTAGAGCTGTAACGAACGTACTTTCTGTCTTAGACATTTTCATCGTTACACCTGTGTGATGTAATTCACTACTGCCCATCAAAAACTGGATAATTATACAGTCGTATTCAAATCATAAGGATTTTGAACGATTTTTATCCTGCACTTGTGCGCGTATTCTCATTTTTTCTCAAGTTAATTCTATAAAAATCAATGTCTTGCATGTTTAATTAAGTGGGTGTTAGGTTTGAAAAACGCGCATGAGCGTTTTTCTAGGTGCGTATTTAAAGTAAAGCTGATAACTTCTTTGCAATACAATCAGTTAACTGTGCGCGTTTTCACCGGCCTAATGAGGTAAACAGCGCAGCGCATAAATACTAAGACGTTATATACCAATGAGATTCAGGAGTACTTTTTAAATGGAAGTTAGTTTTGCAGAAAATGCCTACGCAACGGTTAGCTTGGTTCAATTCCTATTTGGTATTTTTTGCGCTCATTGGGCACAAAATACTAAACGAAGTGCTTGGTTATGGTTTTTTATGGGATGGTTTTTTGCGCCAATAACTGGCTTATTTTTATTGGCAAAAAATGGCAAATCAAAAGCCTAATAAGTTTTTACGCAAGGTATATAACAAACAAAGGCAACTGACGCTTACCGCGCAGCGGCTTTGGGCGTTATAGCGCAATTGAAATACAGCAAGATTCGGGTCGGCATTAGTCGTTCGGCCTCCTAATATAGCATCTGTTCGGGCATAGACCCTTTTATAGTAAGCAGATCCTAGAGGAATAACGATGACTATACTTGCCAACAAAGTCGCTATTGTTACCGGTGCCAGTACCGGCATTGGCTACGCAGCCGCGAAGCTTTTTGCCAGAGAAGGTGCTGCCGTAGTGGTGGCTGCAAGGCGACAGAAGGAGCTTGATGACCTGGTGGACTTAATCAATACGGAAGGCGGGCAAGCACTGGCACTCGCCGGTGATGTTGGCGAAGAAGCTTTTGCCAAAGCTTTGGTAGATAAGGCAGTAAGCCACTTTGGTGGCCTGGATATCGCTTTTAACAATGCTGCCATTCTGGGTGCTATAGGCCCTGTCCCGGAGATGTCGCTCGCTGACTGGAATCAAGTTATCGCGACCAACTTAACCAGCGCATTTTTGGGCGCAAAGTATCAGCTGCCCGCCATGGCTGCGCGAAAAGGAGGTTCGTTAATTTTCACCTCTACCTTTGTTGGTTACACCGCAGGTATGCCAGGCATGGCTGCCTATGCCGCCAGTAAGGCGGGCCTTATTGGGTTGACTCAAGTGCTGGCATCCGAGCATGGGCCTCAGAATATCCGGGTCAATGCCCTTTTACCTGGCGGTACTGATACGCCGGCAGGACGTGAGTTTGCCAATACGCCAGAAGCATTGGCATTTGTGCATAATTTGCATGCTCTTAAGCGGATGGCGACGCCAGATGAAATTGCCCAGTCTGCATTGTACCTTGCCTCCGATGCCTCCAGCTTCACCACGGGGTCTGCGATGCTGGTCGATGGCGGTGTATCCATAAATCGTGTTTGAGAGGCAGCCTCATGTCAGACTATGACCGAATCGCAAGCGCTATGGCCTATTTGGTCGATAGGGCGGCAGAGCAGCCCAGTCTAGAGGAAATAGCCGCCCATATACATCTGAGCCCGTATCACTTTCAAAGGCTTTTTTGTCGCTGGGCAGGTACTACGCCGAAGCGCTTTTTACAGGTTCTGACATTGGAGCGGGGCAAAGAATTGCTGGATAATTCCCGCTCCTTGCTTGATGTCTCACATGAGCTCGGGTTAAGTGGCAGTTCAAGGTTGCATGATCACTTTGTGCAGTTGGAAGCCGTCACCCCCGGCGAGTATAAAAATCGAGGCAAGGAGGTACAAATCGAGTATGGGGTACATCCTACCCCACTGGGACCTATGTTTGTGGCAGTAACCCGGCGCGGTGTTTGCCGGGCAGAGTTTATGGACTCCAAAGGCATGGAGGAGTTGCTGAATGACTTGTATAACGATTGGCCTCTCAGTTTGATCAGCGAAAATTTGGCATCTACGCGACACGCTATTGATGCCTTTTTTAGCCGTGACATCGTTTCCGGGCAAGGTCCGCTGTCGCTCCATGTGACAGGAACAAATTTTCAGATCGCCGTGTGGCGTGCTTTACTGAAAATACCACCGGGCGCTGTGGCCAGCTATGCCGAAGTAGCCAGATCACTAGGCGCACCCAGGTCCGCAAGGGCTGTTGGTAACGCTATTGGAGCAAATCCAGTTGCTTTGCTGATCCCTTGTCACCGGGTTATACAGCAAAGTGGCGCGCTGGGGGGGTATCGCTGGGGACCAACCAAGAAGCTTATGGTACAAACATGGGAAAAAATGCGTGATGAACCGGTTGCGCTATAACAATGCCATGCAACCGACGCTCGTACATCGCTCGGCTGATGGCGAGCGTTACCCATAGAAATTTTAATCCGAAACTCACTAACTCGAGCTAAAAATCTAACTCGGAGATGACCAAAAGCGTGCTGCGTAAGGCTTTTAAATCTACAGGTTACGCTAAAGCCAAAAAGGTGAGTCATGGTGATTAGCGAGACGACCGTCCGCCCCATGGACGGGCTGTCTGTGAGTCGACGAGTAAATGCCATGGCAAACCTGTGTGAGTGGATATCAACAGCCTACCGTTCTATTTTTTCGAATGTTTAGGCCGTGATTTCGCGTTATTCTTTTGTAAACTTCCTTGTTATTCTGCCTCCATCAGCAAAGCGTTTGCGTCTTGTGTTAGCCGTATGATTTTGACGTTTCACGCACCGCTTTGCTCAACCGATAGGAGAGCAGCAATGAAAGTATTAAGTCAGTTTTCCGCCAAAGCCGCGATGGATGGCGATGGGGTCAATATTCGCCGTGTCGCCGATTTTGTGACGACTAAATTTGATCCTTTCTTGATGATCGACGAAATAAAATCCGATGATGAACAAGATTTTATTGGCGGCTTCCCCGCACATCCCCATCGCGGGATGGAGACCTTCACTTATATTCGTAAGGGCGGTTTTGAGCATCGCGACCAAATGGGCAATGTGAAGGCGATTCGTGCCGGCGATGTGCAGTGGATGAGCACCGGATTCGGGGTAGTGCATTCTGAAATGCCGTTGGCCGATGCTGTCGATGGTCTGCATGGGTTCCAAATTTGGGTCAACATGCCCGCCAAAGACAAGCTGCGTCCAGCTAAGTATCAAGATACTGCGGGTAGCGCTAGCGTTGAAGCGACCAATAACACTGGCGCTAGCTTAAAAGCCTTAGCGGGTGATTGGGGCTTTAAAGATCAACCACTGATTAGTGCGGCTATTCAAGGATTAGCGGGTGAGGCTGCTATTGCTGATTTGAGCCTAGCGCCAAATGCTGAGGCCACGCTTGATTTGTCTCGGCATGAGTTTGTCGCCTTGTACTTGTACCAAGGTGACGTAAGCAAGGGTGAAGATTCACAGTGGTCATATCATCAGGGCGAGTGTTTAGTGGTCGATAGCCAAAGTGTGCTTAAGCTTAAAGCCGATGAGCGCGGCGCTGGGATGCTACTGTTTGCGGGTAAACCTATCCGTGAAAAAATCGTCCAGATGGGTCCCTTTGTGATGAACACCCAAGCGGAAATTCAGCAGGCGATTCGCGATTATCAAGAAGGGCGTTTCGGCCACATCGCGTAATTTGTTAAATCTGCCGCGCTGAGCTAATTCTAAACCCAAGCCTAAATCTAAGCCCTGTATCCCTACAGGGCTTTTTGTTGCTGTTCGGTCTGCTATCTCTATTGCTTAAGGACTTGAGGCAAAAGCCGCGCTTTGTTGCTACAATACCCATGCTTTTGGGTTGAGCGAGCCTAGCGCTTTATTCTTAACTCAAGCTAGCCTGAATCTTGATAGAACAGTTTAATCGATAAGTAACGCAATTTCAGTAACCTAGCAGCCGCTTCGTTACCCACCACAGGATATTCACCTTGAGCAACTCTGATAC
>Ga0070748_1000055_pt1 | contig 58735 bp, 55 predicted proteins | sample VirMetDEL_Nov_12_FD_77015 | JGI IMG/M metagenome (GOLD analysis project Ga0070748, IMG submission 77015) | Aqueous microbial communities from the Delaware River and Bay under freshwater to marine salinity gradient to study organic matter... | ecosystem: Environmental > Aquatic > Marine > Coastal... | reverse complement strand
CTTCTAAGGGAAGCATTCCAGCGAAACAGAAAAGAGCTTGGATGAAACCTGAATATTTAGAATCGGTTCTATTAGCAGGGTTGCAGCTGGACGAATTTTAAACACTCATGCGGTTGCCCTGATCTGTATCTGAGCCGTCTTTATCTCGTCCTCGTGCTATTGCATTAGCAATATTATCTTGAATTAACAGACTGAAACGTCTCAGATCAGTGAGTCCATCTTTAATCTGAATTTCGATCAATTTTAAAAACTTTTCGGTTAACCAGCCTTTTGCAGCCATTGCTTCATCAGGGGTAATAGGCACGATTTGTAAAATTTTAACCGACTCATCAGCACTTTTAAGTTTTGGCTCTGCAGTCATCATCAAGGTTGTAAGAAAACAATCTGGCTGATTGACTAATGGTCTTTTGAAGTCAATCATCTCACCGACTGTAAGATGTCTTTCTTGTGTGAATACGTAAGTAGCAAGTCCATTTAGCATTGAAATAGGCCATTCTGGCGCTGTTTCATCATTTGATTTCAAACGAAAAGTCAGCTCAAAGCCAAATTGCTTAAATCCTTCGGTAACATACAACCAATGTGATACTGGCTCCGTAATGTGGAAAGCAGAAATACAGTCAAGCGGTTGATCTCCACCAAGATCAAACGGAATTTCTGGTTTGAACTCAACGGCAGTGGTATCACCATACACATTTTTTATCATTTCTTGCATTTAAAAAACCTCACTATTCCATGTTAAATATATCCTAACCTGAGTAATTTTAGGCTCGAACGAGGCAGAGTCAATAATACGAAATAAGTAAATAACATAGTTTTTAAACTGAACGTATTCGCTTATAACACATTAATAAACATGAGATTGAACAGAAGGAATTTAATTACCAAATTCAATTATCAAAATTAGCACAATATCAATAAAATAACTAAGAAAGCCTCTCCTGTAGATTTATCTTGGACTCAAATCCTCACCCTAATAAACAGAATAATCACGCATTGATACATTATACGTTTGAATTAATTTTTAGATCTTAAGCTTTCTCCGTGTATTATTTTTGAAATATTGATAAGAATTTGCTGATGCCCACATTTTGCGCGCATTATTTTACTCCAGTAAATTTAACGGTTAAAAACCATCTCTAATTCATGACATAACCGAACAGGAGAACCTGAATAACATGCTTATATTCAATGCTTTATACCAGTAAACTCTGTTGCTGCACCTTTGTTCTTGCGAGCAATCCACCAAAAGTAGTTATCACCTTTCAATAGATGACTGTTGCTCAACTGAGTCTGAACCTCTACCTGTTATAGACGATAACACTAAATGACCGACGAATATCGCGCGGTCATTTTTTATCCCCATAAACCTGACGAACATCAAAGATCTGCAGTGCAATTTGTATCACACTCAACATTAGCGTAACCAAATTAACGATCCGTATATCAGCATTCACAATTCGTCAGGCAAAGTCCTCGTACTCTGCCGATTCAAGGAGAGGTAAAATGTGTAAAGACTGCGGCTGCTCCCTTACCCGCCACGATCATGATCTTCTAGGCGCGCATGCCCATAGCCATGAGCATAGCCATGAGCATAATCATGACCATTCACATACTCATGAGCATAGCCATCAAGAGTTACACACCAATCCTCAGTTAAACGATAAAAAAACCTTGTCAGTGATCCACAAAATTTTAGATAAAAATGATATCGAAGCTGGACATAACCGTGCCTACTTTGAGGCACATAACATCACGGCCTTCAACATCATGAGTAGCCCAGGCAGCGGTAAAACGACCCTTTTAGAAAATCTCAAAGAATACACCAAGCTCAACTATGCAGTGATTGAAGGCGACTTAGAAACCTCCCGCGATGCAGACCGCTTAATCGCGAAAGGCATTACAGCCTATCAAATTCAAACGGGCAGCGCCTGTCACCTCGACGCCTTTATGGTGCACGGTGCACTGCATCATTTACCACTTGAAGGGCTGGATATTTGTTTCGTTGAAAACGTCGGTAATCTTGTCTGCCCAGCCAGTTATGACGTAGGTACACACAAAAATATCGTGCTGCTATCAGTGCCTGAAGGCGATGATAAGATTGAGAAATATCCCGTGATGTTCCGCCGCGCCGATGTTGTGTTTATCACTAAGTGCGATCTACTGCCCTATTTTGATTTCAAGCTAGACGAAGCCAAAGCGCAGCTTAAAAAACTCAATCCAGCAACTCAAATTATTGAAGTCTCAACTAAAGACGGCGACTCCATGCAGGCTGTGGCCGCTTGGCTTAAAGACAACATTCGAGGTGCACAATAATGTGCTTGTCCATACCTTCCCAAGTGGTGGCGGTCGATGTTGAGCGCCAGAGCGTCACAGTCGACACCTTAGGCGTGCGCCGCGATGTCAGCAGTCATTTGATGAATGAACCGCTGGAGATTGGCGACTATGTGCTGATCCATATTGGCTTTGTGATGAACAAAATCGATAAGGAAGACGCGCAGCAAAGCATTGACCTATACCAAGAAATCGTCACTAAACTCGAAAACGAAGCCATACACTGATCATCAACAATGTAAGATTAAGTAGCAAGGCGCGCACCCTATCGAGTGCACCGAGGAAAGAGCATGCTTGAACTAAAACACCTCTATCAAGGCTTTCGCGATCCCCAAACGATTGCCAATTTAGCGCGGGAAATTGAGTTAACCGCTAAATTGGTTAAGCAACCAATCAATATCATGGAAGTCTGTGGCGGCCATACTCATACGATTATGAAATACGGCTTGCTAGACTTACTGCCTGATAATATTGAGTTTATCCATGGTCCAGGTTGTCCAGTGTGCATTATGCCGAAAGAGCGCATTGACCAAGCGGCGGCGCTGGCATCCCAAGAAAATGTCATCTTAGTGACGCTGGGCGATATGATCCGTGTGCCCGGTTCTAAGGGTTCCTTAGCAAGTTTTAGGGCGAAAGGCTGCGATATTCGCCCAATTTACGATCCCTTAGATACGCTCAAAATTGCCCGCGACAATCCCGATAAAACCGTAGTGTTCTTTGCCATCGGCTTTGAAACCTCAACCCCAATGACAGCGATTTTATTGCAGCTGGCCGAACACGAGAAACTCGAAAATCTGTTATTCCATATTAATCATGTATTAGTGCCACCCGCGATTGATGCCGTGATGCACGACCCCAAAGCCAGAGTGAATGCCTTTATTGGCCCCGCCCATGTGAGCGTGATCAGCGGCGCCAAAATCTATCGCAGCACAGTCGAAAACTATGGTACGCCCGTGGTCGTCGCAGGATTTGAACCCGTCGATGTGATGGAGTCTATTTTACGAATTGTGCGCCAAAAAGCCGCGGGCAAAGCGGAGCTCGATATCCAATACAGCCGCGCGGTATCACAGGACGGCAACCTCACGGCGCAGGCCAAAGTAAATCAATTCTTCAATGTCAGACCGCAATTTCGCTGGCGTGGACTAGGCCCTATCCCCAATTCAGCGCTGCAGCTTAAACCCGAATATGCCCACAGAGACGCCGAACTGCGCTTTAAAGACCGCCTACCTGTGAAGGAAATTGACGATCATAAAGCCTGCCAGTGCGGCGATATTCTTCGCGGACTGGCTAAACCAAAGGACTGTAAAGTTTTTGGCCGCGGCTGCAATCCAGAAACGCCACTAGGCAGCTGCATGGTCAGCTCCGAAGGTGCTTGCAATGCCTATTACCGCTATCAAGGTATCGATATCAAGGAACCACATCATGGTTGATACGTTAAAAGATAAATCCATTCAACTCAGCCACGGCGGTGGCGGCAAAGAAATGAATAAACTGATCCGCGATCTGTTTTTTGCCGAGTTTGATAACCCTATCCTTCGTAGTGAAGAAGACGCTGCCAAACTCGATTTGCACGGTGCCAACGCTTTTACTACTGACTCTTTCACCGTCTCACCTTTATTTTTTGCCGGTGGCGATATCGGCAAGCTTGCCATCGCAGGCACAGTCAACGATCTCGCTATGATGGGCGCAGAGCCTCAATATTTGAGTTGTAGCGTGATTATCGAAGAAGGCTTTTCTATCAAGGACTTAACGACGATTGTCCGCAGCATGGCAAAAGAGCTCAAACAAAGTGGTGCACGGATTGTCTGCGGCGACACTAAAGTCGTACCCAAGGGCTGCGCCGATGGTTTATTTATTAATACCTCAGGCATTGGTCGCATCTTGCGTCCGAATATCTCAGCGGCAAACATTGCAGTGGGCGATGCCATTATTGTTTCCCGTGATATTGGTTGCCACGGCGCAGCGATTTTAATGGCGCGTGAAGGACTCACGCTCGAATCAGCATTACAAAGTGACTGCGCCACGCTCTGGCCGATAGTCGAGCAATTGATTGCCGCCAATATTCCCATTCATGCGATGCGAGATGCGACTCGCGGTGGCTTATCGGCAGTACTGAACGAATGGGCTATTGCCTCCAATGTTGGTATCACAGTGAATGAGGCCAGTATTCCCGTCAGCGATGAAGTCAAAGGTCTGTGCGAACTCTATGGTTTCGAAGCCATGGATCTTGCCAACGAAGGCACTTTCATCCTCGCCGTCCCCAACGACATCGCCTTAGGTGCGCTCGAAATCATGCAACGCTTTGGCCACTGTGAGCATGCAGCGATAATCGGCACTGTGAGTGATGAACTCGTGGGGAAAGTCGTGCTAAGAACGCCTTGGAATACCAAGCGTTATCTCGATCTTCCCCAAGGTGAACTGCTGCCAAGGATTTGCTGATGCACGAATATTCTATTGTGAGAGCCTTGATTGAGCAATGCGAGCAGCACGCGCAGGCTAATCATGCCGATAAAATCACCCGAGTGGATATCAAACTAGGCGTCATGAGCGGGGTTGAACCTAGCCTGCTACAAACGGCCTTCGATACTTTTAAGCTCGATGGGATTTGCAAAGAAGCCCTACTCAATATGCAAATTCAGCCGCTAGTGATACTTTGCCAAGACTGCCAGAGTGAATCCGTACTGAGTGAGCGCACCATCGTCTGCCCTGCGTGTCAAAGCTATCGCACCCGCGTACTCGATGGTGAAGATATGCTACTGATGCAACTTGAGATGGAACAAGATGAAGATTAAATCCTTCATTTGTAATCTGCATTGTTAACAACAGCAGAGTCGATAAAGATTTCAATCAATAAAGAGTTCTATCAGCAAGAATATTCCTCAAAAAAATGGCTTTGAGCAATCAGCGCTCAAAGCCATTTTAAACCACACTATTTTCAGTCACGCTACATCAGCTGTAGATAGAAGCTTCACCCTCTGGGCGCGTTTTGAGCACCCGCAGAAACCACATATACTGCTCTGGATAAGCTAAGATAACTTGCTCGACCACTTTGTTCAGTGCCAACGCCTCGTTTTCTTTGCCTACCATGTCTTCAGGCGCAACGGCCGTCATCACAGTAAGATCAAACTGACGTGTAGCTTGGTTGTAGCCAATCTTTACTGGCAACACTTGGGCATTCCCCGCCTGCGCTAAACGCCCAACGACAGGCAGCGTTGCTTTCACTGTGCCTAAAAAAGGTGCAAACACGCTTTGTTCAGGACCTAAGTCTTCATCGGGGAGATAAAAGAAACTGTTACCGCGCTTAAGCTCAGCCAATAGCGCCCTAATGCCCGCCTCGCGCATATACACATGGCCACCACAGCTGCTGCGCACACGATTACTAAACCAATTGAATAAGCCATTTTTATGGGCTTTGGCCATAGTCACCATAGGCAACTCAAGGTTAAGGCGTAAGCCGGCATAATCGATTGGCCACACATGGGGCATGATAAAAATGATCGGTTGGCCCGCGGCCTGCGCTTTCGTCACATGCTCAAAGCCGATTAAATTGACTCGACGACGTAAATGCGCTTTTGAGCGCACCAGCAATTCGCCCTGAGCTAACAACACCAAAACGAAGTTTTGTACGTTCTCGCGGATTAACACTTCAATCTCGGCGGCAGATTGTTCAGGAAAGCACGCCTTTAAATTGGCTCTCGCAACACTAATGGGCCTTTTGGCAATCGGCATCACTAATCTTGCCAATAATCTTGCTATGGGATCACGTAGCCATGCGGGCATGAGTCCGAAAATCACTAATAGACCAATCACTAACCAAGTGGCCCAGTATCTAGGGTGTAATAAGGCGAGTTTAAAACGACGGTCAAAATGTTTGGGCTGTCTTGACAAAGAATTCACCTCAGACAGTGGATAAAAACAATGGAGATATTGCATGAAAAAATAAACAGGAAAGCCACTCTCTAAGGAGTGGCTTTCCCATCAAACAAACGAAATTACTTACCCGTGTTTGCTGCTTCTACACGAGTTTTCAGCTTTTGGCCGGGACGGAAAGTCACGACACGACGAGCAGAAATTGGGATATCTTCGCCTGTTTTTGGGTTCCTTCCCGGTCTTTGATTCTTGTCCCTAAGGTCAAAGTTGCCAAAGCCAGATAACTTGACCTGCTCACCACTTTCAAGTGCGCCCCGAATCTCTTCAAAGAACGACTCAACCATCTCTTTGGCGACACGTTTGTTCATTCCGAGTGTTTCAAAAAGATGTTCTGCCATTTCGGCTTTGGTAAGTGCCATACTTTAATCCCTCAACGATGCGTTGAACTCGGACTTAAGGGCAGAAACGACTGAACCAACGGTCTCAGCAATCTCTTTTTCCTCAAGCGTACGAGTAGTGTCTTGTAATGTAAGTGCTATCGCCAGGCTCTTCTTGCCGGGTTCAACACCTTTACCTAAGTATACATCGAACAAGTTTATGCCAACCAACTGATTTTCGCCAACTTTTCTTATCAATTTCATTACATCACCTGCAGATACACTCTCATCTACTACGACTGCGATGTCACGACGATTAGCTGGAAACTTAGATACAGCTTGGGCTAGCGGCAAACTGGTATGCAATAAAGCATCCAATTCCAACTCAAAAACGATGGTTTTACCATTGAGTCCAAAAGGCTTCTCCAAACTAGGATGGATTGCACCTATATGACCGATCACTCGATCATTTCTCAATATTTCAGCACATTGCCCCGGATGGAGAGCAGAATGCGTCGCTCCTCTAAAGCTAAATTCTGATGCGGAAACTGTCAAGCCGATAATTGCTTCTAAATCACCTTTAAGGTCGAAAAAATCAACGGTTTTCGATTCCATAGCCCAATGTTCGTCATTTTGGAGCCCAGTAATGACACAAGCGAGCATTGCTTGTTGTCTTACACCGGATTCTGCATTGATATCAGGAACAAAGCGCAGGCCAGTTTCAAAAAGTCTCACACGACTCTGTTGACGACTTTGGTTGTAGCCAACGGCGGCCAATAAACCGGTGAACATTGACAGGCGCATGGCCGACATTTCACTGGAAATAGGGTTCGGTAACACCATAGCGTCTAAACCAGGGTGAACCAGATTTTGCAGTTTTGGATCGACAAAGCTATAGGTTACCGCTTCTTGGAAACCACGAGCGACCAATAAGGCACGCACGCGTTTTAGGCTTAAATCAGATTCTTTATGATCTGACATACGCAGCGCGGCAACAGGCGCCGTATTCGGGATATTGTTATAACCGTAAATACGCGCCACTTCTTCAATCAAATCTTCTTCAATCGCCATATCAAAACGATAGGTCGCGGTGGTGACCAGCCAGCTTCCCTCTGCTGCAACGACAGCAAAACCTAAACGCGTGAGGATTTCAGCCACATCGCTATCAGGTACATGGTGACCGAGGATTTTATCTAACTTGCTGCGACGTAACACGATTTGTGCAGGTTTGGGTAAATCAGCCTCTGATTTAGCCTCAACGACAGGGCCCGCTTCACCGCCACAGATATCCAGCACTAAACGGGTCGCACGGTCGATAACCTTGTGCTGCATCTCAGGGTCAACACCACGCTCAAAGCGGTGTGATGAGTCTGTGTGCAAGCCTAAACGACGTGACTTACCCATAATGGCAAGCGGCGCGAAGAACGCACATTCAAGCAGTATGTCTTGGGTTGTGTCGCTCACGCCCGAATATTCGCCGCCAAACACGCCAGCAAGGGCTAATGGACGCGCATCATCGGCGATCACTAAAGTATCGTTTGGGATGGTCACTTCGCTGCCATCAAGCAGAGTGATTTTCTCTTCGCCCGTGCCTAAACGCACTTGGATATCGCCTGTTAATTTGGCCAGATCGAAAGCGTGCATAGGTTGACCGAATTCAATCAACACGAAGTTAGTGATATCGACGATAGGATCGATAGAGCGAATACCGCTACGGCGTAATTTTTCCTGCATCCATAATGGCGTAGGCGCTTTCACATTGACGTTTTTAACCACACGGCCTAAGTAACGCGGACACGCTGCTGGCGCCTTAACGTTAATAGTAACTTTGGCATCTGTCGTTGGCGTGACGGCTTGCCACTGTGGCTCAACCACGGCTTGGCGGTTTAACACGCCCACTTCACGGGCAAGGCCTGCCATGCCTAAGCAATCGGCACGGTTAGCGGTTAAATCCACATCGATAACGGCATCGTTAAGTTGCAGATAATCACGGATGTCAGTGCCAAGCGGCGCGTCCAATGGCAATTCGATGATGCCATCGCTTTCGACGTTGATGCCAAGCTCACTGTACGAGCACAACATGCCTTCTGATGGCATGCCACGCAGTTTGGCTTTCTTGATTTTGAAATCGCCTGGTAATACGGCGCCAACCATAGCCACGGCCACTTTAAGACCCTGACGGCAGTTGGGTGCACCGCAGACGATATCGATAAGTTCGCTACCACCAACGTTGATTTTGGTCACGCGCAGTTTATCGGCATCGGGATGCTGACCACACTCAACCACTTCACCAATGACTACACCGCTAAAATCGGCAGCCACGGCTTCAACGTCATCGACTTCGAGACCGGCCATAGTGATCTGGTGGGATAATGCTTCACGGCTGACTGAAGGATTGACCCATTCACGAAGCCAAGATTCGCTAAATTTCATGCTATTACAGCTCCGTTATTTAAATTGCTTCAGGAAACGTAGGTCGTTTTCGAAAAACGCACGTAAATCGTTTACGCCGTAACGCAACATAGTTAAGCGCTCGACACCCATACCAAAAGCAAAACCAGAGTATTTTTCTGGATCTATGCCAACGCTGCGCAGCACGTTCGGGTGCACCATACCGCAGCCAAGCACTTCTAACCATTTACCATTTTTGCCCATCACGTCCACTTCGGCTGAAGGTTCAGTGAAAGGGAAGTAAGATGGACGGAAACGCACTTGCAGATCTTCTTCGAAGAAGTTACGCAGGAAGTCATGCAAAATGCCCTTCAATTCGGCAAAGTTAACATGTTCATCCACGAGCAAACCTTCCACTTGGTGGAACATTGGCGTGTGCGTTTGGTCGTAATCGTTACGATAAACACGACCCGGTGAAATAATGCGTAAGGGTGGCTTTTCAGTTTCCATAGTACGGATTTGCACGCCCGACGTTTGGGTACGCAGCATCAGTTTAGGATTGAAATAAAAGGTATCATGATCAGCACGCGCAGGGTGGTGTTCAGAGATATTCAGCGCATCGAAATTGTGGAAATCATCTTCAATTTCAGGCCCTTGCTTTACCGAGAACCCTAATTCCCCGAAAAAGGTTTCGATACGTTCAATGGTACGCGTCACTGGATGTAAGCCACCGATCTCTTGGGTACGGCCTGGCAAAGTCACATCAATCTTTTCAGCGATTAATTTGGCTTCCAGTTCCGAACTCTTCAGACCATCGATGCGCTCAGTTAATTTTTGTTGAATCGCCTGTTTAGCATCATTGACCGCTTGGCCAAAGGCTGGCTTTTCTTCAGGGCTTAAGCTACCCATCATTTTCATCATGTCGGTGATCTTACCTTTCTTACCCAGGTAATCGACACGGATATCATCCAGTGCTTTTAGATCACTGGCCTGGTCAATAATGACTAAGGCTTGTTCTACGATCTCAGTTAACTGCTGCATTTTCTCTTCCACTGCATAGTCGCGCTTGATAAACAAGTGCTATGGGCGCCAAACTTTCAGGCTATTTGGGTGCTCAGGTTATCGGGCGTTAATGCCAGACGCTTTGCTAGCTATAACGAAATAAAAGGATAGAAATTTTACGCGAGCGAGCGGCATATTACTAGGGCTTATTGGGGGTTTTTATCATGCAAATTCATGTGTTACCCCAGTTCAGAGCCTGAGTTTTGCTCAAGGTGAAATCTAAACCTCGATTCTGACCGAAACAAGTTCCGCGTTCAGCCACTAGCAGCATTTGTAACTAAACTGTAAACTCACACCCGTACCCTGCCAAAATTGCAGCAAATAACACAATAATGACTGCAATTAGACTACATTAACGATATAAGCTTTTACAAAACAGAAAACTATAAAGTCTATGGCAAACTAACCGATATACATTCGGTTCACAGCCCATTTTATCGAGGCACTCATGAAAGAAGTAAAGTTTCGCTGGATAGATCAATATCTTATCCATATGACCTTAAAAACTAAATTCGCAATTATCTCTATCGTTCCTATGCTAATGATTGTTGGACTGGCGATTTTTCTTGATAACCAATCCCAGCAAACCTTAGTCCAAGGACAACTCAACGGTCTGCAAAATGCTTCACAACAAATCAACCAAGTCACGGGTACCTTATATAACAAACTCCCAGAGCAAGAACGCCAAGCTACCCTTAGCCAGCTAAGCCGCGACATCAAAGGCAATGTCAGCATTATTTCGGTGAATGAGGCCGACAGTAAAGCGCAATCCTTAGCTCGAAGCGGTGGCGGTATTGATAATAGCGGTAAGCTACCTAGAGCTGTGAGTGGCGTTAACGATCAAAACCTGATCACGATTATTCCCCTAGACAGCAAAGAAATTGATGCCCTGCTCGCCAAAGATAACCTGCTGGTTTATGGCCTAATGGCGGCGCTTCTATTTGTGTTGTTTTTATTTAGCTACTACATTTCGACCTTCGTGGGCGGCGCACTTTATACCACAGTGATGGCATTAAAACGGGCCGCATCGGGCGATTTAACTGGGCGTTTAAACTTCTTCGAAGTAAAAGACGAGTTCAGTATCTTAGCTATCAGCATAGATACCTTAGTTGAACGTCAACATCTGTTAGTGAAACAAATCGCAGAATCGACAACAAAAATCCGTGAGGTAGTCTCCTCGTTTCGTAGCACAGCGCAGAAAGGTCAATCTTTGGCGGTGAACCAGAGACAACATTTGGATTCCCTAGCAACGGCAATGGAAGAAATGACCGCTGCAGTGAAGGAAGTTGCCCGTAATGCTGAACAATCTTCTGTCGAAACCCAAGAAGCCAATCAACAGGTTAGCGCTGGCGGTAAAGACATTGAAACCACAGTCAAGGCTATTGACGTGTTATCGGATGAAATTTCTGCGGCCTCAAATGCGGTGGGCGTTCTCAATGACAACGCCAGTAAAATTGATGAAGTGGTATCAACTATTAATGCGATTTCCCAGCAAACCAACCTACTCGCCCTCAACGCAGCGATTGAAGCGGCTCGCGCCGGTGAACAAGGCCGTGGTTTTGCCGTGGTCGCCGATGAGGTACGTACTTTAGCGGGCCGCACTCAGGCCGCAACGGTTGAGATCAAAACCATGATCGAATCACTGCAGTCGGGCACGCGCAATCTAACCCAAGTGATGTCACGTACTGTGAATCAAGCCGATGAAGGTAAACAACACGTACTGCAAACGGGTAAAGACTTAGAGTTTATCGCCCACCACAGCAACAAAGTGTTTGAAATGAGTGTGCTAATTGCCACCTCGGCCGAAGAGCAATCGGCAGTGGCCAACGAGATTGCGACTAACCTGATGGAAATTCGCAACCAATCACACGATGTGGAGCAATCGGCGAACCAGTCGGTTTCAGGTTGTGATGAGCTGCAAGCAACAGCTGGACAACTGGATCAATTGATGGTGGGATTAAAAATCTAGCCAAAGGTTATTTAACGAAGTTTAAATTCACTTAACACCCAACATGCACAAGGGAGCAATAATCGCTCCCTTGTTGTTTTTTCATTCTGACGGTCACAGTCGAATCAACCACTGTTTTTCAATCAAGCAGTTGTTCAGTCAACCAGTAACATTTCAATCATTAACTCACTTTTCAATCAACAACGCGACGGCAAAAATTAGCCCGCGTCCCCACGTCTGTTAATCCACATCTTTAAGTGGCCATAGCACGATATGATCTTCAATATCCTTCACGCGTCTTTCATCGACCACTTTGCCTTGGATCGACATGCCCGCTAAATGCATCGCCTCTTTAGAACCAGTCAGCAGCGGATGCCAGCTCGGTAGCTCGCGCCCTGCCGCTAAACGGCGATAGGCGCAGCTGTCAGGCAGCCAAGTTAACTCATGGATATTATCAATCGTGATCACAGTACATTGTGGCACATGGGTGAAACGGTCAGTGTAATGCTGGCAGCCCGCCGTTTGATGATCGAGCAAAAGGCAGGCTGCATTGGTGTAATACAAGTCTTCGGTTTCATCATCTATCAACTTGTTTAAACAACATTTACCACAACCGTCACAGAGGGATTCCCACTCGGTTGTGCTCATCTGCGCTAATGTTTTGCTCTGCCAAAATGCCATGATTAACTGTTTCTTCTCAATAAAAAGCCCGCTTAATGCGGGCTATTTTACACTAGTTTATCGGCGGATACTTTATTCTCTCGGACAGATGCGCGACAGAAATCCCGAAATAATCGGTATTCTGCCAGTGCATTAAGGCGCGGTAATTGCCATAAACGAGGTATTTTCGACCGGTAACACCATCGGGCATGATTAGCGAGGCGTTGATGTCTTCGCGGGACGGCAAATCGGTATGATCAAACTTGCGAATACCGAGATTTTGCCACTGGGCTAAAGACTGGGGTTTATCTAATCCAGCAAGTGCCAAATCAAGCGCTGCGGGCACTTGTACTTGTCGCCCCCAAGTATCATCGCCATTCCAACCGAGTTGCTGTAGCAAATACGCCGCGGAGGCAAAAGCATCTTGTGTGTTGTGCCAAATGTCTTTCTTTCCGTCACCATCGCCGTCCTGCCCGTAGGCAAGATAATCCGTAGGCATCAGCTGCATTTGCCCCATAGCGCCATTCCAATGGCTTTTAAGATCTTGAAAACCCATATGTTCTTTTTCCATTATGCGAAGTGCAGCCACAAACTCTTTTTTGAAGAAGGCTTCGCGCTCGCCGCCAAAGGCCAGTGACGCAGTCACAGATAGCACAGGATAATCCCCAGAGGCTTCACCAAAGTCTGAAACAAGCCCCCAGAGCGCAACTAAGAAGCGTGGCTGAACTGAGTATTGGCTGGCGATGGCATTGAGTTGTTGTTCATGCTCTTTAAACAGCACACGGGCGGTGTCAACTTTCCACTCGGGCACAATGTCGGCGAGATAAGTATCGAGGTTGTGGGTTTTGTCAGTTTGGAAACTGTCTGTCGCGCGGGCTTTTTTGAAGAGTTTGATCTGGGGAAAGGCTATATCTAAGGTGGTTTGGCTGATGCCTTGGAGACTAGCTTCTTGCTTTAATTGAATTAAATAATCACTAAAGCTGATTTTCTCGTCTAGTTGCTGCGCCATGGCAGGCAAACTGCACGCACTCATCCAAATAATGAAACAGACAAATGCCCTGATGGCAGCGAAGATATATGCGGCGAGTCGATAAAGCTTATTCAGATAAAGCCCAAAGTGACAAATCTTAACCGGGAAAGCATTGGTTTGATAAGCTTGGGTTAGATAAGCACGGTATCGATGCATATACCTTCCTGTTATTGTTATGCTATTGGCTTAATCTTTGATCCCAAGACTGAGTTTATGCTCTGCCAATAAATTCACCTGTGGAGGCGGAATTTGTAAATAAAAGCCGTTTTCTTCCATCGCAGCTCTCACCTTTTTAATATCTGCCATACCTAACGCGTCACGTTTAGCGATAGGAAACACCATCACCAGTTTTGGCACGCCGAACATTTCCATCAAAGGCGCAGGAACATCGTCAAAACAATCTCTTTTCTTCACAAATAAATAAGTATCAGCCTTTCGGCTACTTTTATAAACGGCACATAGCATAAGAGTACAAATATCCAATAGTTCAAACTTGCCAGTCAATGGGGCACACTATAACATGGTCGCCTAGTAATTTAATTGTAAAATCAGCGAACCGACTGATGATTTCTGGAGAATAGTGCCGGGATGTCAAAACCTAGCTTAGAGTTAAAAGGCGCTTCTTTTACTCTTTCAGTGCTTCATATTAATAGCAGCGATTTACAAGCTGTCATAACTGAATTAGACAGTAAGTTGGCACAAGCCCCACAGTTTTTTCTGGGTGCTCCTTTAGTTGTCAATCTGAGTGCGATCCAGCACGACAGCTTAAATTTAAGTGCGTTAAAGGATCTGCTGATCTCACGTCAATTAGTGATTGTTGGCATAACAGGCGCGACAACCGTACTCAGTAAACAGGCCAAAGACTTAGGCCTTGCCATAGTTAAAGCCGGAAAACAGAGCAGTACGCCACCGCCAGCACCTCGCCAAACTAAAATAGTGAAGCAAAATATTCGTTCAGGCCAACAAGTCTACGCAAAAAATGGTGATTTAATCATATTTGGTGCGGTAGGCAATGGCGCAGAAGTCATCGCAGATGGTAGCATTCATATCTATGGCGCATTACGAGGGAAAGCCATGGCAGGCGCGGCGGGCGATACCAGCGCCGTCATCATAGCCCACTCTCTGGAAGCCGAACTCGTTTCAATAGCAGGGCAATATTGGCTCGCTGAAAATCTACAACAACATAGCTCAGATAAAAGTGGCTGCATTCGCCTAAACGGTGAGTCACTTATGGTTGAATCATTGCCCCTCTAAATGGCAGAACAAAGGATAGAGAGAAACATGGCACAAATTATTGTTGTCACTTCAGGTAAAGGCGGCGTAGGTAAAACCACATCGAGTGCTGCAATTGCGACTGGTCTTGCCATGCAAGGACACAAGACAGTCGTTATCGATTTCGATATTGGTTTACGGAATTTAGACTTGATCATGGGTTGTGAGCGTCGTGTTGTTTATGACTTCGTTAATGTGATCAATGGTGAAGCCAATTTAAATCAAGCGCTGATCAAAGATAAACGCTGCGACAAGTTATTCGTTTTACCCGCTTCACAGACCCGTGATAAAGATGCGCTGACCAAAGAAGGCGTTGGCCGTGTTCTAGACGATTTAGCCAAAGACTTTGAGTTTATTCTGTGTGATTCACCTGCGGGGATTGAGCAAGGCGCTATGATGGCACTGTATTTTGCCGATATCGCCATTGTGACCACTAACCCAGAAGTCAGTTCAGTACGCGACTCAGACCGTATTTTAGGGATGCTGCAGAGCAAATCACGCCGCGCCGAGCTAAACCTTGAGCCAATCAAAGAATACTTACTGCTGACTCGCTATTCACCGAGCCGTGTAAAATCGGGCGAAATGTTGAGTGTTGATGATGTTCAAGAAATTCTGGCCATTGAGTTACTTGGCGTGATCCCTGAGTCACAATCGGTATTGAAAGCCTCTAACTCAGGCGTGCCTGTGATTATCGATCAAGAAAGTGATGCAGGTTTAGCCTACAGTGACACCGTTGCACGTTTACTGGGCGAAGATGTCCCAGTACGCTTTATTACGGAAGAAAAGAAAGGTTTCTTACAACGGATATTTGGTAGCTAATTATGTCTTTACTCGACTATTTCAAAAGCAAGAAAAAGCCTAGCACTGCGGTAATGGCTAAAGAGCGCCTACAGATCATTGTGGCTCATCAACGTGGACAAAGGGACACTCCCGATTATTTCCCACAGATGAAACAAGAGATCATTGCCGTTATTCGCAAATATGTGCCGATTTCTGATGATCAAGTTTCTGTGCAGTTAGATCAAAACGACGCGAACCTGTCGGTACTCGAACTTAACGTCACATTGCCTGACAGATAAGTCGATTACGCAAAAAGCGTCATCTTCTGAAGAAGATGACGCTTTTTGTTGGCTGTTTTTCGGCTATAGGTAAGTTTCAAATACTGCGCATAAAGTACAAGACTTCACGCGCAAGATTTAAATACTAGATTAAAAGCCTTAGACCTCAAGTTTAGCTAGGGACTCAGCGGCAATCTCGCCTCGCCATCCGCATAACACCGCGGGTAAATCCCCTTGTTGCTTATCCCAACGCCATTGCAAAAACTCATGGATATGACGTTTAGAGCCGAGCATTTCCTGTGGCACATCATGCTGTTCGCACAACTCAACTAAACAGCTTTTAATCGCCTTAAAGGCCGATTTGTAACCCGACTTCAACGCCAACACATCCACTAACTCGGGTAAATTGACTAAATCAGCGGTTTGCAGCACACGTAATAAGTCTTTGCCGTGAATACGTTTTTCTTGCTCAGTCAAATCATTGAGCTTAAACAAGTCAGCCGAGGATTTAGGTTGCTTCTTCGCTAATGCGATAAGACCATGATCTTTGACCACAAAACCTAAGGCGAGATCACGCACTAACGCTTTTTCAAGACGCCACTTGGCAAGCACTTTAAGGTAAGCCAATTGAATTTCTGTCAATTGGAAAGCATTTTTCACTTTCAAATAGGCTGTATCGAGATCAGGATCGGCAAGCCTGCCCTGAGTCATCCTCTCCCCTTCCTCGTATAACCAAGCTAAACGCCCTTGGGCGCTGAGTTTTGCTTCAAGTTGAGGATAGAGCTGATACAAATAAAGGACGTCATTAGCGGCGTAGCTTAACTGGGCTTCCGTTAACGGGCGGCGGATCCAATCTGTACGCGACTCACCTTTATCGATCACTTCACCCAGGCAAGTTTCAACTAACTTGGCATAACCTACACCGTGGCCCATACCACACAAAGAGGCGGCAATTTGGCTATCAAACAAAGGCGTAGGCTGACATTTGCCATAGTGGGCAAACACTTCTAAGTCTTCACTGCAGGAATGCACTAGCTTAACGATATTCGGGTCCGATAACAGCGCCCAAAACTGGGCTAAATCAGGTAAAGCCACAGGATCAATCAAAGCTAAGGTTTTACCATCATAGGCTTGGATCAAACCTAACTTGGCATAATAAGTACGAGTACGAACAAACTCGGTATCTAACACGAGTATCTTACTCTGTTTATATTGGGCAACGAGGGCATTAAGGCTTGCTTCATCACTCACATATTGAAACGCTGACAAATTCTTCTCCAGATCCTGTGGGTCAATCACAGTCCATAAAAACAAAAGCCGGCAAATGCCGGCTTCAATCTTACGCTCGCTTAGCTTCGTCTCTAAGCTCTCGTCGCAAGATCTTACCCACGTTGGTTTTAGGTAACTCGTCCCTAAATTCTACCAGCTTCGGTACTTTATATCCCGTTAAATGAATACGGCAGTGCTTAATGATGTCTTCAGCGGTTAAAGATTTATCTTTTGCCACCACAAATACCTTCACTAACTCACCACTGGCGTCATTTGGCACCCCAACTGCAGCCACTTCAATCACTTTAGGATGCAGTGCAACCACTTCTTCGACTTCGTTAGGGAATACGTTAAAGCCTGAAACTAAGATCATGTCTTTCTTACGATCGACAATATAGAAGAACCCTTTCTCATCCATGTAACCAATATCGCCCGTGGCTAACCAGCCGTCAGTATCAATCACTTTGGCGGTTTCTTCAGGACGTTGCCAATAGCCTTTCATCACTTGCGGGCCTTTACCAAACAGCTCGCCAGTTTCGCCTTGGGCTAATACCTTGCCGTCATCATTACGGATTTGGATCAGTGTCGAAGGTGCAGGGAAACCGATTGAACCGTTATAACCGTCTAAGTTATATGGACAACAGGTTAATAAGGGTGAGGCTTCCGTCAGACCATAACCTTCAAGTAAACGGGTTTTAGTAATCGATTGCCATTTATCCGCCACAGCTTTTTGTACCGCCATGCCGCCACCGATAGAGAGTTTTAAGCGTGAGAAATCCAACTGGGAAAAATCATCACTGTTCACTAACGCGTTAAATAAGGTATTTACCCCAGTTAATGCGGTGAAAGGATACTTTTTCAACTCAGCCACAAATCCTGGGATATCACGAGGATTGGTGATGAGTAAGTTCTGGCTGCCTTTGTGCAAAAACAGCAGGCAATTCACGGTCAAGGCGAAGATGTGATACAGCGGCAAAGCCGTTACCACAAACTCGCTGCCATCGTTTAAGGCGGGCGAATAAGCACCATCGGCCTGCAATACGTTGGCGACAATATTGCCATGGGTCAACATCGCGCCTTTAGAGACCCCAGTGGTGCCACCTGTGTATTGTAAAAACGCTAAATCGTCGTTAGTGACTTCAGGTTTGATGTATTGCATGCGACGACCGGTTGATAAGGTGTCGCGCATTGATAATGCGTGGGGTAAATCATATTTTGGCACTAACTTCTTAATGTACTTCACCACAAAGTTCACTAAGGTGCGTTTGGGTGCGCTTAATTGATCACCCAAACGGGTAATGATGACGCTTTCAACGGGCGTTTGTTCGACCACTTCTTCCAAGGTGCGGGCGAAGTTTGACACTACAACTATGGCTTTGGCGCCCGAGTCAATCAACTGATGTTTGAGTTCGCGCGGGGTATATAGCGGGTTAACGTTAACGACCACCATACCGGCACGTAAAACCCCAAACAGTGCAATCGGGTATTGCAACAGGTTTGGCATCATCAAGGCGACACGATCGCCCTTTTCAAGCTTTAATTCATTTTGTAGATACGCGGCGAATGCACGGCTGCGTTCTTCCAATTTACGATAGGTTAGCGTGGCACCCATGTTGATAAATGCAGGTTGGTCTTCATACTTAGCCACCGCTGTTTCGAACATATCAACAAGCGATGAGTACTGCTCCACATTAATTTCAGCAGGCACATCTTTTGGCAAATGATTAATCCAAGGCTGATCCACTACTCTCTCCTAAATCCCCACAACTGCGGAAACAATATCCATACAAGCGTCAAGACTCGATAAATACCGAGTTAAAATACCGGCTTACATTTTATAGTTATTGATTGACTCGTCATAAATCATACGAGCGTTTTAATTTTGATCATCATCACATAAAAAAAACAAAAAACCTAGCGTCTTTTTTAGGGCGGCAAAGGCAGCCTATTTAACGAATTCGCGGATCAAGCGGGCAACGCCTTCAGCATTGTCCATATGCACATGATGATCGCCCTCGATTATATGTTCAGACAAATGTTTGAACCAAGTTCGCGCCTTAGGTATAGCGGTCTGCAACTGGCTAAATCCCTGTTTGCCACAGACTAATAAGGTTTCAATATTGATGTCCTGCATCAAGGCATCAACTTGAGCAAAAGTTAACCGTTGAGGTGAATCTAATCTCAATCGAGGATCACTGCGCCAACCTATGCCCTCACCTTCGGGTTGCATATTACGCTCGAGCAACAGACGACACCAAGGTTCGGCAAGTCCTGTTAAATGTGCCCTCGCCCGCACTGCGGTATCTATGCTGTCGTAAATTTTTGCCTGCCCATGCTTTTGGGTTAAATACTTCTCGTGTTGATAGAAGCTTTTCCTTAATCGTGCTTTCGCCTGCGTTGGCGACTCAGACAAAGGGCTTAACGCTTCAATCAATACCAGCTTGTTGACCTTTTCTGGAAACGTCGCCGTATACGCCGAGGCAATAATGCCACCGAGCGAATGCCCAACCATAGCCACAGGCTTTTGCGGTAATGCCGTTAACAGTGCATCCAAATCATACAAGTAATCAATCCAATGCAGCGGATAATGCCCCGGCCTGTGTGCCGAAAAGCCGTGTCCAGGCCAGTCAATGGCGAGCACTTGATAATCGAGTAAATGTGCCGCTAAGGGCTCGAAACTGTTGGCGTTATCTAACCAGCCATGTAAGGCCAGTAATAAAGGTTTATCCTTCGCCCCCCATAATCGGCCCGCGACCTTAATATGAGGTAATACAAATTCGATTTGATTTTGGGGGGCGAGAGATTGCCACATAATGCCTCTGATGTCAGGTGATTAAGATGATTTTTTGACAAATTTGAGTGTCATACGATCACTTTCACCGATCGCTTGGAATTTTTCTTTATCCGTGTCACCCAAAGCAAAGGATGGCGGTAGCGTCCAAACACCTTTGCCGTAATCTTTAGTATCTTTGGGGTTCGCATTGATTTCGGCGCTTTCAACTAAGGTGAAACCGGCTTTTTTGGCTAAAGCAACCATGGCCGCTTGGTCCATATAGCCAGTGCTAAAATTCATCCCTTCGTTGGCTCTATGCTCCACCACACCAAAGACACCGCCATCTTTCAATACTTTATATGACGCGGCAAACACATTCTCTAACTGATCACTTGATGCCCAGTTATGAAGATTACGGAAGGTTAATACCAGATCTGCACTGCCATCGGCGCCTAAATCCATCTTTTGTGGAGGATCGAAGGTAACAATCTTTGCATTGCCCATGACGTCTTTATTGGCCGTCATCCACGCTTCGTACTTAGTGCCGGCATTGGCGCGATAGCGATTTCCAGGCGTGTCCGTCGCAGGAGCGGTTTCGAAACTGGCGGCGATATATTGGCCTTCTTTGGCTAAATAAGGCCCTAATATTTCGCTATACCAACCATTACCTGGCCAGAGTTCAATCACAGTTTGTGTTGGGGTAATACCAAAAAAACTTAAGGTTTCAGCGGGATGACGATAAACGTCACGGCTGGTATTTTTAGCCTGACGAAAATCGCTTTTTAAGACTTTATCTAAACTTTCATCGGCGTAGGTAACACTCGAACATAAACCAGCAAGCAATAGACTGGCAACTAAGGTGACTTTTTTCATTGTAATTCTCCATGGATACCGAAGGCTTAAGCTAGCAGCCAATGGCCAAAAATCCAAGGAATAGAAGTCGTAAAACCTAGGTTTGAGTGACATAAGTGGTTATGGCTCAAAGTGATGAGTCAATTCACCTTCATCTAAACCAATCAAGAGCAAAGCGGAAAAAAGCCAGAGGAAACACAATACGCCTGAGGTATTAAATGACCTTAAGGATTAGCGACTCGCAGCGTTATCGACACGGCGCCACGCAAAATACAAGGCGCAGGCACTGGTTAATAACCAAAGTCCCACCCAAATCCACGCGGGGATCCAAGAACGCTCGGCCAACATCACCGCATCACCTTGGCCATCAAGCCCAAGCAACACAGTTGGACTTGCCAGCGCATTGAGCATAATCATCAAGCCAATAATACGTAGAAACTGGGTCAACATTTTGTTTTGACTGAGTTTAAGCGGTAACAGCAAAATAATAGTGAGTACGGCTAGAATCGCCAGGGTGAGAATATCTCGGCCCCAAAGCAAGCCGCTTAGCACCACTAAAGCGCCCAGCAAGGCAAAGCTCACGCGGATCCCTTTTGGCCAAGTCGCGAGCAAGTAGATTAAATATCCCCAACAGGCCGCGCCAAAATACCCAGCAAAACCAATCAACATCGGCGAGCCGCCTTGGCTAAAACAAAAGCCTGCGCCGTTAGGAAACAATTGAATATGGCTGACCACACCCGAGCTTAATATCGTCGCAATGCCGTGGGACAATTCATGGAAATAGCTTTCAAGCCATTTAAACGGCACGCTTAAATAGGGAATGCGAGTGATGAGTAACGCCACCACCAGCTCGATAATAAACAAGCCACGGCTTGGCACACCGCTGGCGGCTAAACCCGTTAATTTAGAAGAGGAAAATCGCGAGGTAGAACGGGGAGGCTTTTGTTGATGTTCAAGCATACAAGTCCACGCCAACCATTTGCTGAATTTCATCGCGTTTGGCGGCATGTTGAGTTTGTAAATATTGGGCTATCGCCCCCTGATGGCCACGCGTATCTTGCTCATACTCTAGGTGGGCGCCGAGTCTTGACTGTAAATTTCCTGCTGCGCTTTTACTTTTAGGCTGAGTTTCCAAACTAAGGGCTTCGACAGCATCTTGCTCAATCACTGGGCGTGACGATTCAGGTGCGGTTAGCCCCTGAGCGATAGCGGGTCTATTACTCGCTACAGCATTCGTCAAACTCATTTGATTCACATTAACTTGCATCAAGAAGCCTTAAGTTTGCACTATTCATCGTTAAGCCATTCATCGTAAAGAATGCTTAGCATTAATTGCCTGAGATTCTATCGCAGATACTCAGGCAAAGAACAGCTTATTCACGACCGGGTAACTTTTTCCATGTGACTGTATCACGTAAATACACAGGTTCAAGCTCATCGACCGAGGTTGTTAGCCCTGCTTTGATACCTGTCTCAGCCAATATCAGCATAGCCCTTGCATCGGGATATTTCACGGCGTCGAGAGCTAAAATCCCCTTGCCGAGTGCCAGTAAATCCGGATAAGCATCAAAACCGGTGCCGCAAGCCACAATGGGCGCTTCAGTATCAAGCTGAAGTTGTACGTTGGCAGGCGCACTGACCACTTCTTTACCGACTAATGTCGCAATACCATCGACGGCCACAAACTGCCCCCAATACACTTCACCCATGCGCGCATCAATGGCACACAGCACTTGCTCGGCTTGATGCTCGCTAATGGCCATTTGTGCCATTGCCGCTAAAGTTGAAATACCAATCACAGGCAAATCTAACCCCAGTGCCAGACCTTGGGTCATGCTAGTGCAAATACGGATCCCCGTAAAACTGCCAGGACCTCGACCATAGGCAATCGCCGCCACTTTATCTAAGCTAATGCCCGCTTGCTTGAGCACTGAATCGACCATAGGCAACAGACGCTGGCTGTGTTCACGCGGCGCATCGGCAAGTTCAGCATAAATCTGACCTTGATATTGCAGCGCAGCTGAGCAGGATTCGGTACAAGTGTCTAAGGCAAGAATACAAGCAGAGTGTTCGTGTGTTATTGTCATTTCAAAACCGGATTAGCGGGCAAGATTTCGCATCAAGTTGACCATTTCGGTATTGTGCGAATATGCCATGAGTAAACTGGCGCAAATAATAACATCAAATGCCCGAAAACAAAGGGCTAAGCAAGCAAGTCAGCTAAAATAGCGCCCGCATGATATCCAGTAGCAAATCAGGACTTGATGGATTTATGTGATCTAAGTCAATGATCGATAAACTCATTAAGGAATACCGCCAGCTTGGGGAAACTTTTTCAACTTTGCTTGTCAGAGCAGACAAGTCTGGATTGAATTCATTCCTTGCCATTCCTTTACTATTGTACGATTGCACTAACCCGCCTTCGATAAGGATATTTCATGTTAAACACGCCTCCATTGCGTCGCCTAAGACGCTTACGTAGTTCAGAAGCGATGCGCGATCTGTTGCGCGAAACCCATATTTCGTTAAGCGATCTCATCCATCCCCTGTTCATAGAAGAACACATCACCCACGCAGTGCCTATCTCCACGTTACCTGGCATCAGCCGCTTACCTGAGACTGCACTGGCGGAAGAAGTGCGCGAGCTTTACGCCCTCGGGATCCGTTATGTTATGCCCTTTGGGATTTCGCACACTAAGGATGATAAGGGCAGCGACACATGGGATGACAATGGCTTGCTCGCCCGCATGGTGCGCACCATTAAAGCCGCCGTGCCTGAGATGATGGTGATCCCCGACATTTGTTTTTGTGAATATACAGATCACGGCCATTGCGGCGTGGTGCACAATAATGAAGTCTGCAACGATCTCACCGTCGAAAATTTAGTTAAGCAATCGGTCACTGCCGCCAAAGCGGGCGCCGACATGTTAGCGCCATCGGCCATGATGGACGGTCAAGTGAAAGCCATTCGCCAAGGGCTTGATGCCGCAGGTTTTGAGCATGTGGCGATTCTGGCCCACTCGGCAAAATTCGCCTCTTCCTTCTACGGTCCTTTTAGAGCGGCGGTCGATTGTGAACTCAGCGGGAATCGCAAGGGATATCAACTTGATTATGCCAACGGTCGCCAAGCCCTGTTAGAAGCCTCATTAGATGAAGCCGAAGGCGCCGATATCCTGATGGTTAAACCCGGTACGCCCTACTTGGATGTGTTAAGCCGTTTAAGACAAGAAACCCACTTGCCACTCGCAGCCTATCAAGTCGGCGGCGAATATGCAGGCATCAAGTTTGCCGCCCTTGCAGGTGCGTTAGATGAGCGTGCTGTGGTGACTGAAACGTTTGTCGGCTTAAAGCGAGCCGGAGCGGATTTGATTGTCAGCTATTACACCAAACAATATGCCCAGTGGTTAGCCGAGAGTAGATAGTTACCTCGGTAACTACCATTTTGGATGCTAAAAAAATCTATAAAAAACGCCACCTTTATCGGTGGCGTTTTTGTATTTAGCATCCTGCGCTGAATTGCTTAAGCTTTTTGCAATCGTGCAAACAAGGCTTTCACTTTTTCGACTTTAGGGCGCACGACCATCTGACAATAAGGCTGCTCACCGTGTAAAGCAAAATAGTCATTGTGATAGTTTTCAGCGGGATAAAACGTCTCAAATGCTGACACTTGGGTCACAATCGGCGCATCAAAAACCTTGGCCGCCGCTAACTGAGTCAACATCGCAGTGGTTTGCTCAATCTGCTCTGCATTATGCGCAAACACCACGGAGCGATATTGTGGCCCCTTATCATTACCTTGACGATTGAGCGTAGTCGGATCATGGCTCTCAAAAAAGACCTGCAACAGCGTCGTAAAATCAATTTCCTCTGGGCTGAACTCGATATGCACAACCTCAGCATGGCCAGTTTGGCCCGAGCAAACCGATTTATAATCGGCATCATGGCCATCACCGCCAGCATAGCCAGAAGTCACATTCACCACGCCTTTTAGGCTTTGAAAGATCGCCTCGACGCACCAAAAACACCCCGCACCAAAAGTCGCAAAGCTGTTCGATGCAGGTTCAACAGCATCATCCATCCCTTTAAAAACCATAGAAACGGAGTTAACACAGTGACGAATATTGTTGGGTGTTAGCATCTCACCTTCAAAAACATGGCCTAAGTGACCACCACACTGGCTACAGACAATCTCGGTTCTGCGGCCATCGGCGTCAACATGGCGAGTTACAGCGCCGGCGATTTCATCATCGAAAGCTGGCCAGCCACAATGGGCATTAAATTTATGCTCAGAGCGGTACAAGGGCGCATGGCATTTTTTGCATAAATACAAACCCTTGGCATCATGATCATAATACTCACCACTAAATGGTCGTTCAGTGCCTTTTTCTTCGATAACATAGCGTTCAAAATCGGTCAGTTTGTTCATATTAATGCCCTTTCGACTCACGTCGTTGTCTATTTTGATACTCTTTGATTAAGTTGATTAATGAGCTGTGCCATAAAAAGCCAATATAAGACCCACTCCAAGCAAGATATCTTGCACTCGGCTTCAAAATGCGGCTGACATCAATCACAACAAATCTAATCACAACACATCCAATAACCCATACTAACGGGTTTAACGGCTAAAATCTTGCCACTTAAGTCAGTCCTAATCTAAGCATTTAAATCAGTGCGCATTAAGCGACAACATAAATGACGGAAAATACAGCAGTTGCTCTCACTCACCCTCGCGGAGTATTTGCACCCGCTCAATCGCACGGCTACACTTGCTGCGGGTCAAATTACAACTAAATATAACAAGTAGAAACCACAATGAAATTAGAAACCATTGATTACCGTGCTGAAAACAGTGCCCAGCAATTCGTTGAATCACTTAGGGAAACTGGCTTTGGTGTTTTATCTAATCATCCGATTGATAAGCGCTTAGTTGAAGACATCTACACCGAGTGGCAAGCCTTTTTTAATTCAGAAGCCAAAAACGACTATATGTTCAAAAAAGAAACCCACGACGGTTTCTTCCCCGCATCGATTTCTGAAACCGCCAAAGGCAACACAGTCAAAGACATTAAAGAGTACTATCACGTTTATCCTTGGGGCCGGATCCCCGATTCACTGCGTGCCAATATTCTCGCCTATTACGACAAAGCCAATGCGCTGGCTTCAGAACTTTTAGAGTGGATTGAAACCTACTCACCCGAAGACGTAAAAGCCAAGTTTTCGATGCCATTGCCAAAAATGATCGCCAACAGCCAAAAAACCTTACTGCGTATTCTGCATTACCCACCGATGACGGGCAGTGAAGAAATGGGCGCCATTCGCGCCGCCGCTCACGAAGATATCAACCTTATCACAGTGTTACCTGCTGCCAATGAGCCTGGGTTACAAGTGAAAGCCAAAGATGGCACTTGGTTAGATGTCCCCAGCGATTTTGGCAGCATTATTATCAATATCGGTGACATGCTACAGGAAGCGTCTGGCGGTTATTTCCCATCAACGTCACACCGCGTCATCAATCCTGAAGGTACGGATAAAACCAAACCACGGATCTCTTTGCCGTTATTTTTGCATCCAAACCCTGCTGTCGTGCTGTCTGAGTGTTATACCGCCGACAGTTATTTGATGGAAAGACTGCGCGAACTAGGGGTTATTTAACCCTTAATACCGCCTATTAATCCAAGTGATAATCACAAAAGACAGTCAAGGATTAAGCGATTAAAGCGCCTTAGGGCGCTTTTTTTATGACATTCGCCACCTTCAAGGTAGAATAGTCGTTCTTTAAGTTATTTAGGACAAGGCGTTATCATGGCAATTCAGTGGTATCCAGGGCATATGCACAAGGCACGCAAAGAGATTGAAGAGGCAATGCCTCAGGTCGATCTTGTTATCGAAGTGCTGGACGCGCGTATTCCCTACAGTAGCGAAAACCCCATGGTGGCTCAGCTTCGAGGCGACAAACCTTGTATCAAACTGCTCAATAAATCTGATCTGGCCGATCCAGATATCACTGCGCAATGGATTGAATACTTAGAACGCGAACAAGGCGTAAAAGCCACCGCGATCACCACACTGCAAGCGGCAATGGTGAAAAAGATCCCTGATATCTGCCGCAAGCTAGTGCCGAGTCGCGATAAAACCGAAAAAGATATTCGCACTATGATCATGGGGATCCCCAACGTTGGGAAATCTACCATCATCAATACCTTAGCTGGCCGTGTTATCGCCAAAACCGGTAACGAACCTGCGGTCACTAAAACCCAGCAAAGGATCAATTTACGTAACGGTATCGTGCTCTCGGACACCCCAGGGATTTTGTGGCCCAAAGTAGATAACGAAGCGAGCAGCTATCGCCTCGCCGTCACGGGTGCCATTAAAGATACCGCGATGGAATATGAAGATGTAGCCCTGTTCGCTGCTAAGTATTTCTTAACCGCTTATCCAAAAGAGATTTGTGAACGCTACAACTTAAGTGAATTACCCAAGGATGATGTCGCACTTCTCGAGGAAATCGGCCGTAAACGTGGTGCGCTGCGTCCCGGTGGCCGCATCGATATGCACAAGGCATCAGAGTTATTACTGCATGAATACCGCTCAGGAAAAATAGGCTTACTCTCGTTAGAAACGCCTGCGATGGCCGAGCTTGAGAAGATTGAAGTCGCCCGCATCATGGCGGAGAAGGAAGCAATAAAAGAAGCCAAACTTGCAGCAGAAAGATTGAAGCGTTCTGGTAAGCGCCATAACGACTAACTCATTACGCTTAGTCATCACGGCAAGTTATCTTACTATCTCTGCAAGCATTGAAAATAACGCTTAGAGTGTATTTAAGATAAGACGCTAATGGCGTTGATATTCAAGCTTAGTAAGCTAATTCATCAAGCTTAATATTTAAGCCAGCATATTGAATATGCTGGCTTTTTATTTTCATAAACGAAGATGTCGCGTTAACAAACACTGTCACGCGCAACTACTTTTGCGCACCAGAGGTCAACCTATCAAGCAAGGCATCCAAACTCTGCTCTAATAAATCCAACACCAGTTCAAAGCCCTGCTCGCCACCATAGTAAGGGTCCGGCACTTCCGTGACTTGCGTATCCGCATAAGAGAGCATTAACTGTAACTTGTACTGATACTCAAGCGGACAACGACTACGCAAATCCGCTAAATTGGCCTTATCCGCCGCCAAAATTAAATCAAAATGTTCAAAGTCGGCATCCACAACCTGCCGAGCCCGCATTCCATCGAAACTAAAACCCCGCTTTTCCCCCGCCGCCATAGCACGGCGGTCAGGCGTATCCCCTTGGTGATAACCAATAGTCCCCGCAGAGTCTACCTCAATATTGAGCCTACGCTGCGCAACCTTAAAGCGGCACACAGCTTGTGCTGTCGGTGAGCGGCAGATATTGCCCATACACACCATCAAGATGCGTTGCACTCTCGCCTCTTTCATTTCATTCAATCCTTCCACAGTCAAAACTTATCTACCGCCATGATTAAGTGATTAAATGTGGTTTGCACCTGAATTGTCAAATTAAGGCGACATAAGAGTGAAATCATTGCAAATTAATCAGTAAATATTGAAGGTTTTTTTAATTTATACATTAACGTTCATCGTGATACGCCAGTATTCGCTAGGTTAAACAAAAATACCTTGGATTAATGGATGCTAATAAAAATGAAACTCGTCATCCCATTAGTTCAGTAGACGATATTTTTAATTATAGTGAACAACTACTTACTACAGTCACTTTTTACGAGTAATGATTTAAATACTAGCGGAGCAGTATTGCGGGCAGAACTGCCCCGCTAGTTTCCTTCTTGCGATGAAATGACTTTATTACCCTCATCCACATCGACTCGTACCCGCAGAAAGCTGGCAAATCTGGGTAAGCCATTTGCGGTAAGACCTAAATATTTATAGGTGATGATTGCACCCACAGCGGGGGGATGTTGGCGCTCTGCGAGATTAAAACCTGTGCCTATGTTGAAAACGCGGCCGTCTGGGGTTTGCACTCTTATTGCGCCCATTTGGCCTGCAAATTGACCTTTCCCAGGTATATGGCCGATCACTGTCGCTTCAGCATCATAATAGGGTTTTAATTTCATCAAATTAGGATTGCGGCCACTGACATACATCGCGGAGCTGCGATGCAGCATTAATCCTTCAGCACCTTTAGCAACTAAGCTATCGAGTTTTTGATACAGGGCTTCAAGACTGTCCACTTGGAACTGCGCTATGACTTCAAGATAATGCGATTTACCACTTAATTCGGTTAAAGCAAATTGATAGCGATGCTGAAAGTCGCCACCCGCCTTGGGCACATCGAACACCATAAATCGCACTTTGCGCCAATCATCATCCTTAGCTAAGGTTTGTCGAACTATGCTCGACATCGCTTCAAACTGACCTCGCCCAAGCCATAATTCACCATCGAGGGGATAATTCGGAAAATTCGCGATAAACCAAGTTGGAGCAGCAATAAGATTACCTTGCCGAGTCAATAATGCCTCTCCGTTCCAGTAACCTCGAACTCCATCAAGTTTTTCGCTAATCAAAAAGTCGTGAATATTAATCTCTTGCTGGGCATCAAACTCGGTTGCCAACTGTATCGAAGGTGGTGATGTTTTTGCATAGGTCACTGGGGCTAAACAACCGAATATTAGCAGACTGAGTAAGAGCAGACGTTGTTTGAAAAACCGAAAGCGGATAAAACGATGAAATGTTAAATCTTGTAACGGGCTGATATGAGTCATTCCCTTGCTCACTCTGGCAATATATCCTTCATCAAGCTTAGAACGCATAACTCAAGTTGCACTAAAAAACCGTCGAAAGTCACTAAGCGCCTAAGTTAACAACGAATGTTGATGACGATTTTACTCAGTTAATTGTTTATGCGCTTTTCATCTCGGGCTATACTGCGGCCAAATTTATTGACTCAGTCAAATGTTAAAATCCACAACAGTTGGTTTTATCAAGCCAGTTTGAGTGAGCAACACCTCAGCGCATTGTCGCTAATGTCTATTGGAAACACTATGAAACCAGCCAACAATCACGGTATTAAACGCATTTTCAGAGCGACGGGATTTTCGATGAAGGGCTTAAAAGCCGCTTGGGTCCACGAAGCCGCTTTTAGACAAGAATTAATGTTGGCTATCATCATGTTACCCGTGGCTTTGTGGGTTGATATCAGCACGATTGAACGTTTGTTGCTGATTTTTACACTGTTTATTGTGTTGATTGTTGAGCTTTTAAACTCGGCGATTGAAGCTGTGGTCGATCGTGTTGGCAGTGAAATTCACCCACTAAGCGGCCAAGCCAAGGACATTGCCTCGGCCGCCGTGTTTATGAGTCTTGCGCTGTGTGGATTAACTTGGCTGGTCGTATTGGCGCCACTGGTGTTTTAACACAGACGTTTTAGATAGTCGCATGAGCAAACACTGGGCCATCGTCCCTTAAAAAGTCGATGGCTTGTTTGATTTGGGCTAAACGATCATTTTCCGCCCAATAGGCAACATACACATTTCTTGAAATGGCGCTGGCGCCACTGACGTGATGCAATTCGCCGCTGCGCAAAGCATGCTGCACCAAATGCTCGGGTAAGAAAGCACAACCACCATTATTTAAGATGAAATCCAAGGCGATACGCGCAGAGCTCGTATGTAGCGTTGGCACAGGCAGCGAGGCATATTCCTGCGCATGCACAATATTGAACGCCGTTCCCCAATCTACTTTCACATATTGCCCCGGCACCACGGCATTCAGCGTTTGACCTTTCAAGCTCGAAACCAACAACAAATTAATTTGCCCCAACTGCACTAATTCAAATTGATCAAGCTTTGGCGGATCGAATGAAATCGCGATATCGAGGGTACGGTCCATTAATTGGCGCGTCATCGCATTGGCAGGCAGCACTTCGGTGCGCAGCGCAACGCCGGGCAGCCCCACATGCAATCCCTGTAAATAACCTTGCAAATAGGCATCCCAAATGTTCGGCCCTGCACCAATGGCAAGCTGAGTCGACTGTAACTGACTCAGGGAAACATCTTGTTTCGCCCGCTCCCACGCCGTTAATACTGCTTCTGCATGGCCAAGCATGCGCTCGCCTGCGGGGGTGGGCTGAATGTTATTACGCTGACGCTCAAACAGCGCGACGCCTAAAATGCTCTCAAGCTGCTTGACTCGAAAACTCACAGCGCTACGCGTGAGATACAGATTCTCGGCCGCTTTACCGAAATGGCGAGTACGGGAGACTTCAAGAAAGGTTTTCAGTAAATCGGTATCCATAAAAATTCTTGACCAACATAGGCAAATTTTTTTGATTTATAAATCAATAATACTAGCCAATACTCCAGTTGCAAATCTTTGTATATCAAAAACTAGAGGGTATCTGCCATGTCTGAACAGTCTTTTTCAAACGCTAACAAGGGTTCTGAGACGTTTAACGGCTCAGCTGCTGCCAGTTTTGTCTCGCAAAAACGTTTCTACGACGACACTAATTTCCCCAAAGGCTTCAAACGAAGCGGCGATTTTACCAATAAGGAAGCCGAACTGCTTGAATTGCATGGTCATGCAATGAAGAATCTCGCCGAAGGTAAATCCTTGCCCTGTACCTCCGATGAAGCTCAATTTGTGGAAGTCGCCAAAGGAAATATCGCGCCCAGTAGCTTGTTAGAGCAGATCTGGGTAAAGTATCGCAGGCTCGCCATGGGGAAACCCTTTTATGCCGTGGTTGGTACAGTGCATTTGCCTGCAACCAAGCCCGAGATAGAAGTTGAGGCCGAGGCTGTATTTGATATTGAAGATGATGTTCAGGATGAACCTGAACCCGAGGATAAAGAATGAAGATTAAGGTTTGCTACTAAATGCGTGGTTGGATTTTATATAAAGAAACCGCGACTCAGCTAAAACCTGAATGGTATGAAATTGAGCGTCTCCTGGCGGCAGCAAAAGCCGACAACATACAGTTGGAAGTTTACGCACCTGATGAATTTGATCTGACTGTCACCAGAGAAGATAACAAGAGCATTTTATTGAATGGGCAAGCCGTCGAGCTGCCCGATTTTATTATTCCGCGAATGGGATCAGGCACAACTTACTTTGCCTTAGCCATTATTCGCCACTTAGAAAGATTAGGGGTGTATTGCCTCAATCCTTCTAAAGCCATTGAAATCGTTAAAGACAAATTATTCTCCCAGCAATTGTTGGCCGAGAAAAATTTGCCTACGCCTAAAACCATGTTGGTTAAATTCCCCGTTGATATCGCCCTCGTAGAGCGCCATCTCGGCTTTCCTGTGGTGATTAAAACGCTTTCTGGCTCACAGGGCAGCGGTGTGTTTTTATCCCATAAAGCACGTGAATTTGACGATCTAATGCAGTTGATTGAAGCGACCAACAAAAACGCTAACATCATTCTGCAAGAGTTTATCGCTAACAGTCATGGCCGCGATCTTCGGGTATTTACTATCGGTGGTCGTGTTGCTGGTTGCTATGAAAGGCGTGGTCAAGAAGACAGCTTTAAAGCCAATGTCAGTGCCGGCGGTTCAGCACGTCCGTTTCAAATCACCCCTGAAATTGAATGGCTTGCCACGCAAACAGCCAATATTCTCGATCTCGATGTTGCGGGTATCGATTTATTGTTTGATAACGGCCATTACAAGATTTGCGAAGCAAACTCATCCCCAGGATTTGAAGGCTTAGAATCCTGTTTGAATGTGGATATTGCCGCGCAAATTTTACACTTTATTCGCATCCGTTTAGGCATGTTTAATAAAGATGAGCCAAGTAGCCCCAAAGTGGTTATTACTGACAATGTAGAAACGTCTGTAGCGCCCGTTATCGCGCCTAAATAGCAGACGAGGGACAACTTAATATCTAGCGGTATCACGCCGCTAGCTATTCTTAAATTGATTTACGCCTCCATTTACGTGTTTCACATCCATCGGCATATCGCGCCAAAAGCAAAGCTGCAATACTGAAGCCATGCCTAAGAAGCGCTTTCCCTTCCCTTGCGTCAGCCCTTCAATCCACAATTGATGTGATGTTTCGCTCAAATTTCATTCAATAGCGCTAAAATAAGTCCTACTTTTGTTTTAAATCACAAATTTTCGCATTTTTTAAAACATTTTATTCACATCGCAAAATTTGCTGTTAAACTCCAAATGTCGATTTTTTATGGCACTAAAGTCTGACCTTATCGCTAAACATAATAAGAATAATGCTGGAGTTACTCCTTAACATGTCGATTCGCCTGTTGCCCCTCATCATAGCGTCACTCGCCAGCACTCAAGTGCAAGCCGATGACTTTACTATTCAGTTAGGCGGCTTCTACTCGCAATCAGACACCAATATGGAAGTCACTAACCCAGTTTCGGGTAATAACTTCACCTTAGATTATGAATCTGATCTCAAACTCGCTGAAAACGAATTCCTGCCTTTTATCGAGTTAAATTATCACTTCAACGAGCGGCACAATATCTACCTCGACTGGAAACAACTCCACCGCAGCGCCGATACCCAAGCCTTAGCCAAACCCTTCCAGCTCGAAATCAACGACACCATTTACGATATCAAAGCGGGCGGTAAGCTCAGTTCAACCTTAAACATCGACGTACTGCGTTTAGGCTATGGTTATGATGTCTTTCAAGGCAGTAACTATGATGTGGGTCTGTCATTTGGTTTACATACTATGTTTATCAAGACAGGTTTTGAAGGTATGATTGGGGTTTGCGCCTCGTCAGAATTACTCAATAACGTCTGTGGTAGCCAAGCGATCCCGCGCATTGTTGATGAAAATGTCACGGCACCACTGCCGGACTTTGGCATTTATGGTCAGTATGAATTTGTTCCCGGTTGGCAAGTTACCAGCCATGCACAGTATTTCTACATCACACTCAATGATGTAAAAGGCGAACTCGTTGATATCAAAGTGGGGGTCGATGCACAAATCACTCAAAACTGGCGTATGAGCGTGGCCTATAACTACTACAAAGTGGATGTGGATATCGCCCAAAACTCGCCGAATAAAGACACTCAAATCGCCGATTACAATATCTATTACAGCTTTATCGGCCCTATGCTTTCCATCAGTTATTCTTTTTAATTCAACTATATTCCCTTAAAACTGTTATTGTCTTAAATCGCTACGCCTCGCTAAAACTATCGCTCAATCCCCAGCTAAAATCAGTCCAAAAAATAAGGGCACCTACTGGGCGCCCTTATAATTCAACTCATTAACACTATTCACGGCCATCTTGCTCGCGCTTGGCTTTAAAGTCAGATGACTCAAGCCAATGGGGCCAATCGGTACTATTGGCTAAGCTGGTAATCATACTGGCGATGAGGTCTAGGTCTTGGCTTACACCACCTAAATTCCAGCTTGGATCATAATCATCGGCAGGCTTATGATATTTATGGGCGATATAATCAGGATCGGTATCGCCAAGGCTCATAAAGAGCAATCCAGGTACACCTTGTTGTGCCAGCGCAAAGTGGTCTGATCTAAACATCAACCCATTCTGCGGTCTTGGATCACCTTTTACCGAACGGTCTTGGGCCTTCGCGGCGTTATCTAAGTATTGCTCCAACTCAGACACACCTTCGCCATAACGCAAAATGTAATCCACGCCCTTGTTCACATTCATGCCATCGATATTTAAAAAGGCGACGATGTTCTTCGTGGGCACACTCGGATGCTGAGCAAAATGCTGTGCACCAATCAGACCCGTTTCTTCCGCCGTAAAGGCACTGAAGAGCACAGAGCGATCCAGTGCCGCCGTCTTGGCTTGCTGTTTGAAGTAACGCGCCAATGCTAAAACCCCCGCCACACCACTGGCATTATCGACCGCTCCATTTAAAATCTCTGACTTACCGTCCTCAATTACAGTGCCAAGATGATCCCAATGGGCATGCATCATCACCACTTCGTCGGGGCGCGTTTTACCCGGTAGTAAAGCCGCGACGTTATGGGACTCAGCGCGTTCAATTTTATTGTTTAACGTGAGCTGGGCGCTTAGTTTAAGTGGGATCGCCTTAAAGTTTGGCTTGGCTGCTTGCTGTTTTAAGGTATCGAAATCCAGTCCCGCTTTGGCGAATATTTTTTGCGCGGTTTCGTGCTGAACCCAGCCCATCACGCCAACTTGACCTTGGTTATTATTAGCATCGACCAGAGTGAACTTAGTGCCTGTGTTGGAGTTTTGCACCACACCCCAACCATAGGCAGCAGGCGCTGTTTCGTGAACAATAAACACAGCCTCGGCGCCTTGACGCGCTGCTTCCTCATACTTATAAGTCCAGCGACCGTAATAGGTCATGGCATTGCCTTTAAATACCGCAGGGTCTTGGGTCACAAAGCCTGGGTCGTTCACGAGCACGATAACGGTTTTGCCTTTTACATCTAACCCTTGATAATCGTTCCAACCATATTCGGGCGCGTTGATCCCGTAGCCGACAAACACCACATCGCTTTTATTCAGGCTCACGGTTTCGGCGATTCTTTGGGTTCTCGCGGTAAATTCACTGCCATTGGCAAATTTAAGTCCACCGATAGCAAGCTGCATATTTTGATCTGCGCTAATTTGCGCCAAAGGCACGGCCTGCAGATAACTGTCGCCAAATCCGGGTTTGAGACCCATATCTTTAAATGCTTTGACTAAATAGTCTAAAGTTAAAGTTTCACCTTCAGACAAGGGCGCACGTCCACCAAAGGCATCGCTTGCTAAGGTTTTTACATCGGTTCGATATTGCGCGAGATCAAGGCTTTGTACAAATGCGGTTTCAGCTAAAGCGGGTAATGAGACAGTGACCATCAGACTTGTTGCTAAGAGGATATTTTTCACAACTTTCTCCCAAGTTATTATCATTATTTGATTTTAAGGATAGACTTTACCATATCATTTTTAGTTTATGATGTAAGTCTTAACGCAAACGGAATCGCTGTAGCCCAAGTACAAACGGTGTTCATGCCTTCATCGAGCCGACGATGCTTGCGGTTAGCTTTGAACAGATAACAACAGAATAAAATAGCGAAAATATTAAAATATCCGTTTATTTTCATTAAGTAAGGTAACAATATGTCGCTAGAGTTATTACAAGCCGCTGCACTGAATCTCAAAAAAGCAGTGCCTCTGATGCTCAAACATAAAATTCCGACCACCCCGGTTAACTATGCGCTTTGGTACACTTATGTTGGTGAACAGAATCCCGAATTAAATCAACGACTCGATACCGTTATCGCCCAGTACAACACCTGTCCTCCTGTGAGTAGCGAACTCTTATATCGCCAGTATGTTGCCGATCCCGTTGAACTCGATGTCCGCGAAATGCGCCAGAATCTGGATGCTATGGTGACTGAGCTGTCCCAATCGCTCAAAGATACCAATCTAGATGCCAATGAATTCCAGTCGCGCATCGAGAGTAATTTTGAAAAGCTCAACCGCATCGAAGATGAGGGTTTTAGTGTTGAGCAAGTGCTCGATCTGGTGCGCAGTTTAGTGAAAGAGTCGGACAATATTCGCTCGAGCACTGAGTTCTTTACCGGACAATTGCAGAAAGCGCAAACCGAAATCGATGCGCTAAAGAAAAAGCTCGAACAGACAGAAAAAGATGTGCTCTACGATGCGCTGACTGGCTGCTTTAATCGCCGCGCCTTCGACAGCGATTTTGCTGGCATGTTAGCCCAAGCGCCCTTAGGCACCTGTGTGATCTTGGCCGATATCGACCATTTTAAAGTGTTTAACGACACCTATGGCCACCAGCTCGGCGACCAAGTGTTACGCGCCGTGGCAAAACGGCTACAGGAATCCTGCCGCGATGGTGCGAAACTGTATCGTTTTGGCGGTGAAGAGTTTGCGATTATTGTGCCTAAAAGTCAGTTACGTATTGCAAGGCAACTGGCTGAAGCCATGCGCCGTGGACTCGAAAAGCTCAGCTTAAAAGACAGACGTAAAGACGAGCGTATCAATAATATCAGTGCCTCATTTGGGGTTGCCCAATGGCAAGAAAAACAAACGGGCATGCAATTGATTGAAGCGGCAGATAAATTGCTTTATGACGCTAAACGCTTAGGTCGAAACCGTGTGTTACCGATCAGCAACTGATTGTAATGACCTGATTGTAATGACATAAGTTTAATGGCATGAGTGTACTAACCTGGTTGTGATAACCGCAGCGCAATGAATGAGCCTGGAGCCGATGATTCAGCTTCAGGCTAAGGCGATTAAGTGAAGGTCTTTTGACGGTTACTGATAAGCACTATTTGGTCAACTTAACGTGTAATCTAATGAGTAAAACTGCGCGATATAGAAGCGACCTTCCCTGGCATCCCATCCCCAGTTGAAGTTGATACACCAGCACTAACTGTCTCCATTGGCTCATCTTCAACGGGTATCGCCTGCACAACAAAGCGCAGTTCGGCGCCGCCTTGAAGCGTATCGAAGGGATAGCAAGTGATTAAGGTTAAGCGATTATCAGCGGATGGCGCCATAAACTGCGTTTCAGTTTCATGCACTACCTGAGTCGCAACTACTTCATAAATAATGTGATTTCCTTTAAGCGTTTGCAGCGATAATCGACGCCCTACCGTCATGCCATTAAGGATGGCAAAATGCGTATCCCTGTGTCCGGCAATCACAGTATTGCCCTTTTGCCCCGCTGGCGCACTGGACAACACTAGACTCGGGCCAAAGGCTAAATTTCGCCCTGAAGCCCCCGCCAATACATATAAACTGTCATTAAGCTCGGCTTCAATATCGTTGTTAGCCGCTTGTTCACGATAAATCGACAGCTTTGCGACGGGGTAAGTATCTGCCCATGACCAAGGCTTATGGGATTGTCCATCGGCTAAGGTTTTAGTCCACGCCTGTTCAATCAAATACTGGGCAAAGTGTGCTTTAGCTTGCATATAGAGTCCCTTTCCTAACAATGTTGCACCAATTAAAAATAATCCCACTACTAAAAATCGCTGTGTTCGGCCTTTGCTCATCGCGCTTTACTCGTCGTTCATGATTCATTGGTTCATGGTTCATCGATGACTGGTAAGCGCCATCATGGCCGCCTTCTCTTCGCGTTTTTGTCGTAAAATCGAGCCCATAAGCACCAAGGCCAGTAGCAAGGTCAATGCACCCAATAACATATCCAAACGGCTCGATGTCGCAGTTTGCGGCAAGGCACCAAAGGGTTGCCAACCTAAGGGCAAGTGCTGACGCACCACGGCATCGCGGCTCATTGCGGTTGCATCGATTGGAGTTAAGTCCACCGCCACTAAGCTGGTATAGGCGCTGACTAAGTGATAATTCATCGATAAAGCCGTCACTTGCTGCTTAACCTTGTCATCATTCGCACCATTTTTACTCAGCTCCAGTGCGCCAATCTGTTTACGGGCCCACAACAAGTCTAAACCCGCACCTTGATTGGTAATAAGTCCTGCTGAGTTGTCCTGCAGCGATAACGACTGTTGCCAGTTTTTATGCCCTTGACGACCTGAAATCACTAATTCCTGCGGCTCACGGGCGCTGCGTTTTAGACTCACAAGCACAGGCTCGCCGCGGTACAAATCAGCAATCGGTGATGGCCAGTAATCGGGCACACTGCCATCATCAAAACGCACTTGAATATCGGTTAATACGGGATATTGAATTTTGCTCAGCAAGGCGCTGATCTTCTCGTCGACTTCATCCACTTTGCCAATATAAGTAAAAGTGCCGCGACCCAGTTCTGCCGCCCTTTGCATAAAGTGAGAATTAGGCGCCGAGCCTATACCTACAGTAAACAAGCGGCTCTCACCGATTTGGTAGCGGATCAAATCGAACAAGGCTTGCTCATTGCCCACGGAGCCGTCGGTCATAAAGATCACTTGGCGCAAAGGCTGCACAGCATCGGGCGAGACACTGCCCAAGCATTTTGGCAAGGCAGCATCCAATGCCAGCGCCATTTCGGTGCCACCATCGGCCTGTAAACGGCTCACAAATTGACGGGCGCGGGACAAATTAGACGAAGTCGCCGGTAATGGTGTCGCTGAAAGCTGAGACAGACTGGAATTAAATTCGATAATGTTAAAACTGTCTTCGGGCTTGAGTCCTTTTAACGCATATAGCAGTGCATTTTTGGCTTGAACGATAGAATCCCCCGCCATAGAACCCGAAGTATCTATCACCAGAATTAATTCACGGGGCAAGCTCGGCTGGTTGCTCTTTTCGACCTTAGGAGGCAACACCATGACAAGACTGTAATTATCTTCATTTACACCATTGGCTGTGCTGGTTTCAAGCGTGTCCTGAGACACATTATCGCCATCGGGTTTATGGGTCTTACCCTGTTGATTAAACACCCAAGCCATAGGACTTGTGCCCTGCTGTACACGCCATTGCAATACAAAGTCACGATTAGCAGGCACACGTTGTGCCAGTGAGACATCGACGCCGCTATTGGTTTGCTTAAGTTGGATATCATGGTAAGGGCTCTCAATGGACGCCTTATCAACCCCCTTGGCGAGTAAGACTTGAATGTCAGCCTTAAGCACAGGATCGCGTTCACTGGTCGCATTACGCACCGGCGCCACAATCCGGTCGGCATCAAACACCTGCGAGCTGGTCACTCGGCTCGATTGGCGCACCTGTGCCATGGGATCATGTGAATCGCTAGCACTTACGTCAGTGGTCAGGCCCGGAATATACCGAGGTGAGACCACCAGCGGAAAACGTAGGCTAAATAAGCCGTCTTCATATTTGATGCTCTCCTGATAGCTGATTTCGACAATCAGCTCTTCCTGCGGTGCTAGGTTGGCCACTTCGGTCGTGAACATATTTGGCCGCTCTTGGCTCACTAAGCTGGCACGTTTACCTTCCGCTTTGGCTTGCTCAAAAATCTGCTTAGCTTCGGCCTTAGGATGAATTTGCCCTTCGATAACTCTTTGGCCGATATGTAATCGCAGCGAATCCACCGCTGCCTCATTGGGCAACGGGAACAAATATTGCCCATTCAACACAAATTCAGTGTTATTGCGAAAAACCTGCTTCACGCTCACGCGATTACTTAAGCCAGAGACTTGCATCGACACTTGTGTATCGAGTGGCAAAGATGGCACCCAAGCGCCGCTCGGCTGACGATAAAGCAACAAACCCTGAGTAATGTCATCGTAATTAATGACCTGTGATTCTGCCGTACTTTGAGCAGTGTTTTGGCCTACCAGCGCCGAGGCAATATTCTGTGGTTCAGACAATGTGCCCGTGCTATTGGGTGAGGCTAATGCCACAAAAGGCAAGCCCCAACATACGGCAGCACTGATCATTAATATCGCTAAGCTTTCGCTGATTTCTTTTACCCTTTTCCCTGTGATCATCACAAAGGCTTCCTTCTATTAACCGATATGGACTGACGTTCGCAGTCGTTAAAATGAATGTTCTAATTTGACGACTTAGGATGGACAACTAACATCGACCGCTATTGCGTCGTGCGCGTTGCCATCAAAGTTGAATGGGGCTGTAAGGTCAAAGTCACGCGGCGATCGAACACATCCGATTCCCTATCCTGCTCCGCTTGCAATGGTGATAAAGCGCCAAACGCTTGGGTTGTCATGCGCTCAGCGGCGACGCCTTGCTTCATCAGGTAGCCTCGGACTTCCAGTAAACGTTGCTCAGAAAGGGCTTGGTTGTAGCTCACATCACCACGGCGATCGGCATAGCCTTTTAATTCCAAATTAAGCTCGGGCGACAGATTCATCACCTCGGCCACATCATCTAATTGGGGCAAAAAATGCGATTCGACCTCAGAGGAACCAGTGCGAAACTGCACGTTTAGCCCTAGGGCGAGCTCACTGAGTAATTGACGTTGCGCGGATAGCAACTCATCAAGATCTTGCTGCGCCTTGGCATATTCGCTGGCGCGTTTTTCGGCGGCTTGTTGCTTTACACTTAACTCGGATAATTGCGACTCTTGCAGGCTGATCTGTCTTTGCTGAACGTGCAGCGTGTCTGTGTCGCTGACCGACTTACCAATCAAGGTGCCAGTGAACGCACCAATAATGGCACCCACTGGGCCACCGACTAACGCCCCCACTAAGGCTCCACCACCGAGGCCAATTAGGGCTTCCGGTTGTTCATCCTCGCTTGCGTATTCATCATCCATCGCCATACCGCTAACATCGGCGTTATTATCTAAGCTGTGATCTTGTCCTTGGTTTTGCAGTGATACTCGCGCCGACACACTGGCAACGGGCGCGCTTAATAAACTCAAAACCAACAGATTAATTAGTGTCTTTTTCATCATCTCATTCCTTTTTGATTATTAGCCGAGCTTGCACTCGAACCCGAACAACAGGTTCAAAACCCCATCAGGTCAAACGGGTGCAAAACTGAATGAGGCTATTAAACACAAGTGGAATGGCATGAGCAGGGATGGAAAATGGCAATGCAACTATCAATTGTGGCAACAAAATGGCAATTGCATTTGTGGCCTTTTATCTCGGGTAAAATCCTGTATAGTCACGAAAACTTACTCCCCCAAGTCAATAGGAATAGGGCTCTATGAAGCGTATCGCCATAGTGGAAGATGAAGCCGCCATTCGCGAGAATTACAAGGACGTGCTGCAACAACACGGTTACAGCGTGCAAACCTATGCCGACAGACCATCGGCCATGTTAGCCTTTAATACTCGTTTACCGGATTTAGCCATTATCGACATCGGCTTAGGTAATGAAATTGACGGCGGCTTTATGCTGTGTCAGTCACTGCGCGCGATGTCGAGCACGCTGCCGATCATCTTTTTGACCGCCCGTGACAGTGACTTTGATACTGTTTGTGGCCTACGTTTAGGCGCCGATGACTACTTGAGTAAAGAAGTGAGTTTCCCCCATTTAACTGCGCGTTTAGCGGCCTTGTTTCGCCGCTCCGAACTTGCAGCCAGCCAAACGGCGCAGGAAAACCTGCTCGAACGTGGTCCACTGACGATTGATGCCAATCGCATGCAAGTCTATTGGAACCAGTTGCCGATTGAGCTGACTGTCACCGAATTTTGGATGGTACATGCATTAGCCAAACACCCTGGCCATGTGCGCAGCCGTCATGAATTAATGCAAGAGGCGAAGATTTTTGTCGATGACAGCACAATCACTTCCCATGTGAAACGCATTCGCAAGAAGTTCATTGTCGCCGCGCCTGAGTTTGACTGTATCGATACGGTTTATGGCATGGGTTATCGCTGGGACAGCTTAGCCTGATCTATGGCTTAACAAACCGTTAAGCGCGGTGTTGAACCAAACAACCTTGAATGATTACACTTTTAACCCCATTGATGCTGACCCTTAACTTATGACACGTTTCCCCTTTGGTCTACGCACTAAAGTCATCGGCCTTAGTCTATTTTTGCTCTGCCTACCTTGGCTGGGGTATCAATATGTGTGGGAGATGGAAAAGTATCTTCGCCACGGTCAAGAACGTACCCTAGAAGGCACCACTCAGGCACTGGCCACCGCATTGCACGAACGGCCGAAGTTGTTCGATGGACAAGCGAGCTTTTTAAAACAAGTGGAGAAGAGTCGCGATCTCTACGCCTACCAGCTCAATGGGGCAATTCTACTCGACGGCAAACTCAATGAATGGGAAGAATATCAGCACAGATTTCTTCAGTACGACGAGGCGCACCTGATCATGCGCGCCGATCCCAACGCGCCGCTAACCTTAAGCTTTACCCACATGGTCGGTCAGTACGATGGTTATCTTTACGCCTTCTTTCGAGTGATTGACCCAACTGTGGTGCTGCGCGGTAGAAATGCCCTAAGTGTCGATAGAAACGATCATCTTTCAATTGCAACACTCGCGCCCGACAATAAATTTAAACGCTATATCGTTGCCACTACGCAACCCGGTTGGATCAGCGCCTTCGAGTTACCTGCCAATCCTAAGCAAACCGTGCCCGTCAAACCTGAAGTACGTATTCAAGGACAATGGGCAACCACAGATGTGGGCTACAATGTCGAGCTGCGTATTCCCTTAGACATGGTCGGCAGCAAACTCGGTTTTGCTATTTCCGATGTTAACGACAGCAAAAATCGCGATGTGGCAGCCGTTGTCGGTACCTCGGCCTTAGATACGGTCGATAATCTCGGCACTGTGCTGGTACCATCGCCTGAAATTGAAAGCATTATCAAAGGTATGAGTCACTATAGCTCACGCATTTGGGTGGTCGATAAACACGGCCGCGTACTGGCAAAATCGGGCGATATTCGTGCCAATGACAGCGTGTGGACCCGCACCTTAGAAGATGAAAAGAGCACCACGCTGTGGGAAACCTTCAAGCGCGATTACTTGCATCCGCTGTACTATAAAATCCTCACTAAGCCGCCCAAAGACTTTATCGACTCCTTGCAAGACTCCACCGAGCTTGATGGCAGTCATATCCAAAAAGCACTAGCTGGTCAGCAAAGTTCAACTTGGCGCTTAACCCCAGACAATAAAGCTGTGGTGCTCGCTGCCGCCAGCCCTATTTGGATTGATAACAATGTGATGGGCGCCGTTGTCGCCGAAGAGACAACCCACGGAATTCGCACTCTGCGTAACCGCGCGCTGGAAAAACTCTTTAACGTAATTTTGACCATAATGAGCATGGGCACTTTGGCGCTGTTCTTCTTCGCTTCGAGCATTTCTAACCGTATCCGTAAACTGCGCGATGAAGCCGAAAATGCCATCGACAGCCAAGGCCGCGTACGTAATCACCTCAAACCGTCTAAAGCACGGGATGAAATTGGCGATCTGTCCCGCAGTTTCTCCAGCATTGTCGGACGGCTTGGTCAATACACCCATTATCTGGAAAACATGTCGTCGCGCCTGTCCCATGAACTGCGCACGCCCGTGGCGGTTGTACGATCATCCCTTGAGCATTTAAACCTACAAACCTTAGATAAAGACACGCAAAAGTATGTCGACCGCGCCCAAGAAGGTGTCAGCCGCTTAAGTATGATTTTAAATAACATGAGCGAGGCAACGCGCTTAGAGCGGAGTTTAACCCAGGCCGACATCACTAAGTTCCCACTTTCCCAAGTGGTCAGTGGCTGTATGCAAGGTTACCAAATTACCTATCCAGAACAAGGCTTTAGCGTAAAAGTGCCCGAGCAACCTTTGATGATGCAAGGTGTACCGGAATATATCGCCCAGTTGATGGACAAGCTTATCGCCAACGCCATTGAGTTTTGTGATAAAGACAGTCCTATCGAGGTCACGCTCACCCAAGTTGGTAAGCAAGCCACATTGCTTATCAGTAACTTAGGACCAGAACTGCCCGTTGATATGTCAGAGCAGATTTTCGACTCCATGGTGTCGGTGCGGATAAATCAAGCCCAAGACAAACCTCATCTCGGTTTAGGTCTGTATATCGCACGATTGGTCGCCGAGTTCCACCAAGGACAAATTCTCGCCCGCAATCGCAGCGAGCATAATGGCGTCGATATCCTAGTAACCTTGCCTTTAAATTAAGAGCCATGTTGCCGTTAAGCTCAGCATCAAAATCTAACGACCGAACAGACAGGCGCCAATAACATGAGTCAAACTCATCATAGCGCCGTCTGTTATTTCGGCGCGCAGATGCTAAGATGGCCGCCATAACAATAGATTAGATATCTCCAATGGTTCTTCTCCAACATTGTTCAACCTCTTCGTTCAACCTAAATGCCAAGGTAATGATCCAATGACAGATAAACATCATCAAGCCACCCAAATCGTCAGCTTAGGTCGAGACAGAAAATGGACCAAAGGCGTGATCAATCCGCCCGTCTTTCGCGCTTCGACTATCGTCTTCGAAACGATGGAGGAAATGCGCCACGCCGCGAAGAATAAAACCAATGGCGAGATGTTTTATGGCCGCCGTGGCACCCCAACCCATTTTGCCTTTCAGGCCGCGATTGCCGAATTAGAAGGCGGCGTCGGTACAGCACTGTATCCCTCTGGCGCGGCGGCGATCAGTGCGGCGCTACTGTCATTTTTAAAAACGGGCGATCACCTGTTGATGGTCGATAGCGTGTATGAGCCAACGCGGGATCTGTGCACCCATATTCTGGGCGGTTTTGGTATCGAAACCACTTACTACGATCCGCTGATTGGCGCGGGCATTGGCGATCTTATTCGCCCCAATACTAAAGTGTTGTTTTTAGAGTCACCAGGCTCCATCACCATGGAGGTGCAAGATGTGCCGACCTTGTGCCGCATCGCCCACGAACATGGGCTGATCACTATGCTGGACAACACTTGGGCTTCACCCATCAATAGCAAACCCTTTGAAATGGGTGTGGATATTTCGATTCAAGCGGCGACCAAATACATAGTCGGTCACTCGGATGTGATGATAGGCACAGCTACCGCCAACGAAAAATACTGGCCACAATTGCGCGAACACAGCTATTTGATGGGACAAACCACCTCCCCTGATGATGTGTACCTTGCCGCCCGTGGCCTGCGCACCTTAGGCGTGCGTATGGCGCAGCATGAAAAAAATGCCCTGCAAGTTGCCAACTGGTTGAAAACCCGACCAGAAGTCGATCATCTGCGTCACCCGGCGTTTGATACCTGCCCCGGCCACGAGTTCTTTAAACGCGACTTTAGCGCCTCCAACGGCTTGTTTTCCTTTGTATTGAAACAAGGCGATGCCGATGCGGTCACCGCACTGGTTGAGAATATGAGTCACTTTAAGATGGGATTTTCTTGGGGCGGCTACGAGAGTTTGATCCTCGGTATTTTCGGCATTGATAAAATCCGCTCAGCGACCAAGTGGGATGCGAGCAAACCGTTAATTCGCTTGCATATTGGTTTAGAAGATCCCGCAGATTTAATCGCCGATCTCAGTGCTGGGTTTGACCGCTTTAACGCAGTATTGGCGGTCAAAGCTAAATAAAGATACCTATCTTGATAAGATTTAAGCTAACCCGTTAGATGGCGAATAGTAATTGAGTGTTGTCATTAGCGGTTAAATGCTGGCGGCATTTAAAAACAAAAGGGACGGAATAAACAATTCCGACCCTTTTTATTTTACACTTACTGCAAAGCTATAAACTCTACGGCGATTAATTCGCTTTCGTTCCAGCACTCAATGCAGGATCGACCCAAGCCGCAGAGCCATAAAGCGGCACTGTTGAGAGCGCATGCTTATGGCTGCCATTGGTCTCTTTAGTCGAATAGGACAAATACAGCAGAGTCTGGTTCTGCGCATCGTAAATCCGACGCACTTTTAATGACTTAAATAAAATACTCAGGGATTCAGTGAAAATCACTTCGCCGTGTTTTCCCATGTCTATCTTCGCCAGATCGGCCGCGGTAATTGGCCCAGTTTGACGGCAACTTATGCCCATATCCGATGGATCGGCAAAATCTAAATTGGCTTCGATACGGCTAATATGGCAAGTCACCCCAGGAATTTTAGGATCGTGCTTAGCATCAATAATCACATCCTTCGTGGTAAAAAGCCCTAAGCTCACCTTACCTACATCGTCACCACAACCCGCGAGCAAAAAGCCCACAGTGGCCGCAAATGCACACTTAAACAGAGTTTTCATTCCTACATCCTTTTACATTAGTGCTTATATAAGTGCTTATATGTTAGTGATTTTATGTTAATGCTTATATGTTAGTGCTTAGCAAATAGCTTTTGTGCCCAGCGGGTTAATCCTGCTGTCACAGAGCCAAAGTGATCGCCGACCACGACTGGAATATCGGGATAAATACCCGCGATTTTCGCGTAGATCGCAGGGCTTCGCGCCGTACCACCTGTCACATAAATCACATCGGGTTTGCATTCTGCAGCATTGTCGGCAGATACATTCTCGTTATTCACAGAGTCTTGAGCTAAACCATCAGCCGCTAAGGTTTTTGCCGCTTGCGCGAGCGCTTGATGCATCAAGGCCTCTACTTTTGTCAGTGAAGGCTCGATAGCATTCTCAAACACATTACGGCTCACACCCGCGTGCAGCGCCGCTTCGATAAAATCCAGATTAACATCAGTATTATCGGTATCTGACAGGGCAATTTTCGCACGCTCGGCTTGGCGAACGAGCTGATAACTTAATTGCTGTTGTTGCACTTTTAACAGTCGGTTGAGTAACTGTGGCTGCTCGGCTTCTTTCACCAATTCATCAATCAGTTTACGGCTGCTTAAGGTACTGAATTCTCGCTGGGCGCTAATATCATTTACCGCCACCGCATTCCAAAAGGCTTTACTGGGCATGGGCTTGCCATTGGTCATTAAAGAGCCTAAACCAAAGTGCGGCATAAAGGCATTCATTGCAAGGGCAATATCGAGATCGTTACCACCGATCCGCTGACCACTATGGCCGAGGAAATCTTCACTGCGATCCGCTTTTTGTTTATGGGCTGGGCCCATTTTGACCACTGAGCAGTCCGTTGTACCGCCGCCCACGTCGACAACCAGCACGGTTTTGTTGTCGGTCAAGGTCGCTTCATAATCCATCCCCGCCGCTAACGGCTCAAACAGAAAATCAACGTCGACGAAACCCGCGCGTTTTGCCGCTAGGGTCAAAATGGCTTCGGCCTGACGGTTACTCTCTTCACCGCCTATGCCTTGAAAGTTCACCGGACGACCAATAATCGCATGGGTGATAGTTGCTGCACCGCTTTGTTTAGCAAGGTTCTTTTCAACTAACACAGATTCGGCGCGCACTTTAATGTGCTGCATCATCAGGGTAACTATGTCTTCAAACAAGGCCACTTGCTCGGGTCTAAGTCCCGTTGCACCTAAAAATGATTTTGGCGAACGGACATAGAATCCCTCCTCCGGCATCTCTAAATACGCGCTCACCGCCTGCTCACCGACAAACACGGCCTGAACGTCAGCGTCGAGATCTAACTCATGGCGCACCATGCGGGCACGGCTCAATTGCGCTGCACGTTTTTGGGCATAATCGGCTTTTAATTCAATAGGAAGACCACGATAAACCGCCTCAGCGATCAGTTCCCTGTCCATCGCATATAAGGTCGAAGGTAAATAAGCTGATTGCTCTGATAACGCCAATAACTGCACATCATCACCCTGCATGATCCCTACAGCGCAGTTAGCACTACCATAATCAAATCCAACAAACATACCTTTTACTCCCGCGATAAAAAAGCCGAGCAAGATAACATAGTTTGCAATAATGCCCAAGGAGTTAACACTGACGGATTTATCCTCAAGGAAGCCGCGCTTGCTCAGTTTCTCAAGACTTAAATCGCAGTGACGCGAACAGAGTTTAAGCTCAATCCAAGATGATCATCATAAGGTCATATTTCTGTCACACTCGTCATCAAGCTGACATATTTCCCTCGTATCTTTATCCCAGATAAATCCCAGACTGATTTTGGCGTGTGCGCAGTATTTATCATTGAAATTCCTTCACTTGTCGGCAGTAAATCTGATTGCACAAAGGCGGATGAATGCTATTGTATATTGCGCCATGACGCTTGCTTAAAGGAGCTGTGCAGTGTCCCCGAATACCGATAAACTTTCGATTGATAAAGAACTCTCTTGGTTGTCATTTAATGAGCGGGTATTGCAAGAAGCCTGCGATCACAATGTTCCCTTAGTGGAGCGAGTGCGATTTTTAGGGATATTTTCCAATAACATGGATGAGTTTTTTAGAGTGCGTGTGGCTGCGGTCAGGCGCTCGATTCTGCTGTCATCCCTGCAGGAAGGTCGCAGCAACAGTCGCCATTTAATGGCAAAAATCCAATCGAAAGTGATGGCATTGCAAGAAAGATTCGATGGCATATACACGGATTTAATGCGCGAGCTAGTGCGCCGTAATATTTTGTTAATCAATGAGAAACAATTAAGCGAGTTCCACAGCGACTGGCTGAAAAAACATTTTCGTGACCATTTCAAACGCCATATTGCCCCGCTTATCGTCAATAACAATCGCGATTTGATCAAACAAATCAACGACGATGCCACCTATTTGTGTGTGTGTTTATTCACTAAAGCTCGTCGCCAATACGCCTTAGTTGAAGTGCCAACCAAAAACGTACCGCGATTTATCGAACTCCCAGCTGAAAAGAGTAAAGCGAAAAAATATCTGATTTTATTAGATAACATTATTCGCCATTGCGTAGATGAACTCTTTGGCCCCTTCTTCGAGTACGACGCCATCGAAGTGTATTCGATGAAGTTAACCCGCGATGCCGATTTTGATATCACCGACGAGCTTGAACAAACCCAGCTGGAGAAAATGACCAAGGGATTGAAAAAACGTCTGACCGCCGAGCCTGTGCGCTTAGTGTATGACAAAGAAATGCCCGAGCACATGTTGGTGATGCTTAAAGAAAATCTGAACATCAGCTCGACCGAATGCTTGATCCCAGGCGGTCGCTACCACAGCTTTAAAGACTTTATCGCCTTCCCGAACCCGAGTCGCGACTATCTTGAAAACGAAAAACTACCGGCGCTCAATAGTGCGGGTTTTGGCCGCAGCGCCAACAGTTTCGATGCGATTCGGATGGGCGATATCATACTCAACTATCCGTACCATAAGTTTTCCCACTTTACTGAAATGGTGCGCCAAGCGGCCTACGATCCGGCGGTGCGCTTTATTCGAATTAACTTATATCGAGTGGCGAAAAAATCCCATGTGATGCAATCACTTATCGATGCTGTGAAAAATGGCAAACAAGTCACCGCCGTCATTGAACTGCGGGCCAGATTCGATGAGCAATCCAACATCGAATGGACCCGCATCTTGGCCGAAGCGGGCGTCAAAGTTCACCACGGTATCACCAGCTTAAAAGTGCACTCCAAGTTGTGCTTGATTGGCCGTGAGGAACAAGGGGAAATCAAACTCTATTGTCACGTCGGCTCAGGCAACTTTAACGAAGGCACGGCGCGGGTTTACACCGACTTGTCGCTGTTCACCGCCAATCAAGAGATTGCCCGAGAAGTGGAGCAAGTGTTTGACTTGATTGAACATCCGTATCGCCGCGATAACTTCCAGCATTTAATTGTGTCGCCCTACGATGCCAGACAAAAACTGAGTCACTTAATTGATAATGAAATCGTTAATGCCCAGAGCCATATGAAGGCAGCGATTACCTTAAAATTAAATAACTTACTCGATGAATCCTTGGTCCAAAAACTCTATGAGGCCTCGGCGGCTGGGGTCAAAATTAAGTTACTCATTCGCGGTATGTGCTCACTTATTCCGCAAATCCCTGGGATCAGCGACAACATCGAAGTCTACAGTATCGTCGATCGTTTCCTCGAACACTCACGGGTGATGCTGTTCCACGCTGGCGGCGAGAACAAACTCTTTATCTGCTCCGCCGACTGGATGAGCCGCAACATAGATAATCGCGTTGAAGTGAGTGTGCCGATTTATGATCTGCGCCTAAAACAGATGATAATGGATATTTTATCCTTACAATTCAATGATAACACTAAAGCCCGGGTCATCAACAAAGAACAAAGTAACCCCTATCGAAATCGGGGTAACAAACGAAAAGTGCGTTCTCAAATTGCCATTTATCAATATCTGATTAATTATGAAAAGCGCCAGCTGCAAGAATTTAATGCCTTACGTATGTCCACCCAAGGGGGTGATGCTGAGCGAGAAAGCAACGCTGAGCCAGACATAATGCCCGAGTTACAGGCCAAAGCCAGCTAACGCTGGCTTTATATCGCTTTGATTGCCTAAGGATAATCCGATTGGTAGCCACACATTCGCACACACAGCAACACACATTACTAAAGTCTCAAGCGCCACAAACCAATGCGCCTGCAAATGCTAAATCGCGCCATTTTGTCGCCATTGATATGGGATCGAACAGTTTTCATCTGGTCATCGCCCGTGAGCAAGATGGCAGCTTGCAGATTTTACATAAAGAAAAACAACAGGTTCAGCTCGCCACTGGGCTCAATGCGCAGAATATTCTCGACAATGACGCCATAGAACGTGGCCTCAATTGTCTGCGGGATTTTAACCAAAGATTTTCCAATCTAGACCAAGCGCAAGTGCGATTAGTGGCCACCCACACCCTGAGAATCGCCAAAAACCGCGATCAATTTATCGAGGCCGCGCTCGCCATCATGCCCTACCCGGTGGAGGTAATTTCGGGCCATGAAGAAGCGCGTTTGATTTATAACGGCATTGCCCAAAGCCAAGTGCTTGGAAAAAGTAATTTAGTCATCGACATAGGTGGTGGCTCGACCGAAGTCGTGATCGGTAAAAAGAATACCCCAACCCAGTTATCTAGCCTGCGCTGTGGTTGCGTGAGCTTTAACGAGCGTTTCTTTATCGATGGACTCATCACCCCTGCCTCATTTCGTGATGCCCAAAGCGCGGCCGATAAACAGTTCGCCTCACTCTCAAAGGAATATTTCGCGGGCGGCTGGGAGCTGACGTTAGGCAGCTCAGGCACAGTGAAAGCCATCTGCGAAGCGATTCAAGAAGAACACGGTGATGAAACCATCACGCTGCCACGACTCAAACAGCTCAAAATCAAGTTGATCAAATGTGGCCATATTAGCCAAATTCAATTTGCCAATGTCGATGATAAACGCATTCCTTTAGTGCCCGCCGGACTTGCCATTTTAATCAGCTTTTTTAGGCGTTTACCGATACAAAAGCTCGAGTTTAGCCCAGGCGCACTGCGTGAAGGCGTACTTTATGAACTGGCAAAGATAGGCCAGTATCAGGATATTCGCCACCGCACCGTCGACAGTATTGCCCAGCTTTATCATATCGATATGGCCCACGCCGCTAAGGTACGCGACACTGCCATGGCCTTGTTTGAACAGGTCGCCGATGAATGGCAATTAAGGCCCCATGCACGCTTGCTCGCCTATGGCGCAACCTTACATGAGATTGGACTACACATTAATTCAAAGTCCCTGCACAAACACGGTGGCTATATCATCAGCAACAGTGACTTACCCGGGTTTAGTGAAGCCTTACAGCTTGATTTAGCGCGGCTTATCACCAATCACAGAAAAAAGCCCAACGAATTAATGCTCGCCGAACTCGATCCCAACCATAAGCTCACGCTCAATCGCCTGCTCTGCCTGCTGAGACTTGCGGTCTTACTCAACCTTGGCCGTATCGCTAAGACGCTGACCTTAGATCATATTAAAGTGATCCCCGATGGGCTCATGTTAGTGCTACCAAGCCATAAGCGAAAAATCAGCCTGTTTATGAAGGATTTACAGCGGGAACAGAAGCAAATGCTCACCCTTGGTATGAACCTGCGGTTAGTGTCTAGTCTGACTTAGCTGTTACGGCGTTAGCTCAGCCGAATGTGGCAGAGGCGAGTGTGGGTTAGCTCTGTGTGAATGATTTTAGCGAAGGATTCGGTGCTAAAATATTGCCCAGAATCGAGGGCCATTATCTCGCCTAAAACAAGGTTAACTTAGCTGTCAATCTGGCTTGGTGACGGGATTTCAACAGCATAGCGGTAGACTTAATCCATGCGCCACAACAGATTAAAGTTTAAAGGATTTTTAACCCTTCACTAAAGCACAAATTCCTGCTCGCGCGTTTGCCGCTGAGTGGGGATTTCTGCTATCATCCACGGCTGACTAATCATAATTCCACGAATTTAAAGATAATCAGAGTCAAACCCTTTTTATCTCGCGATATCAGCCCCATCGCCTGCAGGTACAAGTATGATTAACCACTTTAGTGTGCTCGGTATAAAACCCAGTGCCAAAGAAGACGACATTAAAAAAGCCTATCGACGGCTGTCAAACAAATATCATCCCGACAAGTTGTTAGGCGCCTCGGAAGAGGAAAAGCAGCAAGCCGCCGTACAACTTGAACGCGTTAAAAATGCTTATGATGTGTTGTCCGATCCTAAGCGACGTAATGCGTTTATCAAAGATTTCAATAACGTCATAGTGACCGATCCCGCTAGCGCCATGCGCGAGCTGTGGGATCAATTTTATCCTTGAGCGTTTTCTAGAGTAAGTGCCAAATGGTCAAAAAACTGAATATCTCACGCATTAATGAGCTAAAAAATAATGCCTACGACAATATCGAGTCCTACGACGATCCCGATACACCTAAAGCGCTAGAGCAATTTACTAGCCAAATCAAAAAGGTGTTAGAAGCCGATCCTAAGATGCTCGATACTGTGCCTGAGTACCTGCCTGTCGCGCTTTACGGTCGAATTAAGTTTCCCGCCGAAGCCAAACTCAAGTGGGCACATTGGATAAACACGGCAACTCAACCCGAGTGGGATGAGTTTAAAGTCACGATTGGCTTTAACAATGCTGATTTACCCTTAGTGTTAGCCGTGCGTGGTTACTCGGAAACCTTACTGATTGAAAGCTGCGCCGTACTGTATTTACTTGAAAATCAAGGTAAAGCAACGCCAGCAGCAAAACATCACGACGATGAAGATGATGATGATGACAACGATTATGTTGGCACCTCAGATAACGACGACGATGATGAAGGCGAAGAGGAAGATGGCTACTACGATCACTACGATGATGAGGACCGCTAATGAACACTAGTCTCATTGAGATTACCGTCGCCGAAATTAAAGAGTTGGCGGACGTAGAGCCAAAACAAGCGAGCAAACGCTTTGAAATCATTGCAAATACCATGAGCGACGAGCAATTAGTCGAAGTTATCGAACACATGGATATCGTCACGCTGACGCAAATCAACAGTCACCATGATATCTCTTGTCCTTCGATCATGTCTGAACTCATGACCCCGGAACAAATTCGCGACATCGTCTGTCAGCAACCTTTGTACTGGGAAGAAAAAATCAAAAACAATGCCGAAGAACTTATTCAGCATACCTTTGATTTTTTGACCTATTTAATTCGCATTCAAGATAGCGAAGAAAAGCAAACTGCGATTCTAGAATGTATCGCCGAAGATCCTGCGGGCCTCTTCTACCTGTCGATCCCTTTCATCGAAATGATGTTAGGCGAAAAACATGAAGATGAAGACGGCTACACCGATCTCTATGATGACGAAGAAGACACTGAAACCATCGGCTACGACAGCCGCGTCGCCAGTGAAGATGCACACAGCCTCAGCATAGACGACCCACGCAGCCTAATGGCCTTGATCCACGAGCTTGCGCCCGATGTTGAAAAAGCCATTAAGAGTCTGCTACGAAACGAAAGCTCAGGTTGGGAAATGATCATCAGCAAGTTTGTCAACGAGCTGGTTATTCAAGCCAAAGAGAAAAACCAAGTGACGGATGAATACGCTGAAGTCGATGATATGTTTAGCTTTTTGGATTAAGGAATTATTTGATGCAACTGGTACTGCGTGATGTAGATCAAGGACCCTACCTAAGCAAGGTATTGTTCCAAGGCCAAGCAGACGAAACGCTGAGCGGTGAACAGCTGTCACAAATCAAATCCAAAGCCATTTTGATGAGCCTCAAACTGGCCGATAAGTTTTACAACAAGTACAAAATGCACCTGCTTGAACAAGCAGCGCACGATGTCATTGGTGTGGTGAGCCTTGGTTTGATGGAATTATCAAACCAAAATCCGCAGCAGGCGATACGCTTGTTGATCACCGCCGATGGCGTAGTCAAATGCTTCCAAAAAGGCTGGAGCATGCTCAGCACTGTCAGCAAGCATAAACTCGTCAACGGCAAGTCACTGTACGGCGATGTCGACAAGTTCTTGCTAGAACAAGTGTCTAGCCCGCCAGATGCGGAAGAATGGTTAGGCTATGAAGCCTATCAAGATGCCCTGCTTGAGCATCAACGCCAACAGTCAATTGCGGCCCTATTGGCACAGTTTTACGCCCAATCGAGCTATGATCCACTGGATTTTCTCAATCTAGAGAGTGTATTAGCCGAAGCGGTACTGTATCGATTGTTGTTTGATGGCGCCAAAGTCAGACAGGATTTGAAAAAGCGTATCGGCAAAATCACCTTAAAAGAGGAATGGTTTACCCGTGAGCATATCGAATTGGAAACCCAGAAAGCGTTAGCAGAATTACCCGCAGAACTCGCTGAAACCATCAGTAAAGATCTCGGTAAAAACTTTGTCCCCGCCCTACTGCGTACCCTGCACTTTGCGAAAAGCTACCGCGAACTCTTACTCAGCGACGCTTCACCCGAGCGCTTAGAAAGATTCGAACATAAGGAAGGTCTCGTCGGCCTTCTCGGCTGGCCACTCTACATAGTACTTTGAACGGTACTTTAATCGGTACTGTGTTCAGTATGTTAACGAGTGCTTGAGCCGATTAAAATGAGTGCTTTATTGAAAAATAAAGCACTTTTTTATTGTCTTTTTTCTCTATGACCAATCCCAACAATCAGTATTTCGGCCTCAGTTTTGAGTGGTTTTAGCTTGAAAATAAGTGACTTACAGAGATATAACTCTTCAGTTAGATAAATTCTGGAGATTCATCCATCCTCAGATAACCCCAAATTCTAAACATGCCATTTTCTATTGAATAAGGAATTGAATATAGGGCTAATTGTGCGCTTACAACATCAGAAAAGTCCGTCACTCGATCCGCCACTAATCGGCCTAGCCATTCTCTTTTGAATGGATCAACTTCTAACCACTCAATGGTTTCTGCTATTTCAAGTAACTCGTGCCACCACACGGCAGTAAAACCTGCATTAGGGTTTTCATCATAAATCAATTTGTATCGCACATAGGGAATAAAGTCTTCAGATCCATTTAATGCCTTTTCAAGCTCGCACCACTTTGTTTTATTCATTACAGACGAAAGCTGATGCTCGTTTATATACTTCAAAACTTCAGAATTCATTTTTTAGTGTCTCAAGCGACTAAGTGAAAACTAAATGATATAGCTTTAATAGATATATATTGCCAATAAAAACTAATTAAAATGACAGATAAAATGATGGGTAATAAATTAGGCCATCCATTTTAAACCGTGGGGCGCTTATTGGTTTGACCTACTCATATAAGCTTGCCATAGCATTTGCTCGTCGACTCGCAGCCAGTCCATCCTTGGATGCTCGACCGCCCCGTCCATGGGGCGGACGGTCGTCTCGCAAATCACCATGGCTCACCTTTCTAGCATCGACGTAGTCAGTAAGTTTTAAAGAAATACATAGCAAGCATTTGGACATTTCTGAGTCAGACTTTTAGCTCGGATTAGTGAGTCTCGAATTAAAATTTCTATGGGTAACGGAGCAACGCAGTACCGATGACTACGCATACCACCTTAAACACCAAACGCAACGTATAGTGAAAATGCCACGCGTTGCGAATCACTCTTAAACAGTTTGATATATCACCACGCCTCGGGATTCTCACAACGAGGACAAACGTTGACTAAATTTTCATCCCAATACGACATATCTTCATTAGCCCAAGGTAAGCCACAAACGTCACAATCTACTTCAATTTGTCCTGACTCTTCATTCCCACAGAATGTGCACTTATAACCTGTAGGCGAATCAGTATCGGGGATAATTGTTTCATTATTGCACTCTTCACAATAGTACTCATTCCACTCAATGAACATTTGATGCTTAGGTCGAGTACCTCTGAATAGCGCTTCCTTTGCTTCATGAACATCCAAATGTGCTTCTGCTAATGTGTGCTCATATTCGTCAGCCAATACTTTAAAGGTTTCATAGCAATGTTTTCCGACTTCCTTTTCTAAATTGAATAACGAAAAGATGTCTGCAAATTCATCTAACCCTCGAACTAATCGACCAATACACAAGCGAACTTCCTTTACAGTGAATTCAAACTGAAAATGTTCAATGGCATTGCGAATCCCTTTCATCCAGTCAATATCATCAATAAAGTCTTGATCAACAAAATGGTTACCTGTGATAGAACAAGTCTCGTGCTTGGCGATAGCTAATACGTCGCTTACGTTAACAGTAAATGGATTGTCATGACCAGCCACTACAGCTTCGAAATCAAACTCTTCTTTTTCTAACTCATAATACGCAGCCAAAAGATCGATTTTATTTTCTGATGCTCGTTGTTTTACTTTGTTATAGCACTTAGAAAAAACCAAGTTTTCATCAAGGCTTTGTAGGTACATTTTTAAAACAAGTTCAATCGCATGAGATAAGTGCAGGATTGTAAACTTATACCCCTTTTCGTCACCATTTTGAGCGCATTCTAGCTTAGCCAGTGCTTCGTTAAAACTATCTATTGCGTTCGATTTTATATCTAATTTTATTTTCATTATTTAACTCTAGCCTATTGAGTTGGCTGGTGATGTAATGCCGCATTCAGCGGACTAAAATTGTGGGTTACACTGTGAATAGGATCATAACTCACTTTTTAAATTTAATTTAAGTATATTATTGGCCATTTACCACGTAGGTACATTTGGATTTTTTCCCCGAGCTATCGAAACGCGATTAATTACTGCTGTATAACTAGCCACAAAAGCAGCGTCTCTCAATAAGGCTACGGCATAAGTTTCCATTTCACTTCTATGATTAAAAACTTTATCAGCAATTAACTCAATTATATCTTTTATGTAGGTGAACATTTCCTCACAACAGTCGTCAGGATCAACATTCAGCTCATAAAAGTCCTTCCCTTCGTGCACCAGTTTATTTCTTACATCAGTGTATAATGAATCGTATTTTTCTAGCTTTCTTTCAAACACATTTGCAGAGCCTTTAGATAATAAAACAAAATCTGGCCACCCATTTTAGATCAACAACATAATGCACTTTTGGTTTGTCTACAACTTGTACGAGCTAAAATTACTTGAATGAGAGTCATCAAAAGTTGAAGGGCTAAAGCTGAGACATAAAAATGAGCTAACTCATTAAAAAATGGTGTATTTATGACATACTAACCCACCCAATAAAACAAATGGGCAGTGATTGATGGTTAAGCAGTATTACAGTTAGTTGCTGTGAAAGTGCTGACAGCTTGCCGCAAAGTGCCGTCGTCGCTTTTCTAGATGTTCGTAGTCATCAGTGAGTGCTTGCAGCGTACCCACCGGACCATGAAATAGCTTGCCAAACTCAGTGGTGAGCTTGAGCCAATTGTCATGTGGGATATTTAATCTTGCCAGTAACTTACCGCTATTTATACTGATTGCCCCACGTTTATCACTTCGAATAATTCGACCTGTATCATCGACCAATTCAAGGTAATCCGATAATAAAAACGCAATGCCATTGGGCTGGTTGTCGCGCTCATTACCGATAAAAGGCAGTAGATTTTTAGGTTGCTCACCTTTTAAGGCGGCCCGAATACGCAGCTGAATACTGGTATGGTCGGATTGTTCTGGTGTATCAGCCAGTTGCGCTCTAATCGGATTTAAATCGACGTAAGTCATACAGGCTAACACCGCAGCTTCATCGAGTAAGGCTTGGGATTTGAATCGACCTTCCCAAAACCTGCCAGTGCAGTTATCTTCTTGATTTGCTTGTCTTGCTATCGGTTCATTAAGGCAGCGCATAAACCATGAAATATCGCATAATCGGCTGCGGTAAATTGCGATTGAATGCTTTAATCTGTGAACTTCATGCGCCTCAACTAACTCACCTTTGGCGAATTTTTGCGTTAATTCATCGCCTTTAAACAGCTTATGCCACTGCTCAAGTACTTCGCGGTCAGTCCAACGATTGGCGCTGTCGACATCGACCCGCAGCACCACATGCAGATGATTGGACATCACTGCAAAGGCCGCCACATCAATAGCAAAAACCGCTTCGAGTTCAAACAGTAGCAATTCTACCCATGCGCGGCGATGGTCATAGTTTTTTCCCGAATAGGCATCGTCACCACACAAAAACGCACGCCGCACAACGCGGCTACAGCAATGGTAATAGGGTGTGTCTTCAACACTTATCTGAGTTCTACGTGGGCGCGGCATACAAACCTCCTTGTTTAATGCTTAACCCAAGCATAGTCGGAGGTTAACAACTGCGCTATTTAGGCT